>Ga0102931_1001208_pt1 | contig 12901 bp, 12 predicted proteins | sample SalPonR1_C_D1_MG_FD_79282 | JGI IMG/M metagenome (GOLD analysis project Ga0102931, IMG submission 79282) | Salt pond soil microbial communities from South San Francisco under conditions of wetland restoration - Salt Pond MetaG R1_C_D1_MG | ecosystem: Environmental > Aquatic > Marine > Intertidal... | reverse complement strand
TTTCTTCCTCAGCCATGATATGCTTCAGCCATCCATCACGTATCTGCTCCGGAGTTAGAAAAGCAGTCTGATGAGTAGAGAGGAGGTGCTGGTACATGTACTCGATATCTGTATCGTCATCAGATCCCCATACCTCGCTGGTGTCTCTGAATACAAAATCGATGGTGGGCGACAGATCACTGGGGACTCCCTCCCCCCAAATACTGGGCTTATCCGGCTGTCCCCAGTCGGCCCGGGTATAAAAATCACCGGTTTTTATCTCTCCGATGTTGCCGATTTTATCCATCTCGGTCACCAGTCCCGTCCAGTTTGCAATACTTTGTCCCAGCCAGAAGCCGTATAACTGGTCTTTATATGTCTCCCTTGAAATAGTGATGTATTTACTTTCATCCAAAATAGCAACCCCGTCATTAGCACTCTTCTCGGTTTCTGCCTGACAGCCGGAGAAAAATATTAAGGTGATGAAAAGGAGGATATTCAATGTCATTAGCGCTGTTAATGGAAGATTGCTTTTAACTTCAATCTACTTTTTATACGTAAGAATCACAATGAAAGAGAGAGACAATAGCCTTATCAAACAGCTTGAGATTTCGCTGAAAATGGAAGTAACTAAAATGTGGTTAAAATTAGGCAGCGCAAGAGTGTTGTAGATTTATTAATAATACTGTAGCTGTTGCGACAAGTAGAAAAGTTGGTTGCAGTTGATTGAGTGCCGCAGTACGCTTTGATGTTTCTGTATAGGCCATCAGGCTTAAATTGATATTATGAATCACTTAAAGACTGTTAAAATATAACCTTCAATGAACTTATTATACCCGATTGTTGAGATGCTCTCCCATCGGACCTTTGTGATTGTCGTTTCCATTTTGGTTCGAATAACAATAAAAATATTCTCAATTTCGCTGAACAGTATCGATCCCTCCATAACGAGTGCTGGCTTTATCAGTTAACAATCCGATAAAATTAGAGTTAGCATGTTATTTCAACTATGCAAAAGTATGTATGTCAATACTTAAGGAAAATTTATCAATGCCGATAATTTTGAAAGTGTCCAGCTAAAACTGTTTGAATAAAAAGGAGTGAATTAATGCAGCTATCAGAAAAATTGAATTCAAAAAACCAAACGATTAAGAAGCGGATGATGATTATTACGATCTCATTATTAACTGCAGCAGGTCTTCTACTCACCGTTACCACTGTTTATACTGCTAATAATGGCTTAGAATCTCTCAGCAATCAAACCCTGGAGATGAAACTGAATAGTGATATTCATGCGATACATACTTTTGTTGAAAAGAATCTTGGCTCACTTTCCATAAAGAACAATGAACTTGTGGATGCCAATATGAAATCCATTGAGCATCGCGACGATTTTGTAGATATTTTTGCTCATGAACATGGAGTTGCAGCAACTATTTTTAAAAAAGACGGTAATGATTTTACCAGAATCATGACGAGTATCCGTGATAAAATGGGGCAAAGAGCCGTTGGAACCCAGCTTGGAACCGGGAGCAATGCTTATCAACCAATTATGGACGGATCATTATATATTGGAAATGCTGAGATTCTCGGTGTACCATATATAACTGCTTACGACCCGATTTTTAATGCTGAAGATGATGTAATTGGTATATATTTTGTCGGCATTCCACTTACCGAAGTAAATGCAATAGTCAGCGCATCAACGTCTCTTATCATAAGAAATGCAGGTTTCATTCTGTTAATTGTTTTTCTGGCCGGCTCATTAGCTGCATGGATTTTCAGTAATTCTTTGAATAAAACTTTAACAAAAATAATTGAAAGTCTATCCGACGGTGCAGAGCAGGTATCATCCTCATCTCAGCAACTTTCGGGATCAAGCCAGGAGTTGGCTGAGAGCTCCAGCCAACAAGCTGCAAGCCTGCAGGAAACCACGTCTTCTCTGGAAGAGATGTCTTCCCAAATTAAACAGACCGCAGAAAACTCAGAAGTAGCCGAAACTGCTGTTAGTGAGGCCAAATTACTGGTTAAAAGCGGCGTAGAAGCTATGACACGAGTCAATATAGCAATGGATGAAATTCAAAACTCCTCTCTTGAAACTTCCAAAATCATTAAAACAATAAATGACATTGCATTTCAAACGAATCTCCTTGCTTTAAATGCAGCTGTTGAAGCTGCCAGGGCAGGAGAGTCTGGAAAAGGGTTTGCCGTAGTTGCGGAAGAAGTTAGAAACCTTGCAAAGCGAAGTGCAGAAGCTGCACAAAATACTTCTGAACTAATTCAAAAGTCTCAGTCCAGTTCTCATAGGGGTATAAAAGTAACCAATGAAGCATCTGAAAATTTACACATGATCGAAGATAATGCATCAAAAATGGGAACTCTAATTCTTGAGATTTCTCAGGCTTCAAAAGAACAGGCAACAGGAATAGCACAGTTGAATACAGCAATGGCTGAAATGGATCGTGGGGTGCAAACCAATGCATCTGCTTCTGAAGAATCAGCCAGTGCTGCAGGTGAGCTTTCTACACAGGCCTTAGAGCTTAATTATATTGTTGCAGAATTAAACACTCTTGTCGGGCGAACGAGTAACGGTGGTTCATTTGGAGGGAAGATGGTTGCAGATCAGAGAGAGACTACAGATTTTGGGATACACAACGGGCAGACCTCAGGAGATGGATCGGGCAGGTTTTATTCTGTAAAAAATGGCAACATACGCAACCACAAATCTGAGGAATATCCGGTTTATGAAAAACCGGACCCTTCATACAGACATAAACAAATGGCTTAAACTATTGACTGCCTGTCTGCATATAAGCGTGGCGTTAGCAAATTTACAACCACTGTGAGTCAAAAGATTTTGTTAATATATTTGATGAATTCTTGCCGAATCGATGTTTTTGAACATCAAATCAGGCATCTTTTCCGATTATAAATTTTATTCCTTTTTTATTGCTATCAACACCCATGGATTGCTGTCGGGTGAATGAAGGGTGGCAACAGAGCCGCTTTCAAGATTGCCGGTGCTTCCCCAATTTCCGCTTTTTGGATTAAACCAGCTATAAGATAAAGGCTGCCTGATTCCGCCTAGACTCACCGGTCCTCCTTCAGGTAAATACACAATATAGAGTTCTCCCTCTTTAGCCAGTGCACGTGCGCCATAGGCCAGGTCGGGGCGGCGCTCAATATCTGTGAGGTCAAGTCCTGAAAGCGCCCTTGTGAGATAGCCTACAAACGTACTCCCTTCGAACGCTATCGATTGATCCCAGGAAGCACTTGTATTTGCCCAGTCTGCCCAGCCCTCCTCATTGGGTGAAAGTTTCCAGTTCCAAAGCCCGCCTGCACCATAAATAACACCCATAGTGCCACCCGATGTAATATTCAACCAGGCCTCGTGCCCTTGCCACCAACCGGTTGCCCGGTCCGGAGCTCCGATACGCTCATATGTAGGTTCACCATTTGCCACGGCTTTTGTTGGTACATTTTCATACATCCGGAATACTTCATGGGGGTGATGTTCAGCGTTGTGACCTGTTTGAGCCCATTGGAAATCGAGCCACTCCTGATCCTGATTAGCCCTGTTAAAATGAAAACCAAATCGCGGTTCATCACTCCAGTCCGGCTGGAAATCATCATAGGGGCTGTAGTGAATACCGGTGGGCTGTTTATATGCATCCCATTGTTCAACAGTTTCGCCTGCAGGTACGGCCACGGGTTCATTACCATATCCATCGGCAATAACCAGCCACATGGCGGGGCGGGCACCGTAGCGGGCAATCAAATACCGTACATAACGAGAATATTCGCTCGGGTCAGCGTGGCCTCCTAATGTATGCCCCCCTTTCCATCCAAACCCCTGAAATACCGGATTATAGACTGGAACAATTCCGTGATCGATGAGAATATTGATAAGTTGATCGAGCGTTTTGAAATAGTCTGGGTTGAGATTATTCAGGTGTCCATCCGGCAAATCCTCAAATGCGACGCCAAACCCTCCCGATACCGTACGATCACGCGGGCCTTCAATTTGTCGATCGGGCTGGAGGGACATAAGAAGTGCAACATTAAATCCTTTTGCCTGCCGGTTTTTTGCGTACTCTGTAACGGTTTTATCTGTCCCCCTGAATGGCAAAGCCCACGGGGTATCTCCAACCATAAGAAAAGGGGTGCCGTCGGTATGAACAACGTTTCGGCCCTGTGGCGACATGCGAAGCAGTCCGTGTTGCAGCAGCGGATTTTCTCCTCTGTATTCTGCTGCATCAATGCTGCCAGACTGTCCATGTAGCCCTGAATCAGCGGTTACCGAACTAATGGATCTCCAATTCCATACACCGCTTGCCGTTGGCGATGCAAAACGAACACGCCAGGTTTGATGCCCATCCCAAAATGCCGGCCGTTGAATCAAACGGCCGTTTGGCCCCGAAAACTCAACGTACATCTCTACGTCGGTATACGGATTCTGGTAATCTCTTACTGCTTCGAAAACGAGTTCAACTTCCTGCCATTGTGGGGCAATATTCACTTGTGAATGAGCAGGGACAGCCCCGAACCCCAAAAACAGTAGTAACGCTATGGATAAGGCCTGAATCAGAGTATTTTTCTTAGAATCCATTATGTATCTCTTTACCGGTTCATTGATAGTGATATACTTTATACTCTAAAAAATGGGAACGGAAAAAGCGTCATTAAAAAGATACAAACCATACATATGACGACTCAGCTTTAATTGGTGTTGCCACGCCCAATTAATAAAGTGGTAAAAGATCTGAATCTGTACAAGGTAAAAAAAGCAGTGTCTATTAGTTCCGTACATATAAATCTTGAGTGAATAAATAACGAATGGAAACGAAAAGCTATACAATTGAAGGCGTTGGCGAGCTATGTATCAAATGTTTCAGACCTGCCCGGGAGTAGTCAACTGTTTCACCGCTCGAATGTTAAAGCTTTTTTCCACCTCAAAATTTCCTACCCTTGAGTATGAAAAATAAACGAAAAAAATTTAAAGGGTCTCCCAAAAGATATCACCCCAAAGGCATCACAATTCTGTATGAGGACTATGATATCATGGTCATCGAGAAAGTCCCCGGCTTGCTAACGGTCGCAAATGCCAAAGAATCCGAAAATACAGTCGCGTCGCTGCTTAATAACTATGTTCAAAAGGGAAACCCTAAATCCAGGAAGCGAATTTTTATTGTTCACAGATTGGACCAGGACACGTCAGGAATCTTAATTTTTGCCAAAAACGAGCAGTCGAAGAGATACCTTCAGGAGAACTGGAAGGAAGCAGCCAAAACCTATTACACCGTTGTAAACGGACAACTAGAAGAGAAGGAAGGGTTACTAAGCTCCTATCTTACACAGAATTCGATACACCGGGTCTATTCAGTAGATGATTCTGAAGCCGGTAAACTTTCAAAAACAGAGTATAAGGTTCTGAAAGAGTCAGATAAATATAGTTTGATAGAGATTAACCTCTTAACGGGGCGAAAAAATCAAATTCGTGTACATTTCTCCGAAGCAGGCCATCCGGTTGTTGGCGATAAAATGTATGGCAGGAAAGAAAAAGGAATTAAGCGTCTTGCTCTTCATGCCGCAAAACTATCTGTAAATCACCCGGTTACCAAAGAGCGCATGACCTTTGAAACCAGGATTCCGGCATATTTCAATTCATTGTTGACTCAATAAATTGCTTGTTCCCCGCAATAATCATCACAAGAAGTGCAACTTCTGGACATTTTTTTAAGGGACCGAGCCCGCGCGTAGTTAAATACTGCTCTGTGTGACTTTGCATCAAGGTTCAGATCATATTGTTATCCGATAGCATTACCGAAAAAGAAACGAATAAAAAACGATTTCCCTCTCACCAATACTTCATTCTCTTTCGAAACCGGTTTTGCCACGTACCGAATCTTAAGAAGATTCGGTAATCCGTACTCCTTTAATAGTATCGCTTTCGTGAGATTTATTTTTTGAGAACATCATGAGGGATGCTCAGGCACTTCGCTTTGGCATCCGTGCTTTATTATTGGTACTTCTTCCAGCAGATTTTCGTCGGTTAACTAAGCAAGAAGGCTCCGAACAAGGGGAAATTTCCCCATCGGAATGCTTTGGGCAAGAGGGATATTCATCGGTTTTTCCACATTCTGATAAACATCCCCCTATATTAAAAGGGACTTTTATACTCAATATTCAATAATCGAACTCAGATTAGTAGTGCATCACATCCGATTTACTCAGCGATGAGTCGATCGATGGTTGCACGAATCCGTCCCATGTCTACCGCGCACATCGCGTGCTGCTCAGAACCGTTGTCGTCGTGGTATTCCATGCCCGGATGAACGAACTGTATCACCCCGGATTTATCCAGTATAAACGTAACCGAGGTTCCCGGTCTTCTGGGGCCCGTCAGCCACCACTCTTTAAGAGTACCATTGCGCCAGTCCCAGTCGATCGCCACGGGAAATGTAAATTCTCTGGCATCCACCACACGCTGTACGCGCTCTGTGTCGAGCGGGTCATCCATACCGGCTTTCGGATGGAATACACCGACCAGTGTGAAATCACTGTCTGCGTACTCCTCGTGCAGCTGTCGAAGTGCGGTAGCGCTGCTGGCGCAGAAGGGGCAGGTATCCGTCCACCAGCGAACCAGCACCACCTGACCTTTAAGGTCGTCCAGCGACAGCGGTTCGGAATTGATCCACCCGTCAAAACTGAATGGTGGTGCTTCAACTCCTATGCGGTCATCACCGGCAGTGCGGTCCATGGCTGTAAGGTATGCCAGATTTTCTCCGATTACGGAGTCCGCCTCAGTCTCAGTCATTCCCCTTTCGATGTAAATCTCACGCTGGTGCTCCCACGACTTTACCATCACATAGTTACTGCCGGCGTCAGCCTCAGAGTGGTGCATCTGATGGGTTTCATCGGCGTTATTCTGCCTTGTACATGAGTTTATCGTACCAAATATTGAAACGAGAAATATTCCCACGAGTAGATTTTTTAGCTGTTTCATTCTGATATTCTTTTGGATGCCTGTTGGCTTTAACTATAACGGTTTACGTTCTTCTTGCTTCCTTCATACGTTGCATTCAGATTATTCAAAAACCATTGGAATTCATATGACGAACGGGGAGTTCATATCATAATACAGATCCATTGGCCAACACAAGCAATTATCACAGACGATGGAAGCAGCCACGATGTTTGATATCCCGGTTCAGAAGGTGTTTCTAATAAGCTGATGGTAATATGAACAGACGGAGCTTTATTTCAAAGAGTGTTTTTTGGAGGACTAATTTGCCATAAAACCAGCAATATGAATTAGACACTTTTTTAATTCTCATGATAATTATCAGCTAAAAAAAAACGAGTCTTTTTCAATTAACAATGCAAGGAGGGCTAAAACTAACATAACTGTACTATGTTGTTAATTTTTAGGCCTGAGGTTCTCAATAATCTATGAGTCCAGCCAAAAAGGTTTTCAAATACCATTCCCGCGATGTTCTTTATCTACGCGGTTTTCTTCTCCATTCTCAGTAAAAATTAAAACTCTTAAACCAAACATTTCGAGTACGTCCATTAGACATTGTTAACCCTAAAATGTTATCGTTTTTGTCTTTTTTCATTTCTACAATGCCAATAGGTTCTCCTGTTGAAAAAATAGTATTATAAATTTGCTTAAATTTCATTTTACCATGTCTTGCATGTTCGATATAAATATCATCACCTTCTTTAAAGATTGAATATGTTGTTTTTAGTTCTGGACTGTAATAATGTCCTGCAAACTTGTTTAAATCATTCGTATTCTTATCTACATTACCTTGAAGAAAAGTAAAAACTCCGGGTAAATTATCGCCTGTCTTTACGGTCATTTGATGCGTATTATTATCAAATGTAACTACTGGTTTAATTGAAGGATGCACCATTATAAATGTATGTTCATTTGCTGGTACTAAAGCCCATGAATTTTCTGCAGAGCTTGAATATCGTAGTGTATCATTTTCCACATAAATTTTACGACCAGATTTTTCAGAATCACTCCAGTAAACACCTTCAAATTTTTCTAGCTCATTTTTAGGAAGCGTAATAAAGTCAACTGTTTCCGATTGTTGGTTTGATTTTTCTTCTGTTAGATTTGTGCTTTGATTCAAAAACATATTTGAAATGTCATTTATTTTAGACCCAACATCACTTCTAGAATAGTTAGATAAAATTACAATATGCAATTGCTCCTCAGGAAAAACTCTTGCTATGGCTCTAAATCCACCTACAGATCCTCCATGCTGAATCACTTTTTTACCAGCATATTCTTCAATGCGAACCCCAAAACCAAAACTGGTTTGAAAGCCATTATTTAGTGGTGATTTTGTAAGCAACTTATTAAAAGCAGATTCCCATTCTTTAGTGGGAGTGCTAAAATTTTGTAACCAGATATTCAAATCTTCTATTGTTGAATACATGTTTCCTGCACCAAAGTACCCCCAATATTCTATGGCACGTTTAAACTCATCTCTTAGGTAATAAGATGTGGCATTATCAGCAACTATTCTGTCATGCTGAGCTTCTACATAAGTGTTTTTCATTTCAAGAGGATCAAAAATATTTTGCTCCATCCATTTTTCAAAAGTCAACCCACTTACTTTCTCAATAATTTTTGCTAAAAATATATATCCAGTATTGCTATACGATAATTCGTCACCAGGATTAAAATTAAGGTCCTTTTGGTTTTTAAAAATACGATACACATCTGCGTTAGTTTCTAAATCTGTTGGTCTCCAGCCTGCCAGCCCCAGTAGACCATGAAGATCTCTAATTCCACTTGTATGATGCAAAAGATGACGAATAGTGATGGTTTTGTCATAAGGTGCTAGTTCAGGAATATATTTACGTATATCATCATCAATGGAGAGTTTGTTTTGCTCTTCCAGTAATACAATTCCCATAGCAGTAAACTGCTTAGATAGGGAGCCAATGTTAAATCGTGTGTTATGAGTGTTTGGTATATTATATTCCAAACTTGCTAAGCCATAGGCTTTAGAAAAAATTGTTTCACCTTTTTGAGAAATCAAAACAGTACCCCCAGGATGATTGGCGGTATTCCAAGGGGTAAATAGGTTGTCTATTTGTTCAATCTTTTCTTCATTTATTTGACTGAAGCAATTTGAGGTTAGAAAAATAGCGGCTAAAAGCGTTAAGAAATGAACTTTTGTTTTCATTTGTGTTAAAACGTAAAAATTTGTTAGTGTGTAGTTTTTTTAAATTCTAAAAGTGCATTTTCATGCCTTCATGTGTGGCTTTGAATCCAAGGGACTCATAAAAAAGAATGGCATCGGGACGTTTTTTGTCAGTGGTCAGCTGCAATAAGTGGGTGTTTCTTTTTTGGGCACGTTGAATAGCCCACTCAAAGATAGCTGTCCCAATTCCTTCGCCGCGATGATCTTTATGCACTCGCACTCCTTCAATTTGTGCGCGAAGGCCTCCTTGATACGTCAAATTGGGAATGAAGGTCAATTGGAATACACCGATAACCTGGCCTGATTGTTGAACGACCAATAACTCCTGGTTTTCATCTCCATTGATTTGATCAAATGCATCCAGATAACTATCAGGTAATGGGGTGGTGTAATGTTCCCGTTTTCGGCCCAACGGATCATCCGCTATCATTTCAACAATGGCAGGCAGGTCATTTCGTGTAGCAATTCTGAATAGTACGCTCAAACTCATGGCTGCCTGTCGTGAATATTCTTCAATAAGCGCTCTTTTATGGAGCTGAAATCGATCCAATCGATATTACCGGATTCATCATCACCCCGATGAAAAAAGAGATACTTGCCATCAGGGGATACACTGGCGCACATTTCCGTTAGTTCTGTATTGATTTCAGCCCCCAAATTATACGCTTCCGACCAGTTCCCGTTTATTTTAAAACTGATATACAGGTCATTCTCTCCGAAACCGGAATCTTTTTCGCCATCGTATATAATATAGCTTTCGTCCGGTGCAATGTAGGGATGAGCGATCCATTTACCCTGGAAGTTTATAGCATTCCCCATTCTGGATACCTCTTTATAATCTTCTCCTTCAGCCCTCGAGTAATAAATACCTCCATCTTCCATTTTGGCATCCTCTTCCATTGAAGTGAAATAGAGATTCCGTGTTGCTGAAGAAGTCAGGTACATCACAAACCGATTATCAAATGGTGCTTCCAATGGCTCTGGCTCGCTCCATCCACTAGCTGTTTTTTCACTAACCCATTGATACAAGCCACCCGGGTAAAGCGTATCGGGGTGAGGCCTCACACTTCCAAAGTATAATTTGTCGCCGATAGGATTAATATGCGGCTCAAAATCCCAGCCTTCATCGGGGGAAAAGAAGACTGACTTTGGAGTTGTCCAAGTGCCGTCAATCAGTTTTGAAGTATAGATCTCATTATCTGCAGCAGGTTTTCTACGGGTAAAGAATAATTCGTCCATTTGCGGACTAAAAGTGATAGCAAATTCGAAGGCATCGGTTGAAATAATCCCTTCCCAAAAAACTAGGGCAGAATCGGTTGGGGCTGGATAACTGACTAACTTGATATTGGGTTTATTACTGTTCTGACAGGAAATGATGAACAGTAACAGTAAGCAAAACAATGATAAGGTCTTGTAATACACAGAAGATAGGTTTTAGTTATTTGTGATGAGTTCGATTTTTTCTTCTGAATTATCACACCAATAGCATTTATCAGAGGATTCTCCATATTGAAGAGCTTTCTTAAAACTTTCCAGTGCCTTCTCTTTCTGATCATATTTATAGTAAGCTTCGCCCAGTGAATCCCACAAGTTTCCATCTTCAGGAAAAAGTTTCACATTCAGTTTTAGCCATTCCAGTCCCCAGGCAGGTTGTTCTTCCCGGTCTATTAAGGCGAATCCCAATCGGTTTAAAATGGACCGGTCCCATTCTTCCTTTGCGATCTTTTGTTCAATGTAATCGGTCAGTTGTTCGGCCTGAGCCGGCTCATGAGATCGCATAAATTCATGGATCAGCTCGTAGATATTTTTGGAAAGGGGCGTAGGCTGATAATTTGAATTGAACACCATTCGACTGATCTCCCACGCCACATTTTGAGAGCTGTTTCCCAGGATAGCATTAGACAAAACGATCACCACCACATCATCCTCCACATACCGTATGAGATCGGCAAAGTAAATGCCGTTACTTCCGTTGTGTGTTACGATCTTGGTTCCGGATGGACTTTTAAAAATAGCCCAACCATAGCCATAATGGGAAGTGCCTGACTCATTTTCAGCGACGTGCGGTGATTCCATCAATGTCAGGGTTTCCGGTTGGAGAACTTCATTAGGCTCGAGAGCCTGATGCCACTTGTATAGATCCTCCACCGTAGAGTAGAGGTCACCCTTTCCAATACTGTACCAATGGTTTTTGGTATCAGTGAGATGATCCTGCGTTATGCCCCAGTCTTTCCATGCACCGGAGGTGTAGTGATAAAAATATCCATGGGCGAAATCATCAGAGGGGAAAAGGAAGCTCTTATATCCGGTTCGTTCAAGATTTGCCGGTTCCCAAAGGGACGTCCGTAGAAATGAAGCGTATTCCTGACCGGAAACCCTTTCCAGAATGGCGGTCAACATAATGTAGTTGGCATTGGCATAACGGTGATTCTCTCCGGGTTCAGATAAAAGTTCAGATTGGAAGAATTCCTCTAAAAACTGCTCTTTGCCGGCTTCATCATAACGGAATCCTCCTGTTGCCGGAGAAATGCCTGAAGTATGAGTTAGTAGTTGATGGAGGGTGATATCCTTTTTGTCATCCGGAGCCTCCGGGAAGAAACGAGCGATCTTATCCGAGAGATTCAGCTCCCCTTGTTCCATAAGTTTCAAAATACCGGCTGCGGTAAACTGCTTGGTCACCGATCCAATGTTAAAGACCGTGGAAGAAGTGTTCGGGATCTTCCCGTCTCGGTCTGCCCAGCCATATCCTTTGGATAAAATGATCTGTCCCTCAACCGCTACCAGCGCAGAACCGGAAAACCCGTTTTCGGTACTTTTGGTAAGATAAGTATCAATCCTTAAGGCAAGGTCTTCGGTCTCAGTTGAAGTTGAGTCATAGGTTAATAATCCGGGATCGGAAGTTCGTGTTGGTCCTGAACTCAGGCTCAAAAAACTTATGATCAAAATCGGGATAAGTGTATTCACTTTACTATTCATGATTGGGTTTCTGTTTTATAGGACTGATCGTTTATAAAGCAGTCGCAACTTCAGTGGTCTTAACCACTTTGAATCTCCAGTATGCCATAACAGCCAGGATATATTCCAAACCGATGAGCCAAAATCCCGGATCTCCAAAGAAGGATAGATGACTCCCGCCATTTGGAATGATGAAGAGAGGTACGGTTATGGCTGCGTCAAGAATAATGGCAGCTGAAAACATCGCGATTCCCAAAACAAATCCGTGGGTACTGTGACGTTTTTTATAGTAGATATGAGCACCCAGGTATGCTGCCGGAATAATCGCTATAGCCAAGACCAAATTCGCCTGAAGCTCAGGGTCATTCATGATTGGGATAAAGTATGATCCAACAAATGCCAGAATTCCGAGGATATATACGATTATTGAACTGATTGCTGCGTGCTTAACATTTAAATTTTTCATGAGTAGACGGTTTAATTCTGATAAGGTTTCGAGAACTACAGTTTTACATTAGGCCAGATTTGAAATCGATGGATCCCAAACTCCGGTCTCAGCGGTTTCTGAAGCAAATTCAGCAAAGTCCTTGGCTTTTCGGCCCAGAATACGCTCCACGTCGTTAGTTACCACCTGATTTTTTGGATTTCCCAATACTTCCCGAAACAGATATTCAAACAGCCAGATATAGTCGGCAGGAAGTCCGGCCATTTTCATGCTTTCAGTGTATTCTTTCAGAGTG
>Ga0102931_1001199_pt1 | contig 12929 bp, 7 predicted proteins | sample SalPonR1_C_D1_MG_FD_79282 | JGI IMG/M metagenome (GOLD analysis project Ga0102931, IMG submission 79282) | Salt pond soil microbial communities from South San Francisco under conditions of wetland restoration - Salt Pond MetaG R1_C_D1_MG | ecosystem: Environmental > Aquatic > Marine > Intertidal... | reverse complement strand
GTCGAGCACGTTGCCGCAGCCGAACTGGATCGCCGAGATCAGCGCGACGAAGGCGAGGGTGTTGCCGGAATCCGCGAACTGGACGTGCGCGACCAGCCCGGCGAGCAGCGTCGCGGCGATCGAGCCGAGATTGGGCAGATAGTTCAGCAGGAAGGTGACCAGCGCGAGCGCCCCGGCGAGGGTCAGGCCGAAGGCGTGCGAGGCGGCGAAGACGAGCGCGCCGGTGAGGGCGCTGACCGCGGTCTTGACCAGGAGGTAATGGTTCACCTGGTGCATGATCGAGCCGATCACCGCGCGCGCCTCGGCGGCGCGGGCGCGGTCGCCGAACAGGCCGCGCAGCTTGGCCTGGTAGCTGATCCGCTCGCCGAACATGAAGGCGACGAAGAGGATCACCAGCACCGCGCCCTGCATCAGGTCGCCGGCCTCCGAGGCGAGGCGGGTGAAGGCGCCGGTGAGGTCGAGGCTGCGCATCGCCTCGAGCACGGCCTCCTCGATCTCGGGCCCGGCCCAGCGGAAGAGGTCGGCCGTCGCCTCCGGCGCGCGGGCGGCGTAGGCGAGGGTGACGCCGAGCACCTCGTTGATCTGGGCGAGGATCAGCGAGGTCAGCGTGAAGAGGGCGAGCGCGATCATCGCGAGGGCGACGAGGCTGGCGAGCCATTGCGGGACGTGCAGGCGCCCGACCCGGAGCCGCGCCACGGCGGCGATGGCGTCGCTGGCGAGGCTGAACAGGATCGTGGCGACGACCAGCGCGGAGAGGATGAAGCTCGCCTCCCGCAGCATCACGAGCACGACGCCCACGGCGATGACGACGAGCGCGCCGGTGCGCAGGCGCGCGCCGCGGCGGTCGGCTTCTGCGATCTCGGCTTGGCGGTCGGCGTCCGGCATGCGGGGTTCCGTGGCGTCGCGGCGGGGAGTGCGCCGCCGCGCAAGGTCTGCCCGCGGCGGCCCGGTTTCAAGGCCGGGTTTGCGCGCAATTTCGACTCGCGCCGCCCCGGAGAGCCTGTTACGTCCCTGCCGATCCGCGTCGGGGGCGTCTCCGGCGGCGGGCGCCGCGGGCGTGGTGGAACTGGCAGACACGCGAGATTTAGGTTCTCGTGCCGCAAGGCGTGGGGGTTCAAGTCCCTCCGCCCGCACCAGGGGCCGGCCCGCGGACGCTGACAGGACAGAGGACCGGGGAAACCGAATGCAGGTCGTGGAGACGAAGTCCGAGGGTCTGGAGCGCGCCTACGCGCTGACCCTGCCGGCCGAGGCGCTGGCGGAGAAGATGAACGCCAAGCTCGAGGCCGCGCGCGCGGACGTCCAGATGAAGGGCTTCCGCAAGGGCAAGGCCCCGCTGCCGCTGCTCAAGAAGATGTTCGGCAAGTCGATCCTCGGCGAGGTCGTGCAGGAGACGGTCGACGGGGCCGTGCGCAAGCACTTCGAGGACACCGGCGACCGTCCGGCGCTGCAGCCGGACGTCAAGATCGCCAACGAGGAGATCGACGAGTCCGAGGACCTGAAGATCGAGATCAGCTACGAGAAGCTGCCGGAGGTGCCGGAGGCGGACGTCTCGTCGATCACGATCGAGCGACCGGTGGTCGAGGTCGAGGACGGCGCGGTCGAGGAGGCGCTCGGCAACCTCGCCGAGAACGCGCAGGACTTCGAGGAGAAGGAAGGCGCGGCCGAGGAGGGCGACCAGATCGTCGTCGACTTCGTCGGCAAGCTGGAGGGCGAGCCCTTCGAGGGCGGCGCGGCGGACGACTTCCCGCTGGTGATCGGCTCGGGCCAGTTCATCCCGGGCTTCGAGCCGCAGCTGGTCGGGCTTTCGGCCGGCGACGAGAAGGCGGTCGAGGTCGCCTTCCCCGAGGACTACCAGGCCGAGCAGCTCGCCGGGCAGGCGGCGGTGTTCGACGTGACGGTCAAGGAGGTCCGCAAGCCGAAGGCCGCCGAGATCGACGACGCGCTGGCGCAGCGCTACGGGGCGGAGGACCTCGAGTCGCTCAAGAGCCAGATCCGCGAGCGGCTGGCCGAGGAGTACCGCTCCGCCGCGCGGCAGGTGGCCAAGCGCCGGCTTCTGGACGCGATCGACGAGCTGGTGAGCTTCGAGCTGCCGCCGACGCTGGTGGACGTCGAGGCCAAGCAGATCGCGCACCAGATGTGGCACGAGGAGAACCCCGAGCATCAGGGCCACGACCACCCGGAGATCGAGCCCACGGAGGAGCAGGTCAAGCTCGCCGAGCGGCGGGTGCGCCTGGGGCTGTTCCTGGCGGAGGTCGGCTCGCGCAACGACATCGCGGTGACGGATCAGGAGATCAACCAGTCGATCATGTCGCGGGCGCGCCAGATGGGCGTGCCGGAGAAGGCGTTCTTCGACTACGTCCGTCAGAACGAGGGCGCGCTGCAGCAGATCCGCGCGCCGATCTTCGAGGAGAAGGTGGTCGACTATCTGCTCGAGCTCGCGCAGGTCGAGGACAAGCCGATGACCAAGGACGAGCTGCAGTCCGAGCTCGAGGCGATGGACGAGGCGCCGGGCTGACGCCGCCCGCTCCGCGACGCGGCCCGCTCCGGCGACGGGCGGGCCGCCTGCGTTCCGGAGCGGCGTGACGGGCGGGCCGCGCCGCGGCGCCCGCGTCGTCCGGGCGCCCTTGAAGGCGCCCGGTGCAGCACATAGGACAAGGGCGACAGGCTACACCCTCCGGACCGGAACGAGGCTCCCCGACATGCGCGATCGCGACCCCGTCGAGCACTACATGAACACCCTCGTGCCCATGGTGGTCGAGCAGACCGCGCGGGGCGAGCGCGCCTACGACATCTTTTCGCGCCTTCTGAAGGAGCGGATCATCTTCGTGTCCGGCCCGGTGCATGACGGGATGTCGACGCTGATCGTGGCGCAGCTGCTGTTCCTCGAGGCGGAGAACCCCAAGAAGGAGATCGCGATGTACATCAACTCCCCCGGGGGAGTGGTGACGTCGGGCCTCTCGATCTACGACACGATGCAGTACATCCGCCCGTCGGTCTCGACGCTCTGCGTCGGGCAGGCCGCCTCGATGGGCTCGCTGCTGCTCGCCGCGGGCAAGAAGGACATGCGCTTCTCGCTGCCCAACAGCCGGATCATGGTGCACCAGCCCTCCGGCGGCTATCAGGGTCAGGCGACGGACATCATGATCCACGCGCGCGAGACCGAGGCGCTGAAGCGCCGGCTCAACGAGATCTACGTCGAGCATACCGGTCAGGACTACGACACGGTGGAGGCCGCGCTGGAGCGCGACAACTTCATGAATCCGGACAAGGCCAAGGAATGGGGCCTGATCGACGACATCGTCGCCCGGCGCGAGGCCGCCGAAGAGGCCGGCGGCTGAGGCCGTGCCGGGCGGCGCCCGGTCCCGGTCCGCGGGAGGGCTTCGCCCTTGCGCGGCGGCCGGCGATCTGCACGAATGTAAGGCGGACGCGGATTCGGCGTCCAGTCATGAGGTTTCGTTAAGGAGCGGGCCTCTAGGCTGACCGAACCGCGCCGACCGCGGCGGGAGACACGCATGACGAAGCCGACCGGACAGGACACCAAGAACACGCTCTACTGCTCGTTCTGCGGCAAGAGCCAGCACGAGGTCCGGAAGCTGATCGCCGGACCGACGGTGTTCATCTGCGACGAGTGCGTCGAGCTGTGCATGGACATCATCCGCGAGGAGACCAAGACCTCGCTGGTGAAGTCCTCCGACGGCGTGCCCACGCCGCAGGAGATCTGCCAGGTGCTCGACGACTACGTGATCGGCCAGATGACGGCGAAGCGCGTGCTGTCGGTGGCCGTGCACAACCACTACAAGCGCCTGAACCACGCGGCCAAGCAGACCGACGTGGAGCTGGCGAAGTCGAACATCCTGCTGATCGGCCCGACGGGCTGCGGCAAGACGCTGCTGGCGCAGACGCTGGCGCGCATCCTCGACGTGCCCTTCACCATGGCCGACGCCACCACGCTGACCGAGGCGGGCTATGTCGGCGAGGACGTCGAGAACATCATCCTGAAGCTGCTTCAGAGCGCGGACTACAACGTCGAGCGGGCGCAGCGCGGCATCGTCTACATCGACGAGGTCGACAAGATCAGCCGCAAGTCGGACAACCCCTCGATCACCCGCGACGTCTCGGGCGAGGGCGTGCAGCAGGCGTTGCTGAAGATCATGGAGGGCACCGTCGCCTCGGTGCCGCCGCAGGGCGGGCGCAAGCACCCCCAGCAGGAGTTCCTGCAGGTCGACACCACCAACATCCTCTTCATCTGCGGCGGGGCCTTCGCGGGGCTCGACCGGATCATCCGCCAGCGCGGCAAGGGCTCGGCGATGGGTTTCGGGGCCGAGGTGCGCTCGGACGACGAACGGCGCATCGGCGACGTGCTGGAGGCGCTGGAGCCGGAGGACCTGCTGAAGTTCGGTCTGATCCCGGAGTTCGTCGGCCGCCTGCCGGTGATCGCGACGCTGCGCGATCTGGACGAGACGGCGCTGGTGGAGATCCTCTCGGCCCCGAAGAACGCGTTGGTCAAGCAGTACCAGCGGCTGTTCGAGATGGAGGACGTCAAGCTGGTCTTCACCGAGGACGCGCTGCGCGAGGTCGCCAGGAAGGCGATCGAGCGCAAGACCGGCGCGCGCGGCCTGCGCTCGATCCTCGAGGACGTGCTGCTCGACACCATGTTCGAGCTGCCGGGCTCCGAGGGCGTGGACGAGGTGGTGGTCAACGACGACGTGGTGGCGGGGACGGCGAAGCCGCTCCTGATCTACGCGGAGAAGTCGGGCGACGCCGCCACCGGGTCCTCGGCCTCCTGAGGCGGATCGCGCCCGGGCGTTCGGCGGCCGGGTTGAAACCCGCCGCGCCACGATACATCTGCTGAACGAGACGCGGCCGGACGCCCGGCCGCGACCCCTCTCAATCAGGGGGCGTCGCCGTCGCCGCGCGCCGGGACGCGACGCCTCGCCGACGAGGACCTGCCCATGACCGCTTCCGTTCGCGTGACCCTTCCGGTTCTGCCGCTGCGCGACATCGTCGTCTTTCCGCACATGATCGTGCCGCTCTTCGTGGGGCGCGAGAAGTCCGTGCGCGCGCTCGAGGAGGTGATGCGCGCGGACAAGCAGATCCTGCTCGCCAGCCAGACCGACGCGGGTCAGGACGATCCGGGCGAGAAGGACATCTTCAGCGCCGGCGTCGTCGCCAACGTCCTGCAGCTCCTGAAGCTCCCCGACGGCACCGTGAAGGTGCTGGTCGAGGGCCAGGCGCGGGCGCGGCTCGTCGAGTACACCGCCAGCGAAAGCCATTTCGAAGCCGCCGCCGACGTGCTCGACGACGAACTCGGCGATCCCGCCTCGGTCGAGGCGCTGACCCGCTCGATCACCGACGAATTCGAGAAATACGTCAAGCTCAACAAGAACGTGCCGGACGAGGCGCTCGGCTCCATCGCCGACGTCGAGGATCCGTCGCGCCTCGCCGACACCATCGCCGGGCATCTGGGCGTCAAGCTCTCCGAGAAGCAGGGCCTGCTCGAGGAGCTGAACGTCGAGAAGCGCCTCGAGAAGATCTACGGCCTGATGCAGGGCGAGATGTCGGTGCTCAAGGTCGAGAAGAAGATCAAGAGCCGCGTCAAGACGCAGATGGAGAAGACGCAGCGCGAGTACTACCTCAACGAGCAGATGAAGGCGATCCAGCGCGAGCTCGGCGAGGGCGAGGACGGCCGCGACGAGGCCGGCGAGTACGAGCAGCGCATCGCCGACACGCAGCTCTCCGACGAGGCCCGCGACAAGGCCGAGGCGGAGCTGAAGAAGCTCAAGCAGATGGCGCCGATGAGCGCCGAGGCGACGGTGGTGCGCAACTACCTCGACTGGATGCTGAGCATTCCGTGGGGCAGGAAGAGCCGCGTCAAGAAGGACCTGAAGCGCGCCGAGAAGATCCTCGACGACGACCATTACGGCCTCGAGAAGGTCAAGGAGCGCATCGTCGAGTTCCTCGCCGTGCAGCAGCGTTCGGCCAAGCTGAAGGGCCCGATCCTCTGCCTCGTCGGCCCGCCGGGCGTGGGCAAGACCTCGCTCGGCAAGTCCGTCGCGCGGGCGACGGGGCGCGAGTTCATCCGCATCTCGCTCGGCGGCGTCCGGGACGAGGCGGAGATCCGCGGCCACCGGCGCACCTATATCGGCTCGATGCCCGGCAAGATCATCCAGTCGATGAAGAAGGCGAAGACGGTCAACCCGTTGATCCTCCTCGACGAGATCGACAAGATGGGGCAGGACTTCCGCGGCGATCCGGCCTCGGCGATGCTGGAGGTCCTGGATCCGGAGCAGAACAACACGTTCATGGATCACTATCTCGAGGTCGAATACGATCTCTCGAACGTGCTGTTCCTGACCACGGCGAACACCTACGGGATGCCGCGGCCGCTGCTCGACCGCATGGAGATCATCTCGATCTCGGGCTACACCGAGGACGAGAAGCTGGAGATCGCGCGGCGCCATCTGCTCCCGAAGCAGCTCAAGGGCCACGGCCTGCGCAAGGGCGAGTACGAGATCACCGACGAGGCGATGCTGGAGATGATCCGCCGCTACACCCGCGAGGCGGGCGTGCGGAACCTCGAGCGCGAGCTGGCCAAGACCTGCCGCAAGGCGCTGACCGAGATCGTCAAGGACGGCGTCAAGACGGTGAAGGTCACGAAGGACAAGCTCGAGGACTATCTCGGCGCGCCGCGCTTCAAGTTCGGCCTTGCCGAGGAGGAGGACGCCGTCGGCGTCGCCACCGGACTCGCCTGGACCGAGGTGGGGGGCGATCTGCTCTCGATCGAGGCGCTGCGGCTGCCCGGCAAGGGACGGATGAAGACCACCGGCACGCTCGGCGACGTGATGAAGGAGTCGATCGACGCGGCGTCGTCCTACGTCCGCTCGAAGTCGGTCGCCCTCGGGGTCGCGCCGCCGACCTTCGAGAAGATCGACATCCACGTGCACGTGCCCGAGGGCGCGACGCCGAAGGACGGGCCGAGCGCCGGCATCGCGATGGTGACCTCCATCGTCTCGGTGCTGACGCAGATTCCGGTGCGCAAGGACGTGGCCATGACCGGCGAGGTGACGCTCCGCGGCAACGTGCTGGCGATCGGCGGGCTCAAGGAGAAGCTGCTCGCGGCGCTGCGGGGCGGCATCACCAAGGTGCTGATCCCCAAGGACAACGTGAAGGACCTGCCGGAGATCCCCGACAACGTGAAGGAGGGGCTCGAGATCGTGCCGGTGGAGACGGTGTCCGAGGTGCTGAAGCATGCGCTGGTGCGCCAGCCGGAGCCCATCGAGTGGGACGAGGAGGCGGCCGCGGCCGCCGCCTCGGCCGAGAAGGGTGGCGAGACGGAGGTGCGCGCGCACTGAGGTCGTCCGCCTCTCGGATGGTCGGAGCGCCCCCGGACCGGACGGTCCCGGGGGCGCTTCGCTTATGGGCGCCGGTCCGCGCGGGGACGGGATGACGAGCCTCGATCCCGCCGGTGTCGGAGGATGCGCCGGCGACCGTCTCCGGGCGCGCGGATGCGCGACCGGGCCGAGCCGGATCGGTCACGTCGCTACGGCGGCGCGCGCGATTGACGCCCCGCGCGCGCTCGCCTAATCGGACGGCGCGGGCGGTTAGCTCAGTTGGTAGAGCGCCTCGTTTACACCGAGGATGTCGGGAGTTCGAGCCTCTCACCGCCCACCACGCCGCCGGTGCAAGGGCGCAGCCCTTGGGGCCGGCTTGGCGCCCGACACCGGATCGTGTATGCGCTGGCTCCCGTGCACGCGTGAGCGAGGCCGGCCGCACGGCCGCGAGAAACGAGAGGCATGGGGCAATGGCGCGGTTCGTCTTCATCACCGGCGGGGTCGTATCGAGCCTCGGCAAGGGGCTCGCCTCGGCGGCGCTCGGCGCGTTGCTGCAGGCGCGGGGCTTCTCGGTCCGGCTGCGCAAGCTCGACCCCTATCTCAACGTCGATCCCGGCACGATGAGCCCGTTCGAGCATGGCGAGGTCTTCGTCACGGACGACGGGGCGGAGACCGATCTCGACCTCGGCCATTACGAGCGCTTCACCGGCGTCGCGGCGCGGCGGACGGATTCGGTGAGTTCGGGGCGGATCTATTCGAACGTGCTCGAGAAGGAGCGGAGGGGCGACTATCTCGGCAAGACCATTCAGGTCATTCCGCACGTCACCGACGAGATCAAGGACTTCATCCGCGTCGGCGAGGACGAGGTCGACTTCATGCTCTGCGAGATCGGAGGCACCGTCGGCGACATCGAGGGGCTGCCGTTCTTCGAGGCGATCCGCCAGTTCAGCCAGGAGAAGCCGCAGGGCCAGTGCGCCTTCATTCACCTCACGTTGCTGCCTTGGATCGCGGCGGCCGGAGAGCTCAAGACCAAGCCGACGCAGCACTCGGTCAAGGAGCTGCGCTCGATCGGCATCGCGCCGGACGTGCTGGTCTGCCGCGCCGAGCATCCGATCCCCGAGAAGGAGCGCGCCAAGCTCGCCCTCTTCTGCAACGTGCGGCCGGAGCGGGTGATCGCGGCGCTGGATCTGCACTCGATCTACGAGGCGCCGCTGGTCTATCACCGCGAGGGGCTGGATCAGGCGGTGCTCGACGCCTTCCGCATCTCGCCGGCGCCGAAGCCCGAGCTCGCGAAGTGGCGCGCGGTGTCGGAGGCGGTGCGCGCACCCGACGGCGAGGTGCGCATCGCGATCGTCGGCAAGTACACGCAGCTCGAGGACGCCTACAAGAGCCTGAACGAGGCGCTGGTGCATGGCGGCATCGCCAGCCGCGTGCGGGTCAAGGTCGAGTGGCTCGACAGCGAGATCTTCGAGACCTCGGACCCGTCGCCGCATCTGGAGCGGTTCCACGGCATCGTCGTCCCCGGCGGCTTCGGCGAGCGCGGGACCGAGGGCAAGATCGACGCGGCGCGCTTCGCGCGCGAGCGCAAGGTGCCCTATCTCGGCATCTGCCTCGGCATGCAGATGGCGGTGATCGAGGCGGCGAGGAACCTCGCGGGTATCGAGAACGCCGGCTCCGAGGAGTTCGACCACGAGGCGCTCGGCGCCGGGGGGGAACGGCGCTTCGAGCCGGTGATCTTCCACATGACCGAGTGGGTCGAGGGCGACCGGACGGTCCGCCGCACCGCCCGTGACGACAAGGGCGGCACCATGCGCCTCGGCGCCTACGAGGCGGTGCTGGCGGCCGGAAGCAAAGTGGCCGAGATCTACGGCGACACGCGGATCAGCGAGCGTCACCGTCACCGCTACGAGGTCGACATCGACTATCGCGACCGCCTCGAGGCGGAGGGTATGCGGTTTTCGGGCCTCTCGCCCGACGGGCGCCTGCCGGAGATCATGGAGATCGCCGGTCATCCCTGGTTCTTCGGCGTGCAGTTCCACCCCGAGCTGAAGTCGAAGCCGTTCGACCCCCATCCGCTGTTCCGCAGCTTCGTCGAGGCCGCGGTGCGCCAGTCGCGCCTGGTCTGAGCGCGGTCGCGCGGCGCCCCCCCGGGGGGGCGCCGCCGGTCAGATGCTGTCGAGGAGGTCGCGCGCCTCCGGAGCGTCCTCGTGATCGGGAGAGAGGCGCAGACCCTCGGTCAGTTCGCGGCGCGCGTCGGTCAGCTTGCGGCGGGCGTGCAGGATCATGCCGTAATGCAGCCGGACCTCGCCGATGCCGGGCAGCGCCTCGGCCGCCTCGGCCATGAGACGCTCGGCTTCGCTGACGCGCCCGTTGCCGAACAGGATCCAGGCCATGGTGTGCTTCACCGCGGGATTGTCGGGCTGCATCTGCAGCGCACGGCGGGCGTAGATCAGCCCCTCGGAGGCCTTGTCGTTCCGCTCCAGCACGAGGGCGAGGTTGTTCATGGCCGCCCAGTTGTCGCGCTGATTCTCGACCACCGAGCGATACAGGGACAGCGCCTGCCGATCCTCCCGCGCCTTGTCGAGCAGGGTGGCGAAGATGAACCTGTCGCCGACGTCGTCGGGGTTCTGCTCGATGATCTGGCGACCGTAGGCGATGGCGCGGCGCATCTCGCCGACGTCGCGCGCGGCGGTGGCGGCGATGCGCAGAAGCAGCGACTCGCCGGGATGGCGGTCCAGCCCGCGTTCCGCGACCTCGAGCGCCTCGGCGTCCCTGTCCATGCTGCGAAGCAGCGCGCCGAGGCGAGCCCAGCCCAACGGTATCTCTGGATAAGCTTCGACGGCCTCTCGTGTCCGGGCGAGTCCCGTCTCGAGATCTCCGGCGATGATGGCGACCTGGGGCCGGGCGAGCAGCAGGCGTGGGCTGGGCCCGTCGCGCTCCAGCATGGCCGTGTAGATCGCGTCGGCCTCCTCGAACTCGTCCGCGTCGATCATGGCTTCGGCGAGACGGTGCTCGATCTCCGCCGGCGCGTCGGCGAGCGCGATGGCCTGGCGGAAACGCTCGACCGCGCCCGGATGGTCGCCGCGCGCAAGCTGGAGTTCGGCCATTTGCGTCAGCGGCGCGGGCGCTTCGGGGAAGCGCGCCGCGAGGTCGTCGAACACCGCCTGCGCCTCGTCGAAGTCGCCGAGGCGGCGATGCGCCACGCCGAGGCCGAGCAGGGTGCGGGGATCCTCGTGGCCGGCGCCCTCGATCGCGAAACGGTACTGGCGGAGCGCCGCTTCGCCTCGGTCGGCGCCCAGCATCGCCTCGGCGAGCACGCGGTGCAGCGCCGGGGTCACGTCCCGGTCGCGCTGCCAGAGGCTCAGCATGCGGATGGTGTCCTCGAAGCGGCCGCGGGCGTTGTATATCGCGCCGAGATTGACGCGCACGCCGGGGGTCAGCCCATCCGGCCCGTCGGCCACACGCTCGAAGTGGTGGACGGCGCCGTCCAGATCGCCTCGCGCTTCGAGCAGGAGGCCGAGCTTGGCGTGCGCCTCGTAGAGGTCCGGCTGAAGCTCCACCGCCCGGCGCAGCGCCGCGATCGCGTCGTCCTCGCGTCCGAGGTCCAGCAGCAGCACGGCGCGGTTGGTGTGCGCGCTGGCGAGTTCGGGGTCGAGGCGCAGAGCCGCCTCGATCGCCTCGATCGCGGCGGCGAGGTCTCCCTCGGAGCCCAGGATGGCGGCGAGAACCTCGTGCCCCCGCGCCGAGGTCGGATTGAACGAGAGATAGGCGTCCGCGGCGGCCCGCGCCTCCTCCAGGCGTCCGGCGCGGTAGAGGCTGATGGCGCGGTTCAGCGCCTGCTCGGTCTGCAGCTGCTCGGCGAAGGGGTCCATGGAGGCCGCCGAGGCGGCGAGCGGCGGAAGGGCGGCGCTCGCGGCGACGAGAGCGACGGCGAGGCGGAAACCGGTGGGTCGCATGGCGTTGATCCCGTAAGGGGGCGCAGCGGCGGACCGCGGTGCGGCCGGCGGCCCCGGGCGGCGGCTGGGCGATTTCGTGTCCGCCCATTCCCCGAGGCGGACGGCGAGACGGTATAACGACGGGGGGTCGCGCATCAAGCGCGGCGGCCTCACGCTCCGGCGAGGGCTGGTGGGCCCGGCAGGATTCGAACCTGCAACCAAACCGTTATGAGCGGTCCGCTCTGACCGTTGAGCTACGGGCCCGGCCGGAACGGTCGATAGCCGGGAGGCCCCGGCCCGTCAACGCGGGCCGGGGCGGGGACGTGTCGTCAGGCCGAGGCGACGGCGCGCCTGGTCATCACCTTGACGAGATGGGCGCGGTAGGCCGGATCGCCGTGCAGGTCGCCGATCATGCCGTCGGCCGGGACCGAGAGCCCCTCCAGCGCGTCGGCGGAGAAGTTCGAGGAGAGCGCCTCCTCGGCCTCGGTCCAGCGGAACACGCCGCCCTCCGAGGCGCCGGTGACCGCGACGCGGACCTTGCCGTCCACCTCGGCCACGAACACGCCGACGAGGGCGAAGCGCGAGGCCGGCTGCGGGAACTTGGCGTAGGCGCCGCGCGCGGGCACGGGCATCCGGACCTCGACGATCAGCTCGCCTTCGCCGAGGGCGGTGGCGAACATGCCCTCGAAGAAGTCGTCGGCCGCGATCTCCCGCGTGCCGTTCGGGCCCTGGGCCTTGATGGTGGCGCCGAGCGCCAGCGCGGCGGCCGGCCAGCAGGCGGAAGGGTCGTTGTTGGCGAGGCTGCCGCCGATGGTGCCGCGGTGGCGCACCGCCGGGTCGCCGATGCGATTGGCGAGCGCGGCGATCGAGGGCGCGGCCTCGGCCGTCGCCTCGGCGATGGCGTGATGGGTCGCGGCGCCGCCGGCGACGACCGCCCCGCCCTCGACCTTGACGCCCTTGAGCGCCTCGATGTCGGCGAGGGAGACGAGCTGCGAGGGCGCGGCGAGGCGCTGCTTCAGCGCCGGGATCAGCGTCTGGCCGCCGCCGAGCGCCTGGGCGTCCTCGGTCTGGAGGGCCTTCAGCGCCTCCTCCACGCTGGCGGGCTTCACGAAGTCGAAGGCGTACATGCGGAGAGACCTCCCTTGTCGTTGGCGGGGGCGGCGCGGCGCCGCCCCCCGGAACTCCGGATCACCCGGCCGCGTTCAGGGCCGACCAGACGCGCTGGGGCGTCAGCGGCATGTCGATGTGCGGGACGGCGTGTCCGCCCGCGTGCAGGGCGTCGATCACCGCGTTGACCAGGGCCGGCGGCGAGCCGATGGCCCCGGCCTCGCCGCAGCCCTTCACGCCGAGCGGGTTGTGCGTGCAGGGCGTCATGCAGGAGTGGTCGACGCCGACCATCGGGATGTCGTCGGCCCGCGGCATGGCGTAGTCCATGTAGGAACCGGAGACGAGCTGGCCCTCGTCGTCGTAGACCGCGTGCTCCAGCATGGCCTGGCCGATGCCCTGGGCGACGCCGCCCTGCACCTGACCCTCGACGATCATCGGGTTGACGACGTTGCCGAAGTCGTCCGCCGCCCAGAAGCCGAGGACCTGCGTCTTGCCGGTCTCGGGGTCCACCTCGACCTCGCAGGCGTAGGCGCCGGCGGGGAAGGTGAAGTTGGAG
>Ga0102931_1001195_pt1 | contig 12953 bp, 11 predicted proteins | sample SalPonR1_C_D1_MG_FD_79282 | JGI IMG/M metagenome (GOLD analysis project Ga0102931, IMG submission 79282) | Salt pond soil microbial communities from South San Francisco under conditions of wetland restoration - Salt Pond MetaG R1_C_D1_MG | ecosystem: Environmental > Aquatic > Marine > Intertidal... | reverse complement strand
CCGCTGCCGGGATAACGGTTTTCAAAGAGATAAAAGAGGTGTCTGCAACCACCGCATCCATGGGTTGACCGATTATCTTATAGTCAAGGTGGCGGATATTGGTGCGATCTATGACCACCACCCGGTCATCCTGTCGCAGGGACCAGTCAAGCTGCCCATAACCCACATCCACAGCATACACTTTCTTGGCACCGAATTTGAGCAGGCAGTCGGTGAATCCGCCTGTCGAGGCACCAATATCAAGACAAACGGCATCCTGAACAGATACGCGAAAACTTTGAAGTGCTTTTTCAAGTTTAAGTCCGCCCCGGCTGACATAAGGATGATCCGGGGTTTTAACGTCAAGCAGCGCATCCTGGTTCACCTGGGTGCCGGGCTTATCTACTTTGATACCGTCGACCCGAACCTTTCCGGCCATGATCATGGCTTTGGCCCGTTCCCTTGAACGTATCAGACCCTGGTCAACCAAGGCCTGGTCCAGGCGTTTTCTGGTGATCTTATTCTTCACGGCACAACTTTAATCCTGCCGCCACAACCGCCGAGGCATCAATGCCGTAATCCTTTCGAAGCTCATTCTGGCTGCCGTGTTCAACAAATACATCATTAATGCCCACCCGTTTCACACGGCACCCTGAAAGGCCGTTGTCACAGATCAGTTCAAGGATGGCTGATCCGAAACCGCCCGCCAGCACATGTTCTTCAATGGTCACCACATTTTTGATCTTTTCGGCAAGATCAAGGATCAGGTCCGCATCCAAAGGTTTTACAAACCGGGCATTGACCACGGTACTTTCAATGCCTTGGGCGGATAATTGTTCGGCTGCATCCATGGCATCATTCACGCAACGACCTATACCGATGATCAACAGATCGTCTCCTGTGCGAACCACCTTTGCTTTTCCAACATCTATGGCTTTGGCATTGTAATCAATGTCGACGCCCTGGCCTGCACCCCTGGGATAACGCAGGGCAATGGGGCCCTGATGTGCCACAGCCGTTTGCATCATCCGCACCAGTTCATTTTCATCCATGGGCGCCATAACGGTCATATTGGGTATGGATCGAAGATAGGAAAAATCAAACAGTCCGTGGTGGGTGGGCCCGTCTTCCCCCACAATGCCGCCACGGTCAATGGCAAAAATTACAGGATGGTTGTCAATGCAGACATCATGAAGAATCTGGTCATAGCCGCGTTGCAAAAAGGTGGAGTAGATAGCCACCACGGGTTTTGCCCCTTTGACCGCAAGACCTGCCGCAAAGGTAACGGCATGTTGTTCGGCAATGCCCACGTCAATAAACCTGTCGGCAAACTGTTCAGCAAAATGGCTTAGTCCCGTCCCTTCGGGCATGGCAGCCGTCACCGCCACGATACATTTATTTTTTTTTGCAAGCGCAATCATACAGTTACCGAACACCGACGTGTAAGAGGGTGGGGCACTTGACTTTGACGCTGGGCATTTCCCGGTATCCACGGCAAATGAACCCACACCGTGAAAATAGACCGGATTTTTTTCAGCCGGCTTATATCCTTTGCCTTTTTTCGTACTCACATGCAACAGCACCGGGGAATCAGGATCTTTAATATTAGATAGAATATCAATAAGATGATCCAGATTATGGCCGTCAATGGGGCCGAAATAATCAAAATTAAAGGCTTCGAACAACATGCCCGGGGTTACAAAAGTCTTAAAGGACTCCTCCCATCTTTTGGCCCATCCATACATGTCATCGCCGATCTTAGGCACGGATTTTAAGAACTGGCCAAACTGGTTACGCATGTTCTGCAAGGCCTTATGCGAAAGCGTCCGGGACAGGTAAGAAGACAAAGCGCCCACATTGGCGGAGATGGACATGTCATTATCATTTAATATAACGATGTATTTCTGCTGGAGATCGCCCGCGTGGTTCAACCCTTCGTAAGCAAGCCCTGCGGTCATGGAACCGTCACCGATGATTGAGACTACATTGGAATTGTCCTGCTTGAGTGTCTTGGCATAGCGCATGCCCAGACCGGCAGAAATTGACGTGGAGGCGTGCCCCACGGTCAGCGCGTCATAGGGACTTTCCTTGATTTTAACAAACCCTGAAATACCTTTGTATTTTCGAAGGGTATCAAAGTCGCGATGGCGGCCGGTTAAAAGCTTGTGCGCATAGGACTGGTGGCCCACATCCCAAATCAGGGTATCCTTGGGTAAATCAAATACGTAATGCAGGGCAATGGTCAGTTCTACAACACCTAAGCTTGATGCCAGATGCCCACCGTTTTTTGAGACCACATCAATAATTCTGCTCCGGATCTCCCGGGCAACAACCTCAAGTTCTTCCCTTGGAATCTGTTTTAGATCATCAGGGCTGTTTATTTGGTCAAGATATTTCAATGCCCACCTCTTTAGTACCCATCCGGAAATAAGATTTTTTATTCAAGTTAATAGTCCTGTCATCGGTTTCTGTTAATAATGTAACCGGCAATGGCACGCAAAGGTTCGCTGTTTTTCTTAAATGCCGTTTTCTTGTAGCTGTCTAAAGCTGCGAGGGCATCGGCAACAAGCTGCTTTGAAAAAACTTTGGATTCTTCAAGGCCGAGGATGGCAGGAAAGGTCAGTTTATCGTGCAAGGCATCGGAACCAACTGCCTTGCCCATAACTTTGGGATCACCTTCCACATTCAAAATGTCGTCCATAACCTGGAAGGCAAGTCCGATATTTTCAGCATATATGCCCAGGGCGTTTAAGGCATCTTTGTCAGCACCGGTACTGATGGCCCCTGACGCAACACTGACCTCAATCATGGCCCCGGTTTTATGCCGGTGAATTTTCTTTAAATGAGCCAGGGCACCAGGGCTGTCCAAAGGTAAATTTTCGGGGTTGTTTTCAGCCTGCATATCAAGCATCTGGCCTTCCACCATGCCGTTAATTCCGGCTGCCGCAGAGATTTTTTCCACCAGAATCAGCCGGGTTTCGGCATCGGGATAGATTTTGAAACAGGACCCGGGCGCTGCAAGAATATGAAATGCATGGGTTAAAAGCCCGTCCCCGGCCAGAATTGCCGTAGGTTCGGAAAATTGTTTGTGGCAGGTGGGAACGCCTCTGCGCAGGTCATCATCATCCATGGCCGGTAGATCATCATGGATCAGGGAATAGGTATGAATCATTTCAATGGCACAGGAAGCGGGTAGGGCGATGAGCGGATCTGCACCTAAAGCACTGGCTGTTGCCAGCGCCAGGGCAGGGCGGACCCGTTTGCCGCCGGCCATCAAAGAGTGCGTCATGGCCTGGACAAGTTCGCGTTGTCGGTCCAGTTCATGAAAAACATTAACCAGGGCCGCATCAACCAGTTTTCGGTTCCGGGATAAATATCCGGAAAGATCAAAAGTGTTCATTGGTCTTCCTTAAAATCTGATACATCGGGCTTACCGTCAGCATTCATTGTCAATTGGGTAATTTTCTGCTCGGTTTTATCTAAAATATCGAGGCAGAAACGGGTATTGGCAATCCCATCTTCATATTTTTTGACTGCTTTTTCCAATGTCAAATCACCGGATTCCATTTCCTTTACAATATTTTCAAGCTGTTTTAGTGCTGATTCAAAGGTTTTCTTTGCCATATATTTTTTCCACCCGGGCATCCAGGCGTCCTTTAGATAAAATAATTTCAATTCCATCGTCTACATTAAGCGTATCAGCATCCATCACAATATGATCGTTGGACAGAGTGCGGGTGATGCTGTAACCGCGCTTCAACACCGCTGACGGATTTAAGGTCTCAAGTTGGGCTTTTTGTTTATTTACCTGGTCTTCACATTGTTTCAGGTAAGCATAAAAAAAATAATCCAGACTTGCCTGAAGATCCTTCACATCCTTTTTATATGCCTGGATGCGGGACAAGGGCAGGGTGCCTGAAAGCGCTCTTTTAAGCCATTGCGTTCTCTCGCGCTGGTAATTAATATGATTTTTGACCAAAGACAAAACCCTGGATTGCAGATCCTCAATGCGGAATCTGAAATCATCCACAACCCTGGCCGGACTTTTAAGCCGCCGGCTCAAATCATTTATATACTCCCGCAGTTGAAGGATGCGCCGCTCAATTTTATTGTTTAATTCATTTTGGAATCCAAAGATTTGATGAACAATGGCAGCCTGATCAGGCAAGGCCATCTGGACAGCAGCCGATGGGGTAGGGGCCCGGAGATCAGCCACAAAGTCGGCAATGGTAAAATCGATTTCATGCCCAACGCCCGAAACAACGGGTATTTCAGATTCGTAAACAGCCCTGGCCACGGTTTCGGTGTTAAATGCCCATAAATCTTCTAAGGATCCGCCGCCTCGGGTAATTATAATAAGGTCACAGGTTTTGACCGTATTGGCAAGTTCAATGGCCTGGGCAATCTCAAATTCTGCGGTATCTCCTTGTACCTTGACAGGAATGATTTCAAGGGGAACGCTTGGGCAGCGTTGTTTGGCCACCTGAATAATGTCACGAACCGCAGCACCAGTACCCGAGGTGATCACATGGATACCTGACGGCAAAAAAGGTATTGCTTTTTTGTACTCAGCATCAAACCAGCCCATGGCTGCCAGTTTGGCCTTAAGCTGTTCAAAATCTCGCTGAAGCGCACCTGTACCTTCGGGTTCCATATGCTCAAAAATAAGCTGGTAAGACCCACGGGGCTCGTAAAGGGACAGGCGAGCCATGCCTTTGACTTTCATTCCGTTTTCAGGGGTGAATTTTAAATGGCGTTTCTGTCCTTTAAAAATTACACAGGAAATTACGGCCGCTTCATCTTTTAATGAAAAATAAGAATGACCCGAAGCGGGCGTTGAAAAATTTGAAACCTCACCGGTTATCCATAAAAAAGGATACTGCTCTTCAAGCAGATTTTTTATCTGTCTTGTCAGTGTGCCTACGGTGTACACTTTATGATTCGTCTGTGGTATTGCAACCATTCAATTATTCAATAGCATTTATTAGAATTAAAAAGCAATCTGCAATCTTTTGGCAAAGCGGAGGCAGGTTCACCCCTGTCCTTATTCCAGGCGTATGCGCAAAGTTCGTACTTATAAAATAAATCATTTATAAAAGTCAATAAGCGCAAAATCAGGCAAAACACCTGTGCCCAATTAATTAAGGTAACCCTACAGGATCATTCGCATAAGGTCTGATAATATATATTATGTAAACTTTTATTCTATTTTATAATCAAAATGTAATATTGAAATCGGCCCTGCCCGTGTTATATTGTTCCTAAAAATATATAATATAAAAACCTGAAATAAAAAAGGAGTTACAATGAACACAAATGTTTCATATCAACAGACCGGGGTAATGGCCCGGGTCAATGCGTTTATCAGAAGCACATACAATTGGATGACCATCGGTCTTGCCGCCACCGGCCTGACCTCTTATTTTGTATCTGAAAGCTCTGCCGTGATGCAGACCGTATACGGCAACCCCATCATGCCCTGGGTATTGTTCATTGGTCTTATTGTCATGTGCGGATTTCTCAGTGCGCGGATTCAAAAAATGCAGGCAAGCACGGCCACTGGTCTTTATATGGGACTTACCGTGCTTTACGGTATCTGCCTGGCCCCGATCTTTATGATTTATACCCAGGCATCCATTGCCTCCACCTTTTTTATCTGCGCTGCGACTTTTGGTGCCGCAAGCGTTTACGGTATGGTAACGAAAAAAGATCTCACCAGTATGGGACAGTTTCTGATGATGGGCTTGTTCGGTATAATTATTGCGATGATTGTAAATATATTCCTTCAAAGCTCAGCCATGCAGACCATTATTTCCATGATTGCGGTTCTGCTGTTCACAGGCCTTACCGCCTATGATACCCAGAAACTAAAATCCATGGCAACGACCCTTCCCGCAGATGCATCGGGCGCCATGGTCCGCAAAGGCGCTATTCTTGGTGCATTAAGCCTTTATCTTGATTTTATGGGCTTGTTTGTTCATCTGCTTAGCCTGCTTGGCGTAGCAAAGGATTAATGTACGAATAAATAGCTTAATTTTCTTGATAAAAACCCCGAGACAAAATTTTGTTCCGGGGTTTTTATTGTTTTGGAAAAAATAGCACCCTGCCCTGCTCTGCAATAATAGTTAAAAATCAGCCCCTCCTTTTTTTTGCAGCAATATCAAATCATTGCTCATAAAAGAAAGGGATGCCCGGTGCCTTTGGGCGATATAGGAGAAAGTGGCTCGGCTGTAAAAACAGACATGTGTCAGATCCCGAATATAATGCCAGTGTGAAAACTTGCCTTTATCAAGGACAAGCTTTGTCATAATGCCAAGCCAGCCGCCGCAATGCAGCAAGGCGAATAACCGGTCAAATACCCGGCCCGGATGGTGAAGATGTTCGGCCACCTCTGTTGCAGTGATAAAATCATATGTATTGGAAAATACATCCGCGTTGTTCGCATAAAACGGATCATACAGATCCACTGCGTGCCCATGGGCTGTAAACAGTTCATGTATAGCCGGTCCCGGGCCGCAACCGAAATCCAGGCCCTTCTGACCGGGGCGGAGCCGTTCCAGCATGGGCCGGCTCAAACGGGAGAGAAACTTTTGATACCCCGGATCTGCCGGATCATTGATATGAAGATCATATTCGGCCTTTTCAGCCTCCCTGGTCAGGAAAAACTCACGGGGCACAAAGACAAGGCGGCAATCCGAGCATGACAGATACACCCTGTTTTTATCTTTAAAATACAGCTCTGGGTTCTCTGCTCCGCACAGGGGGCAGCAATTATTTAAATAATGACCCATGCCTAATTAGATATCAGACCCGTAAAAAATGGGAAAGAAAATTGATTGTTTTTCCGGGGGCCTCCGCCCTGCCCTCCTCCCTGTGGAAGCCGGAGATCATCATCCTCGATTCCGACACAGCCCTGGATGAATTGAACAAATACAAAAAATAGATTCGAGGCGTTTATCTATGGTGTTTTTCCGGAGATTTTTGTAGTTAGGGTTATGGAACTTTTAAAATTTATTGGGTGTGGGGAACAAAAACCACAAAGGCCCCCAGCGAAAACGCTGGGGGCCTTTATTTATTTTGGTAGCGGGGGAAGGATTTGAACCAACGACCTTCGGGTTATGAGCCCGACGAGCTACCAGACTGCTCCACCCCGCAACAACGAAAGATAATATAGATCAAAGAAGCTTTTGAGTCAAGCTAAATTTTCATATAATTTAAACATTAATCATAATATATTGTTTTAACTCATCAATTGATGCGGTTGCCGTGCCTACTTTAGCCACCACAATACCTGCCGCAAGATTGGCTAACTCGGCCGCCGCTTTAAACGTGGCGCCTGATGCCAGTCCCAGGCCTAAAAAAGAGATAACCGTATCTCCGGCCCCGGACACATCAAAGACCTGCCTTGCCTTGGATGCAATGGCCACAGAAGGTTTTCCGATTTCATAAAGAACCATACCAGCCTTTCCGCAGGTAATCAGAAGTTTTTCAAGATCGGCCACGGCCATAAGCTTTGCTGCAGCCCCATCCATATCTTCGGGCGTTTGAATCTGTATACCGGCGGCAATTGCAGCTTCTTTTTTATTCGGGGTTAAAACGGTTACCCCCATGTATTTGGAAAAATCCATGGACTTGGGATCTGCCAGGGTCATTACACCTGATTTTTTTGCCAATTCAACAATACGGACGACTAGCTCACGGGTTACCAGGCCCTTATCATAATCTGAAATTATAACAAGATCCATTTTGTCTATGTAACCGGCAAGAATCCGGGTTAATGCCCCAAGCGTATGGGCACTGATACAGTGCCTGATTTCCCTGTCGATGCGAAGCATCTGCTGACTGGCTGCAATGATTCTGGTTTTCCGTGTTGTGGGGCGGTCCGGCTCACTGATCACCCCTGTGACATCAACGCTTAACGCTTTAAGCTTTTTTAAAACACTGCGGCCGGCCTGACCCGTGCCCACGCTCCCCATGGCAAAGACCTTTGCCCCCATGGCTGAAAGGTTATTTATCACATTACCGGCCCCACCCAGTGTATGGCTTTCCTTTTCCACGGCCACCACAGGCACCGGCGCCTCCGGTGAAATCCTGTCAACCTTGCCCCACAGATACTCATCAAGCATTAAGTCCCCGATGACAAGCACACGCAGATCTTTAAATTTATCAATGTTTATCATTCTTTTAAAAGAAGCCCCCCGCCTTCAGATGGGGGATGAATTTTCATTCATCAGTTTGCCAGAAGATTAGAAAGCATAACCTTAAGCTCATCATAGGAGCGGGTAATGGGAATATCAGGAAAATCCTTGGTAATGGATTCAGGCGGTTTAAAGAAAAAGCCCTGGTCTGCCGCCAGAATCATTCCGGTATCATTGTAGGAATCGCCAAATGCAATGACATGATAGTTCAGGCCTTGGAGGGCTTTGACCGCCCGGGCTTTCTGATTATCGATTCTCAGATTGTATCCGGTGATACGGTTTGCTGCGTTCACAGTCAAGTTATGACAAAGGAGCGCAGGAAAACCCAGTTTTTCCATGAGCGGGCCTGCAAACTCTTCAAAGGTATCGGACAGAATAATAATTTGGGCCTGTTTCCGGATCCAATCCAACATCTGTTTTGCACCATCAAGGGGGTCAAGGCTTGCAATGACATCCTGGATATCCTTCAGTGTCAAATTATGCTCATCAAGTATGGACAGGCGCTTGGTCATGAGTACATCATAGTCACTGATATCCCGGGTAGTCAGTTTAAGTTCCTCAATCCCGGTTTTTTTCGCCACATTGATCCAGATTTCCGGTAAAAAGACCCCTTCCAGATCTGCAACAAGTATTTTCATTCCTTTAACCCTTTTTGTCTTGTTTATCTATTGATGCTGTAATTCGATGATCGAGTCTAACTTTTATCCCGGATACCGGGACATGAATACAACGGAACGGCTTTTCAGTAATCAGTGTCATCATCTTCAATGCGGATAATAACGGGTTGTCCCACGACACAGTCGGTTTGAAAAATTTTGGCAAGGGCCGCCTGGACGCTTTGTTCCTTTGCCAGGTGGGTCAGCATAACAATGGGCACTTGACCATTGGCGTTGCGTCCTTTTTGATGGACTGATTTTATACTGATGTCCATTTCACCGAGAAACCCTGAAATGGTGGACAGAACCCCCGGATGGTTCTGGGCCTCAAAGCGCAGATAATACCGGGTGTATAACTGGGCCATGGGCAATATAGGTATTTTTTGAATATTTTCTTCGGGATATCCCAAAGTGGGCACCCTGCCCCGGGTGCCGGCTATGATGTTTCTGGCAATATCGACTATATCCGAAAGAACAGCAGAGGCTGTAGGCATCATACCTGCGCCGTGACCATAAAGCATGGTTCGTCCTGTGGCGTCTGCATCAATGGCAATGGCATTCATGGAATGATCCACATAGGACAAAGGATTGGAACGGGGAATCATGGTCGGATGTACCCGGGCTTCAACATGGTTCTCATGTCTTTTTCCGATGGCAAGCAGTTTAATGGTATAGCCAAAGTCTTTGGCAAACCCGATATCAGCCGGACCGATGTTCCGGATGCCTTCGATATGGATATCATCAAGGTTGATTTCCATACCATGAGCCAGGGCACTTAAGATGGCTAATTTATGGGCCGTATCATATCCATCCACATCCAGGGACGGTTCCGCCTCGGCAAAACCCAGTTCCTGAGCTCTTTTTAAGGCATCCTCAAACTGGGAGCCGTCCCGGGTCATCTTGCTTAGAATATAATTGCAGGTTCCGTTGAGAATGCCGCACATGGCTTGGATGTCGTTGGCGACCAAAGATTCCCTCAGACTTTTTATCACAGGCATGCATCCCCCACAGGAGGCTTCAAACGCCAGATCAACTTGATTTTTTCCGGCAATACCGACCAGTTCATTACCAAAATTTGCCAGAAGTGCCTTGTTTGCAGTCACCACATGCTTTTTGTTTTCAAGAATTTTAAGAATGAAATCCCTTGCTACGGTTTGCCCGCCGATAAGCTCCACAATAATATCAATGTCAGGGTCGTTAATAACCGATCCGGCATCGGTTATTAATTGGGTATCCGTCAAATCAATACCCCGATCCGTTGTAATATCAAGGTCAGCAATGGTTTTAAGATTCAGACAAGCGCCGATCCGGGATTCAAGCAGTTCTTTTTTCTCCTTAAGCAATTTTGCCACGCCTGCCCCTACTACACCGAATCCAAGTATGCCGATATGAATTGTTTTCATCGAAGATATTTTCTCCAAAATAGTCCCGTGTTTAAAAATTCTCCACTTAATACTTCATCCAGGTAGCCCTTGTCAAAAAGCTTTTGACATTTTAAAGGCTTTGGGCGTATGATTGACACCTTTAAAGGGACGAATAAATCTTTTAATATGCCATTAGGTGAGATGAAATGAATGACTCTTTGACATATGCGGATTCCGGTGTTGATATTGATAAAGCCACCCGGCTGGTGGACCGGATAAAAAACATTGCCAAAGCGACCCCACGGGCCGGGGTAATGGGTGAAATTGGTGGTTTTGGTGGACTTTTTTCCTTGAATCTGGCCAATATTTCCAACCCGGTGCTGGTTAGTTCCACAGACGGCGTGGGTACCAAGCTGAAAATCGCATTCCAGATGAGCAAACACGACACCATTGGCATAGACCTTGTGGCCATGTGCGTCAACGACATTATTGTCCAGGGTGCCAAACCATTATTTTTTTTGGATTATCTTGCCATGGGCAAACTGGACAACGGCGTGGCTGAAAAAATCATTGAAGGTGTTGCCCAGGGTTGCAATCAGGCCGGCTGTGCGTTGATCGGTGGTGAAACCGCTGAAATGCCGGGCATGTACCAGGAAGGCGAATACGATCTATCAGGTTTTTCCGTTGGTGTCGTTGATAATGATAAAATTATTGACGGCTCTTACATTCGCCCGGGGCACAAACTTATCGGTATCGCCTCTTCGGGTGTTCATTCCAACGGCTTTTCTCTGGTGCGCAAGGTCTTTTTTGACAAATGCGGGTATGACGTCAATACCCGGATAGCGGACCTGGACACTACCCTTGGAGAAGAACTGCTTAAACCCACTGTCATCTATGTATCCACCATTCTAAACCTGCTGCGCGACCTGCCTGTTCACGGCTTGGTTCATATCACGGGCGGCGGAATAGATGAAAACATCACCCGGGTCATCCCCAAGGCATGCAAGGCCATTATTCACAAAGGATCATGGCGGATTCCACCTATATTCAACATCATCCAACGAGAAGGCAATGTTCCGGAACATGACATGCACAGAACCTTTAACAACGGCATCGGCATGGTGGTTGTGGTTCCTGAAAAATCCACACAGGACGTTATGGACAGACTGGGTGCCATGGAAGAAACGGCTTATCTTATAGGAGAAATCCAGGAAAGAGAAAATGACGAAAACCAGACCCAGTATGTCTGATTATCCTGCCGCCGGAAAGTAACCCATGCTCATTCTCGGAATCGAATCCTCCTGCGACGAAACTGCGGTTGCAGTCGTAGAAGGCGGTGTGCGCATTCGCTCTTCTATTGTGGCCTCCCAGGTATCCACCCATGCCATATACGGCGGTGTCGTGCCGGAACTTGCATCGCGAATGCACCTTGAAGCCATAGACCCGTTGGTGGACCAGGCCCTGGCACAAGCCGGTGTCGGCTTAGATGATATTGACGGCATTGCCGCTACCCAAGGTCCTGGATTGATAGGCGCACTGCTGGTGGGATTTTCCTATGCAAAGGCCCTGGCCTGGGCACGAAATATACCCCTGGCCGGCGTTAACCATCTTGAAGCCCATATCTGCTCTTTACAGCTTTTGGATAATCCGCCCGGTTTCCCATTCATCTGTCTTGTGGTGTCAGGGGGGCACACCAATATTTACCATGTGAAAGGACCCGGTGCATTTACCCTTATGGGGCAGACCCGGGATGATGCGGCAGGAGAAGCCTTTGACAAGGTGGCTAAAATGATGGGGTTAAGCTATCCGGGCGGGCCTGCCATTGAAGCCCTGGCAAAAAAGGGAGAGCCTGAAAAAATCAAATTTCCCAGAAGCATGCTTGGGAAAGACAACTTTGATTTCAGTTTCAGCGGACTTAAATCCGCAGTAGCCCGGCACCTGCATGAAAACCCGGAAATGAGTCCGGATATAGACGATGACCAACTTGCCCATGTGGCCGCTGGATTCCAGATGGCTGTCATTGATGTGCTGTCCACCAAACTGATTACCGCAGCTAAGGAAAAAAACTGTGCCGACATCGGCATTGCAGGCGGGGTATCCGCCAATCGCACCTTTGTTCACATCCTTTCTGAAAGGGCTGAACGGTATAAAATCAACGTATTTTCACCCCCATTGTCCCTGTGCGGAGATAATGCGGCCATGATCGCAGCCAGGGGCTGGGAAATGATCCGGGACAATCAGGTATGCGGCCTTGGAGATGATGTGTACTCCCGGGTAAAATTTACGGTGGATGAAGCCAACTAAAGTTCTCAGTCGTGCGCTTAATCTTACTCCAGACTGTGAATTCGAGCAGGAGCAAGATTAAGAGCAGGAGCAAGAAAAACAGTATTAAACAAGAAACCTTTCTTTGGCCGCTAAAATCCTTTTCACACAGGTCCGGCCGGATTCAAACAGTTCTCTGTCCTTTTCAAGATATCGCATCACGGCGTCCCTGGCTTCAGCAATATTAGAACCTGCGTGGCAGACAAGCGCCATGTCGATTTGTGCAGCCATGATCCTGTGCATACAGGTGTCCATATCATGGTTGATGGCCTTCATGTCAAGATCGTCGGTCATGACAAGGCCCTGATATCCCATATCCGTTCTTAATAAATCGTATGCAATGCGCTTTGACAAGCTGGCCTGCCAGTGTGAATCCAGCTTGGGGTACAGGATATGGGACAGCATAATTCCTGAAACCCGTGCTTTTTTTGCGG
>Ga0102931_1001189_pt1 | contig 12984 bp, 8 predicted proteins | sample SalPonR1_C_D1_MG_FD_79282 | JGI IMG/M metagenome (GOLD analysis project Ga0102931, IMG submission 79282) | Salt pond soil microbial communities from South San Francisco under conditions of wetland restoration - Salt Pond MetaG R1_C_D1_MG | ecosystem: Environmental > Aquatic > Marine > Intertidal... | reverse complement strand
CTGGAGGAGGAACGGCGGCTCGCCTACGTGGGCATCACGCGCGCGCAGCGGCGCCTCGTGCTGAGCTACGCGCGCCGGCGCAAGCGCTTCGGCGAGACGCTGGAGTGCACGCCCAGCCGATTCCTGGAGGAGTTGCCGGCCGAGACGCTGGAATGGGAAGGGCGCGTCGAGCTCAGCCCCGAAGAGAAGAAGGCCCGCGCGCACACGGCGATCGCGGGCCTGCGGTCGATGCTGGCGGACGACTGATGACTGACGACCGGGGCGTCAGTTCTCGACGGTGTCCACCATGTACTGGACGGCCTCGCGGACCTGCTCGTCGCTGAGGTTGGAGTTACCGCCGCGCGGCGGCATGTAGCCGGCGTCGCCCTGGAAACCCTCGATGGCGTGGCGCACCAGCGTGTCCATGCCCTTGTCCAGCCGCGGGCCCCAGGCGTCGGCGTCGCCGGTCTTCGGCGCGCCGGCGATTCCCGCGCCGTGGCAGGCCGTGCAGGCCGAGTTGTAGACGCCTTCGCCGTCCATGGCCGCGGTCGTCGCGGCGCCCGAATCCCCCGCGGCGCCGCCGCCGGAGGCATCCTGCTCGGGCAACCGGCCGCCCGGATCGCGCAGATCGCTGTTGTCCCGGCCTGCGACCGCCACCTGCATCACCGGCTCGATGCGGGCCTCGACCTGCCGCTGGTAAACCGGCTCTCCCTTCATCTCGTTGGCCTGGCTGCGATCCGCGATCCAGCCCGCCAGCCCGTAGATGGCGAAAGCAATCACCACCAGCGCGCCGAGCACCACCATGAAGGTGTCGAAAAACTTGCGATCCGTCTCTGCGCTCAAGGCCGTGTCCTCGTCTGTGGGCGGCGCGGGTCGGGGCACCCGCCGAAGGCGCGATTATAGGGGTTCGCGACGGAAACCGACAACGCGGACCGATGGACGCTGCATGGAAAACACCGGTATCATTGCCGGCCGGCATCGCGTGCGCCCGTAGCTCAGCTGGATAGAGCGCTGCCCTCCGGAGGCAGAGGTCAGAGGTTCGAATCCTCTCGGGCGCGCCAATTAAAAAAATAACTTAAGCCGTTCCTTCACTGCCCACGGCGGCTCGTGTGCCCAAACGGCACACATCTTGCGCCCATGATGTGAATATCTGGCCAGGCTCGCAGGGCGGTAATGACCTCTGCCCTGGATCGTGACCTCTTTACTAAATTCCTCTACGACCAGCTCAACCGCTTGCTGCAGGCGACCGCCCCCTCGAGCAACAGCACCGGCAGCTATACGGTGAGCTGGAGTGCGTCAGCGGAGCGACGAGTTTCCAGCTGCAGGAGCGCCTGAACAGCGGCGGCTGGAGCACGATTCACAACGGGACGGCCACCAGCAAGGCCCGGACCGGGCGGACCAGCGGCACCTGGGGTTACCTGGAACATGGCGCGGTCCAAAAAATGTGCGCCGTAAGCCCACTTAGCCTTCTTATACGCTCTAGCAGATAACGCTCATCTATACGTTGCGCCGTATATGGACGCAATATACGTCATAGCGTATATTGCGCCGGTCAATTGGGAGTTATGTCATGGCTGAACTCATCAGATCGCAAAAGCAGCTGGGCGTCGCTTTGCGCCGATTCCGGCGTGCGCGCGGACTGACCCAGGCCGCGCTGGCGAAGCGGGCAGGGGTGCGGCAAGGCACCGTATCTCATGTGGAAACCGGCCTCGAAACCGTCAAGCTCACCACCGTAATGGATCTTCTGCGTGCACTTGATCTGGAAATCGTCATCCAGCAGCGTACCAAGGGCTCGCACAGCGACATTGAGGACATCTTTTAATGGCGCGTGTACGCAGGAGCGCTCGCCTTTCCGTTGCTCTTAACGGGCGGCTCGTCGGCGTGCTCGATCGCGCCGCCACGGGTGCCATTTCCTTCGTTTACGAATCGGCATGGATTACAGATGAGCGCCGCGCTATTCCCGTCTCGCTCTCCTTGCCGCTTCGCGAGGAACGATACTCCGGTGCTGAAGTTTCAGCGTTCTTCGACAATCTGCTGCCGGATAACGACCAGATTCGGCGTAAGGTTGCAGAAAAGGTTGGTGCTGAAGGCGCTGATGCTTTCAGCCTGCTCAACAAGATCGGCCGCGATTGTGTCGGTGCATTGCAGTTTGTCCCGGAAGGTCATGAAATTTCGCAGCCGGGGCCGCCAGAATGTACGCCGCTCACCGACCGCGACGTTGCTGAAATCATCCGGAATCTGGCCACCGCGCCTTTGGGCATCCGCCCCGATGGTGAGCGCGAACTGCGCATTTCAATCGCCGGCGCTCAGGAAAAAACCGCACTGCTCTGGCATGACGGCTGGTGCCTTCCCAAGGGAACGACGCCTACCACGCATATCCTGAAACCCGAATTGGGCAAGCTGCCCAACGGGCTGGATATGTCTCGAAGTGTGGAGAACGAGCATTTTTGCCTCACGCTATGCCGGGAATTTGGCCTGGACGTTGCACAGAGTCAGATCATCGATTTCGATGGTGTGCGTGTTCTCGCCATAGAGCGCTTTGACCGCCTTACAGCCAGCGACAGCCGTTTGCTTCGCGTGCCGCAGGAGGACTTTTGCCAGGCCCTCTCCGTAGCGCCCACTCGGAAATACAACAGTGACGGAGGTCCGGGGATTCGCGATTGCCTGAACCTCCTCAATGGTAGTGACTACGCTGAACTGGATCGACTTGCTTTTCTCAAGGCGCAGATCGTTTTCTGGCTCATTGGTGCGCCGGACGGTCATGCCAAGAATTTCAGTCTCTTCCTGACGCCAGGAGGGCGTCACAGGATGACGCCGCTCTACGACATCATGTCCACACAGCAGAACTTCGCTGCCAAGCAGCTCCAGCGGAAGGAGTTTCGTCTCGCCATGGCTGTTGGCGACAGTCGTCACTATTCCATCGAGGAAATCATGCCTCGCCATTTCCTGCAGTGCGCGAAGGCTGCAGGCGTCGCAGAAGCTGCCGTACAAGAGATTTTCACCCTCCTCGTGGAGGGTGCCCGCGCCGCTTTAGATCGCGCCATTATGCAGATGCCGGAGGGTGTTCCGGATGCCCTGGTCGACGCCATTGCCAATGGTGTCCTTGAGCGTGTGAGTCGCATCGAAGGTCATCCTGGACCCACAATTTGACCGTACCCCCGTAATCCGAGCCACGCGCAGCGCGCTCCCCTCACGCAGCGGTTTGACAAGAAACTAGCTTGTTTCAAGCTGATGTGAAGGGCGTTTATCCAGCCACACCAGCAGCATCTCGTACAGCTGCGCTGGCTGGACGGGCTTGCTCAGGAAATCATCCATGCCGGCTTGGCGGCAGGCACGCCGGTCCTCGGGAAATGCGTTGGCCGTCATGGCAATGATCGGCCGGCTCGCCCAACCGGGAAGCGCACGGATAGCCCGGGTCGCTTCCAAACCGTCCATGTCCGGCATCTGTACATCCATCAGGACAAGCGAATAGGCCGAGGCTTCCGCCCGGGAGACCGCCTCGCGGCCATCCGCAGCGGTCTCCACCTCAAGTCCCACGGCCTCAAGCAGGTGCACCGTGATCTCGCTGTTCACTGGATGATCCTCCGCCACGAGTACGCATGTGCCGGCGTACGCGGTGCGCAGCCGTTGCTCGGCATCGCTGCGGGCGGGCGCGATTACGGGCGATAGCTCCTCCCGGGCACGCTCGACCCAGGAGGTGAACCAAAAACGACTCCCGACGCCGGGCGTGCTCTCCAGTCCGGTTTCCCCGCCCATCATTTCTGCCAGCAGCCGGGTGATGGCCAGCCCCAAGCCGGTTCCGCCAAAGCTCCGCGAGATCGAGGCGTCGGCCTGCTCGAAGGGCTGAAACAGGAGGTGCGCGTCCTCCGAGGACACACCGATACCGGTATCTTCGACCTCAAAGCACAGCTTCAACCGCTCGTCTTGCTCTTCCAACAGGCGGACACGTAACGCAATCGAGCCGCTGGCAGTGAATTTCACGGCGTTGCTGGCGTAGTTGAGCAGGGCCTGGCCGATGCGCGCCGGATCACCGTGCAATTGCGTCGGTACGCCTTCACGGGAAATATTGAAGGCCAGGCCCTTATCGCGCGCCGAGCCGCCGATCATCGAGCCCACGCTGTCGAGCACCGTGTCCAGATCAAAGTCTTTCGCGTCCAGTGTCAGCTTGCCGGCCTCGATCTTGGAGAAGTCCAGGATGTCGTTAATCAGCCTGAGCAGGTGCTCGCCGGCGTCCTCGATCTTGTCCAGCTGCGCCGACTGCTGGTGACTGACGCCGCCCTGCCGCATCAGGTAGCTCATGCCGACAATCGCGTTCATGGGCGTGCGGATCTCGTGGCTCATGTTGGCCAGGAAGGCGCTCTTGGCATGATTGGCAGACTCTGCGCGCCGGCGGGCCTCCGCCAGTTCGATCGTGCGCCGGCGGACCAGCTCCTCAAGATGCGTGCGGTGCTGCTCCAACTCCTTCGTCAGGCGCTTGTGCTCGGTGATGTCTAATGTCGTCCCGACATACCCGGTGAACGCACCGTTTGCATCGAAGAACGGATGGGCGCGATCGCGGACCCATCGCACGGTTCCGTCAGGTCGCACGATTCTGTGTTCCAGGTCGTAAATCCCCTGGCTTTGCATTGCGGTCATAAACCTCTCATGCAGCAACGCCTGGTCATCTGGATGAATGTACTTCTCCAGCATCTCGTTGTACTCGGGAGACGGACCCTTGGGATTGAGGCCGTAAATGCGGAATTCTTCCTCGGACCAAACGGTAGTTTGATCGGCCGCCACATACTCAAAGCTGCCAAGGTGCGCAATTTCCTGGGCATTGCTCATGATGCGTGCCGCTCGTGCCAGCTTTACTTGAGGCTCTTTAGTTTCCGGCATGCGTAGGAACTTGCGAACGAGCCCCGCAAATCCTGCTGCAAAAACGGCAGTGACCAAAAAGCCCACCAGTAGATAGACGGCGGCTCGGCTCCATGCCCCCGTAAGAAAGCTGCGAGTTGATTCTCTCGCATCGATGGTGGCGCCAAGTCGCCCTCCCAGTTCTTCTTTCCCGGCACGATATTCGACCAACAGCTGGGAGGCTGTAATCATCACGACAAACACGACGCAGAAAAGCACGAAATATCGCAACAGTGTCGTGCTGCTGGACCGGACGCCCTCGGGCTGTGTGGAGTTTTTCATCGATCCATTTCTCCGCGCCAGCCCATCGCTTGTCAGTCCGTGGCCCCAAGGGCTCGAGCTGCCTTGCATTCCCCCATCAGTCCGCGAGGGCCTGGACCCTGACCGGGGAAGCAACCACACTCGTCTCAGGAGATCCGACCTGAACATACTCGGCTGAGATTATCATCAGGAATTCTACGGGGTGGATGGTAATGAACGTCGGGTATCGGTTGCCTGCCGGCCGCCTCGCGGATCGCCCAAGGCGCACAAATCTGGTGATTCATGACGGCGAGCCGTTGCGGCCCGGCCGGCCCTTTCGCGTCAAGCGGAGGGGTTGGTTGCACCGAGCGGTATGGAGAACCAGAAGCGGCTTCCCTCGCCGGGGGCGCTCTCAAAGCCGATATCTCCCTGCATCAAATCTACCAGTTGCTTGCTCAGCGCCAGGCCGAGGCCAGTTCCACTGAACGCCCGTGTAGAGGAGTTGTCGGCTTGCTGAAAAGGCGCAAAAAGCCGCTCGTGATCGGCCGAATGCACACCGATACCGGTGTCGATTACCGTGAATCTCAGAGACGGCCGGGGATCTTCGAGGCCATCGAGCACCTCGATGCACAACCTGATCTCTCCTTTCTCGGTGAACTTGATGGCATTTTCGACGAGACTGAAGAGGATCTGGCGGACACGCTCACGATCGCCTTTCAGCACGATCTGAGCCTGATCAACCTGGTTTTGAATCTCGAAAACAAGGCCCTTGTCTTCCGCCCGCACGCGCGCGACAGTCACAACCGGTTCGAGCAAAGACTGCAAAGAGAATTCAGCATCTTCGAGAGGCATATTTTCGCTCTCGAGCTTGCTGAACTCGAGAATCCGGTTGATCATCCCGAGCAGTTCCTCCGATGAAGCGAGCGCCTGGTCGATGTGCTTGAGTCCCGTGGGGTCTGCCATGCGCAGTCTCGCCAGCGTATTCATGCCGATAATCCCGTTCAGCGGCGTTCGCAACTCGTGGCTCATGTTGGTCAGGAACGTCGTCTTGGCGCGATTGGCGACTTCGGCGGCTTCCTTGGCGAGGGACAGATCGGCGGTGCGGGCATCGACAAGCGCCTCGAGGTGGTCTCGATAGCGCTGTAGTTCAGCTTCGCTCTTCTTCCGGGCGGTGATTTCGAGATGCGTTCCGGCCACCCATTCCGGCTTGCCGTCCCTCGTCCGGCTGACCACGCGACCCCGGTCCAGCACCCAGACCCAGTGCCCCGCACGGTGCCGCATCCGCGCTTCGCAGTCATAGTGGTCGGTCTCGCCGGAGAAATGGGCGTTTAGTGCGGCTGCCGATTTTTCGAGGTCTTCCGGGTGAGTAAAGCTCATCCATGTCTCAATGTTTGTCGGCTCCAGCTCCTCGAGCCGATAGCCCACGATCTCGGCCCAGCGTTCGTTGAATCTTGTCTCGCCGGTCTGGACATTCCACTCCCAGGTTCCGACGCCGGTTCCCCAGATCACATGCGCCTTGCGCTCGTGTTCGCGTGCCAGTTGCTGTCGCGTCAATAGCAGCCGGATACTCAGCCCGGTCACCAGGCCGCCCGCCAGCAACAGGCTGATAATCCACCACTGGTATTGATTCCAGACATCGGCGACCGTGATCCGCGGCAACATTTCAAACGGCTTCAATCGCAACTCGCGCAAAAGATCCTCGACGATCGAGTAGTCCGCGGGGACACCGAAGCCATGGATGCCGATTTGACGAGCCACTTCGCCACCGGCTTCGAGATTAAGCAGAGCCGCTGCGACCTTGCGCGAAAGTTCAGGATCACTCTGGGGCATGGCCGCGAAGGGCCACTCGGGGTAAAGACGGGTCGACGCCTGGAAAGGCAATCCCGCGAGATTCTGCGGATGAACCACCTTGAGCTCCTCAAGGGCGAGTTGGCCTTCGGCTGCCAAACTCTCGAGCACCCCGCTGCGCACGAAACCGACTTCCGCCTTTCCGGACAACACCGCATGCACGACGGCGTCATGGGGCATATCTGTGAAGAGCAGGTTGCGCTGAGCAGGCAGCTTCACGCCTTCCCGGAGCAGTTCCCCGACCTGCATCTGGAAGCCGCCGAGCGAAGAGTCACTGGTTGCGGCGATTCGCCGCCCTTTAAGGTCTTGCAGTGTATCGATGCCGACGGCATCCGCGCGGGTGAAAATCACACCGGCGAATGCCCGCAGTGGCTCCCCGTCGATATCACGGGCGAGCGTCACCAGCGGTGAGGAAAGGCCGCTGAGCCGGGCGAGCTGGACGTAATGACCAGGATTGGTGAGGACAAAATCGAGGCGTCGGTTTGCGACGGCCTCGTTCATCTCGACATAAGAAAAGGGCTGCAGCTTGAATTCGTGTTCCGGCACCGCCTCATGCAGATAGGCTTCCAGGGGCTGCCATTTCTGCGCGACCTGCGGCTGCGGCCTGAACGCAAGGATACCGATGCTCACAGGTTCAGCGGCCGGCGCCTCCTTCGTCGCCACAGCACAGAGCCAGATGACAAAAATCATCGCAGCGAGGCGGGCAAGCCCGGCGCGCTTGCCATCAAGGTAATAGTGGCCGTTCATTTCGCTTTTATCGCGGGCAGATAGTGATCGTCGATCAATCGGCCAAGATCATCTTTATTCGAGGGTAATAGGTTCCGGGAGCGCATCAGGCTGGACAGCTCGGAGGCCGAATCCAGCAGTGGCGGCGCGTCGCCGCCTAGCAGGCGATGGTTGTTCTCGATGTCCGGCAACACCAGCCCGCTAAAAGCGGCGTTGACCTCATTAGGTTTCAGAGACAGCCGAGGGGCCATTCGATAAGCCGCATCCTCAGAGTTGCGCTGAAAATGCTCCAAGGCCCGGAAATGGGCGGCCACGAGGTGGCGCAAGGCGCCGGCATGCGGCCAGTGCAGCCGATTCGCGCGAATGGCAAGCACGTCAACGATCAGGTTGTGCGTTTGCCCGCTGTCAAAAGCCACCGTGGCGCCCTGTTCCTGCAACTGGCTGGCCACCGGTTCATATGTGACGAGCGCATCAACAAAGCCCGCGTTCCATGCAGCCACGTGCCTTGACGGCGGCAGATCTATCGCAACGATGTCGTCAAGTACAAGGCCCTCGTGATTCAGCGCCTTTTCGAGCATCAACGCACCGACTGCGCCATGTTCGTACCCGACGCGCAACCCTCGCAGCCCATCGCCCTGGCCGACGCCCGGGCGCCTGAGTACCACGTCGGCGCCCGCGGAGACGTCAAACACCATGACCACCGTCAAGGGAACCCCCTCGGCCCTGGCAGTCAGCACTTCGTCAAGCGTCAACGCGGCCGCATCCACGTGACCCGCGATCAGAGCCTCCAGCGACTCGCCTGCAAAAGCCGTCGGCACAAGCTCCACCTGGTGCGGATCGAGCCAGTGCAGCTCTTTCGCCAGGTGCATGAACTCATAACCGGGCCAGACGTGGGCGGCCACCTTGAGGTGGCGCGACTGCTCGCAGCCCTGCAAACACATGGCAGCGGCTAATGCGGCGAGAATCCCGGCACACCATTTCATGCTCTGCCGCATCGGCCGTTTCGGTCAAAACTTTAGCCCTGGCCAGGCTCGCCCCCGCTGTGCAACTTCCTGGGTCGGAACTGTTCGGTAGAAATCGCTCGTTGGCAACAGCGCCCTTCGGAAATCACCGATGGAATTCGCAAGGCGTAAATGGTGCAGTGCGCCATATTTTAAGCAACCCTAATATTCACGCGAGGTTCTACCTGAAATGTTCCGTCTGCCTCAAGCTATGGCCATTGCCCTGTCCTGTACCACGCTGATCGCCTGCGGAGGCAGCAGTTCCGGTTCACTGGGTGATGGCGCCGAAGTGGGTGGCGTGCTCCCGCCGACCGCCGGCACCGGCAATCTCACGCTGGCGTTGACCGACGGGCCCATGTCCACGGTGGAGCAACTGGTAGTCCACATTGAATCCTTAGGACTGCGCCATTCAGACGGGCGCGTGGTCCGCCTCGAGCCTATCAATGGCCCGGTCGACGTTGATCTCGCCGCGTTGCGCGACGGTCGCCTGCACGATTTGCTGAATAGCGCCGAGATCCCCGTCGGGCAATATACCGGCATTAGCATCGGTATAGATCCCGAGCGCTCGCACGCCGATTTCTCGGACGGCAGCCGGCGCCGCATGCAATTTGCATTCAGCGAGGGGCTGAACGTCGAGCGCCAGTTCACGATCGAAGCGGGTCGGCATGCGGAGTTCGTCATTGACGTGGACCTCGGCCAAAGCCTCCATCGCCACGAAGGTGGCATGGGTGGCGGCGGCATGGGCGGTGGAATGAATGACTATTACGAATTTCATTCCGTGACCCGCATGATCGACGCAGACGTGGCTGGCGGCCTCGTCGGCGCCATCGACAGCTCACTGGTCGACGTCAACCATCCCGAGTGTGATTCCGCGCCTGGCGGAAACTGGGCTTACCTTTTCCCCGGTTCGGCCACGGAGCCGGACGACACTGCACAAGATGAAATCGACAATCGCCCGGGACCCATCGTGACCGACAGGGTCGATCTGCATCCCGGCACGGGCGAGTATCGCTACCATTTCGCATTTCTCGAGCCCGGCAGCTACCGGGTCGCATTTACATGTGCCGGCGAATGGGATGAAGCAGGCGACGACGATTACCCTGCCGACCCGGATGCCAGGTTTGGCTTCCAGGCCTTCTCCGCGCCGGTAGAAGTTATAGCCGGCCAGGTCGTCAGCCTCGACGTCGGCCCTTGATCGCGCCTTAACCGCGATCTGGGCCGACATCCGTTTTTGATGCAGCGGCGCGAGGGCCGCAGCGCGCTTCCGGCAAAGTAAAGTATTGTATTCCCTGTGGAGGGATACAGGCTTTTCGGGCCAAAGATGCGCGCCTTGTTGAAGTCGATTATTGTCGGCTGCACTGCGGCTGGATCATCGGCCGGGCAACATGAACTCAAGTGGCGTCCATGAAACGACGGCCGTTGGCATCAATCCTGACGCGCATGGTGTGGGTCAGCCTGCTCCCGCCGCTGGCACTTGCGGGGTGGCTGGCGCTGGACGCGCTCAACGCGCGCAAGATGGAGACCCGACAAGCTGCCATCGACCAGGCGAAGAACCTGGCCACGGCGATCGATCGGCGGCTCGAGGCGCGCGTCAAGGCACTCCAGGTACTGGCGGACTCGCCACTGGCGGAAGATCCTGGCCGCTTGAGTGAACTCTACGCGGAAGCCAGCGCGTTTCATGCCAGCTTTGGCAACCACGTGATTTTTGCCGACGCCGACAGCCAGATGCTGTTCAATACACGCGTGCCCCTCGGGTCCGAACTGCCCAGGTTGCCTCTCTCGAGGGGGCGCAGCGCGGCTCCCGTAGCGATCGCGACAGGCGAACCGGCCATAGGCGATATCGTCCTGGGGCCTGTTATCAAACAACCCCTGGTCGCGATCGTGGTGCCGGTCCTGGGCGACGGGGTCGTGCGTCACCTCATGCTGGCGACCTTGCCGACCCACGAGTTTCAAGCCTGGATCGACGAACTTGCGTTACCTGAGACCTGGGCGCTGACCCTGGTCGACAGCAGCGGCGCCGTGATTGCGCAACAGGCTCCGTCGGGCTTCGACCCGGAACAGGATGTCGACCCTGAATGGCGTTTCCCGGTCAGCCTGGGGATGGCGCCGTGGACTTTCAGGCTGGAAGTGCCCCGCGCAATTGCCAGTACGCCCCTTTTTCAGCTCGGCGCGGCTCTGGCATTAGCCGTCGCACTGGCAATGCTCACGGGACTGCTGGGCGGGCGGATGACGGCGCGGCGTATCAGGCGCGAGGTCGCGACACTGAGCGCAGATTCGACGGAACCTGGATCATCCGTGATTACCGAGTTTGCCGCCGCCAGGGATCGGCTCGAAGCCAGCGTCGCGAAACTGCGTGCGAGCGAGGCGAGCCACCGCGAGATGTTCGAGGTGAACCCCCAGCCGATGTGGGTTTACGACCTGGAGACTCTCAGGTTTCTCTCGGTGAACGAGGCCGCCATTCGCCACTACGGTTACAGCCGTGAAGAGTTCCGGGGTATGACCATCAAGGACATTCGTCCGCCAGAAGATGTATCGCGGCTTTTGCTGAACGTCTCGCAGGTAACCGAAGGACTCGACCTGGCCGGCGTATGGCGGCACCGGCTCAAGGACGGCCGCATCATCGACGTGGAAATATCCTCTCACACGCTCAGGTTTGACGGCAGGGATGCCGAACTGGTGCGGGTCAACGACGTCACCGAAAAACGGCGATTAGCCAACCAGCTGGAAACATATCGCAACCACCTTGAAGAACTCGTCGAGGAACGCACCGCCGCGCTGAAAGAGGCGCAGGCGCAGGCGGAAGCCGCCAACCAGGCGAAAAGCGATTTTCTTGCCAATATGTCCCATGAGATTCGTACACCGCTCAATGCGGTTCTCGGTATGACCTATTTGATGCGCAGCCAGGCCTCGACTGAGCAACTCGAGCAACTGGACAAGATCGATAACGCGGGCCGGCATTTGCTCAGGGTCATCAACGATATCCTGGACCTTTCCAAGATCGATGCCGGAAGAATCAAGCTGGAGCGTGTCGAGTTTCGCTTATCGGACCTGCTCGAAGACGTCCGGATACTTGTCGCCGACCAAGCGGCTGACAAGGGGCTGGACATCGAACTCCAATCGAGGGGTGTACCCGAAAGAATTATCGGCGACCCGACACGCCTGAGACAGGCTCTTATCAACTATGCCAGCAATGCGGTGAAGTTCACCGAACAGGGATGCATCCGGCTTGGCGTCACTGTTGCCGAGAAGAATTTGGATGGGCTTTTGCTGCGCTTCGAGGTGGAGGATACCGGCATTGGCATCACGCCGGCGCAACTCGAGCTCTTGTTCCAACCTTTCGCGCAAGCTGACCGCTCAACCACGCGCAAGTATGGAGGCAGCGGCCTCGGGCTGGTGATCACGCGACGTCTTGCCGCACTGATGGGCGGCACCGCCGGCGCCGAGAGCAAAAGTGGCACAGGGAGCATCTTCTGGTTCACTGCGCGCGTGAAGCAAAGCCAGTCCGACGAAGCCACGCCAGGGCCGGTCACGCAGGCTCACGATGACACCGTATCGCCGCCCTCCGCCGGCACACTGCGCGCAGCCCACGCCGGCCAATGTGTCCTCCTCGTCGAGGATAACCCGATCAACAGTGAAGTCGCCGTCTCGCTGTTGAAAAACCTCGGGTTGCTAGTCGATGTCGCGAAAGACGGCCTCGAAGGCGTGGATAAAGCCCGCGCAGGTGGTCATGACCTCGTCCTGATGGATGTGCATATGCCCCGCATGGATGGCCTGGATGCCACGAAAGCGATTCGCGATCTGCCGGGCAGCAAGAATCTCCCGATCATTGCTATGACGGCGAGCACCTTCTCAGAGGACCGCGAGCGTTGCCTGGCAGCCGGGATGAATGATTTTGTCCCGAAACCGGTCGAACCAGGCGTGCTTTATGCAGCGCTGCTGGCTTGGCTGCCGCACAAGCGGAATGGAGATGACGACGCGCGACCCCGAGCCTCCTCGAAGATCGCTGACGACAGCCTCAAGGGTCTCGCCGATATAGAGGGACTCGACCTGGAAAAGGGCCTGGCACTGTCGCTCAACCGCACTGATTTTTATCGCCGCATGCTGAACGTCTTCCTCGAGCAACATGGTGGCGACCCGGAGATCTTTCGCGAATATGCGCGCACAGGCGATCATGCCGCTATCGGCCGTATGGCACACGCCCTTCGCGGAGCAGCCGGGAGCGTCGGCGCTACGAAGCTGTGCCAGTCTGCCACGGATCTCCAGTCGGCCATACGCGATGCGAAGGAAGATATCGCGG
>Ga0102931_1001183_pt1 | contig 13016 bp, 15 predicted proteins | sample SalPonR1_C_D1_MG_FD_79282 | JGI IMG/M metagenome (GOLD analysis project Ga0102931, IMG submission 79282) | Salt pond soil microbial communities from South San Francisco under conditions of wetland restoration - Salt Pond MetaG R1_C_D1_MG | ecosystem: Environmental > Aquatic > Marine > Intertidal... | reverse complement strand
TTGTGATACGATATCACAAACCTCTTCGAGCATTGCCCGGTGATCTTGGGAAATTGAGTTTTTGGTATGGGAATCAATGTCCAATTCGGCAACGAAGCTATCGCCTTTCATTACCGGTATTACTATCTCTGCCTGCACATCAACGCTGCAGGCAAGGTAGTTGTCTTCCTGGGTGACATCCTGCACGACAAAAGTTTCAAGTGAATTAGCAGCCTGCCCGCATATACCTTTACCGAATGGGATGCGGGTGTGGTCGGTTTCTTCACCCACATAAGGCCCCAATACAAGTTCACGGTCAGAATCAGGATCAACAAGGTAAAAACCCACCCAGTCGAATATTTCAACATTCTCCTCAAGCAAGGAACATATACGCTTCAGCTTTTCATCCCGGGTTCCTTCGCCCGATGCTATAGTTTTGCTTTCTTCAACGAGCTCTCTAAAGGAGGTTTTGTCTGCCGTTTTCATTTTCTTTGCTGTTTATTATGGTAGGTTTTTGAAGCACTAAATCTACGGTTTAATTTACCGTTTGGAAAGCGGCATAAATTATTTAACAAGGTCTTAATTAATCATGAATACTTTCCTATCTTTGCGCCTATGTTTGAAGAATTTATCAAAGAATCGGTCCCGTTTTCCAGTTACTTCGTAGGTACGACAACATTTCTCCTGGCTGCTTTTACTTCTATAATCTCCGTAGCGAACCCACTGGCAGCCATGCCGGTATTTGTCTCACTGACAGAAGACAATAGTGATGCCGAGCGTACGCGCATTGCCAGGAAGTCTTCGTTCTATATGTTTTGCGTGCTCACTATATTTCTCTTAGGCGGTACCTACATTATGAGTTTTTTTGGCATCAGTTTGCCGGGAATACGAATTGCAGGCGGACTCATTATTATGCGCGCTGCCGTTTCCATGCTGAACCCGGAAGATCCCGGCCGAAAACTATCCGAAGAAGATCGCGTGGCGGCAAGGGACAAGGCCGATATCTCATTTAGTCCCATGGCAATGCCCATGCTTTCCGGCCCCGGCAGTATTGCTGTTGTTATAGGGCTCGCTTCACAGGCCAAAGGATTTTTCGACCTGTTTATTGTAACCGTAGCGATTGTTCTGGTGGCCCTGATTTCTTACCTGATCCTGCGGATCGCACCAATTTCAGCCCGGTATATCGGCCCCTCCGGCATGAGTGCCGTAACCCGAATGATGGGTTTCATAGCCATGGCTATTGCCGTTCAATTTATACTTAATGGCATTTCGAAGTATTTCGGGATCGGCTGATGCAGGATGCAGGATGCAGGATGCAGGATGCAGGAAAAAGGTGTTTGTACGCGATCTGAAGTCAAAAATTAATTCATAATTTTTAATTTTTAACTCCTAGATTTTCGAGGGAGTTTCACTCCCGTATGATCCATTGAGTAAATTAATTAAGGCTTGGAATATAGGTGAGACATATGTAAACAGAGATCACTTAAAGCTCAAAACTTGATAGCGTCGAGCCATTTTCTTTTTCATTTTCCTTTTTCCCATCTTCCGGTCTCCCTTCCTCCTTTCTCCTTTACTCACAAATATACCGCATCCCATCCAGGGTCAGCAGGGGTTCGACTTTGTCAAAACTTTCAATATAGGGCGCGAGGGTTTCGGCAAGTCCCCCGGTAGCTATGACCCGTGCCTCACCGATTTCACTTTTGATGTTGTTGATCAGTCCTTCCACCATGCAGGCATGTCCCATAATCAATCCGCTCTGCATGGCCCCGACGGTGTCTTTAGCCAGCACTTTCGAAGGGACCTTCAGGGGAATATCACCCAGCAGGGCCGTTCTGTTAATCAACGCTTCAATGGTAATCTTCAGCCCGGCACAGATAATTCCACCCGTCAACCTGCCCGGTTTTTCTACCGCAACCAGTGTCGTAGCTGTTCCAAAATCCACTACAATACAGGTATCCTGAATAGAGTGATAGGCGCCGGCAGCGCCCGCTATCAAGTCAGGACCGATCTCTTTCGGGTTATCAGCCTCCAGCGATATGCCGGTTTCAGTATCCGGGCCTAAAACCCGGGGCGTAATCCCGGTAAGCTCTTTTAAAGAATCCTGCAAGTGAACTGTCAGGTGAGGTACTACGCTAGCTATCATCGCCCGGCTTATTTTTTCCGGGGGAATATCCGCCTGTTCAAATAGAGAAAGAAAAATGGAGCGGTAGTCATCCCTGCCTTTGTCCTTTTCCGTTTCAATTCTCCAGACTTTTACCCACTCCCCTTCATCATATATGCCCAGCACAATATTGCTGTTACCTGCGTCAACTGCTAAAAACATGTAATAACTTTTTGTGTCAATTTGGATTATTTATGCTAACCTGCTATGCTAAGGATGCGAAATTTTAAATCAAAGACAAACTAAATGGCCGAACCGAAAGTAGCGCAGGAAAAACCATATGTAATGGAAATTGAAGAGGGAACCTATGCATGGTGTGCCTGCGGGCAATCCGATAATCAGCCCTATTGCGACGGCTCTCATAAGGGTACGGAGTTCAAACCCGTCATAGAACAGGTAGAAGAAACCAAGCGAGTGGCCTGGTGCGGGTGCAAGCACTCCGGCAATGCGCCTTTCTGCGATGGAACTCATAAAAACCTATAGTTTTCGGGTATGAATGCAACAAGTCGTCTTCAGCGCCTTTTTGATTACGATACCTGGGCTACCCAAAGAATTCTGGATGCACTGAAAGAGTATCCGGAACTGGACAAACACCGGGAAGCCCTTCATTTACTGGGGCACCTGCTTAGCGCCCAACAGATTTGGCACCGGCGAACCGTAGGCCAAAGCTTTGACGATCTGGAGCTGTGGCCCGACCTCAGTCTGGACGAGTGTGAAACTATACTTACTTCCATGCCGGAAAAATGGACTGATCTTTTGAACAAGCACCGGAAGAACCCTGACACCCTGATTGCATATACAAATACGAAGGGTGATTCCTACGAAACCATGCTTTCAGATATTCTTCACCACCTCATTATCCACGGACAGCACCACCGCGCCCAGATAGCAACCCTGATCAGGGAGTCCGGCCATACCCCGCCGGCAACCGATTTCATTTATTTTACACGGGCACATAAATAGCATTTTAAGATAACAGGACAGAACTCTGGAAACAGTAGAAAGAATTTTAGCAGCCTTTTCAAGTTTTATGTGGGGTACCCCGCTGGTCATCTTGCTCTGCGGCGGCGGACTCTTTTTTATGATCTATTCGGGTTTTACGCCCTTTCGTTATTTCAGGCATGCCATTCAGGTACTGCGTGGAAAGTACGATGATCCCGATGATCCCGGGGATATCAACCATTTTCAGGCGCTGGCCAGTGCCCTTGCTGCCACCGTTGGGCTCGGAAATATCAGCGGCGTTGCAGTTGCCATTGCTATGGGAGGCCCGGGCGCTGTATTCTGGATGTGGGTAAGCGCTTTCATAGGCATCGCCACCAAGTTTTTCACCTGTACCCTTTCCATAATGTATCGCGGCAAAGACAGCGAGGGACATATTCAGGGCGGTACCATGTATATGATCGTGGAGGGGCTCGGGCAGAAATGGAAACCGCTGGCCATGCTTTTCGCCGTTGCCGGGCTATTCGGACCGCTACCTATATTCCAGGCAAACCAGCTCACCCAGGCTCTGCGCGAGATTGTGTACATACCCAACGGATGGGTAACCGAGCAAGCGCATTTCACCGGTGACCTCATAACGGGTTTGGTTATTCTGGGCATCGTATCCCTGGTCATTTTCGGTGGTATCAAGCGGATCGGTAAAGTGGCATCGCGGATGGTACCGGCCATGGTTGTACTCTATATGGCCATCGTCTTGGTGATACTGGGCATCCACATAGATGTGCTTCCCCAATACCTGAAACTGATCGTAACCGACGCCTTCACGGCACAAGCCGCCCTCGGTGGTGCAGTCGGGCAAATTATTATAACCGGTTTCAAACGCGCCGCATTTTCCAATGAGGCAGGAATCGGAACAGCCACCCTTGCCCATGGCGCGGCAAAGACCAAGGAACCTATTCGGGAAGGCCTGGTAGCTATGCTGGGCCCGGCCATCGACACCCTGCTGGTCTGTACGCTGACCGCCCTGTCGATACTGGTTACGGGCGTTTGGAGAACAGGTGACGAAAATGGAATCGCTCTGACCTCTGCGGCATTCGGCGAAGCTCTCGGGCCCATAGGTCCCTACCTTCTCATTGTCTGTGTAGCCGTATTTGCATTCAGTTCCCTGTTTACCTACTCCTACTATGGGACCAAGTGTTTCGGATTCCTGGTCGGAGCTGACAAACAGAAGTTTTACAACTACTTTTACGTGGCCTCCATTATCTTTGGCTCGGTGACCACCATATCAGCCGTCATCAACCTGATTGACGGCATGTATGCGGTGATGGCAATTCCCACGATGACTGTTGCCCTGTTGCTGGCACCCAAGGTTAAGGAGGCAGCAAAAGACTACTTCTCGCGCATCGACACGTTCAAGATTTATAAATAGAACCGGGTATAGGCCGGGAAGCTAGACATTAGGGCAAAACGAACGCTCAATAGCTGTCATCGAGGCCACAGCCCGCCATTGCAGCTTGCCGACTTCACTTCATTTTTACTTCCTTGACCGGCTCCATATCCGTCTCGCCCCGGCAAAACTCTGTTCGTCACATTTTCCAATCCCGCTGCAACGATCTCCGTATCTCTTATCAGCCTAATAACCCAATATGGAGGTCTTATGATGATCAACAAAAAACAATCGTTCAAAATTATCACGATGATACTGGCAGCTGCATTTTCAACACTGCCCCTAACCTTGCAGGCACAGCATGATGCCGAATTATTCGAATCCGTTCGCAGCAGCGACCACTACTCGCTGAAAACAATGATTGCCGACGGGATGGACATTAACCAGGCAGACAAAAGCCAAAATACCCCCCTTATGGTTGCCGCTAAAATAGGCGACCGCCTGGTGGTTGAGACACTGCTGGCTAATGAAGCGGATCCAAATAGTACAAACAGCGCCGGGGCAACTGCCCTGATGATTGCCGCCAAGTATGGCCACAATCATGTTATAGAAAAGCTGCTGATGCATAATGCCGATCCGCTAATCAGAAATAATCACGGTATCCGGGCCTCACGTTTTGCCACAGCCTACGGTCATGAAAAAACATACAGCCTGCTGCTGGATGCAGAAAAAGATGCTTTGAAAGGAGAGGAAGAGCTCACAAAAACCACCTCCTGACGCAATAGCAGCATATTCCGATAAAGCTTTACCGCGCATACAATAAAAGATTGTTGCCAACGTATAGTAACATAGATTTAACAGTGAAATGAACTACGATATCAGGTAAAGACTTTATGTAACCTTTTAAAGCTGATTGTTCCCCAAGACACAGCTTTTAAATCTTAGCATAGATAACCTCAGCCCCAGTTCGATTAGTTTCGATCTGGGGTTTTTTATATTTATGGATTCATTAGCCCAATCCTTTATATTACCATAAATATTTATCCAAATTCATACAGATGCCAGACCTTATTTTAGGAATTGATCCGGGTTCCAGAAATACCGGCTACTCTATCCTCACGGAAGAAAACGGCAAGCTGGTGGCCCTGAGATGCGATGTCATAAAATTAGCCCATCTCGATGATCATTCAGATCGGCTGCAGCATATATTTGAAAAAGTGTCCGGCATTATTAAATCATTTGAGCTCACCTCCTGTGCCGTAGAAACGCCGGTTTACGGGGTTGACCCGCTGGCCATGCTGAAACTTGGCAGGGCCCAGGCCGCGGCTATTCTGGCTATCACCAATAACGGCATTCCCGTAAAGGAGTACTATCCCAAGGAGGTGAAAAAATCCATTACCGGAAACGGCAATGCCAGTAAAGAACAGGTGGCCTTTATGCTGAGAAAGATGGTGAGCCTCCCCGAGGAAAAACTTTCCAAAGATGCGACCGATGCCCTGGCGGTAGCCTGGTGCCATCTCATGAAATACAACTCACTGCAAAGCCGGGTTCCTTCTTCCGGACAAAAACTCCATCAAAATAACAGCAAGGGCAGCTGGGAGTCGTTTGTAGCCAATAACCCCGACCGGGTAAGAGATTAATAAAGTGGATCCCTTGTACTTAAATCACTGACACCGAAACTTGAACTTTATCAAACGCTACGGCTGCCGCAGCAGTAATATCTTAGTGATAAATCTATGATTGCATACCTGAAAGGTAAACTTGCCAAAAAAGCTTCCGAAGCTATCATTGTGGATGTCCATGACGTAGGCTATGAAGTTGAAATTTCCAGCCAGACCTTTGAGCAGCTACCGGCGGAAGGCAAAGACCTCAAGCTGTTAATCCATCACCATATTACCGATAACGACCAGCGACTTTTCGGGTTTTTCTCTTCCGACGAGAAGGAGCTCTTCGAACTGCTAAACGGTGTGAAGGGCGTAGGTCCGAAACTGGGCCTGAAGATACTCTCCGGACTGCCTGCCCCCGATATCATACAGGCGATTCTTCAGTCAGACAAAACCGCACTTTCACAAATTTCGGGAATCGGTAAAAAAACCGCCGAGCGCATGATACTGGAACTCAAAGACAAAATAGGAGAAATTGCCACTACTACAGGGGCTGCTTCGGCCTCTTCGGTTTCCGGAAGTTTGAAAGAGGAAGCTATTTCAGCCCTGGAATCGCTCGGCTTTAAAAAGCGGGACGCAGAAAAAGCGGTGGTTGCCGCCGCCAGAGAAAATGATGCGGATGGCGACGTGCAGGTTCTCATCAAAAATGCCCTGTCCCAGCTAAAGAGATAACAATTATTTAACGCACTTGGGGTTTAGGTTGGAGCATGCTATTCGTACTATGGTAACGATAAAGAGCGAATTTTTTCATTTATTACAGGTGTTCCTAAATAACTTCTTTTCTTGTGGCTGAAAATAAAACAATTCTTGTTGTCGATGATGAACAGGACCTTCTGGACCTGATTGAGTATAACCTTAAAAAAGAAGGCTTTGATGTGCTCAAGGCCGAAGACGGAAAGGAAGGAATCAAAATGGCCCGCAAGCATATGCCGGACCTCATCCTGCTGGATATCATGATGCCCAAGATGGACGGCCTGGAAGCGGTAGAAGTCATTCGCAATGATGAGGATCTGAAACGGATCCCAATAATTTTTCTCACCGCCCGGGGTGATGAAAAGACCGAAGTGGAAGGACTCAACAAAGGCGGTGATGACTATATCACCAAGCCCATCAGCACAACGAAACTGATATCCCGGATCAAAGCCGTACTCCGGCGGTTTGAAGATCACGAAGACTATGGAAACCGGCTTGAAGTTCACGACCTGGTAATTGACAAAGATCGTTATATCGTAACGCAGGGCGAGGAAGAATTTCAGCTGCCCCGCAAGGAATTTGAATTGCTCTATTTCCTGGCCAGCCGAAAAGGCAAAGTGATGGATCGCCAGACTTTGCTCAACCAGGTTTGGGGGGATAATATTTATGTAGTCGACAGAACCATTGACGTGCACGTTCGAAAGATTCGCGAGAAATTGGGCGACGAATACATTGAAACGGTGAAAGGGGTAGGCTATCGCTTTAAGGAATGATTAAAAACCCAGTAAAACGGAACTCCAGGCTTGCAGTTCGCAGTGCTCTGGCATCTGCGATACCGGTGGCAATAGCCGGGGGACTGCTTTCGTACTTTTTTTTTGATACCCTCCTGCCGGGTACTCTTTATTTTGCTGCTTCCCTCGCCTTACTCTCCTTTTTTATTACCTACGGTGTTATCTACAAGATGCAGTTTTCCCGGCTTGAACAGCTAAACCGGATAACCCGTAATATAGCCCACAAGCGATTTGAGGATTACGATAAACTGGCCACCGATCACAAGGATGAGCTGGACTACCTGATTAAGCAGTCAGTAAGAGCCAGCAAAACCGTAGAGCGCGAGATTCAACGATTAAACCGCATTGAAAACTACCGTAAAGAGTTCATTGGGGATATCTCTCATGAACTGAAAACCCCCATTTTTGCCATCCAGGGATTTATTGAAACCCTGCTCAACGGTGCCATTGACGACGAAGAAGTCAATCGTCAATTTCTCAAGAAAGCAATGCGCAATGTGAACCGCCTTACCTTCCTTACCAAGGATCTGATGGAAATTTCAAAACTGGAAACCGGCGAGCTTAAATCAGAAATACAGGATATCTACCTTGGTGACCTGATCAAAGATGTAGTTGAGAGCCTTCAGTACAAAGCCCAGAAAGAGAATGTGGAAATCAAGCTTGAAGATATCGGTAAAAATATTCTTGTACATGCCGATCGCAACCAGATCAAGCAGGTGCTGATCAACCTGGTTGAAAATGCCATCAAATATAACCGTTCCGGCGGTACGGTTACGGTTGGAACCAAGGCCTATTCCAAAGACAGGAACCACCGGGTGCTGGTCTATATACAGGATACCGGCATTGGCATCGACCAGCAGTATATCGACCGGGTCACCGAACGTTTTTTCAGGGTAGACAAGTCACGTTCCCGTGAAAAGGGAGGTACCGGGCTGGGATTAGCCATTGTGAAACATATAATGGAAGCGCATGGGGAAAAATTCTTTATAGAAAGCACACCCGGGGTAGGCTCCACATTCAGCTTCACGCTGACCAAAGTGCAGCGATCCCCGGCCTCGGAAACCGTCGATTGATTTTATAGAACAAAGGTAACACGAATAGTGTTAATCTACGCTGATTGTGGTAGCCCAATAGGGTTTCCTCAATATTATCCGTGTATTTTCGTGTTCTACAAAATGAATCTCGCAATTTTTTTAGGTATTATATTACTCAAAATTCTCCCGAAGGGATGCCTTCGGCAAAAACCCAATATTGAACATTATCTATGCTACATGCTGTAATCATGGCCGGCGGATCCGGCACCCGTTTTTGGCCGCGAAGCACAAAAGAAAAGCCCAAACAATTCCTGAAAATTTTCGGAGACCGTACCATGCTCCAGGATACGGTCGATCGCATTTCACCGGTAATTCCGGCGGAACGAGTCTGGGTGATTACCAACGAGCGATACATGCAACTCGTTAAAGAACAGCTGCCCGATGTTCCCGAGTCGAATATTATCGGCGAACCGGTAGCCAGAAACACAGCTCCCTGCGTTGCTTCGGCAGCCGCCCTGCTGCAGGATAAGGACCCGGAAGCAACCATGGTCGTGCTGCCTGCTGACCACAGCATCACCAATCCCGAAAAGTTTATTTCCATTCTTGAGACCGCGGCTCATAAAGCTAACCAGGACGATGCTCTCATAACCATCGGTATTCGGCCCGACCGCCCTGAAACCGGCTACGGATATATCGAATTCAGCAAGAAATCTGATGAAACCGTCAAAGGTAATGAGGTAAAGAAAGTAGCACAGTTTCGTGAGAAGCCCGACCTGAAAACCGCGCGACAGTTTATTTATTCAGGCAACTTTTTGTGGAACAGCGGCATGTTTGTCTGGAAAGCCTCTACGATTGCCGGGCAGTTTAAAAAGCACCTTCCCGAGGTACATGAACAGATGGAAAAAATGCAGCCGGCCATTGGCACAGACCAACAGGGAGAAGCCGTTAATGCCTTCTATCAAAATTGTCCTTCCATATCCATCGACTACGGCATTATGGAAAAAGCTGAAACTGTTTACGTGGTGCCGGGTGAGTTCGGCTGGAATGACGTGGGGAGCTGGCGCGCCGTCTACGATTTGAGAGAAAAAGACGAAAACGGCAATGTCATCCAGTCGGATACCGCTATACTGGAATCCTCCGAAAACAACCTGGTTCACAGCGAGAATAAAAAGCTGATTGCACTGGTGGGAGTGGAAAACCTGGCTGTGGTGGAAACCGAAAACGCCATCCTGGTCTGCAATCTCGATCAGTCACAGGGCGTTAAGCAAATCGTGGAAGCTCTAAGAGAAAATAAAGACCTTGAAAAATACCTGTAGTTAAATGGAACAAGGATGACACAGAAGTAAGAAAATAAGTCCAGTTAATTGCTCTTTCATTGTTTAGTGTGGTTCATTTTTGGATGGCCATCCGCCGGTGGGCGGACCAGCAAGCTGGAAACCAATGTCATAGGCATCCCTATGGGAAAAGCCACCGTTTGACAGTGAACAGTGAGCAGTGTGTCAGTTAACAGAGATGCTTTATTTTATCGAGCAAGGTATTTGTTAAAGAGTCTTCTATTCCCGCACTTGGAGTTGTGAGGCAGGTGAATGCGGAGGGGACGTGAAGGCGGGGGTTGTAAAAACATACCGATGTAATCTATGAAGCAATTGATGCACGTTGTGGATCTTTGTTTTTACCCCGCCAAGGGGCACCGACGCCCAGCCGAGCAAATCCTGGCGGCGCGTTTTTCCCTAACAACGGGATGCCTTTGGCAGCGGTACTTTTGTGCGTCAAAAGTACCATAAAGCAATAGTGCTATCATTGATTTTTTAACCGTCATTCAAAAATAACAGTCAAGCTTATTCTGGAATTGACAACTCATTTTTCCCATAACAAACTAACCATAATTCATTTAATTATATTTGTCAATAAGGTTGTTCACACATGTTCTATCACGTTTCTACAATCAGCTGGTCGTAGGCCAGCTGTACATGGTCAGGCAGCTTCTTATTGCTTTCCTCATGATTCACATAAGAATTCATGTGGATCAGGTAGGTTTGCGGGACCTCCAGCTCTTCGGCTAAGTCTGCAGCCTCGGGGATGGTAAGATGTGTTGGATGCTCCGGCTCCCATCTAAGCCCGCTCAATACCAGTACTTTTGAACCCCTGATCAGTTCCTTGGTGCTGTCGGGTATGGATTTAACATCCGTCAGGTAAGAAATATCATTCAGCCTGAAACCCATAACGGTCACCTTGCCATGATGTACCGGCAGCGGCACAATGTTGATATCCCTGAACTCGGTTTCTCTTTCAAGCACATGAATATCCAGGGAGGTTGACCCGGGGTAGCGATTGGGCCCGAACATATAGTCAAACCGCGAACGAATGGCTTCGGCAGCCGCTTCGGTGGTATAAAGCGGGATGCTCTGATTCTGCTTGTAACAGAACGGACGTAAATCATCGAGGCCGGCGATATGATCCATATGCTCATGCGTTATCAGTACCAGGTCAATGGTATCGAGGCCGGCGCGAATGGTCTGAAGGCGAAATTCGGGGCCGGTATCTATGACAATGGAACTCTCCTCACTTTGCACCCAGGCCGAGCATCTCCAGCGTATATCTCTCGGATCCCCCTTCAGGCGTTCCGATCCGAAACCACCCGCTACGGGTACTCCCATCGATGTGCCTGTTCCTAAAAAGGTAAGCTTCATTTAATCCAGGTCAATATCCAATTCTTGAATTTCACTTTCGGCGAACTGATCAAAACGATCCCACAGTTCTTCGAGGTGTTTGCGTACGGCGGGTTTAATATAGATGTCCTGCAGCTGCTTGTCATGTAAAACGCGGGCCAGCAAACCAACCTGCTGCTGTAGCGGTTTATTTTTGTTCATCACCACGAGCATATCTCCCTCCATAATACAGTGATCCCCGCGGAAGGTCCCTCGTTCCTTGCGGATGGTGTAGCCTGCCTGTTCCACAAGCTGCTCAAGTTCAATGATCAGTTTTTCAGGTTTCATATCTAAAAAGTAATACCTACCAGTATGCTGTGGGAACTAAGGTCATAATCAAATTCATTCTCGTCAACATCATACCGGTTAAATTTATAATTATATCCCAGGCTTAAGCCGGTATCCCCGAATATGCGGTCCAGAAACAAACGAAACCTGCCGTCGAGTTTAGCCAGGCTACCGCCAAAAGTGCCCCCGGTGGCAAAAGAAAATCCATAGTGTGGTATAAAGCCTGCCTGTACTCTGACCCGCTCTGACGGACGGGCACCGATGAAACCGCCGAGCCCGGCAGCCAGCGCTCCCTGGCGAAACTGCGGGGCATTGGGAATAGTTTCATCGGTATTGACGGAGGTTAGGCTGGATACAACTTGAAAAGGCACCTGAACCGTAAACTGTTTATTCCTCACAATGGAAAAACTGTAGCCGGCCTGTACTCCGGCGTCGAAATAGGAAACATCATCAAGGCCGGTCAGCTGTCCGCCCGTTGCCAGGAAGAACTGCAGAGCCGGGGTTTCGAGGCGCAGCCGCAGCAGGGATCCGCTAAAAGAAAACCGCCCTTCGTTTCCGGGTACGTCCAGAGCCCCGCCTGTATAATCAAAGTCAGCCGGCTCCAGCCCCAGGTATATAGCCGTGCTCGGAATATCAATTCGCCCGGGTTCTCCGCCGACCGAAAACATCTGAGCCCTGGCATCAGCGGCAAAAAATATCAGAAAAGTAAAAAGAAGTAGGAATAAATTTCTATTTTCAAATAAACGGGAATGCTGAGTAGAATATTCACATTTCATATCTGGACTTATCACATTAATTAATGGGTATAAACTATGAAATCTCTGGGTTTCCTTATAATACTTTCTCTTTTAGGAATTACCGTAACAGAAATAAATGACGGATCCGTTTATCAATTTGAACCGGAGAACATAGACGGTGAAGTCACGCCTCTAAGTAACTACGAAGGAAAAGTACTTTTAATTGTTAATACCGCTTCAAAATGCGGATTTACCCCGCAATATGAAGGACTTCAGGCGTTATATGAGAAATATAAGGACCGTGGACTGATAGTTATGGGTTTTCCGGCTAATAATTTCGGGGGACAAGAACCGGGAACGGACGAGGAGATTAAACAGTTTTGTAGAGTGAACTTCGATGTAGGATTCCCGATGTTCTCTAAAGTATCTGTAAAAGGAGAAGACATCCACCCGCTATTCGATTACCTTACAAATAGTGAGGAAACCGAAATCAGCGGTGAAATAAAGTGGAATTTCGAGAAGTTCCTGGTTGACAGAAATGGAAATTTAATTAACAGATTTAGAAGCAAGGTAAAACCACAAAGTGATGAGCTGCTTAATGCAATAGATCAAGCATTAAACAGTTAAATATATGT
>Ga0102931_1001182_pt1 | contig 13019 bp, 11 predicted proteins | sample SalPonR1_C_D1_MG_FD_79282 | JGI IMG/M metagenome (GOLD analysis project Ga0102931, IMG submission 79282) | Salt pond soil microbial communities from South San Francisco under conditions of wetland restoration - Salt Pond MetaG R1_C_D1_MG | ecosystem: Environmental > Aquatic > Marine > Intertidal... | reverse complement strand
CCGAACAGGGGCAGGGTTTCGGCCGGTGCGCCAGCGCGCCCGGCGCGACCGATTTCCTGGTAATAGGCCTCGATCGACTTGGGCAGGTCGGCATGCGCGACCCAGCGGATATCGGGCTTGTCCACGCCCATCCCGAAAGCGACCGTGGCGACCACGATCAGCCCGTCATCGGTGTTGAAGCGGGTTTCCACGTCGCGCCTGTCCTGCGGCTCCATCCCGCCGTGATAGTGGCAGGCGTTGTGGCCGGATTGGCGCAGGGCGGTTGCAAGGCTTTCGGTGCGCGCGCGGGTGCCGCAATAGATGATGCCCGACTGGCCCTTGCGGGCGGCGGCGAAATCCATGATCTGCTTGCGCGGGCTGTCCTTGGGCGCGAATGCAAGGTGGATGTTGGGGCGATCAAAGCCGCGCAGGAAGCTTTGCGGCGCCTCGCCATCGAACAGCTTTTCGACGATCTCGACCTGAGTTTCGGCGTCGGCGGTTGCGGTGAAGGCGGCCAGCGGCACATCAAGCGCGCGGCGCAATTCCCCGATCCTGAGGTAGTCAGGGCGGAAATCATGGCCCCATTGGCTGACGCAATGGGCCTCGTCCACGGCAATGAGGCTGACGCCGATCCGGCGCAGCATACCCATGGCGGACCCGGCGGCCAGACGTTCAGGCGCGATATAAAGCAGCTTAAGGCGGCCTGCCTCCAGCGCATCCCAGACGGCGGCGGTTTCCTCGTCGGTATTGCCCGAGGTGAGCGCGCCCGCCTCGACCCCGGCCTCGCGCAGGGCGCGTACCTGGTCGCGCATCAGCGCGATCAGCGGCGAGATCACCACGGTCACGCCCTCGCGCATCAGCGCCGGAAGTTGGAAACACAGGGATTTGCCGCCGCCCGTGGGCATGATCGCCAGCACGTTTTCACCGCGCGCCACCGCCGTCACGATGTCTTCCTGGCCGGGGCGGAAGGCATCGAATCCGAACACGTCGCGCAAAAGCGTGGCAGCGCCTGGCATCTAAGTCCTGCAATTATTGTCAATCTGCTCTGGGCAGGACTTTTTCACAGACCGATTCGGGGGACAAGGGTTCTGTCAGTAAAACGCCATCATGTTGTTCGTCAGGACGATGCGCAGCGCATAGACCGCGATCAGCGCGACCAGCGGCGCAAGGTCGATCCCGGACATCGGCGGCAGGATGCGCCGGATCGGGCGGTAGAGCGGTTCAAGGATGCGGTTGAGCATGTCCCAGATGCGCGCCACGAATTCCTGATGCAGGTTCAGAACCTGGAAATTGATCAGCCAGCTCATGATCACATGCGCGATGATGAAGAACCACAGCACGTCGAGGATCAGCATCAGGATCTGGAAAATGGAATACATCGGCTTGCCCTTCGTGACGAAACGCCCAAGACCTAAGCGCGCCCGCTCAAAAGCGCAAGTCTGACGCGGGGTTGCGGTTGACGCCGCCGCCCGTGGCCCTGAAAACCCGGCTCAGCAAGGAGAGTATTCATGTATCCGTTTCTGCGCATGGTCTGGCAGATGTTCAAGCATCGCAACGACCCGCCGCTTCCGCTGACCGGCACCCACGCTTCGCGCCATATCTGCATGCCCTGGGATATCGACCTGTGGATGGAACTTAACAACGGGCGCACCCTGACGCTGTTCGATCTGGGGCGCATTCCGCTGGCGCAGCGCGTCGGGCTGATTCCGGCGCTCAAGCGCAATGCCTGGGGGCTGGTGGTCGCAGGAGCGACGGTGCGCTACCGGCGGCGCATCCGCGCCTTCGAGATGATCCGGATGCGCTCACGCGCGGTGTGGTGGGATGACAAGTTCATCTATATCGAGCAATCCATGTGGAAAGCTTCGGGCGAATGCGCCAACCACATCCTCCTGCGCACCGCCGTGACCGGTCGTGACGGGATCGTGCCACCCGATCAGGTCATGGCCGAAGTCGGCAAGGAGGTCGCCCGCCCCGAGGCACCGGAGTGGGTCAGCGCCTGGATCGAGGCCGACAAGACCCGGCCCTGGCCACCCATGCAGGAATAGCTTGCAAGCCCGCGCAGCAGACTGTCATATCGCCACCAGCGAGGGTTGAGCATGGCGGTAATTTCACAGCGTAAGCGCATATGGGGCTGGTTCTTTTTCGACTGGGCCAGCCAGCCCTATCACACCCTGCTCGTCACCTTCATCTTCGGGCCGTTCTTTGCCGGGATCGCGGCGGAATATTTCATGGCCTCGGGGTTGAACGAAACCACTGCGGACGCCCGGGCGCAAAGCCTGTGGTCACTGTGCCTGACGGTAACGGGGCTGGTGATCGGGATTGGCGCGCCTATGATCGGGGCGCTGGCCGATACCACGGGGCGGCGCCTGCCCTGGATCATCGCGTTCTCGGGGCTTTACGTGATCGGCGCCGGCGGGCTCTGGTGGACACTGCCGGACGGGTCGAACATGTGGTTTGCGCTGAGCGCCTTCGGGATCGGCTTTGTCGGTGCGGAATACGCGCTGATCTTCATCAACTCGCAACTGCCGTCGCTGGGTTCCGACGAGGAGGTCGGCGCGCTGTCGGGTTCGGGCTTTGCCTTTGGCTATGCTGGCGGGGTTCTGGCGCTGGCGATCATGCTGCTGTTGTTCGTCGAGCAGCCCTCGGGCAAGACGCTGATCGGGCTGGACCCGGTCTTCGGGCTTGATCCCGCGCAAAAGGAGGGCACGCGTTTCGTCGGCCCCTTCGTGGCGCTGTGGTATGCGCTGTTCATGATCCCCTATTTCCTCTGGGTGCGCGATGTCGGCCCGCCCGCGCAGGGCAAGGGCGTGGGCGACGCGGTGCGCCTGCTGGTCAAGTCGGTGAAGGCGTTGCGCAAGCGGGTGAGCCTTTCGGCTTATCTGGGGTCGTCGATGATGTATCGCGATGCGCTGAACGGGCTTTACGGCTTTGGCGGCACTTACGCGGTGCTGGTGCTGAACTGGAATATCGTCTCGGTCGGGATTTTCGGGATCGTCGGCGCGATTTCGGCGGCGCTGTTCAGTTGGGTCGGCGGGCTGGCCGACCGCGCCTTTGGGCCAAAGCCGGTGATCATCACCGCCATTTGGGCCTTGATCGCGGTCTGCGTCACCGTGGTGGGCATGGATCGCAGCCAGATCTTCGGCCTGCCGCTGGAGGCCGGATCACGCCTGCCCGACATGGTGTTCTTTGGCTGTGGCGTGTTGATCGGCGGGTTCGGCGGTACGCTTCAGGCCGCCAGCCGGTCATTGATGGTGCGCCATACCGATCCCGCCGCCCCGACCGAGAGTTTCGGGCTTTACGGGCTGTCCGGGCGTGCGACGGCGTTTCTGGCCCCGGCGCTGATCGGGACGGTAACGGCCCTGAGTGGAAGTGCGCGCATCGGGGTGTCTCCGGTGATCGGGCTTTTCCTGATCGGCCTCGTGCTGTTAGTCTGGGTGAAATCGGAAGGGGACAAGGAAACATGGTCCGTTACCTCAAACTGATCGCCGCGGGGCTGGTGCTGGCCGGGTGCAGCGCGCCGCCCGCGCAGCAAAAGACTGCCAGCGCCCGTCAGGTCGTATCCACCCAGAGCATTCCGCCCGCCATGGTCGGCGTCCATGCAAAGCAACTCTTCGGCAAGCAGGGCCTATCCTCGCGCCAGGGGGCCGAGCCGTTCGGAGGCTATGCCAAAGGGTGCCTTGCGGGGGGCGTGCAACTGGCCGAAAGCGGGCCAACATGGCAGGCCATGCGCCTGAGCCGGAACCGCAACTGGGGCCACCCTGAAACAGTTGATTTTATTGAAAAACTGTCGCGCTCGGCGGCGTCGCAACCGGGCTGGAACGGGCTTTATGTGGGCGATATCAGCCAGCCGCGAGGGGGGCCGATGCTGACCGGGCATCGCAGCCACCAGATCGGGATGGATGTCGATATCTGGATGCTTCCGGCCAAGCAGTTGAACCTGAGCCGGGCAGAGCGGGAGTCGCTCTCTTCGATCTCGATGCGGCGCGCGAATGGGGCCTTCACCAATGATAGATGGACCCGCGCGCATCATGAGATCCTGAAGGCGGCGGCAAAGGATCCACGCACCGCGCGGATCTTCGTTTTCCCCGGCGCCAAGGTGCAAATGTGCAATGATGAAACCGGCGACAAGAGCTGGCTGCGCAAGGTCCGGCCCTGGTACGGGCATCATTACCATTTTCATGTCAGGCTGAAATGTCCCGACAATGCAAGGGGTTGCGTCAATCAGGACCCGCCCCCGGCGGGCGATGGCTGCGCCGATGCGCAGGATTGGGTGAACAATATCCTGAACCCGCCGCCGCCCGATCCCGACGCCCCCAAGCCCAAACCGCGCCGGGAGCTGACGATGAACGACCTGCCGGGGCAATGTGTGGCGGTCCTGCAGTCCGAGTAACCATATGCAGCGGAAAAATCCGCGCGGACCACTTCATTTTGTTTTGACAAACGAAAAATCTGTGTCACGCTGAAGACGAGTTCAACAAATGCGAAAGGAGGTGGTCCAGTGTCTATAAAGGGATTGGAGCGAGGTGCCGGGACAGTTCGGGAGGTCGCGATCTAGGGCAGACCCTGGGGAGATGACCCCACGAATTGGTGAGTCTAACCGGCCCACCTCCGCTAGCCTTTAGGGGGCCGTTCCGGGATCGGAACGGCCCTTTGAGTTGTGTACGATTTGTCCGTTTTGTACGCTGGTTCTGTACCCTTTTCGGGGCAGCGGGCAGATAATCTGTACAAACCCCGGAATCGAGGACCACGACGCGATGAAGATCACCGACCAGATCGAGATCGAGGATTGGGAACTGACCGAGCAGTTCGTCCGCGCATCCGGCCCCGGCGGGCAGAACGTGAACAAGGTCTCGACTGCGGTGGAGCTGCGGTTCGAGGCGGAGCGTTCGCCGCATTTACCGGATGCTGTCAAACGGCGGTTAAGACGGATCGCGGGACGGCGATGGACCAAGGATGGCGCGCTGGTGATCCAGGTCGAGGAGACGCGCAGCCAGGCCCGCAACCGCGAGATCGCCCGCGAACGGCTGGCCGAGCTGATCCGCAAGGCGCTGGAGAAACCCAAGCGGCGGGTCCCGACACGCCCGACGCTCGGGTCCAAGAAACGGCGGCTCAAGGCCAAGAAGGTGCGCGGCGAGGTGAAGGCGCTACGCGGCAAGGTGGATGGGGAAGATTGAACGGGGTACCAAGGATTGGTATATTGCTGCGCAAAGGAGACAGCCTGTGGCGCGCAATACCTCGGTCGTTCTGAGCGACCACTTTAACGAATTCATAACCAAGGCGGTGGAGAGTGGCCGTTACAGTTCGGCCAGTGATGTTGTGCGCGCGGGGTTGCGGATGTTGGAGCGGCAGGAAATGGAGCTTGAGTTCAACCGTCTGAAAGCCAGCCTCGAAGAGGCGGATCGGCAGGCCGGGGCCGGTGAAACGGTGGATGTCGAACTTGAAGGCTTCCTTGCGTCCAGGCGCAACAAGCCGACGTGACGCGGTATCGCCTGACGCGACAGGCGAAGGCGGATCTGGACGGGATCTGGGACTATTCCAGCGCAAGATGGGGGCCGGATCAGGCCGACAGGTATGTCGGCAATCTGTTCGCCTGTTTCGCGCGGGTGGTTGAAACGCCCGAGGCGGGGCGCGATCGGTCGGGTTTCGTGCCGGGGGTGCGATCCATGCTATCAGGGCGGCACCTGGTATTCTATCGGCAAACGGGACATGGCGTCGTGATCCTGCGGATCGTCCATGAGGCGCGGAACTGGGCGGCGCTTCGGTTCGCGGATGGATTTGGGTGATCAGCGGATGGATGCGGGGCGGTGGATTTGAGGGGGGCGAAATGACGGAAGGGTCAAGCTACTGTCCGTCTCAAAGGTTGCGTTAAAGTTTTCAAATTTCAACTGGGAAACCCAAAACGTCATAAATGCTAATTGCCCAAAATTCTTCGCATAGATAGAAAGTCATAGAACAATCAGAGAGTGAGTACTTAATGCACTTGATCTACTATGATGAGGTAAAATACGAAGTGGGCAAACAACCCGCGCATTGGTTTGGCGGCATTGCTATCCATGTTGATGACGTGAGTAGTATTGAGGCGGAATTAAACGAATTAGCTACACGCGCCTTTGGAAACTCTATTCTAAATGTAGATACAGAATTCCACGCTAAAGACATTTTCCATGGCAAGAGAAATTTTAAAGGTGTCCCGTTTGACGAAAGAATAGATATTCTATGCCAGCTTATAAAGATAACCACAAAAGCGTCAGTCCAGTCCATTTATTCAAGAGTAGAAATTGAAAGAGTTCGATTCATTACCTCACCTGCGGAGGGAGAAGAACTGACTTTCATGTATTTTGTCGAGAAGGTTGACGAATTCCTTAGACGGCAAAACACCTTTGGGATGCTAATCGGCGACTATGATGAACCAAATATCGGTCCATCTGTTGCCAACCTTTCCAAATTTCGTAGTGATGGAACCAAATTCTATTACGGACGCGAGATTTCAAAGCTTGTTGACACAGTTCATTTTGCGAAGTCACATCACAGTAGGTTGATTCAGTTAGCTGATATTGATCTCTACTGCAGGCAGTTCATCCGCCAACCAAACCATTCAAATTCTCGAAAAGCGCTGGCCGAGGTAATTATACAGCACTCATCTGGAAGGTTCCCCAAGAAATATAAGGACTACCCTTCTTCATAACATGCTGCAGGGAAGTGATGACCGGCGCCCGAAGGCTGCCAAGACATGTGTCACTGGAACTGCCGGTCTTCGATGACAAAAATAACATGCGATTCGCTAAATTCAAGTAAATTTGGCACGCTCACCACCTAAACCACAACCTCCATCGCCTCCTGCTCGCCTACCCCGAACACGCGCTTGTAGCGGGCGATCTCCTCCTCTGGCCCCATCGCCTTGTTGGGGTTGTCGGAGAGTTTGACGGTGGGTTTGCCTTCGGCGGCGACGGCTTTGCACACCAGAGAAAAGGGCGCGAGGGCGTCGCCGGTGGTGAGGCCGCGGAAATCGTTGGTCAGCAGCGTGCCCCAGCCGAAGCTGATTTTGACGCGGCCGTGGAACTGGCGGTGGAGGTCGATGATTTTCTCTTCGTCCAGCCCGTCGGAGAAGATGATCAGTTTCTCGCGCGGATCCTCGCCGCGGTCCTGCCACCAGCGGATCGCCACTTCGGCGCCGGTCGCCGGGTCGCCTGAATCGATGCGGATACCTGTCCAGCCGGCCAGCCAGTCGGGGGCGTTCTGCAAAAACCCTTCGGTGCCGTAGGTGTCGGGCAGGATGATGCGCAGGTTGCCCGAATGCTCGTCCTGCCAGTCGGCCAGCACCTTGTAGGGGGCCTCGGCCAGTTCGGCGTCATCTTCGGCGAGGGCGGCATAGATCATGGGCAGTTCATGAGCGTTGGTGCCGATCGCCTCGAGATCGCGGTTCTTGGCGATCAGGCAGTTGGAGGTGCCCACAAAGCCGCGCCCCAGACCTTCGTTCATGGCCTGCACGCACCAATCCTGCCAGACGAAGGAATGCCGCCGCCGCGTGCCGAAATCGGCGATGCGCAGCCCGTCGAGCGGGCGCAGGCGTTCGACCTTTTCCCAAAGCTTGGTCATGGCGCGGGCATAGAGCACCTGAAGTTCGAATTTCTTCATGTCATGCAGCACCGCGCGGGAGCGCAGTTCCATCAGCACGGCGAGAGCGGGAATTTCCCAAAGCATGACCTCGGGCCAGGCGCCCTCGAAGGTCAGTTCGTATTGGCCGTCGCGCTTTTCCAGGTGATAGGGCGGCAGGCGAAGGGCCTCGAACCATTCCATGAATTCGGGCGTGAACATCTGGCGTTTGCCATAGAAGGTGTTGCCCCTGAGCCAGGTGGATTCGCCGCGCGTCAGGGAAAGCGAGCGGATATGATCGAGCTGTTCGCGCAGCTCGCCCTCGTCCACCAGATCGGCAAGGCGAACGGATTTGCTGCGGTTGATGAGGCTGAAGGAGACCTGCGTGTCGGGCTTGTTGCGAAACACCGACTGGCACATCAGCAGCTTGTAGAAATCCGTGTCGATCAGGGAGCGGACGATCGGGTCCATCTTCCAGCGGTGATTATAGACGCGGGTTGCGATGTCGACCATGCCGGCCTCCGGGGCAAAGGGGTTCCGGGGGGTTAAAGCAAAGGGGGGCAGGGCTGGCAAGGGGCGGCGGGTGGCCGCGCGCCCCAAGGGGAGTCGTGTCAGGCGGCGGCGCAGCCGGAAAAGGCGTGGCGACGGACCTGATCGGGCATCTGGCCGTATTTGCGGTGGAACCACTTTTTCATCAGCGTGACGTTGGAAAAGCCGCAGGCGACGGAGACTTCGTTCATCGGCATCGAGGTTTGCGCAAGCAGGCTGTGAGCCCGGTCAAGGCGCAGGTCGCGATAGACCTTGAGGGGCGTCTGGCGCAGCAGATCGCTGAAGCCACGTTCCAGTTTGCGGGGGGATACCGAGAGGATATCGGCGATCTGGCCGACGGACAGCGTGTCCTCGAGGTGGTCGAGCATGATCTGGAGCGCGTCGGATATGACCTCGTCGCCCTGGGCCATGCGCTTGTAGCGCCAGTGTTCGCCGACAAGGGTTTCGGCCTCGGGTTCGCTGAGGCCGAGATAGCGGGAAAGGGCGGCGCGGGTGAATTCGCCGTCGCGCGCGCCCACCAGTTCGACCATCATGCGGATCGCTGCTGCCGGGCTGATGGCGCTGGAGAGGGCCTTGTGATGGCAGGTGGCGCTGGTTCTGAGGTCGAGATCGCGGCCCAGTTCCTCGACTCCGGGGCGGAAATTGGGATGCACCGAGAGGCGGCGCGCGCCCAGAACACCGGCGGCAAGGGGCACGAAGACGGCCGAGCCGACGACGCAGACGCGCGCGGCGTTGCGGATGCAGGCGCGCAGCGCATCGAGGCGCAGCGTATCGGGGCGCCAGGGGGTTTCGGTGCCGCCGATCAGCACGAGGGTCTGGTCGGGGCCGCAGATCGGGCCGTCCATCGGGCTGCGATCGCTGGCGCAGATATGCGACCAGCCATAGCCGTCCTGCCCCAGAAGCCGGTTGGCGGAGCGCAGCACGTCGATGCAGGCCTCGGCGGCGAAGGCGACGGAGGAGTCCTGACTGAGGAACACGAAGGCGCCCGAGAGGCTGCGGCGCGCGTTTTGGGGACCGGAAACGGCAGGCCGGGCGGTCTCAAGGTTTTCAAGATACATGGATGATCTTCCTTTCCCTTATATGACACGGAGCCCTGAATCCGCGTGGTTTCCTGTTCAGATCGTGTTTTCGATCGAGGTTTCGACGGCATGGAGGAATGATCCTGCCGAGGAACTGGCCGACAGGAGCAGGAAGCTGTCCTGCCCCGTGCGGATGATGAGAACGCCCAGATGCTCCATCGCGGTGCGCGCGACGTCATCGACGGCGAAGGCGCTGTCGTGAAGGTCAAGCGGGCAGATGCGTTCAAGCGCGGCACGGGCGGGTGGGCCGGTGAGGTCCAGCCCGGTCCAGACATCGGTCTGGTCGGTGGTATAGGCAGCGCCGCCCAGATGGGCGGCGACGACCCGTTCCGCGTCGGGCGCGGCATGGGTGAAAAGCACGAGGCCGGTATCGGGGCCAAGGCGCAAAAGGCGCGTGCCGTCCTTGGTGCAAACCGATTTGCCCGGCGCAGGCAGTGCCGCGCCATAGGCGGATTTGATCGCCTTTTGCGCGGCGTCCTCGGCCCCGAGCGGCAGCGCCAGCGACACGATGGCGAGATCCTTGGGCGAGGTCAGGCGCAGATCGGCGAAGGTCTTGTCATGGCCCGCGAGCGGCGGGGCGGATGTGAGGGTGAAATCAGGCACGAAGACGCTCTCCTTCGGGGTCGATGAAGTGGGCGGAGACGATCTCGACCTCGATCTCGCCGGTCTTGAGCGGATTGACGGCGCGGATGACCTCGCCCTGGCGGGTGTCGCCGCTTTTGACGAAGCCGAGGCCGATCGAATGGCCAAGCGAGGGCGAATAGGCGACGGAGGTCATCCAGCCCTGATCGTTGTCCATGGTGGCGTCATCGCCGCGATTGATGAAATGCGAGCCCGCAATCAGCTTGTCGGCGCTGTTGACCGGGCGCAGGCCGACCAGCTTGACCGCGTCGTCGCGGATCATTTCGGGGCGCTGGCTGAGCACGTTGCCGATACAGTCTTTTTTCTGGCTGACCATGCGGCCCATGCCGAGGTTATGGGCGGTGGTCTGACCGTTGAGTTCATTGCCCGCCGCGTGGCCCTTTTCGATGCGCATGACGCCCAGCGCCTCGGTGCCATAGGGCACGGCGTCGAATTCGGCGCCCGCCTCCATCAGCACATCCATCATGGAGTGGCCAAAGCGCGCGGGCACGGCGATTTCAAAGGCCAGTTCCCCGGAAAAGGAAATGCGGAAGAGCCGCGCGGGCGTGCCGCCGCAGACGGTGATTTCGGCGCAGCCCATGAAGGGGAAGGCCTCGTTCGAGATGTCGTGATCGCTGTCCACCACCTTGCGCAGCAGGGCGCGCGCATTCGGCCCGGCGACGGCGAATTGCGCCCAGCCGTCGGTGGTCGAGATGAGATGCACATCCATGTCCGGCCAGAGGCATTGGCGCGCGAATTCGAGCCGGCGGAAGACCAGCACCGCATTGGCGGTGGTGGTGGTCATGACGTAGTGGTTGTCCGCAAGGCGCGCGGTGGTGCCGTCGTCATAGGCGATGCCGTCTTCGCGCAGCATGAGGCCATAGCGCACCTTGCCCACGGCCAGCGTCGCAAAGCCGTTGCAATAGACCTTGTTGAGGAATGCGCCCGCGTCACGGCCCTGGATGTCGATCTTGCCAAGGGTGGTCACGTCGCAGATGCCGACAGATTGCCGGGTCATCAGCACTTCGCGATCCACGCTGTCGCGCCAGCCCTGTTCGCCGGGGCGGGCATACCATTGCGCGCGCAGCCAGTTGCCCGCCTCGACGAAGGTGGCGCCGTTGGCCTTGGCCCATTCATGCGAGGGGGTCAGGCGGAAGGGGCGGAATTCGCGCCCGCGCGCGCGGCCCGCCAGCGCGCCCATGGGCACGGGCGTATAGGGTGGGCGAAAGATCGTGGTGCCGGTTTCCGGGATCGTCTTGCCGGTGCATTCGGCCATGATGGCGAGGGCCGGGATATTGGCGGTCTTGCCCTGATCGGTCGCCATGCCAAGGGTCGTATAGCGCTTGAGATGTTCGACCGAACGGAAGCCTTCCTGATGGGAAAGTTTCACGTCCTTCACGGTCACGTCGTTCTGCTGATCGAGCCAGGCGCGTTTGGTGCTTTCGCGCACATACCAATAGGGAGCGCTTTCGCGCGGTTCGTCCTGGGCGCGCGGGGCGGCGGCCCTGGAGAGTTTGAAGCCCAGTTCCTTGATCTGGGCATTGGCGGTGGCGCGGCCCTCGGCCAGGGACGCCGCCAGCGTCAGCGCGCCATTGGCGGCACCGGCCACGGCCATGCCGGGGGGCAGCGTGCCGCCGGGCACGAAGGCGTTGATCTCGTCGCGCCATGCGGGGCGGCCACGCTGATGGCAGGTGAGGTGGACATTGGGGTTCCAGCCGCCCGAGACCGCAAGGCCATCGACCGGGATCATCTGACCGTCGGTCAGGGTAATGGATTTGACCCCCTTGCGCCCCACGGTATCGGCCACGCCAGCGCCACGGACATGGCGGATACCGGGCAGGTCGATCGGGGGAAGGGCATCGCGGCTGTCGATCACGGCGGGCACGTCGATACCGGCGGCGGACAGGTCGGCGGTGGTGCGCCAGCCATCATCGTTATTGGTGAAGACGGCGATCTGCTGGCCCGGAGCCACGGCGAAGCGGTTCACATAGGCGCGCACAGCCCCCGCCAGCATGATACCGGGGCGGTCGTTATTGCCAAAGGCGATAGGGCGTTCGGTGGACCCGGCGGCCAGCACCGCGCGGCGCGAATAGACGCGCCAGAGGATCTGTCGCGGCTTGCCGCCCGAGTCGGGCAGATGATCGGTGCAGCGTTCCAGCACGCCATAGGTGCCGTGATCATAGGCGCCGTAGACGGTGCTGCGCGTCATCAGGCGCACATTGTCCATTGCTGTCAGTTCGGCGACGGCCTCGGCCGCCCAGTCTGCGCCGGGCATGTCGTCAATGGAGAGCGTTTCGGCATTGAGCCTTCCGCCGGGGGTGAAATCCTCGTCGGCGAGGATCACCCGTGCGCCCGCGCGCCCCGCCGCCAGTGCCGCCGCAAGCCCGGCAGGCCCGGCGCCGATCACCAGAAGGTCGCAGTGCAGAAAGCCCTTGTCGTAATGATCCGGGTCTTCCTGCATCGAGAGCCGCCCAAGCCCCGCCGAGGCGCGGATGACCGGCTCGTAAATCTTCTCCCAGAAGGCCCGTGGCCACATGAAGGTCTTGTAATAGAACCCCGCCGCAAGGAAGGGCGACAGAAGGTCAGTGGCGGCCATCAGGTCGAATTCGAGCGAGCCGCGATGGTTCTGGCTGGTGGCGGCGAGGCCCTCGAAGAGCTCGGCCGTGGTGGCGCGGGTGTTGGGTTCCTGATGGGCGCCCGAGCGCAGGTGGACCAGCGCGTTGGGTTCCTCGGACCCGGCGGTCAGGATGCCGCGCGGGCGGTGATACTTGAACGAGCGCCCGACAAGGCGCTGGCCATTGGCCAGAAGCGCAGAGGCGAGCGTATCGCCGGGATGGCCCGTCATAGGTTTGCCGTTGAAGGTGAAGGCGATGTCGGTGCCGCGGTCGATCTGGCCGCCATCCTTGATGCGGTGGTGCTGGGTCATGCGCTGCGCCCCCGGCTGCAGGCCACGTCACGGGCCAGTTCGACGGAGGTGATCTCATGCGTGGTGGTGTCTCGGGTCACCACCAGCCACGAGCGGTCGCCCTGCTCGTGATACCAGAGTTCCTGATGCGCCCCGGCGGGGTTGTCACGCAGGTAGCCGTAATCGTGGAAAGCGGCGAGCGCGTCGTCGGCCTGCCAGTCGGGGCGGTCGATCAGCGTGGCATCGCCGAGATAGACGAATTCGGCGGCGTCGCGGGGGCCAAGAAGAGGGTG
>Ga0102931_1001177_pt1 | contig 13040 bp, 7 predicted proteins | sample SalPonR1_C_D1_MG_FD_79282 | JGI IMG/M metagenome (GOLD analysis project Ga0102931, IMG submission 79282) | Salt pond soil microbial communities from South San Francisco under conditions of wetland restoration - Salt Pond MetaG R1_C_D1_MG | ecosystem: Environmental > Aquatic > Marine > Intertidal... | reverse complement strand
CCTTTTACGACGGCAATAAGCGCACAGCACTTTTAGCAATGTTGATCTTTTTAGATGTAAACGGATGGTTTTTAAAAACAGATAAAAAGCTTCTTTATGCTACCGTTATTGAACTCGCAAGTGGTAACCTTGAGAAAGACGAACTAGCATCATTTTTAGAAAATCATTCCGAAAAAAAAGAAGACATTGCATAACTCGATTCACAAATTCATCCAATCCCTCAAAAAAACACCTCGCGGACTCTTTAACCCATGGTATCACCGGGATGCAGCTAATGACTTTTATCCGGATGCACCGGATATTCGGCGGCGGCAACTGGAAGCATATCTTACGGAGCGTCGCGGACGGGCAAAATTCCTTTTTATTGCGGAAGCACTTGGATACCAGGGGGGACATTTTACGGGGATGGCCATGACATCAGAACGCATTTTACTGGGTCACCAGGAAGAGAAGTATAGAGTGAAGCCTGAACATGTTTTCCGGTCCGTCTGCCATCAGAGAACCAGTAAACCGGAACTGATTGAAAAGGGCATGAGCGAGCCTACCGCAACAATTATGTGGGGCGCTCTGATAGAGTTGGGTATCGACCCGTATGATGTGGTTTTGTGGAATGCCGTGCCATGGCATCCTCACAAAAAGGGGAACTACCTGTCGAACAGAACGCCGAAAACGAATGAAATGGAAGCCGGTCTAAAGCACTTAACGTCTTTTATATCCCTGTTTGATGGTGCCAGGTTAATTGCAGTGGGAAGAAAATGCGAGCAGAGCTTAACAGATCTTGGAGTTGAACATACCGGCGTACGTCATCCGGCAAACGGAGGGGCTCCGAAATTTCGGGAGCAGGTTAAAAGTCTAGTTTAACCTCAAAAGAGGGCTGGATGCCAAGATCAAATACATCAACCAGCTCCGCACGAATTGCAGGGATGGTTTGACGGGTAAAAATTACGGGCTGATACTCTCTGTACCACGTGTTTTGACGATCGGTAATGTTAAACACCGAAAATTTTACAGAAGCTTTATTACTGCCAATGGTAGTAACGTAGCTGACCGACAGATCAAGACGGCGGTAGTCTGGCAGTCTGCGGCTGGCAACAGATTCCTGATTTGGGAGAAAGTCGATAGTCCCGGAGGCAGCGGTGTATGATGTGTAGATTGAAAGATTCTGCGTAACCGGGAGTTCCAAAAGAGTTCCGAATGAGTGTCGCCGATCCCATGGAGCATAAAATTCTTCGCCGTCGTTTAAAATGTCGTTCTGCAATTTGATGCTGGAAATGGTGTGAGTTTGAGTAAGGTTCATGATTCCTGCTGATATTCGTATCATCGATTCCAGGCCAGCCGCGTCTCCGCTATTCTGAAAATACCAGGGTGTTTCAGAAACAGTATTCGAAAGCGAGCTCGTATTTAGCTCATGAAGGCGTAAATTTTTATACTCTTTCCTGTAAACGTCTGTTTTAATCAATACATTTTTGAATGGTTTAAATTCCAGGCCTGCTGTGAGCTGGTCGGCAGAAGTAGGCGGTTGGTCAGCATCAGCAAGAACCCATATATCTGCTGTTACGGCATTTCTAAAACTTATTCGGTTGATAAACTGATGATTCTTACTGTATCCCGCACGAAATGAAACCATTCGATCATTAAAAAATCTCAAAGATAATCTGGGTGAACCTTTAATATAGCGTCCGTTTGTGTAGTGGTGTGCCCGAAAACCTGCAGAAATGTCAAGAAAGGGTGCAGCTTGCCAGTCGATATGTGCAAATATATCCGTTTGGAATGATGTGGTTTTATTGTAGTATCGGGGTCTGTCGAAAGACTCTTCAAGATATTCACCGCGATGGAACAACCCCTGTACACCGGCTTTAGCATCTAATGAGCCCAAGGGAAAATCGAATACCTGATTGAGCTTGAATCGATTCATTGTGCTCTTATTACTTAGCGGGGAAGTGAACACAATTGTTTGAAGAGATTCATTGCCTTGAATGAAATTTGTGTAGATAAAATCGTCTTTGCTAAAGGTGGTTTCATAAGCGCTGAGCCCCAAAACAGTATTACTGAACACATTGCTGGTTATGAATCTCTGGTGCTGTAAGGATGAAGCAAAATTATTCCAGCGATTGGATGTCTTAACATCTGTCTCTTCAAAACGATCGCGAAGAGAGTTTGAGCGTGTGATGCGCGTGGCTGAATGTGAAGTGCGATCGCCACCCAGATAAGTACTGAAAATTGTTCGGGCTCCATCTGCTGACTCACTGTATAATTTCCCGTGGAGGTCAAAAAATCGAACATCAGATCCCTGAGGGGTGACCAGGTTGCTGTTAATAATTTCCTGGCTTTTTAAATCAGACTTTGGCCGGTCTACATCGAGACCCCACTGGATAATTTTATCGTTGTTAAACCAGTTTAGTTCATCCATAGTGGAGAGTCTGCCCGAGAGCAGCCAGCTGCTTGCTCCTTTCTTGACAGGGCCGTTTATCGTAGTACGAATGCTGGTATTACTCAATCCTGAAGTAGTTTCGAGCTTGTTGAGGGATCCATTCTTTGTTGTGAGAACAAGTTTTCCGCCGGCTGGTGCGTGCACGTGTGCTGGTGCCACACCGTAGTAAAATCCGCTGTTTCGAATTGCATCTTCATTGAAACTGTCGAGAAGACCAAAAAGATGGCTTTGGTTGAAAATGGTAACACCATCCAGTTCAAGGTGAAAGCCATCGGGTGCGCTGCCGCGTATTGAAAGCCCGTCGTTGATAGCGGTGGTAGGCTGTACAGATGGTAACACCTGCAGAGCCCGAATCGCATTGCCATCGCCCATTGGGCTGAAGCGATCTGTACGTATTAATCCTGAAAGTGTAGAATCCTGTGGACTAAAAAAATGACTGCCCGTCACTATAATTTCTGAACCAACGATAAATTCGGGTGAAAGCCGGAACGTGATACCGCTGATGGAGGTTTCGTTTTTGAGGTCGATGGTTATCGACTCTTTCTGGTATCCGACGAAAGAAGCTGTGATAGATATCTCAGGCAGAGGAGCAGACAGTGTAAATGAGAAATGGCCGGCGGCTGAAGAGGCTACTCCGCCCGATTGGGTTTCTGTTTTCCAGGAAACGGTGCTGTAAGGAAGCCGGTCGCCCGTTTGGGCATCAACAACTTGTCCGCGGATTTTTAAATCTGCAGGCGAGCGATTTTCCAAGCCAGTACGAAGTGGAAGAACCACGAAGCGCTCTCCACCATCATCAGCTTTTAACTGAAGCTGTTTTCTATTTAACTCTTTGTGGAGCTTATCAATCAGAGATTGAATGTCTGCATCTACAGTAAGTTGGACATTAGCAAGAAGAGACTCAAGGTATAGAAATCGGTAGCTTGATTTTTCCTGAATATCTGTTAACACTGATATTGCCGGCTCTTCATCATAAACAAACTGGGAAAAGGATGTTGACGGCAGCAAAAAAAGAATAAAAATCAGCAAACCTATTGCAGAGAAATATTTGCCATTTAACATCTGATCTCTATTCCGAAGGTATAAATTCGTACGTATTGTTGTCTGATGGTATAAAGCTTCCGCCGAGTACGGTCCCCAGATTTTCAAGACTCTGTTTTTTATTTTCTAACGAGAGAGAACCACCTAAAATTTCGTTATTTACACTATCGGGTGCAACAATAGATATAGAGTAATGATGTTCAAGCTCACTGAATATGGAGTCTGCTCTCCGATTTGTGAATATAATTTCGCTATTTCTCCAGCTTGTAAACTGTTTTTCCTCTGCATGCTGAGGTGTTGAAATGGTTTGATCTGTCATCAGTGAGGAGAATTCTCCTGGCGACAGGAGGACACTGATTTCGTTATTACTTGTAGAAGAGAGACGTAAAGCTCCCGTTTTCAAATATACATCCGTAGAGTTATTCCACGTTCTAAGGTTGAATTCGGTACCTAAAACTTCAACTGATCCGTTTACAGTATTCACAATAAATTTTCTCTTCTTGTCTTTTCTCACATCAAAATAGGCTTCACCTTCCAGTTTATAAATATGTGCCTGATCACTGATCTGGTTTTCAAAAAGAGTTGAGTGGGGTCTTAGGGTTACTGTACTTCCATCTCTTAAAGTAACAGTTTCGATTATACTTTCAGTAGCTGCAAGGGGCTTTTGCGGAGTCTGTATTTGGAAATAGTAGATTGAGAGAATTACGGAAATTGTGATAACCGCGGCAATCTTTCCGAGATGTTTGAAACTCCCAAGTCTGTAAAAGGAAGTCTTTTTCCGGGTTGAAGATTGATTAATATTCTGTTTGATATAATTCCAGCTCTTCACTTTGCTGGAACTCAGATCGACAGATGGCTCAGCTACTTCACTCTCTTTAAATTCGATGAGTGATTGCAGCAAAGGATCATTCATATTACCGGAAGACTGATTTCCCTCCAGGCGGCTACGAAGCTCCTCAGCAAGCTTTCTGTCTTTATCTGATATGTTGTCTGGTCTTTTCATTTTATAAGAAAGGGGCAGGTATTTGAAAACCTGCCCGCATTTCGACTTTAATTAATCATCGTCGTCATCGTCGTCTTCATCGTCTTCATCGTCTTCATCGTCTTCATCATCGTCTTCATCATCGTCTTCATCATCGTCGTCATCTGAATCGTCATCTCCATTACCGTTGCCATTGTTATCATCATCGTCGTCATCGCGGCTTCCTTCGGTTTCGAACTCTACTTCGAGGAGGATATTATTTCCCTCAGAATCGGTATAGTACTCACCGTAGGCTTCAACAGTTAGGTCCGGATTGTTAAAGGCGTCAACAAGCTGATCAAATGTTGTGATTTCGCTGTCTTCATCGATGATGTCGGCGCCAGGGAATTCAAATGTAAGATTACCAACGGTAAAGCTACTATTGACTTCGTCTATGGCTGACACTTCTCCATCGAAGTCTTTCTCTTCACGGTCGTCAGAGTCGTCGTCTCCGTCATCGCCGTCATCGTCATCATCATCGTCACGGCTTCCTTCGATGTCGAACTCTACTTCAATCACGATGTTGTTGCCATCGGAATCGGTGTAATATTCCCCTTCGGCATCTGCTTCCAGACCGTCGGCCAGTGCATCGGCCAGCTCACTCAGTGACCGAATCTCATCATCATCGAACTCTGTATTTCCGTCCACAGTGAGAATAAGGCCACTGTTCAGAGTGAAAGTGCTGTTGTTCAGATCTACTCCCTGCACATCGCCGTCAAAGTCCTTGTCTTCGCGATCGTCGGAGTCATCGGAATCGTCATCACCATCATCGTCCGAATCGTCATCACTATCGTCGCCATTGTCATCATCATCATCATCACGGCTTCCTTCTGTGTCGAACTCCACTTCAATAACGATGTTGTTTCCATCGGAATTGGTGTAGTACTCACCTTCAGCCTCGACTTCGAGTCCGTCCTCAAGGGCCTGATCCAACTCGTCGAGAGAAGCTATTTCCTCGTCATCGAACTCGGTATTTCCGTCCACAGTGAGAATAAGGCCACTGTTCAGAGTGAAAGTGCTGTTAATCAGGTCTACTCCCTGCACATCGCCGTCAAAGTCCTTGTCTTCGCGATCGTCGGAGTCGTCGGAATCATCATCATCATCGTCATCGTTTCTGTTGCTTTCAAACTTAACTGAGACTACAACTCTGGATCCATCTTCCTGAGGTTCGTAGATACCTTCCGTAGTTACGACAAATCCTTCATTGATATCAGTGGCAACTTCGTCCAGGGTAGACAGATCTCCATCGTCGTCAATTTCAACATCTGTTCCAAGTATATAAGTCCGACCATTCATCAGTTCAAAAGTGTTAGCGGAGAGATCAACAGAATTTATTCTGCCGCCGAACTCATTCTCTTCGTCACCATCGTCATCAGAATCTTCATCGTCTCCATTTTCGTCACCGTCGTCATCGCCGTTGCCACGATTTCCGGTGAGCTCAAAATCGATCTCAATGATCACGTTGTTGTCGTCTTCATCGATGTAGTACTCGCCATCAGCTTTTGCGGTGAGTCCGGACATGAGTGCACCGTGAAGTTCTCCGATTGAATTAATATCGCCATCATCAAAATCAGAGTCTTGATCCACCAGGAGCAGGAGTCCATTATCGAGTGTAATAGTTTTGCTGCTGGGATCAACAGATTCTATGAGTTCATCTTCAAACTCTATTTCTTCACGGCCGTCGTTTCCGTCGTCATCATCATCGTCACCTTCTACTTCCAGCTCTACTTTTATCACAAAGTTGCGATCTTCAGAGCCACTCGAATCAATGTAGTATTCGCCCTCAGCTTCAATTTGTTCGCCATTGGTAAATTCAGTGGCTAACTGATTGAAAGACTGAATATCATCTTCGTATTTCGTGTCTTCATTAACGAACAGAACAAGTCCATTATCCAGGGTAAATGACCGGTCGGTGGAATTTACAGATTCCACAATACCTTCAAACTCATTCTCTTCAAAGTCTTCAGATTCGAACTCAACACTGAGCACAATTCTTGTACCTTCGCTATCGAAATAGTACTCCCCTTCAGCTTTTATCTTCAACCCGTCTTGAAAGATCGTGTTGAGTTGCTCAATGGAAACAATATCATCATCGAATTCCGTATTCTCATCGGTTACATAGGTTTTGCCATCAGCAAGAGTGAAAGAAGAGTTCTCGGTGCTCACAAGCTCAACAAAGCTTTCAAATTCCTGTTCCTCAAACTCAAACGATACTTCATTTACAATATTTGTTCCGTTGGGTGCAGGATCAAATTCTCCTTCAGCTTCAACACTGTTCCCCGCTGAAAGGGCAGATTGAACAGCCTCAATGTTGGTGAGTCCGTCATCTTCATCATCGATCTCGGTCTCATCATCCATAAACAAAACCAGGCCGTTGTTAAGCGTAAAAGATCTGTTTTCGAGATCAACACTTTCAACATTGTCTTCAAATTCTACATCTTCTCGCTCATAGTTAAATGTAACAGAGCGAACTAAATTTGTGCCAGCTTCATCCTGAATGAAACGTCCGTTTGTAGCTACCCGAATATCATTTTCAAGTGTTGTACCTACTTCATTCAGGTCAAGGAGATCACTTTCCGCAATAAAGTCCGTATCATCGGTAAGCAGGTAGGTTTGCCCGTTAAAGAGAGTAAAAGTATTGCTTTCACTATCTATACTTCGTACAAAGCCGTTAAATTCATCATCTCCAAGAAGGTCTCCGTCACCCAGCTGAATTTTAAAATCTTCCAGAATATTTCTGAACCGAAGCAGCGCTGTGCCGTCACCATTAAATTCGATGGTTCCGTTTACGGTTTTTATCGACTCATCCCCGTTTACCGTTTTGGTTATTACCATTTCGTAAGCCAGTGCACCATTCACACCTTTTTCAAGGTTGCCATTGGTCTCTACAGTGGAGTTATTAATAACTACATCCAAAAATTCGACGGTTAACTCATAATCCCGTTCAATTTCAGTGCCATCATCTCGTGTGGCTTTAAATGAACCGCTGCCTTCATGTTGCCCGTCAATCGTTAATAGTTCGGCTCCACCGTTCAGTCCTTGAATTATTAAAGTATCTGCGCGCTGATAGGAGGAATTCTGGTTGGGGGTGATAATGGACCCGGACCGAATACCACTATAATTAATTGTTCCTATCTCTTCATTTTCAATTCGTGGAGAAGCGATAAAATCGCCACCACTGTTTAAATAAATATACTCCAGGTCGGCCGAACTCTCTTTAGAAAAGTCAGGGCGGTTGGTCGTGCGGCTGAAAGAGACCAGATGCTTGCCAGTTGCGGGGTCGTATGTGTAGGAGTAATTATTTTGCGATTCGGATGATTCGCTATTTGCGGCTGCGTTAAAAACAGCAGATGAATATAGTTTTGACGCTTGAACACCCTGATTAAATCCATTGCTGGAAGGCAGTGTAAAGGCATCATTCAAGCTGGCAAATATACCGTCTTTCTGGTCAGAAAGAGATTCGGCTATAATCTGTCCTGCAACTTCAAGCTCCTCTTCGGTAAGCTCTTCGGATGCAGTAGTGTTACTGTCATTAATGGAGCAGCCGGAAAACAGAAGCAATATTGCCAGCAAACTCGCAAAAGAGGTAATAGATGATTTGAGTAGATTTTTCATGAATTCAGATCGTATTTAATTCTCGATTTCATTCTTTATACAGAAGTAAGAGGGGAATACCCCTAACGGATATCTATTTTTTATTGAATTTTTCCAGTGAGGCCCGCATATCTTTAAATGCCAGAGCCATATGGTTCTCAACAGTTTTAGGGCTGATAGATAACACATCCGCTGTTTCCTTATAGGTTAATTCATGGATGAAACAGTGCTCAAAAACGGCTCTTCTGCGCTCGGGCATTCTTTTCAGGGTTTGCTTAAAGGACGATTTTAAATCGGAGTATTCCGCGTCCTCATGTGGGGTTATTTCTGTTTTGTTTAACGAAGTATCCCACTCTGTAGTCTCTTTTCTCTGATCGATATAATTCAGCATGCGGGTGTACACTATTCGATAAATGTATGCCCTTAGAGAAAGGGAAGAGTCGATTTTTTGACGGTTTTCCCAGATATAAATAAATGCCTTTTGAATAATATCCTCCGCTGCATCCGACCGAATCCCCCTGTTTTTCAGATAGGTAAAGAGTTTCTCAAAATTGGCATCGTAAAAGGCTTTAAAAGCATGCTGATCCCCGTTTTTGATCGCTTCATAAAGCTCTTGTCTCTCTTCTCTTCCGAAGGTGGCAAACAAAAAGAGTAACAGAACAGATTGTAATATTGCAGTAAACATCCTGCAAAGATAAGATTAAAAATAATTAATTTAAGGCACGATCCAGTTTCCGTCCCACTTTTCTTTCGCAGACTGACGGTTAAAACTCATTGCCAGGTGATCTTCACGATTGAGTTGTAAAACCTTTATTTGAAAGGGCAGCGTATCAATAACACAAAAATGAAGGGTGTTATCTTTTCGGTGGCGGACTTCATTTGGCTGAGAAATCCCAGATCCCGGTGCCAATATGGTTGTGTATGCTTTCTTCGCGGCATCATCTACATGTTGCCATTCGCCTTCTGAAATCTCATTTTGATAGTGAACGGTCGCAGAGGCTTGTACTCTTATCTGATATCTTTCTTCAGGGTTCCAGAAAAGAAGGGAGACGGAGGGGTGATTTTTTATATCTGCTACTTTGGAACTTCTGTAATCAGTATAAAATCGCAGCGTCCAGTCGGGCAAAAACTTCCGTAAAACAACCATTCTGCTCTGCGGAGCATTGTTAACTATATCATAGGTGGCAATCGAAAAGAAACGCAAATGATGGCGGTTGTCCGTGGCCGCACTTCGAAAGGCTTGATGTATGTTATTTTTGATTTCATCAGATGAAAAATCGGTGTTGATGATCATTTTCTTATTTTGTGTTTGGGTATATCTATAAATAATTAATGTATTTTTTCTATGACAAAATTCCTTTCAGCATTATTGCTTCTGTTTTTTATTACAGGCTGTGCTGCCCTCAAGGATCTTGCAAATATACAAAAGCCATCCCTTGAGTATAGCAACATCAGCGTACAGAGCATAAACTTCAACCAAGCAGAACTTCTCTTTAATTTCGAAGTGAACAATCCCAACCCCATTGGCATTACGGCCAGCGGGTACAGCTACGATTTTTTAGTAAATAGTAACTCCTTTCTTTCGGGCAACCAAGATAGAAATGTGAACATTGGTTCCAGCAGGAGTAGTGTGCTCCAGGTTCCCGTTACCCTGCAATACACTGAACTTTTAAACACGTTTCGTTCGCTTCTGCAGAGTGATGAATTTAATTATGCCCTCAGTACAGAATTTTTATTCGATATTCCGGGCTTGGGACAGCAGCGCTTACCTGCAAATGCTTCAGGAAGGTTGCCGATTCCAAAAATTCCGGGATTTGAGTTTGCAGGATTTAATATTGAAAGCATCTCTCCTTCAGGTGCAGATATGGAGCTTAAAATTGGCATAAACAATCCTAATGCGTTTCCCATATTACTGAATAGTGCCAGCTATGTGCTGAATGTAAATGGGAGGGAGTGGTTAAACACCTCCCTTTCAGATGCGGTTCGGGTATCTTCAGACGGTAGTTCCGAGATCGTAATTCCGGTACAGCTGAATGCCGTCCAAATGGGGTCTGTTTTGTTTGATTTAATGAGAGGCAGCACTGAGTTCGATTATAGTTTAAACGGTAACGCTGATGTTGGTGCCCAAATAGAGGGGTTTTCATTCACGGAGAACATCCTTTTTGACAGAGAAGGGGTGTTCCGGAGATAACCGTTCTACCCAATAGTTCGTACCTTTTCAGATCATTCCGGCCTCAAATAATTATTGGTTTTGTAATGCTTACTCCGTAAATATATACCTATTGGATAGTTCAGGAGCGACGATATAATTATAGATCAGTACCTTTGTGAGAATCACATCTTGCACTCGGCTTATGCCTGTTACCAGACTGTACATGAGAAACTCTAAAATCTTGCTATTCGTAATTCTGCTTGCATTGCCGGCTGCAGCCCCGGCCCAAAATAAACCTGTATCTGTATCAAACGCAGAGTACATCGTTGAACAATCCTATACTACCGAGTACGGATTACCTGCCAATGGCGTAAATGATTTATATCAGGATAGTAAAGGGTATTTGTGGGCAGCTACGTATAATGGACTCGTTCGCTACGACGGCATAAACTTCACTGTTTTTAACGCAAATAATATGTCGGAGCTCGATTCGAATCGATTTATGGGCGTTACTGAAGACTTGAACGGGAATATCTGGGCTGGCCTGGAGTATAGCAACGTGGTTCAGATTACAGACGATACATCGTATGTCTACCAGATTGATGAAGCGGACGTGGGGTCAAATATTAGTATCAACAGTATCATACACACCGGTCCAGATCAATACTGGATGGGAACAAGCGCCGGACTGTTCTTTTTTGATGGAGTCCGGTTCACCTATCGCGATGACCTCCCTCCAGAAACAGTTCAGAGATTAATCTATCAGGATGGAAAGCTCTTTGTCCTGTTTGCACGTCACCTGTACAGTTTTAATAGCGATGGGACAGGGGAGAAGCTTCATTTTCAGATCCAGGACGGTGTGCTATCAAAATCTTCCGGGTATGAAGTTGAGGGATTCAGAGATTTTAAAATGCTCAGGTCTGTATTGATTTTTGAAGATTATTTTTTACTAACAACCGAGTCCGGAATTGTAAGGTTGTCAGAAAATGACTACGAAATTTTATTGACGAGAGAAGAAATTGGATTAACGACAATACATGGTCTCATACAACATAAGGAGACATATTTTGTATTTGGAGCCAATGGGGTATTTCGGTTTTCAAGTCTCGAAGGAGATAGTCTTGAGGCAGAAATATATTCAGAGAGCCGGGTGATTAATCTCTTCATCGATAAAGAAGACACAATCTGGCTTGCTACTACAGCCTCAGGCATTCATAAAATTATTGAAACACCGGTTTACCAGGGAAGCCTATACAGCGCGTTAGATAATGTTGCTGTTACCGCCATTTTTGAAGATAGTAATGGACATCTATGGGCAGGTTCCAACTGCGATTATTTATATAAATTCACCGATGATGAACATAAAGTTTTTGGAGCTGCTGAAGGAATTGAAAATTCCTGTGTGTGGTCGGTTACAGAAACATCAGATGGCACAATTTGGGCAGGAACGTGGGGAGATGGAGCGTTTTTTAAACCTCCTGGTGAAGATAGGTTCCGCCCTTTTCGGCCCAATACTATGGAAACAGCAGATGCTGTACTTTCTATCCATGAAGATTCGAAAGGTAATATTTGGTTTGGAACGTATTATAATGGCGTTTTTCGATTTGATGGAAAAGAAACAGTGACCGTTAGCGGGTTTAATGGCGAGAAAATATCGGCAACCCGAATGGTGTTTGAAGATTCAGAAGGTGACCTGCTGTTTGCTACAGATGAAGGTATCGGTTTTCTTGATGGGGATACTGTTCGGAAACTTGAAGTTTTCGATCGACTGGACACTAAGAATTTTCGGGTGATAAATAAAGACCTGGCGGGCAGATTTTGGTTTGGGAGCTATGGCGGAGGAATTCTTATTTACGAACCGGGTGGTATTATCCGAACCATAACCACTGAAAATGGATTGCTGGACGACACTGTTTCACAAATTGAATTCGACAGGCTCGGTAATGTATGGCTGGCAGGTAATCTCGGCGTCTTTTTTATTGAAAAGGAAGAGCTGGATCTATTTTTTAATGGGTTGAACCGCGATTTGCGAATTTCCCGTTTAGGAGTAGCCGAGGGATTGCCTATTCGGGAAACGACAGGTGGGTTTATGCCATCAAGCTTATTGAATAGCCGCGATGAGCTTTTTATCCCTACAGTTCAGGGTTTGGCCATGCTAAACGTTGATAAAATGAAGCTGAACCGGGATCTGCCAAATGTACTACTCCAGAATGTAGAGGTAAACGGAGTACGAATTCCACCAAACCAACTGAGAACGATTTCCCATAATGCACAGCGAATTATATTTTCCTTTGCTGCCTTGAGCTTTAAAAATCCGGAGTATGTGCAGTTCGAATATAAGCTGGAGGGGCTAGACACGGACTGGAGAAGGCTTGTTAACTCAAGAGAAGCCGTTTACACTACCCTTCCCGTCGGCGAATATACACTAAGAGTTAGAGCTTCAAATAGTGATGGTTTTTGGAACGAGGAGGGGGCATCTGTCTCTTTTTTCGTAACTCCACCCTTTTGGCAAACTTCCTGGTTTTTTCTGTTGATGGCAATATTGCTGGTTTTAGGAGTCTTTGGCGTAATCAGTTACCGCGTTAGGAATATCCGTAAATATAATATTCAGCTTCAGAAAAAAGTGGATGAACGAACCGCAGAGCTGCGGGTCTCAAACCAGGAACTCAAAAAGATGGTCGATGAGAAAAACAAACTGCACTCTATACTTGCCCATGATCTCAGAAACCCATTCACATCCATTATCGGCTATATTGATCTTCTGCGCCAAACCTATAAAGATGCGGGGGATAAAGAGAATCAGG
>Ga0102931_1001168_pt1 | contig 13112 bp, 9 predicted proteins | sample SalPonR1_C_D1_MG_FD_79282 | JGI IMG/M metagenome (GOLD analysis project Ga0102931, IMG submission 79282) | Salt pond soil microbial communities from South San Francisco under conditions of wetland restoration - Salt Pond MetaG R1_C_D1_MG | ecosystem: Environmental > Aquatic > Marine > Intertidal... | reverse complement strand
GGCGACGGGACGGGAGCGGGCGGCGTGAGCGGGACGGTGCTGTTGAGGGACGCGCGGCTCGTCGATCCGGAGGCGCAGAGCGAGACGCGCGGCGACCTCCTGATCGAGGACGGGCGCATCGCGGCCGTCGGCGCGGTCGAGGCGCCGGCCGACGCCGCCGCGGTCGACTGCCGCGGCTTGGCGCTCGCGCCGGGCATCGTCGACCTCGGGGCCTTCGTGGGCGAGCCCGGCGCGCGCCACCGCGAGAGCTTCCGCACCGCCGGCGCGGCGGCGGCGGCGGGGGGCGTGACCACCTTCGTGGTGCAGCCCTCCACCGAGCCCGCGATCGACGATCCGGCGCTGGCGGAGTACGTCAAGCGCCGCGCGGCGGAGGTGTCGCCGGTGCGCGTCGAGGTGATGGGCGCGCTGACCCGCGGCCTCGCCGGCGAGGCGATGAGCGAGATGGGGTTCCTGCGCGACGCCGGCGTCGTGGCCTTCACCGACGCCGACCGGCCGGTGGCGGACGCGGCGGTGCTGCGGCGCTGCCTCGCCTACGCGCGCTCCATCGGCGCGCCGGTGGTGGCGCATCCGCAGGCCGTGGACTTCGCGCGGCGCGGCTGCGCGACCGAGGGGTTCTTCGCCACCAGGCTCGGCCTGCCGGGCGTCCCCGCGATCGCCGAGCGCATGGGGCTGGAGCGCGACCTGGCGCTCGTCGAGCTGACCGGCGCGCGCTACCACGCCGACATGCTCTCGACCGCCGCGGCGCTGGTCCCGCTGGCGCGGGCCAAGGCGGCGGGGCTCGCGGTGACGGCCGGCGCCTCGATCCATCACCTGACGCTGAACGAGCTCGACGTCGACGAATGGCGCACCTTCTTCAAGCTCGACCCGCCGCTCCGGGCCGAGGACGACCGCCGCGCGCTGGTCGAGGCCGTGGCCGAGGGGCTGATCGACGTGGTCTGCTCGGGCCATCTGCCGCAGGACGAGGAACTCAAGCGCGTGCCCTACGAGCAGGCGGCGACCGGGGCGGTCGGCCTCGAGACGCTGCTGCCGGCGGCGATGCAGCTGGTGCATGGCGGCGCGATGGGGCTGGCGACGCTGTGGCGGCGGCTGAGTCTCGCGCCCGCCCGCATCCTCGGGCTCGAAGGCGGGCGGCTGGCGCCGGGCGCGCCGGCGGATCTGGTGCTGTTCGATCCGGACGCGCCCTTCGTGCTCGACCGTTTCGCCTTGCGCTCGCGCTCCAAGAACACGCCCTATGACGGGCGGCGCATGCAGGGGCGGGTCGAGGCGACCTGGGTCGCCGGCCGCGAAGTGCATCGGAGGGGCGATTGATCCGGTTCTTTCCCGAATGGGCTCGGGCGCTGGTCGATCCCGGCGCGGCGGCGCCGGGGCTGGAGGCGGCGGCGCCTTGGCTGCTGACGGCCTTCCTCGTCGGGTATCTCGCCGGAACCGTTCCCTTCGGCCTGCTGCTGGCGCGCCTTTTCGGGCTTGGCGACCTGCGGCGCGTCGGCTCCGGCAACATCGGGGCGACGAACGTGCTGCGCACCGGCGGCAAGGGCGCGGCGGCGCTGACGCTGCTGCTCGACGCCGCCAAGGGCGCGGTTCCGGCGCTGGTCTTCGCCGCCTGGGGGCGGGACGCGGCGGTGCTGGCGGCCGCGGGCGCCGTGCTCGGGCACGTGTTCCCGGTCTGGCTTCGGTTCCGGGGCGGCAAGGGGGTCGCGACGCTGCTGGGCGCCGCGCTCGGGCTCGCCTGGCCCGTCGGGCTCGGCGCGCTCGCGGCCTGGGCGGGGGCGGCGGCGCTGACCCGGCGCAGCTCCGTCGGCGGGCTCGCCTCGGCCGCGGCGGTTCCCATCGGGCTCCACCTCGCAGGGCGCTGGGAGGCCGTCGGCATCGCGGTGCTGCTGGCGGCGCTGGTCTGGGCCCGGCACCACGCCAACATCGCACGGCTGATCGCGGGGACCGAGCCGCGGATCGGCGCGCGTTAGCGCCGCGTTCACCGATTCCGGCGTCTCTCGGACGGGAGGGGGACGGCGGGAGAGGCGATGCAGGGACGCTTGACGTTGGAGGCGCGGCCGGGGGTCGCGCCCGAGGATCCGGTCTCGGCGCTGAGGCTGGCGCGCAGCCGCAATGTCGGGCCCGCGACCTGGGCGCGGCTGGTGGCGCGCTACGGCGACGCCGCGCGGGCCTTGGAGGCGCTGCCCGGGCTCGCTTCGCGCGGCGGCGCCCGCGGCTTCCGCGCCTGCCCGCGGGAGCAGGCGGAGGCCGAGCTGGAGGCCGGCGCGGCCGCCGGCGCCCGGCTGCTGGTGCTGGGCGGCCGGGGCTATCCCGCGCAACTCGCGGAGATTCCCGATCCGCCCCCCGTGCTCTGGGCCAGGGGCCGGCCGGAGGCGCTCGGCCGCCCGGCGGCGGCGATCGTCGGGGGACGCAACGCATCGGCCCTCGGGCTGCGGCTGGCCCAGCGCATGGCCGAGGATCTCGGCGCGGCGGGGGTGCTCGTCGTCTCCGGCCTCGCACGCGGGGTCGACGGCGCGGCGCATCGCGGCGCGTTGCGGACGGGGACGGTCGCCGCCGTCGCCGGGGGCGTGGACCACGTCTACCCCGCCGAACACGCCGACCTCGCCGAGCGGATCCTGGAGACCGGCGCCATCGTCAGCGAGGCGCCGCCGGGCTTCGAGCCGCAGGCGCGGCATTTTCCGCGGCGCAACCGGGTGATCGCGGGGCTCAGCCGTGCGGTGGTGCTGGTGGAGGCGGCGGCGCGGTCGGGCTCGCTGATCACGGCGGAGTTCGCGCTGGAGCAGGGGCGCGAGGTGCTGGCGGCGCCGGGCTCGCCGCTCGATCCGCGCTCCGAAGGCGGCAACGGGCTGATCCGGCAGGGCGCGACGCTGGCGCGCGGCGCGGCGGACGTGCTGGAGGCGATGGGCGGCGCGGCTTCGCTCGTCGCCGGGCGCGCGGCGCCGGACGAGGCGCCGGCGGAGGGGCTGGCCGAGACGGGCCCGGCCTTCCGCCGCGCCGGCGCCGGCGCCGACGCCGAACTGAGGGCGGAACTCGCCCGGCTGCTGGGGCTCGAACCGGTCGAAGAGGACGTGCTCGCCCGGCTCTGCGGCGCCCCTCTCGCGGCGCTGGCGGACGTGCTGCTGGAGCTGGAGCTCGCCGGACGTCTGGACCGGCGGCCGGGCGGGTATCTCTCGCTGCTTCCCGAATGAGGCCGGCGGACCGCACGCGCCGACCGCCGCCGCAGCCGCAGCCGCGCGTCCCGGGCGAGGTGTTCGAGGCCCGCCGCGCGAAGCGCCGCTCCGGCCGTGCGACGGCTTCGAAGGCCGTCGGCCCTGCGCGGAGGCCGCAGCTCGAACCAAGGCGTGATGAGTGGAACTCATCGCGCCTTGGCCTCGGCCGAACGGCCAGCGCGCGAAAGCGCGGCGCCAGACGATCGCGATGAGTCGCGATCATCGGGCCAAGGTATCAGGTGCGGATGCCGGCGGCGCGGGCCGAGCATCCGTCGGCCGAACGGCCGAGCCCGGCGAAACCTCGCCGGCTCGCATGCGCTCCGAAGCCGCCGCGAGGCGCCGGTCGCGGCCGGACGAGCGATTCGCCGTTCGCGCGGCCGGACCCGGCGGTCGCGAACGCCGACGCCCGCGCTCGCCGCGACCGAGCCGCGGCGGGCCGCGCATCTCCGTGGACCGCCGTCGAGGCGTCGACCGCCGCGCGGACGTCTCCGAGGTCGCGGCCCGTGGCGGCGCGCCGCCGAACGAGGCCCGATCGCATGGCCTCCGGCGTCCGGACCGACGGCGCCGGCCGCTCGGCCGAGAGGCCGCGGTTTCGCCCGCCGATCGGCAAGGCCGGCCGCATCCGCCGGCGCAGGTGCACGGGTCGGCCGACGCCGGCCCGAGACGCGAGAACGGTCGACGGTTCGGACTGCGCGCCCGCGCTGAGGTTCAGTCGGACGCGCGCTCCCCGAGAAGGCGCTCGGTCGCGTTCTCGATCATGGCGTCGATGTCGGTCTCGATCCCGGCGGCCTCGTAGTTCCCGCCCTGCGCCAGGGCGGCCGCACCGTGCACGAAGGTCCAGAGGGCGGCGGACAGACGCCGGGCCCGCTCGCCGTCGTCGTCGCCGATCGCCGCCGCCACCTCGTCGATCAGCACCGAGAAGCAGGCCCGGCCCGCCGCCTCCAACGCCGGATCCTCCCCGCCCGCCTCCGCCCCCGCGCCGAACATCAGGCCGAACAGGCCCGGACGCGCCAGCGCGAACCGCACATAGGCCGAGCCCATCGCGGCGATCCGCCGGACCGCCGGATCGTCGCGCCGCGCCTCTTTCGCCGCCGCCGTCGCCTCGGCCAGCGCGGCGAAACCCTCGAGCGCCACGCGGCCGATCAGCGCGTCCTTGTCGCGGAAGTGCTTGTAGGGCGCGGCGGTGGAGACCCCGGCCCGCCGACAGCATTCGGAAAGGCTGAGGCGCGCCGGCCCCACCTCCTCGATCAGTTCGCCCGCCGCGGCGGCGAGCGCCTCGGCGAGGTCGCCGTGATGGTAGCGCCGCCTTGCGGCGGGGACGGGGACGTCGGCGGTCCGGTCCGTCATCGTGCGGTCACTCCTGATTTCGAGCTTGACCGCCAAGTAAGAGTCTTTCACAAAGTTAGCAACGCTAACATGAACGAGGCCTGCAAAAATGTTCCGCTCGCCGCGCTCCGCCCGCCCGCTGCTGCGCGCCGCCGGCACGCTCGTCCTCGTGGCCGCGGCCGGCGCGGCGGCCGTCGGGCTCTCCGCCGCGCTGCACGCGCGCACCGGTCCCGCCGCCCCGACGGCGGCCGAGGCCGCGATCCCGGTGGAGACCGCCGCGCTCCGCCTCGACGACGCCTATCCGGTCGAGAGCCGGCATCTCGGGCGGATCGAGGCGGCCCGCGCCGTGGCCCTCGCCTTCGACCTCGGAGGCCGCGTCGAGGCCGTGCTCGTCGAGGAAGGCGACCGCGTCGCGCCCGGCCAGGCGCTGGCGCGGCTCGACGTCGACCGGCTGGAGGCCCGCCTCGCCGAGCTCGACGCCGAGGCCGCCGCGCTCGAAGCCCGCGCGGAACTCTCGCGCCGCACCCTCGCGCGCCAGGAGACGCTGCGCGAGCGCGGCCACGCGACCGAACAGCGCCTCGACGAGGCGAGGCTGGAGCTCGAGCGCCTCGGGGCCGAGCATGCCCGCCTCGACGCCGCGCGCGACAGCGTCCGCCTCGATCTCGAGGACGCGGTGCTGCGCGCGCCCTTCGCGGGAGAGATCGCCGCGCGCCACGTTCACGAAGGCGCCGTCGCCGCGGCCGGCGCCCCGGCGCTGGAGCTGGTGGAGGTCGACCGCCCGCGGATCCGGCTGGGCCTGCCCGCGCGCCTCGCCGCGCGCCTCGCGACCGACGACCTCGTGGAGGTCGAGATCGACGGCGCCCCCCACGTCGCCGTCGTCGCCGCGATCCGGCCCGATCTCGACCCCGCCACGCGCACCCGCGCCGTTCTGCTGGACCTGATGCTCCCCGCCGGAGAGCGCGTGGCCTTCGGCGAGACCGCCGAGGCGAAGCTGGAGGAGACGCGCGAGGAGCGCGGCGCCTGGCTTCCGCTCTCGGCCCTGCGCGAGGGCGAGCGCGGCCTCTGGACGGTGATGACCGTCGCGGCGGAGGCGACGGGCCCGGTCGCCCGCCCCGAATCGGTGGAGGTGCTGCACCTCGCCGGCGATCGCGCCTATGTCCGCGGCTCCTTCGCCGACGGCGCCCGCGCCATCCTCTCCGGCCCCCATCGCGTGGTCCCGGGCGACCCCGTCGCGCCGCGGCCCGCCGCGGGCCCGCGCGGCCGGCGCGACGACCTCCTCGCCCTCCGCCGCTGATCCGCGGCCCCTCCGAAGGAGCCCCGGCGATGCGCGCGCCGCTCTTCCGCCGGCCCCGCCTCGCCGTGCTCCTGGTGCTGGTCCTGATCTCGGCCGGCGCCTCGGCCTTCCTCACCATCGGCCGGCAGGAGGATCCGGCCATCACCAACCTCTTCGCCACCATCGTCACGCCCTGGCCGGGCGCCGATCCCGGCCGGATCGAGGCGCTTGTGACCGAGCCGATCGAGGCGGCTCTGTTCGAGATCGAGGAGATCAAGACCGTCGCCTCCACCTCCGCCCCCGGCGTCTCGACGGTCACGATCGAACTCTCGGACTTCACGCCCCCCGGCCGCATCGAGCAGGTGTTCTCCGAGATCCGCGACGCCCTCGGCGACGTCGCCGCCCGTCTGCCGCCCGGCGTGCCCGAGCCCGACTTCGACGACGACCGCACCGGCGCCTTCTCCGCGATCTCGGCCGTCATGCCGCGGCACGCCACCGTGCCGCCCGCGGTCCTCGCCCGGCACGCCGAGGCGCTCGAGGACCGCCTCAGGGGCTTGCCCGGCGTCTCGCTGGCGCGCAGCTTCGGCATGCCGGAGGAGCGGGTGACGGTCGAGGCCGATCCGACGGCCCTCGCCGCGCTCGGGCTCTCCGCGGCCGATCTCGCGCGCGCGGTGGAGGGCGCCGACGCCAAGCGCGCCGCCGGTCGGCTGCGCGGCGGCGCGGCCGATCTGCTGGTCGAGGTGGAGGGCGGAATAGCCACGCTCGACCGCATCCGCCGGATCCCCGTCGCCGTCGGACCGGACGGCGCCGCGACGCGCCTCGAAGACGTCGCGCGGGTGACCAAGGGCGCCGCCGACCCGCCCTCCGCGCTGGCGCGGGTCGACGGACGCCCGGCCGTGCTGATCGCCGCCAAGATGGAGGACGGCCGTCAGGTCGGACCCTGGATGGACCGGATCCGGGCCGAGATCGCGGACTGGGAGGCGGCGCTGCCCGGCGGGCTCGAGCATCGGCTGATCTTCGACCAGTCCGGCTACACGGCCGAGCGTCTGACCGGCGTCGCGCTGAACATGGCGCTCGGCGTCGCGCTGGTGGTCGCGGTGCTGCTGCTGACCCTCGGCTTCGCCGCCGCCATGGTGGTGGCGCTGGTGCTGCCGCTGGTCGCGCTCGCCAGCCTCGCGACGCTGAACCTGATCGGCGTGCCGCTGCACCAGATGAGCCTGACCGGCATGATCGTGGCGCTCGGTCTGCTGGTCGACGCGGCCATCGTGATGACCGACGAGATCCGCCGCCGCCTCGCCGCCGGCCTTTCGCGCGCCGCGGCGGCGGACGAGGCCGTCTCGCGCCTCGCCGGCCCCCTCCTCGCCTCCACCGTCACCACCGCGCTCGCCTTCCTGCCGATGGCGATCCTGCCGGGGCCGGCGGGCGACTTCGTCGGCTCCATCGCCGTCGCGGTGATCGTGATGCTGAGCTGGTCGCTGGCGATCGCGCTCCTGCTCACGCCCGCCTTCGCCGGCCGGCTGCTGCCGGATCCGGCGCGCGCGCCCGCCCGCGGCGTCCTCGCGCGCTTCGCGGCGGAAGGGCTGGGCGGCGGCGCCTTCGGCCGCGCCGCCGGCGCCGCGCTCCGCCTCGCGCTCCGCCGTCCCGTCGCCGCCCTCGCCTGGTCGCTGGTGCTGCCGGTCGCCGGCCTGCTCGCCTTCCCGACGCTGACGCCGCAGTTCTTCCCGGCGGTGGAGCGCGACCAGTTCCACGTCGACGTGCAGCTCCCGCCGGGCGCCGCCCTCGCGCGGACCGAGGCCGCGACGCGCGCCCTCGCCGCCCGCCTCGACGCGGCGGCCGGCGTCGAGAGCGTCGCCTGGGTGATCGGCGCCAGCGCGCCGAGCTTCTACTACAACATGACGATGGACGTGGACCGCGCGCCCGGCTACGCGCGCGCCCTCGTCACCGCCGAAAGCGCGGAGGCCGTCGCCCGCCTCGTCCCCGAACTCCGCGCGAGCCTGCCGGAGGCCGCGCCCGGCGCTCGCGTCCTGGTGCAGGAGCTCAAGCAGGGACCGCCCGTGGAGGCGCCGGTGGAGCTGCGCCTCTACGGCCCCGACCCCGCCACGCTCCGCGCCCTCGGCGAGGAGATGCGCCGCATCGTCGCCGGCGCGCCGCAGATCACCGTGGTGCGCACCACGCTCGAAGGCGGGGCGCCGAAGCTCGAGGTCGCGCTGGACGAAGCCGCCGCCCGCCTCGCCGGGCTCAGCCTCTCCGAGATCGCGCGCCAGCTCGACGCCGCGCTGAGCGGCGCCGCCGGCGGCTCGATGCTGGAGGGCTCGGAGGAGCTGGCGATCACGGTCCGCGTGCCGGACGCCGCCCGCGCCGATCCGGGCTACCTCGCACGCTTCGAGATCGTCGCGCCCTCGGGCGCGCGCGTGCCGCTCGGCGCGCTGGGCGAGGTGCGCCTCGTGCCCGCCGAGACCGCGATCACCCGTCGGGGCGGCGAGCGCATGAACGCCGTGCAGGGTTTCGTCCCCTGGGGCGTGCTGCCCGAAGCCGCGCTGGCCGCGGCCGAGGCCGAACTCGAGGCCGCCGGCTTCGCCCCGCCGCCGGGCTATCGCCTCGAGGTCGGCGGCGATTCCGACGCGCGGGCCGAGGTGATCGGCCATCTCGTGGCGCCGCTCGGCCTGATCGTCACCCTCTCCGCCGCGACGCTGGTGGTGGTGTTCGGCTCCTTCCGCCTCGCCGCCGCGGCGACGGTGGTGATGGGCCTCTCGGCCGGGCTCTCGCTGCTCTCGCTCGCCGTCATGGGGATGCCTTTCGGCATCAACGCGGTGATCGGCGTGATCGGAGCCGTCGGCGTCTCGGTCAACGCCGCCATCGTGCTCTTCACCGCGCTGCAGCAGGATCCGCGCGCCGCCGCCGGCGACCGCGTCGCGATGGCCGACGTGACGCTCGGCGCCGCGCGCCACATCGTCTCGACCACCGTGACGACCTTCGGCGGCTTTCTGCCTCTGATCCTCGCCGGGGGCCTGTTCTGGCCGCCCTTCGCGGTCGCGGTGGCGGGCGGGGTGCTTCTCTCGACGGTGATCAGCTTCCTCTTCGTGCCCGCCGCCTTCGCGCTGCTCGTCGCGCCGGAGCCCGAGCCCGAGCCCGCCGCCGCCTGAACGTCCCGTCGACGCGGCGGTTTCCCGCCCCGCGGGGAGCGCCTAGTCTCGGCGCGACGGAGGCGGAGCGAAGGGAGGGACCCAAGCATGCGGATCGCATTTCTCGGACTGGGCCGGATGGGCGCGGGCATGGCCGCCCGCCTCGTCGAGGCCGGCCACGACGTCACCGTCTGGAACCGCAGCCCCGGCCGCACCGGGCCGCTGACCGATCTCGGCGCCGCCGCCGCCGCCACCCCCGCCGCCGCGGCCGAGGGGGCGGAGGCCGTGATCTCCATGGTCGCCGACGACGCCGCCTCCGAGCGCTGCTGGCTCGCCGGGGACGGCGCCCTCGCCGCCGCGCCTCCGGGCGCGCTGACGCTCGAATGCTCCACCGTCTCGCTCGGGCAGGCCCGCCGCCTCGCGGAGGCGGCGCGCGCCCGCGGCCACCGCCACGTCGACGCGCCCGTCAACGGCCCGCCCGCCGCCGCGCGCGAGGGCGGGCCGGTGATGCTCTGCGGCGCCGCGCCCGAGGACCTCGAGGCCGCGCGCCCGCTGCTGGAGACGCTCGGCGCCTCGGTCCTCCACTTCGGGGAGACCGGCACGGGGACCGCCTACAAGCTGATCAACAACCTCCTCGGCGCCGTCCACGTCTCGGCGATGGCCGAGGCCGCCGCCCTCGCCCGCCGCCTCGGCGTCGACCCCGAGGTGATGACCGAGGCGATCGCGACCGGCCCCGTCGCCAGTCCCCACACCGTCCGCATGGCCCGCCCGATGCTGGAGGGCCGCGCCGCCGACAGCGTCGGCCTCGCCATCGGCCTGCGCGAGAAGGACGCCCGCTACTGCCTCGACATGGCCGGGGCCGAGGGCGTCGCCATGCCCGTCGGGGAGCGGGCGCACGCCTGGTACGCCGCCGCCCTCCCGGCCCATGCCGGCGACGACGACTCGCTCCTCCTCGCCACCGTCGAGGGCCGCGACCCCTGACGCCGCCGCTGGACCGCGCCGCCCCCGGCGCCCCATGATGCGCCCGCGGAACACGCCAAGACGGCGGCCGAAGCCGCCGCGATCGGGAGAAGACGCCATGAGACGACGCGACGCGATCCGGAGCCTCGCGCTCGCCGCCGCCCTCGCCGCCGGCGGCGGCGCCTCGGCGCAGGAGCACAGCTTCACGCTGCACCACTTCCTCGGCGCCCAGGCGCCCGCCCACGCCCGAATGCTGGAGCCCTGGGCCCGACGGGTGGAGGCGAACTCCGGCGGCGCGGTGGAGATCGAGATCTACCCCGCCATGTCGCTCGGCGGCCGCCCGCCCGAGCTCGTCCAGCAGGCCCGCGACGGCGTCGTCGACATCGTCTGGACGGTGAACGGCTACACCCCCGGCCTCTTCCCCCGGACGGAGGTGTTCGAGCTACCCGGCGTCTATCTCAACGACATCCGCGCCGCGAACCTCGCCATGCACGAGATGTTCGACGAGCACCTGGCCGAGGAATACCGCGGCCTCGAGGTGATGTGGCTGCACGTCCACGCGGGGCAGGGCATCATGACGACCGAGACCGAGGTCCGCTCGCCCGCCGACGCGACGGGGATGAAGATCCGCATCCCCACCCGCACCGGCGCCTGGGTGATCGAGGCTCTGGGCGCCCAGCCGCTGGCCATGCCGGTGCCCGAGGTGCCCTCGGCCCTCTCCAAGGGCGTCGTCGACGCGACGCTGCTGCCGTGGGAGATCATCCCGCCGCTCAAGCTCCAGAACCAGATCGAACACTTCATCGAGGGCCACGACGCGACCCGCCTCGGCACCACCACCTTCCAGGTCTCGATGAACCGGGCCCGCTGGGACGCCCTGCCGCCGGAGATCCAAAAGGCCTTCCGCGACGCCTCCGGCCGCGACTGGCTGGAGGAGATCGCCGAGGTCTGGCGCGCCGGCGACGACTTCGGCATCGAGATGGCCGTCGAGGCCGGCCGCAATCACGTCGTGCTGACCGAGGCCGAGACCGAGGTCTTCCTCGAGACGCTCGCGCCCGTGCAGGACCGCTGGGTCGAGGAGGTCACCGCCAAGGGCGTCGACGGCGCCGCGCTGGTCGAGCGCGCCAAGGCCCTGATCGCCGAGCACAGCGACTGAGGTGGCCGGATCCGGCGCCTGGGCGACGAGGCTGCTCGGCCTCGCCGTCCGCCTCTCCACGGGCTGGGCGCTCGCCGGGGGGCTCGTGCTCTCGGCCGTCATCGCGGTCAACGTCGTCTCGATCCTCGGCGCCGCGCTCGGCCTCGGCGCGGTGCCGGGCGGCTTCGAGCTGACCGAGGTCGGCGTCGCCGTCGCCGTCTTCGCCTTCCTCCCCTACTGCCAGGCGACGGGGCGCAACGTGACGGCCGACGTCTTCACCGCCCGCGCCTCGCCGCGCTGGATCGCGCGCTTCGAGCTGCTGGCCTCCGGCGTCGCCTTCCTCTTCGCGCTGCTCCTGCTCTGGCGCATGTCGCTCGGCATGATCGACCAGCGCGAATACGGCTACACCACGACGATCCTGCAGATCCCCCTCTGGTGGGGCTACGCGGCCAGCCTCGCCTCCCTCGCGCTGCTCGCCTTCGCGGCGGCCGCCACCTGGCTCGACGCGCTCCGCCGCGCCCGCGGACGGGCCTGAGCGTGGATCCCGTCAGCCTCGGCCTCGTCGGCCTCGCGCTCCTCGTCGCGCTGATCGCGATCCGCATGCCCGTCGCCTACGCCATGATCCTCGTCGGGGGCGGCGGGATCCTGGTCGTCAACGGCCCCGCCCCGGTGCTGAGCCAGCTCAAGACCCTCGCCTGGGGCCAGTTCTCGATCTACTCGCTGACCGTGGTGCCGATGTTCGTGCTGATGGGCGCGCTCGCCGCGCGCTCCGGCCTCAGCCGGGCGCTGTTCCGCGCCGCCGCCGCCTGGCTCGGCTGGCTGCGCGGCGGCGCGGCGATGGCCGCCATCGCCGGCTGCGCGGGCTTCGGCGCGGTCTGCGGCTCCTCGCTCGCCACCGCCTCCACCATGGGCAAGGTCGCGCTGCCGGAGCTTCGCCGTCACCGCTATTCGGGCGCGCTCGCCACCGGCTCGCTCGCCGCGGGCGGGGTGCTCGGCATCCTGATCCCGCCGTCCGTGGTCCTCATCGTCTACGCGGTGATCGTCGAGGCGAACGTGGTGACGATGTTCGCCGCGGCGATGCTGCCCGGCCTGCTCGCGGTCCTCCTCTTCATCCTCGTCGTCGCCCTCTACGTGGCCGTCCGGCCGGAGGCCGCGCCCGCCTCCGGCGCCGTCGACCGGCGGGAGTTCCTCGCCGCCACGCTCGGCGTCGTGCCGGTCCTCGTGATCTTCGGCCTCGTCCTCGGCGGCATCTACGCCGGCTACTACAACCCCACCCCGGCGGCGGCGGTCGGCGTCGCGCTCGTCTTCCTCTACGGCCTCGCCACGCGCACCCTCTCCCTCGGCGACATGGCCGAGTCGCTGAAGGAGACCGCCGCGACCGCCGGCATGATCTACCTGATCCTGCTCGGGGCCGAGCTGATGAAGATCTTCATGTCCCGCATCGGCCTGCCGCAGCAGACCGCGGCCTGGATCCTCGAGAGCGGCCTCGCCCCGATGACGGTGATGGCGCTCCTGCTCGTGGCGCTGATCGCGCTCGGCTGCCTGATGGACAGCCTCTCGATGATCCTCCTCGTGATCCCGTTCTTCTGGCCGGTGCTGATCGAGATCAACGGCGGCCTCTACATGCCGGCCGAGGGCGCCGGCTTCGCCATGAGCACCGAGGACCTGAAGATCTGGTTCGGGATCCTCGCCCTGATCGTGGTGGAGCTCGGGCTGATCACCCCGCCCGTCGGCATGAACGTGTTCGTCATATCCGCCCTCGCCGAGGACGTCCCGATGTCCGAGACCTTCAAGGGCGTCATGCCCTTCTTCCTCGCGGAGCTGGTGCGCGTCGGCCTCCTCCTCGCCTTCCCAGCCCTCGTGCTCTGGCTGCCGGAGGCGATCCGATGAGCCGCCGCGTCACCGCCGGCGCCGCCCTCTTCCAGCGTCTCAAGGCGCTCGGCGTCGACTGGGTGTTCGCCAATTCCGGCACCGACTTCCCGCCGATCATCGAGGGGCTGGCCGAGGCCGCCGAGCGCGGCGTCGATCTCCCGCAGGCCCTCGCGATCCCGCACGAGCACGCCGCGATGGGCATGGCGCACGGCGTCTGGCTGGTGACG
>Ga0102931_1001161_pt1 | contig 13132 bp, 9 predicted proteins | sample SalPonR1_C_D1_MG_FD_79282 | JGI IMG/M metagenome (GOLD analysis project Ga0102931, IMG submission 79282) | Salt pond soil microbial communities from South San Francisco under conditions of wetland restoration - Salt Pond MetaG R1_C_D1_MG | ecosystem: Environmental > Aquatic > Marine > Intertidal... | reverse complement strand
CATTTTTATAAGTACATGTTAAATAACTTGGGTTCGATATAAGAAAACCTATGAAGGAATTGACCAATTCTCCCCTAAAAAGGGGCTCCGAGCGCTCCTCTTTTATCCCACGAAGCGACAGCAAATGATAGCGACACGTGAAACGAAATTAAGAGGGGTGTCTAAAGGGTTTTTCATCATAATAATCAACATCCCCCTAAATCCACCTTTGATAAAGGGGACTTTAATTTTCATCTCAAACTCACCTTCATTTATAATTCCGGCAGCCATGCCTTACATGACTGCCGGTTAAAAGAATCACCGATTTGATTTACTCTAACGCTGCCTGAGCTGCTGCAAGTCTTGCCACCGGAACCCTGAATGGAGAACAGGATACGTAATTCAATCCCTGTTTGTAGCAAAAGGCTACACTTTTAGGCTCCCCGCCATGCTCGCCACAAATCCCAACTTTCAGGTTTTTATTCTGTTCGCGGCCTTTTTTCGTGGCAAGCTCAACCAGTTGTCCCACACCTTCAATGTCCAAAACCTGGAATGGATCATTTTGCAGAATTCCCTCATCCAGATAGACTTTCAGAAACTTCCCTGCATCATCACGGCTGTAGCCGAACGTCATCTGAGTCAGATCATTGGTGCCGAATGAGAAGAATTCAGCTTCCTTGGCTATTTTCTCGGCTACCAATGTAGCTCTGGGTATTTCAATCATGGTGCCTACTTTATACTGCACCGATTCTCCCATGTCGTCAAATACCTCCTCGGCCACTTCATCTATTACCAGTTTCTGGCTGTGAAACTCCTGAGCCGTACCTATCAGTGGAACCATAATTTCAGGAAATACCTCTTTGCCCTCAGATTTAAGCTCTACTGCTGCTTCAAGGATTGCGCGGGTCTGCATCTCTGTAATTTCAGGATAAGTAATACCCAGCCGGCAGCCACGATGTCCCAGCATTGGGTTAAATTCACTGAGCGACCTTACAATCTCTGCAAATTTCTCATGCTCAATTCCCAGTTCATCTGCTACCTTGGCTATTTCCTCTTTTTCATCAGGCAAGAATTCGTGCAAAGGTGGATCGAGCAAACGAATGGTTACCGGCAGGCCATCCATCACTTCAAAAATTTCCTTAAAATCCTTTTTCTGATACGGCAGAAGAGTCATTAATGCATCCCTGCGCTGATCATCCGTTTCAGCAATAATCATGCGCCTCATTGCTTTAATTCGCTCTTCACCGAAAAACATATGCTCCGTCCGGCAAAGACCAATTCCCTCAGCTCCGAATTCACGGGCGCGTGCTGAATCTTCCGGACTGTCTGCATTTGTTCTTACACCCATATCCCGGTACTCATCAACCCAGTTCATAAATGTATAGTAGTCGTCATCCATTTCAGGTTTTACGACCTCTTTTTTCCCTTCAATCACAGTTCCCTGTGTTCCGTCTATCGATATCCAGTCGCCCTCTTTTATCGTTTTTTCACCATTAGTGAACTGTTTTTTCTTATAGTTGATTACGATATCACCGCACCCGGCTACACATGGCTTCCCCCATCCTCTCGCCACAACTGCTGCGTGACTTGTCATACCTCCTCGAGACGTTAAAATTCCTTCAGCGGCTGACATTCCGCCCACATCTTCAGGGCTGGTTTCTATTCTTACCAGAATGACGGGGTTTTCTTCAGAGGCTGTCTCCTCCGCTTTTTCTGAACTGAATACGACACGGCCGACTGCTGCACCCGGAGAGGCAGGAAGTCCGGTACCCAGAATTGTCTTTTTATCTACAGAATCAACATCAATCTGAGGATGAAGGAGCTGATCTAAATGATTTGGCTCTACAAGGGATTTAACGGCTTCCCGGTTGTCAATTTTACCCTCATCAACCATATCAACTGCAATTTTGATGGCTGCCTTACCGGTCCGCTTACCATTTCTGGTTTGAAGAATGTAGAGCGTTCCTTTCTGAATGGTAAACTCAATATCCTGCATATTTCCATAATGCTTTTCCAATTTTTTGGAATAGCCCAGGAGCTCTTCAAAAGATTCCGACATAACGTCTTTCAGCTCATTAATATCCTTAGGAGTCCGAATACCTGCTACCACATCTTCGCCCTGAGCATTAATCAAAAACTCTCCGTAGAGTTTGTTTTCTCCGTCGGATGGATTTCTGGTGAAACAAACACCGGTCGCACAGTCATCACCCATGTTACCGAAAACCATCGCCTGTACGTTTACAGCCGTTCCCAGCAAACCTTCTATTTGATTTATTTTGCGATACTTTACGGCTCTGTCACTATCCCAGGAGCTAAAAACCGCGTTGATGGCAAACTTTAACTGCTCGAAAGGATTATTGGGAAACATGTGACCTGTCGCTTTCCTGTATACAGCTTTATATCGCTCAACAAGATCTTTCAAGTCGTCGGCATCCAGGTCTGTATCTTCCTGAACTCCCTTCTTATCTTTCAACTTTTCGATTGCATCCTCAAATTTTTCATGAGTGATTCCCATCACCACACATCCGAACATATCAATAAATCTTCGGTAACTATCGTAAGCAAATCGCTCATTATTTGTGTGACTTGAAAGTGCTTCAACGCTTTTATCATTTAAACCCAAATTAAGTACAGTATCCATCATACCCGGCATAGATTTCGCCGCTCCCGATCGGACCGATAACAGGAGTGGGTGCTCTGAATCTCCGAGATGTGTCCCCATAATCTCTTCAATAAATTTCACTCCTTCCTTCATCTGATTTTTCAAACCCTTTGGCCATTCCCCGTTGTGAGTAGAATAGTAGTGGCAAGCTTCAGTAGATATTGTAAATCCGGCAGGCACCGGTAGTCCTATACTCGACATTTCAGCTAAATTAGCTCCCTTTCCGCCAAGTAACTCCTTCATGGATCGGTCCCCGTCTGCTTCTCCCGCCCCAAACGTATAAATTTGTGCTCCTTTTGTCACCTTACTCATAAAAGCCTCCAATTAGTTATTAAATAGAAATGCTGCTCTTCTCTTTAGATGATTGATTTTAAATTTCAAACTATCTATCAACATATTATGTAATTATGTGGATTTTGTGAAACTTCTCAATAATCGCTTCTACGATAGGTGATCACTTTTTGATTTGATCTCTATGCCTGACTATTTTAAAAGCCGTTTACCATAAATTTGAAAATTGCTTTTTATGAAATTTAAAATGCCGCATACACTCACGCTGCTTTTTTTCCTGATGGCAGCGGCTTTAGTGGCAACATGGATAATTCCCCAGGGTCAATTTGATACCCGAGTTGTAAATGATCGCGAGGTTGTAATACCCGGCACATTTCAAACTGTGGAAGATGGTGAATTTCTGGGTCCAATAACTCTATTCACCGCCATTCCCAGAGCGTTTGGTGCTGCACAAGACATCATCTTTTTCCTGTTCATCATTGGAGGTGTACTGGCGGTAATTCGTAAAACCGGAGCGATCGACGCCCTATTAGGGAGGTTACTGGAAAATTTAGGCGGAAGGCCGGGTACCCTCATATTTATAACCGTCTTTGTTTTTGCACTGGCATCCAGCGCGATGGGAGCCTCCGCCGAATACATTCCTTTTGTCCTGATTCTTGCCGCGCTCTGCCGAACCATGAAAATGGATACCATGACGGCCGTCGGAATCATTGTGGCCGGATATGGAATTGGTTATGGAGCTGCAGCCTTTAACCAATATACCGTCGTGGTTGCCCAAGGCGTTGCGGACCTGCCTACATACTCCGGCTGGCAGGTGAGAATGGGAATTTTGATTCCATTTGTAATGATAGGTGCCCATCACGTTTACAGCTACTCCAAAAAAGTGCAAAATGATCCCTCCGTCAGTTTAATGAGCGGCATTACTCCACCTGAATCTGGGGCATCACCCAAAGAGTACCCAAACCTAACAACTGCACATATAACTATTCTCTTTTCATTTATAATCGCTTTGGGAATAGCCGTTTGGGGAATTGCAACCCGAGGCTGGTATCTGAATGAGTTGGGAGCTGCATTTGTCATTCTGGGAGTAGTTACGGCAATTATTGGTAAAATTGGCCCGAGCCTGATGGCTAAGGAATTTGTAAAGGGAGCAAAAGACCTCACTGAAACCGCTCTGTTAGTAGGTGTTGCCCGCGGCATAGCGCTCATCATGGAAGACGGCGAAATTCTTCACACAATTGTTAATGCTCTATCTGTTCCGCTCTCCAGCGTAGGTCCGGAACTCTCCGCGGTTGGGATGATGATTATGCAGACGATTTTAAACCTGTTCGTCCCGTCAGGAAGTGGTCAGGCGTTTGTAACCATGCCTTTAATGGCACCATTGAGTGATCTACTCGGAGTATCCCGACAAATTGCCGTTCAGGCGTTTCTATTTGGTGATGGCTTTGCCAATATGATAGTTCCAACCAATGCCGTATTGATGGGAATTCTGGGGATGGCCGGAGTACCATACGACCGATGGTTCCGCTTCTGTCTTCCACTGCTCGCTAAATTGCTGGCATTTGCCGCAATCTGTATGGTGGCGATGGTGATGTTTGGCTTTTCGTAACAGCGTGGAAGGTTCCAGTCTCTGAAGCTTGAATAGGTTAAGTATCAAATCTCCCCGTGAGGGGAGTGCTGAAGCGAAGCGAAAGCGAGGCATGTTTCTTCTTTCAAAATCTTAAAGTCGAACTCCGTTAAACCGGTGGTTGCTCTCAAGGCTCAATCAATTTGTTCATCGCAAAGAGTCTTCACTCAGCAACTGTTACGCGAATTCCTTTTGTCTCAAGTTCATTTATAACCGATTGCGGAGTTTGTTGATCTGTGATGATGTGCTGGATACAGTCAATTGTGCATATTCTTCCAAATCCACGCTTACCGAATTTAGTGTGATCGGCCAGTACAACCGTGTACTGCGCTATTTCAATGAATTTCTGATTCAAGCTGGCCTCCATCAAGTTGGTCGTTGTTAATCCATACTCCAAATCAATGCCGTCAACTCCAAGAAATAGAATTCCACAGGTGATATTGTTTAGAAACTCCTCAGCATACGGACCCACAACTGAGTTTGAACTTGGCCTCAACTGTCCGCCAAGCTGAGTTATATCTATATTTTCACGGCCTGACAGTGTCAGTGAAACATCCAGAGAGGAGGTAATTACGGTCAGATTGTTTTGAGAAAAAATTTCACGCGCCAGAGCAGAAACGGTTGTCCCCGATGCCAGGATGATAGAATCTTTGTCACCGATTAATTTTACCGCTTCTTTTGCGATTGCCTTTTTCTCTTGAGACTGAACTTTAGCTTTTTCCGAAACAGGGCGATCGCTGGTATAAGGATTTGAAAGCGTTGCGCCCCCGTGAGTCCTGAACAGTAAGCTCTTATCTTCCAATAGCCGCAAATCCTTTCGAATAGTCACCTCAGAAACCGAAAGTTCGTCACTTAACTCCTGAACATTTACCTTCCCGCTTTCTTTCAGTTTATTTAAAATTATTTCATGGCGTTCTGAAATTGTCATATCTAGGCTTTGTTTTTGTTTTAAAGTACAAAATGACAGATGCCATAACAAGATTTTAACTATTCCGAAACCAATTGAAACTCATAACAGCTAATATTTTAAGCGAGTCCAGATCATAACCTGAATAAATAGAGATTACGCTATTTATTAGTTTCGTTTGTATTTCATTTACTTTTGTTTTATAATATATACAGAATATAATGAAACAAAAGGTCACTAAACCACACGACCATGAACAGAGCAGAAAGAATAAATATACTTGAAAAGAATTCTGATAAAGTTTGGGATGTAATAATCATTGGAGGTGGAGCTACAGGTTTGGGTGTGGCGCTGGACTCAGCATCAAGAGGCCTTAGTACGCTTTTACTGGAACAGTCCGACTTTTCGAAAGGAACCTCAAGCAGGAGCACCAAGCTTGTACATGGTGGAGTTCGTTATCTGGCTCAGGGAAATATTGATTTGGTAAGAGAGGCACTTCGCGAAAGAGGTTTACTTGAAAAGAATGCCCCGCATCTGGTACAAAACGAAGTTTTTGTCATTCCCAACTACACGCGTTTCAATAAGCTTTTCTATACAGTCGGTTTAAAAATGTACGATGTGCTGTCAGGCAAGCTGAGTCTTGGCAAATCGAAAGGGATATCCAAAAAAGAAACAGTTACCCGAATCCCCACCATTAAACAAAAGGGTTTAAAAGGAGGAGTTGTCTATCACGATGGTCAGTTCGATGATTCCCGTCTTGCGATTAATATTGCTCAGACAGCAATAGAGCATGGTGCGGATGTATTCAACTACTTTGAAGTGAACGGACTTCTGAAAAACGGTGAAGACGTAACCGGTGTAAAAGCCATTGACAGAGAGAGTGGCAAAGAGTATACCTTCAAAGGAAAAGCCATCATCAATGCAACCGGTGTGTTTGTGGATGAAATCATGGAAATGGATCAGCCCGATCATAAAAAAACGATTCGGCCAAGCCAGGGAGTTCATCTGGTTTTGGATAAAGAATTTATGCCGGGTAAAGATGCAATTATGATTCCAAAAACTGACGACGGCCGGGTTTTGTTTGCCGTACCATGGCACGACAAAGTTGTAGTTGGAACAACCGACACACCCTTGGATGAACACAGCCTGGAGCCTGTAGCTCTTGAGCAAGAGATCGAATTTATTCTTACAACCGCAAAAAAATATCTCTCCAAAACTCCAACCCGAAAGGATGTTAAAAGTGTATTTGCCGGTTTGCGCCCACTTGCGGCTTCCAAAGGAGATTCTGACAAAACAAAAGAGATTTCCAGAAGCCACAAAATCATCGTTTCCGAATCAGGTTTGATTACAATAACGGGCGGAAAATGGACAACCTTCCGAAAAATGGGTGAAGACACCGTAGACAAAGCGGTAAAGGTTCATCAATTGAAAGGAAACGAAAGCCGCACTGAGGAGATGAAAATTCACGGATATATGAAAGATGTTGATTTCCGTGACCCACTCTACTTTTACGGATCTGATAAAGAAGGCATTAAGGATCTATTTGAAGAAAATCCGGAATGGAATGAGTCAATTCATGTAAAATATCCATATTTAAAAGCCCAGGTCATTTGGGCTGTACGGCACGAAATGGCACGAACGGTAGAAGATTTTCTTGCCCGAAGAGTACGGGTCCTTTTTCTGGATGCCAGGGTAGCTATTGAGATGGCTGAAACTGTGGCCGAACTCATGCAAAAGGAGCTCGGAAAAGATAAATCCTGGGCTTCAGAGCAGACCGAGAGTTTCATAGACCTGGCTAACCGATATTTATTGGAAGAATACAAGCCTGCAAACACAATTTAACCAGTAACCAAAACTAAACAACCCATGGAAAAATACATCTTATCACTGGATCAGGGGACAACAAGTTCTCGAGCAATTGTCTTCAATAAACAAGGAGCTATTGTCTCAACTGCTCAAAAAGAGTTCAGACAAATTTATCCCAAGCCGGGCTGGGTAGAGCACGATGCTCAGGAAATTTGGTCAACACAGGCCGGTACTGCAGCCGAGGCTGTAGCTTCTGCAGGTATCAACGGAAAAGCGCTTTCAGGTATTGGAATAACAAACCAACGGGAAACCACCGTGGTTTGGGACAGAGAATCGGGCCAGCCCATTTACAACGCCATTGTGTGGCAGGATCGCCGTACATCTGACTACTGCGATCAGCTAAAAAATGAAGGACATGCTGAAAAGATTCAGGAAAAAACCGGACTCGTTGTGGATTCATACTTCTCCGGAACAAAAGTTAAATGGATTCTGGATAACGTTGATGGAGCTCGTGAAAAAGCCAAAAATGGTGAGCTCGCATTCGGAACGATCGACTCCTGGTTAATCTGGAATTTTACTCAGGGAGAACTGCACATCACGGATGTGACCAATGCCTCCCGAACAATGCTTTTCAACATCAACACCATGGACTGGGATGATGAAATTCTGGAGCTGATGGACATCCCAAAAAGTATGCTGCCGGCCGTGAAGCAGTCGAGTGAGGTTTATGGAAATACAAAAACCACTCTTTTTGCAAGTAAAGTACCGATTGCCGGGATTGCGGGTGATCAGCAGTCAGCTCTTTTCGGGCAGATGTGTACCGAAAAAGGTATGGTTAAAAACACATACGGCACAGGTTGCTTTATGCTGATGAATATTGGTGATAAGCCGATCAAATCAGAAAACAATCTGCTAACCACGGTTGCCTGGAAAGTAAACGGCAAAACAACCTATGCACTGGAAGGATCTGTATTTATTGCCGGAGCTGTCGTGCAATGGCTGCGGGATGAGATGAGCATTATCCAGGAGAGTAAGGATATCGAATATTTTGCCGGAAAAGTTGAAGATTCTGACGGTGTTTACCTGGTTCCCGCTTTTGCAGGACTCGGTGCTCCATACTGGAATCAGCATGCGAGAGGCACCATGGTCGGAATTACAAGAGGAACAAACCGCGCCCATATTGCACGGGCCGCTCAGGATTCCATCGCCTATCAGGTCACTGATCTGCTAACCGCCATGAATGCCGACTCCGGAATTGACATCAAAGAATTACGGGTGGATGGCGGTGCTACAGTAAACAATACACTGATGCAGTTCCAAAGCGACCTGCTCGAAGTGCCGGTCATACGTCCAAAAATCACCGAAACCACAGCATTGGGGGCCGCATATCTTGCCGGACTGGCTGTAGGGTACTGGGATGATATTGAAGAAATCCGCAAGCAGTGGCAAGTTGACGAGAAGTTTGAACCAAAAATGGATCAAGCTAAAGTTAAAGAACTAACCAGCGGCTGGAAACGAGCTGTAAAAGCAGCTATCGCCTGGGCTGATAACAAATAACTGACTACAAAACAGCAGGCCACGAATGGTCTGCTGTACACCACAACTAAAATAAAATTAACTAAACGGAGAAGTTCATTATGAGTCCATACATAGCTGAAATTGTTGGAACTGCTATCCTGATGCTGCTTGGCAACGGTGTAGTTGCCAACGTGCTTCTAAAAGATAGTAAAGGAAACGGAGGCGGATGGATTACCATCACCTGGGGTTGGGGAATTGCCGTATTTACCGCAGTATATGTCGTCGGTCAATACAGCGGAGCCCACATTAACCCGGCTGTAACTCTTGGATTGGCCTTTGGGGGGCTTTTTGATTGGGCCCAAGTTCCATTCTACATTGGCGCACAAGTTTTGGGAGCCGCCATTGGATCACTGCTCGTCTGGCTGGCCTATAAAGATCACTTTGCAAAAGAAGAAAATGCTGATTTAATCCTAGCAAGCCACAGTACAGCGCCGGCTATTCGAAAGTATTCCAGCAATGTAATGACTGAGGCCATTGGCACACTCATGCTTGTTTTTGGTGTCTTTTATCTTGCATCGCCAGGATTTATCGGATTAAACGGTGAGCTTTTAGAAACCATCTTTATTGACGGTGTTGAAGTTGGATTTGGACTCGGCTCACTTTCCGCTCTGCCGGTCGGCTTATTGGTTCTTGGTATTGGCCTCTCTCTTGGCGGACCCACCGGATATGCAATTAATCCGGCACGTGACCTCGGTCCAAGAATTATGCACGCCATTCTTCCGATTCCCGGAAAAAGAGATAGTGACTGGGCGTACTCATGGGTACCTATTGTGGGGCCGATCATTGGTGCCGCTTTGGCAGCCGGACTTTTTCTGATTCTTTAAACAAACAAAAAAAGAGTGTGGATGAAAGGCCTTGCACGCCAGTCACCCACACCAACACCCCATTAATCACTTTCAACCATCAAGCGCTCATCCAATTGAACCCGGAAAGCGCTGATGAAATTGCAATTAACAGGATAGCTATATCATGAAACTTAAGAAACTTTACCTCACCACTCTACTGTCTATTGGGCTTCTTATAAGCCTTTTGGCAACATCACCTTCACTGTATGCGCAAAATATTGTTTATGAAACCAATGACAACTGGCAATTTGAAGTAACAGGTCAGCTTCCGGTATTCATCAACCTGTCGAATCACGAATCGTATAACACCGATGGGAGTGATCAATTTTCAACCCGGATCATGTCGGGCTTTAATCCCGGAAATATCACCTTCAATATCTCGGCACCGGAGATGGACGGGGTTTCTGTAAAAGCGATATTTCAGATCAACCACCACCTTCAGGGAGCAAGTATTCAGAACGATGGACTTTTTGAAGGACGAATTGCCGATATCGAAATCTCAGGAGACTTCGGCACGGTTAATATGGGTAAAGGGTTTGGTATTTTTAATAGCAGCTCTATCGGTGATGCCGGAAGCGGAATGGGTATTGGGCGCTTTGGTGGGCCTGATGCTGCCAACGCCACTCTAGGTAGAATTGGAACCGGCTACACTTATGCCAATTTCAACCCACGGTTAACCTATACTACACCTGATCTTGGCGGCTTTTCATTAAAGGCAGGCTTGATCAACCCTGAGAAACCCGATGGGCTTTCTGATCAAATTACAACAACCACACCGCGTCTTGAAGCTCAAGCCAACTACCTGATCTCTTTAGACTCGGGATCGATTGATGTTTGGGCCGGTGGAATGACTCAAAATGTGGATGTTGTCAGCCAAAATTTTGATTACAACATTTCGGGTTGGGATTTGGGCACAAGAATTAACGCCGGTGGCTTGACTCTGACCGGTACCTACTCCGAGACGAAAGGTGTTGGAGCGGACGGCTTGATTGGATTGAATCTGACGGGGTCCGGACTGGATCAGGCTAACGTGGATGCCACTCAGTGGTACACGGAAGCTACATATACCGCCGGAGATTTCACGTTGGGTACCAGTTATGGTGAAGGATCGCAGGATGCCAACAGCACCGTTCTTGGCAGTTCTCCTGATGTAACAAACCAACTGTTGATGGTATTTTCCCGATATAAATTGACCGAACAACTGACACTGATTGGCGAAGTACAGAACTTCGAATCAGACGCTCAGGCCAACTATCAGGCATTTATCGCCGGGATGCAGTTTAACTTCTGATTCCTAAATTCTTATAGCTCTGTATTCAACCTAAAAGAAAGTCTCCCCTAAAAAGGGACTCCAAACATTCGGGAACAGGGGTATCCCCCTTTCGAGAAACTGTAAAATAATGCCAGGGAAGCACGGAAGAACACGGAATTTTCCGTGTTTCCGTGGCAATAAAGGAATGAACCCATTTTATAATATCTCAATAATCCGAAGTCACTCGACGTTATCTCTGCGAAAATCCGCAACCCAATCTGCGCAACTCTGCGAGAAAAATCGCTCTTCTCAAAATCAAAAATGATAACATCACGGTATATTATACCGAATAACACAATCCGATTCATTCGAGCGAATTGATATCCTAAACCTGTTCTGAGTTGATCCGCCTCTATACTGCTTTTCATTTCAGGCAACACTCTCTATTCGGCGATGATTATTGCGCTGCCTGATTCTCCGGGTTTCGCTGCGCTGCACCCGGGGCTACGATCTGACGCTCTTTCAGAGCATTGAACCGATTTTAACAAATCATCTATCTTATACCGCTGTAAATCAAACCCGGATAAATAGTTCAGGCTGAAAGATGATTTCCACAAAGATATTCTCTACTTTCGTCAGAGTTAAAATCTTGATTTGATTGTCTCCTAACTTAATCCATTGATTCTATGTCCATCTTTTTCTGGATTGTTCTTCTCTATCTCGCCCTTCTGATGGGAATTTCTGTTTACAAAAGCCGCGCCGTTAAAAGTCAGGAAGATTTTATGGTTGCCGGAAGGTCTGTCCCGACCTACAAGCTGGTTGGAACGCTCCTCTGTACCTGGATTGGTTCCGGGAGCCTGCTGGCCGGAGCCGGACTCGCGGCAAGAGTGGGTCTTTCCGAACTCTGGATGGCGGCCGGTGCCTGGATTGGAATCATAATTGTATTCTTCCTCGCTGCAAGGGTTCGCCGGATCGCACAGTTCACCGTCCCCGACATTCTGGAACTTCGATACAACAAATACGCTCGGATTTTAGGTACCATCGTCATTGTCATTGCCTATACCACCATTGTGGGATATCAGTTTCGCGGGGGTGGATTTGTACTGAACCTGGTAGCCGATATACCGGAGTGGCAGGGTGTTCTGCTTACGGCCGGCTTTATCATCACCTTTACCGCATTTGCAGGAATGCTTTCGATCGTTTCTGTGGATATTATCAACGGAGCAGTCATCACGGCAGCGGTGATATTTGCTGTTCCGCTCGTATACAGTAATTTGGGTGGCGGGGAGTATATTACCGCAAATCTTGATCCAAGTTTTTTCACCGTCTTTGGTGAGTATAATTTCCTCTGGGCGATGGGGGTTTTCTTTCCAACCTTTTTATTGCTGATGGGTGAGTCGAACATGTATCAAAAATTCTTTTCTGCCAGGGATGAAAAATCAGCCAAATCCGCCGTGGTCTGGTGGGTATCCGGGACTATTATAGTGGAAACCGCCATCGCATCACTGGCTATCCTGGCATTCAGTCACTTTAACTCGCTGGACCCCTCAAGCGCCTTTTTCCTTGGAGTAGAAGAGAGTGAACGCGTCATTCTTCACGCGGCAAGATTCGGTACAGAAATTGGAATTCCACTCGCCGGCGGCCTTCTGCTTATCTGTGCTGCCGTGGCGATTATCACATCAACCGGGAACAGCTTTCTGCTAGCCCCATCCACAAACCTGACCCGCGATATCTACCAGCGGTTTATCAATCCGGATGCGGGTGAGAAGAAAATTGTCACCTTCCAACGTGTGATGGTTCTCGTATTGGGAATTTGTGCCTATCTGCTGCTTACACAGTTCCGCACCATTCTCGACATGGCCTTCACCGCCTACACGATGGTGGGCGCCGGTTTAACCCCCGCACTCCTAGCCGCATTTCTTTGGAAACGGGTCACCACGGCCGGCGGCGTGGCGTCTATCGCAACCGGTATGGGAGCAACCCTTATTATCACCGTTATTAACTCCGTACTTTCGGAGCCGCTAATACCTTTTGATTACATCGTACTGCCGGCTGCGGGACTCTCCATTACGGTATTGATTGTCGTATCGCTGATGACTCCGCCCGATCCCAAAGAGAAGTGGGAAAAGTTCTATGAGAAAGATGTAGAATTGAGTGACGCGATTGATGAGTTTAAGGAGTGATT
>Ga0102931_1001157_pt1 | contig 13172 bp, 10 predicted proteins | sample SalPonR1_C_D1_MG_FD_79282 | JGI IMG/M metagenome (GOLD analysis project Ga0102931, IMG submission 79282) | Salt pond soil microbial communities from South San Francisco under conditions of wetland restoration - Salt Pond MetaG R1_C_D1_MG | ecosystem: Environmental > Aquatic > Marine > Intertidal... | reverse complement strand
GCCATCGGCAGCGGCATCGGCGCCGGCCTGGTCGTGGACGGTCGGCTGGTGCGCGGCGCGCACGCCGCCGCGGGCGAGATCGGCTACGCCCGGCCGTCGTCCGGGTCGTCGCCGCACGCGTCGACCGACGCCGCCGTTGGCGGTCGCGGACACGGCGGTCCACTGGAGCGCGAGCTGCTGGCGCGCAGCGAGGCGTTCGTCGGCGACGACGGTCTCGTCCGCCTCGAAAGCGCCGCCTCGCGCGACGCCTTCGACCGCTTCGCCGATGCGCTGCACGCCGTCCTGCACGACCTGGGCTGCGCGTTGGACCCGGAGCTTCTCGTCGTCGCCTGGCCCGCCGATCCGGATGGACGACTGGTGGCGCGGCTGCGGGAACGCTGGGACGGACCGTCCCCGCTCCGGATCGTGCCCGGCGCGCTGGGCTCCGGCGCCGCCGCCCGGGGCGTGGCGCGGGTGGCGCTGAGGCGGGTCCATGAGGACCTCTGTCGCAGCGCGGGCCGTCACGGCGCGCCCTCCCCCACCCTCCCAGACCCGTCCGTCGGCGTTCCGGCGCGCGGCGCCCGCTCGACGCGCGCGCCCAAGGAGACCCGTCATGCCTGAGCTTCCCTTCCCGCTCGTCGACGTCCACGCGCACTTCCCGGTCTGGAACACGATCGGCGCGGACGACGCGGGCGCGCCCGTGCACGACGACCTCGCCGCCTACGCACGCGAGCGTCAGACACGGATGCACAAGGAGTGGTCGACCGAGCCGTCCGAGCCGCCCGCCCGGACGGCGGAGGAGGTCGACGCCGTGGCGGACCGCTGGGCGGACGAGCTGGACCGTCACGGCGTCCGCTGGATCAACTTCGTGACCGGGCAATCGAACGACCTGCTGGCGCGCGTCGTGCGCCGTCATCCCGACCGGTTCACCGGCATGGCGCACCACCCGATGCGGCCCGGCGCGGGGGCCGAGATGCGTCGCGCCGCGGACGAGCTGGGGCTGGTCGGCTATAAGCAGCTGGGACCGAAGACCGACCTTCCGTTCGAGGATCCCTCGCTCCGGGAGCTGTGGGAGGCGCTGGCCGAGCGGCGCATGCCGGCGCTCATCCACTTCGGCTTCCTGGGACGCGGCGGAGGCGTGGTGTCGCACCCCCGGATGAGCCCGCTGTCGCTGTTCACCGTGGCTCGCGACTTTCCCGAGATCCCGTTCGTGATCCCGCACTTCGGGGCGGGCTACTGGCAGGACCTGTTGGCCCTCTGCTGGAGCCTGCCCAACATCCACGTCGACACCTCGGGCAGCAACCAGTGGATGCGCTGGATGCCCTACCCGCTCACGCTCGAAGACCTGTTCCGCAAGGCGTTCGAGACGATCGGGCCGGAGCGGGTGCTGTTCGGTACCGACTCCGCCGCGTTCCCGCGCGGCTTCTCGGTCCGTTACCTGCAGGACCAGCTGCGCGCCGCCTACACGTTGAACCTCCCCGAGGCGGACGTGGCGAAGGTGTTCGGCGGCAACGCCGCCCGGCTGTTCGGGCTCGACCTGTCGTCGCGCGATGGGCCGCCCGCATGAGCCGCGACGACGCCGCGTCCGCCCGCCCTTGGCACCGTGCCTACGTCGAGCAGGTGCTTGCCCCGGACCAGCGCTACGCGGGACGGCACCTCCTCGCGACGTTCCTCGACGTCTGCACCGCGCACCTGCGAACCGTCGCGCGCCTGCCGGTGGCGCACGAGCACCGTGCCCAGATCGCCGCGGTCGAGGCGGCGATCCAGCGCCAGCGAGCGCTTCCGCCGCCCGAGCCGGAGCCCGGCGTGCCCGATCTGTACTTCGCGCTGCAGAAGCGGATCGAGGCCGAGGTCGGCGAAGGGGCGCTCGCCTGGCTGCGCCTGGGGCTGTCGCGCAACGACCTCGACATGACGGCGTACATGCTGGCGGCCCGGATCCGCCTCCTGGCCGTCGCGGAGCGCTGGGCGGACCTTCAGGAGGCGCTTCTGGACCAGGCCGAGGCGCACCTCGAGACGATCGTGATCGCGAGGACGCACCACCAGCCGGCGCAGCCGTCGACCCTGGCGCACCTGCTGGCAGCCGCGGCGTCCGTCGTCGCTCGCGATCACGACCGGCTGCTGGACGTGCTCCGGCGAAGCGACCGCTGTCCGCTGGGGGCGGCCGCGCTTACGGGAAGCAGCCATCCGCTGGATCGCGCATGGAGCGCGGCGGCGCTGGGCTTCTCGGGTCCCGTCCTGAACACCTACGACGCGGTCGCCTCGGCCGACTGGCAGATGGACGTCGCGGCCCTGGTGCAGACCGCGGCCGTCGGCCTCTCGCGGCAGGTGCACGACCTGCTCCGGGCCGCCGAGGACGGCTGGCTGATCGTGCCCGACGGCCTGGTGCAAGGGTCCTCGATCATGCCGCAGAAGCGGAACCCGGTCGCCCTGGAGCACGCCCGCACGCGCTTCTCGAAGGCAGCAGGCATGACGCAGCAGCTGGCGTTCGCGAGCCACAACGTTCCGTTCGCCGACCTGAACGACACCGGCACCGACGCCCAGGAGCCGCTGCACGGCATGTTGGACGCGCTGGACGCGGGCCTGGACCTGCTGGTCGCCGTCCTGCGCGACGCCCGCTGGGACGCAGGCGTCCTTGCCGCGGCCGCGGACGCCACCGACACCACCGCTACCGAGCTCGCCGACGAGCTCGTGCGGGCCGCCGGGCTTCCGTTCCCGGAGGCCCACCACGTCGCCGCGTCGCTGGTCCGCCGGATGGCGGACCGCAGGCGCCCTCTCCAGCAGGCCACGCCCGACGACCTCACTGCGGTGGGCGGCCCCGAGCTGCCGGCGGACGCGCTCCGAACGGCGCTCTCGCCCACCGCGTTCGTGCGACGGCGCGACGGCATCGGGGGCCCCGCCCCCGGCGCCGTGCGCGAGCATCTCACGAGGCTCCGAAGCGGCTTGGCCGAGTATCATGTCGCTGTCGCCACCACCGCGGCAAGGATCGATGGCGCGCTCCGCGCTCTGCGGACGGCCGGAAAGGACGTTCCCTGATGAGATCGTTCGTGAAGTCGCTGTTCGTCGTCGGACTGCTCCTCGGCATGGGCCAGAGCCTGGCCCAGATCGAGCTCACCTACTGGCAGTACGACTTCAGCACCCGCATCGAGGCGATGGACGTGCTCATCGAGCAGTTCAACGCCGCCAACCCGGACGTCGTCGTCACGCAGGAGACCTTCCCGTACGACGCGTACCAGCAGCGCGTCGCCGCGGCGACCGCCGCGGGCGAGGGCCCCGACGTCGTGCAGCTGTTCTACGGCTGGGTCGCGGCGTGGCAGCGCGCCGGCTACATCGAGCCGCTCCCGCAGGAGCACATCTCGCACGACTGGATCGAGGAGTACTTCATCCCGATGGCCGAGTCCGGCAAGGTCGGAGACGAGTACTACGGCCTGCCCACCGCCGTGCGCGCCCTGGCGCTGTTCTACAACAAGGACATGATGGTCGAGGCCGGCCTGGACCCCGAGTCCCCGCCCACCACCTGGGAGGCGTTCGTCGAGGCCGCCTCGGCGATGACGATCAAGCGCGGCCCGCTGTTCCAGCGCATCGGCTACGGCTTCGGCGGCCAGGATCACCACCTGATCCGCACCGTGCTCACGAACCAGCTGGGCACCCCGCCCTACAGCGAGGACGGCACGGAGGTCCTCTACGGCGGCGAGATCGGCGCGCAGGCGCTGAAGACCTGGACCGACTGGCAGCTCGTGGACGAGATCGGCGAGCTCGAGTTCGTCCCCGGCACCAGCGGCTACCGCGACGGCTTCCACACGCAGGAGAACATCGGCATGATCATCGACGGCTCGTTCGCCATCGGCCAGGTGCAGAACAACGCCCAGTTCGATTGGGGCGTCGCCGAGCTGCCCACGTTCGAGAACGGCGAGCAGGCCAACTTCGGCTCGTACTGGATGAACGGCGTCACCCCCAAGGCGTACCAGAGCGAAGAACGGCTCGAGGCCGCCGCCCGCTTCATCGAGTTCGTCACCTCCGAAGACGCGATGATCCTCTGGCTCGAGACCGTCGGCGAGCTCCCCGCCGCCGCCTCGCTGGTCGGCGACCCGGCGCTGACGTCCGATCCGGTCAACGGCCCGTTCATCGCCGGCCTGGCGTACGCCGAAGCGACGAAGTTCGTCGACGAAGGCGCGCAACGGCAGATCATGCTGGACGCGTACAACCGCGTCCTGCTCGAAGGCATGGACCCCGCGGAGTCGATCGCGATCGCCGCCGCGGAGGATCAGGCCCTGATCGACGAGTTCCTGAACCAGTGACCGACGCGGTCACCGTCTGACCGACCAGGGCGCGCCTCGCTACGCGGCGAGGCGCGCCCCGTCCGCCCGTCCCCCCCCTCGTCCCCGCTGGACGCTTGGAGGCCTCTTTGATCCGCTCGACCCCGCGCGACTCCGGACCGCGACAGCGCCGAGGGATCTCCCTGGCGCGCCGAGAGGCGATCTGGGCCTATATCTTCCTCGCCGTCCCCCTTCTCTTCTTCGCCGTCGTGCGCTTCTATCCGGCGATCCAGTCGTTCCGCCTGTCGCTCTACACCTGGCACGTCGATCCCGCCCAGCGCGACTTCGTCGGGTTCGACTACTACCTGGACCTGCTCACGAACCCGGTGTTCCACCAGGCGTTCACGAACACGCTGCTCTACGCTCTGATCACCGTGCCCGCCTCGATCGGGCTGGGTCTCGGCATCGCGATCATGCTGCAGGCCGTGCTGCGGGCGCGCGGCTGGTACCGCGCGATCTACTTCGCGCCGTACATCACCCCCGCCGTCGCCGTCGCGTGGGTGTGGGGCTGGATGTACAACGCCAACTTCGGCGTGTTCAACAACCTGATCCTCACCTGGTGGGAGTTCACGGAGCGCATCGGAATGCCGTGGCTCCAGATCCAGCCGCAGGCGTTCCTGCGCGACCCCGACAAGGCGCTCTACGCCGTCGCGGCCGTCATCGTCTGGCAGCAGCTCGGCTTCCAGGTCGTGATCTTCCTCGCCGGCCTGCAAGGGATCCCGCGCGTGTACTACGAGGCGGCCCGCATCGACGGCGCGAACCCGTGGCAGCTGTTCCGCCACGTGACGCTGCCGCTGCTGAACCCCGTGATGGTGTTCGCGGTCGTGATCACCACGATCTACTCGCTGCAGCTGTTCGACCAGATCGTCAACATCAACTTCACCGACCAGGGCGGGCCGCTGAATCGCACCCTGTCACTGGCGCTGTACATGTACGAGGAGGCGTTCCAGCGCGCCCGGCTCGGCTACGCGGCGGCGGTCACGGTGGTGCTGTTCGTGATCATCCTGGTCGTCACGCTGGTTCAGCTGCGCCTCACGCAGCGGAGGGTGGACTACTGATGGTCGCCGACGACAAGATCCGTCGCGGGCTCGAGGCCAGCGTCCAGCCGGCCCGGCGGGGACGGCGCCCCCTCAACGCCTGGGTGGTGCTTTCCTACGTGCTGCTGACGCTCGGCGCCGTCGCGATGGTGTTCCCGTTCGTGTGGATGCTGCTCAGCTCGTTCAAGGACGCCCGAGAGGTGCTCTCGCCCGCGTTCTGGCCCAGCGAGTTCACGCTCGCGAACTACATCGAGGTGCTCACGCGGACCTCGTTCCCTCGCTGGTTCGCGAACAGCCTGATCGTGGCGGTGCTGAACACGGTCTCGGTGCTGTTCTTCTGCGCGCTGGTCGGCTACGTCCTGGCCAGGATGCGGTTTCCCGGCAAGCAGATCATCTTCCTGGCGATCCTGGCCACGCTGATGGTGCCCACCGAGATGCTGGTCATCCCCTGGTTCGTGATGTCGGCCGACTTCGGCTGGGTCGACACCTACTGGGGCCTGCTGTTCCCCGGCCTGATCCCCGGCTTCGGCGTGTTCCTGATGCGGCAGTTCTTCCAGACCCTGCCGAGAGACCTGTTCGACGCGGGCCGCATCGACGGCGTGTCCGAGTTCGGCCTGTTCCTGCGGATCGGCCTGCCGCTGGTCGGCCCGGGCCTGGCGGCGCTGGGCATCTTCGCGTTCATCGGCAACTGGAACGCGTTCCTCTGGCCGCTGATCGTGGCGCAGTCGCCGCAGATGCGGACCGTGCCGGTCGGCATCGCGCTGTTCTCCGGCGAGGCGGGCTCCGCTTGGCACCTGATCATGGCGACCTCGTCGATGGCGATCCTGCCGGTGCTGATCGTGTTCATCATCTTCCAGCGCCAGATCATCGAGGGCGTGGTCCTGACCGGCGTGAAAGGCTGAGCGAGCCCTAGACGTCGTTCTCGGCGAGGCGCAGGGCGTCGCCCGACGCCCGCGACAGCCAGTCGTCCACGAGCCGGGCCAGCGCCTCGGTCACCTGATCCGCGACCGCGCGGCCCCTCTCCAGGTCGATGGCGGACACCCGCCCGTGGTACCCGGCGAAGCCGGCCGGGGCCTGGCCCAGGCCCACCACCTGCGCGGCGCCGCGCCACCAAGGCGCCTCGTACGGGACGTCGGGGCTCGATAGCGCCGTACCGCCCGGAACCTCGACACCGTCGGCGTCCAGCGCGCCGGTGACGGAGATCTCGAGCGGGCCCCCGTGCCCGTGGCCGCCCCCCTCGTGCCACGGATCGGCGGGATCGTCGCGCCACGGCGTCTGGGCGAGCTTCCACCAGTTCACGATCAGGACGCTCACGTCCGGCTCGCGGCCGTACAGGCTTTCCGCCGCCAGGCGCAGCGGATGCTGGTTCTCGCTATGACCGTTCACCACGAGGATGCGCCTGGGGCCGAACGACAGGACGCCGCTCAGCACCTCGCTCAGGTAGGCGAGGAACACGTCCGGCGCTACGCCCGCGCCCGGCCCGTGATCGCGCGTCAGCCGCGGCACGAAGGCGTACGCGATCGTCGGGAACACCAGGCACGGCCGCCGTCCGGCCAGCCGCTGCGCGAACCCGCCGGCCAGCGTGGCGTCGGTGCCGAACGGCGCGTGGTCGCCGTGGTACTCCAAGCTCCCGACGGGAAGGACCGAGAACGGCAGGGCGGCTGCGCGGTGACGGTCGGCGCCGCGGAGGTGGATGACGTCGATCGAGTCCATGCCGGCGAGGATAGCGCCGATAGCGCCGCAGCCCCCTGGGAGATCCGCACCGACGCGGCGGCGTTCCCGCGCGGCCCGGGCCGGCATCCGACGGGCCCGTCCTGCACTAGGCTGAAGCCGTGAAGATCATCGTCCTTCTCCATAGCGGTGTCGGCGGCAGCGGCGTCGTCGCCACCGAGCTGGGCCTCGTCCTCGCGAGGATGGGGCACGAAATCCACTTCATCGCCAACTCCGTACCGTTCCGGCTGGGCGACGCCAGCAGCGCGAACGTCTACTTCCACCAGATCACCTCCATGGCGTACCCGCTCTTCGACTCGCCGCTCACCACCCTCGCGGAAGCCAGCAAGATCGTGGAGGTGGTCGAGGAGTTCGACATCGATGTGATCCACGCCCACTACGCCGTCCCGCACGCGACGGCCGCCCTGCTGGCACGATCGATGCTGCGATCCCCGCACAGACCCGCCGTGGTCACGACGCTCCACGGCACCGACGTCACCCTCGTCGGGCTCGACCGGGCGTACCTCCGTGCGACGCAGTGGAGCATCGAGACCTCCGACGTGGTCACTGCGGTGTCGCGCTTCCTCGCCGCGACGACGGTCGACGACATGGGCGTGCGTCGCACCGACATCGAGGTGGTCCACAACTCCGCCGACATCGCGCGACTCGAGGACACGACGTGCTTCGCTCCGCGCGCACGCTTCGCGGAGCGTGGCGAGAAGCTCCTCATGCACATCTCCAATTTTCGTGCCGTGAAACGGACGGACGACGTGGTCCGGATCTTCGCGAAGGTCCACGCGCGGATCGCGGCACGCCTGGTGATGGTGGGCGAGGGTCCCGAGCGTCCGCAGGCGGCCGCGTTGGGCCACGAGCTCGGAATCGCGGACCGCATCCACTTCATGGGGAGCTTCCCCCGAGTGGAGTCGCTTCTGTGCAACGCCGACCTGTTCCTTCTCCCGAGCGCCAAGGAGTCGTTCGGCCTCACGGCGCTCGAAGCGATGGCGAGCGGCGTCCCCGTCGTCGCGTCGAGCATCGGTGGCCTACCGGAGGTCGTCGAGCACGGCGTCTCGGGCTGGTTGCACGAGGTCGGCGACGTGGACCGAATGAGCGCCTCCGCGATCTCGCTGCTCGAAGACGCGGAGCTCCACGCGTCGTTCTCGCAGGCTGCCCGAAGGCGGGCGCGGGATCACTTCGACGAGACGACGATGGTCACGACGTACCTGCGGCACTACCGGACCGCCATCGAGCGAGCGAAGGTGCGATGAAGACAGCTGCGGCCGGACAGGCGAGGCGCCCGCGTGCGGCGTGGCGGTCGACGCCGCACGTGGGGACCGACGATCGAGCCCATGCCGTCGAGCGTCGCGCCGCGAAACGCTGGGGCTACCGGTCTCCCCAGACGGACACCGCACCTGTCAACGAGGTGAAGGTGTCGCCGCCTGCCCGCGTCGCGCCCCCGATGACGTAGAGCCGCCCGTGCACGACCGCCGACGCCAGGCCGTGCCGGCCGGGCACGAGAGCGGCAGCGCTCCGCCACGTCCCGTCGGCGAGGTCGTAGACCTCGTGCTCGACGAACGTGCGGTCGCCGCGAAGCGCCTCGCCACCCAGCACGTGGATCGCTCCCGCCAGGACGGCCGAGGTCAGCCCGCTACGCGGCGTCGGTAGACTCGGCGCGGTTTCCCACGCCCCGGTCGCCGGATCGTACGTTTCGACCGTTCCGAACTCGCCCTCGCCCGGCCAGCGCCCTCCGATCGCCCAGATGCGACCGCCCGCCGCCACGGCGGTCAGGTGCTCGCGGACGGTAGGGATCGGTGGACCCGGCTCGATCCAGCGTCCGGCGTCCAGATCGAAGCGCCAAACCGCCTGCGAGGTCCGGCCGATCCCGCCGATCACGTGCAGCACACCGTTCAGCGGCACCAGCGCGTGACCGGCCCGTGGCCCGGGAAGGTCCGGCAGTCGCGTCCAGCTCCGGCTCGACGGGTCGTACGCCCAGGCGAGGGAGCCGGGAACGAAGCTCAGGTCGGCGTAGCCGCCCGTCACGAACACGCGCCCGTCGGCCGCGGCCACGCCCGCGTGGTGAACCGCGCGCGGCAGTGACGGCAACGCCTCCCAGCGGTCGTGCTCCGGGTCGTACGCCTCGAACGTATCCAGTGCCCGGTCGGAACCGAGCCCGCCCGGCAGGAACACGACGCCGTCCACGACGGCGGCCTGCAGCTCCGATCTCGGCGTCGGCATCGAGGCGGCGGACGTCCACGAGGCGCCCACCTCCTGGGCGCGTGCCGGTACCGCCATCGACGCCGTCATGGCGACCGCGACCGTGAGCGTGAGCCCGACAGCGAAGCCACGGAGCGCTCCGAAGGCCGCGCCGGCCGCGCGACGTGACCGTACGCGCAGGCCAAGCGACACGGGCTCCGCGCGGGCGGAGACCCGACTCAGACGGGGGCCGGATCCATCCATGCGTACGCGCTTCCCCAGCTCTCTCGGGCCGCGCTGGTCACGGTCGCGACCTCGGCGGCGTCGACCGCCTCGAGCTCCGCCATGGTGTGGGGGTTGAAGTGGAACGCGTACAGGCGCGCCACGAACATCGTGAACGGGAGCGACGACTCGCCCGGCCGCTCGCCGTGCCCGTGCACGGTCACCTCCACGCCGTGCCCCCAGTCCTGACGACCTTCCGCGTTGGGGTTGAGGAAGTACGCGCGCATCTCGCCGTCGGGCCCGTGCGGAGCGACGCGTAGCAGCGAGACGGCGTGGAAGCCCAGCAGCTCGCCACGTGCCGATGTGATGAACAGCCCCACCGGGCTGGGGTACGCCAGGTCGTGCCCGCCGTTGAACGACGGGTGGTGCGAGGCGTAGAACGTGCGCACGAACGAGGCGTAGTCGCTGATGGCGTGGGTGACCGGATCGAACGCCGAGCGGAAGCCGGTCGGGATCCAATGGCCGTACAGCGCGGGGTTCACCCACTTGTGCGGATCGTCGCCACGGAAGGCGGCGCGGCGCATCATCTCGTTGTAGATCCGGTCCAGGTGCGGCACCAGGACCGTCGAGACGGCGTCCAGCGTGTAGTCGACCTCGGTCTGCAGCCCTTGCGGCAGCAGGCTCGAATCCAGCGTGGCGCCTTCGAAACGCATCTCCATGCGGTGACTCCGCGCGACGGAGATGACCATGTCGAGCAGCTTGCCGGGCGCGAACTGGCTCCACAGCGCGATGCCGCGCGCGCTCTGGCAGGTCGGGCTCCAGCCCTGGCTGACGCCCAGCGGCTGCCCCAGCACGTTCAGGGTGTCGGCCAGCAGGATCGCGTTGGCCGGCAGCTCTGCGTCGACGGAGTGCAGCACGTCGGCCGCCACGGCGTCGTGGACCTCGAGCGTCATCATGCGTTTGAGTGCGGCGCGTACCAGGCCGCGGGCCAACAGCCCCTGGTTCAGCACCTCCGACAGCCCGTAGACCGACTGCTCGGTCTCGGGATGCACCGCGGCGTCGACGATGGCGGCGACGAGCTCGTGATGCTCGCGCAGCTGCTGCCGTCCGGCGTCGTTCAGCTGCAGCGCCTCGGCCAGCGCCTCGGGCCGGTCCACCACCGTGCGGACCAGGACCGGATGGTGGGCGGCGACCAGGCCGGTCGCGACCATCGATCGGCCCAACGCCGACGCTTCGGTCGCGAGGGCCGCCTCGTCCGCGCTCGCCAGGGCGCGAGCGTACGCCTTCGGGTCGCGATGCTCACGCGCCAGCGGGCTCGGCCCGTCGATCGCGTCGAGGTAGCTCAGCAACGACCGGTCGCCGGGGTCGTCGCGGCTCAGCTCGAACCGCTCGCGCGCGAACGCCAGCAGCGTGCGCGCGCGCAGCGTCACGATCGGACGCTGATGCATGATCAGCCCCACCTCGCGAGCGAGGGCACGCCGTACGCCGTCCAGCGGCAGGTGCCGCAGGATCAGCCCGAACAGCTCGCGGGCCCGCTGGCCGGCGACCCCGGACGCCGCACGGTCCGCCTCGCTCCCGGAGGGGAAGGCGAGGTCGAGGCTCAAGACCAGCACGTCCTCCAGGTAGCTGCGCGCCCGGTCGGGCGTCATCTCGGGGTCCTCGGCCAAGCCCTCCGCCAACGCCAGCATGCGGAGCTCGCTCAGCGCCTCCATGAGCGCCGTCTCGCCGCCCGCGCGTAGCGTGCCCTCGACCAGCGTCGGAACCAGCCGCTCGGGACGCTCCCACGGCGAGCCTCGGAACAGGTCCGCGCGGATGGCGTCGGGCATGCGCCCGTATAGCGCCTCGACGCCGTCCTCGTCGCGCAACAGGCGTTCCGCAGCCGTCAGGACCTGCGGACGATGATGGGGCTTCGCGACGTCGGTCGCGTCCGCGAAGACGGCGAGTGCGCGGTCGAACCGTTCGGTCGAGGTCGGGTTCATCGGCGTCGCCTCACGATCACGTTCGTTGGAATGTCGATCCGCTGCGTCAAGCGTAGAAGTCCACGCCCTCGTAGTGCATCAGCAGCTCTCGCATGCGCTCCGCATCGGGGCCTCTCAGGAACACCGTTCCGTAGTGGTTCCCGTACCCCTCGCGGTCGTCTCCGACCTTGTGGGCGCTGGGCTCGAACAGGGTGTGCTGCTCGAAGTACGGGTCCTCCTCGAGCTCCTCGGGCATGTTCAGCCGCTCGACGTAGCCGGGCTTGGGGTAGACCATCAGGCAGCCCGCGACGGTGTCCGGCTCGAAGTCGGGAGCCGGGAAGAACGCGCGGAGCTCCTCTTCGGTCGTGGCCGGATCGCTGACCAGGATGTGCGCCTGGTACGGATCGAACCCGAACACCTTCTCGATCAGCTCGAACATGTGTCCACCGGGGATGCGGTTGGCGACCTCGCCGAAGCTGACCTCGTCGTTCTCGGTCAGGAACCACTCCGGGTGGATCAGGCCGTACTCGATCCCGAAGCCGTCGACCAGCCGCTGCATCGCCTTCTCGATGATCGGCCGCTTGGAGGCCAGGTCCGCAGAGGGCGGGATGAAGTTCGAGTGACCCAGCTTGACGTACTCGGTGACGTTCAGGAAGCGGATCTTGCCGGCGTGGACGAACGCCTCGCAGCTGAACTCGCGTCCTGGCAGGTGGCTCTCGACCAGGCTCGGGAAGTCGGCGTCGGTCAGCTTCTCCTCGATGTCCTGCTTCGTGCGGAGGAGCCGGTGGCCGACCGTTCCCATCGCGGCGAACGGCTTGAGGTGCACCCAGGCGTCCTCGTCCCCCGGCAGGTTGATCTGGGCCTCGTTCACGCGGTCCATGAACGCGCGCACCTGATCCTTGTTCGACACCTCGTCGAACAATCCGACGCGCAGGCCGGACAGCAGCGCCTTGCGCTTCATGATCGCCTTGTTGCGGAACAGGAACGAGCGGTTGTGCACCTTCGGATCGTCGCGGTAGATGGCGTTGAGCGCGCCGGCCCACTCGACCGTCTCCTCGAACAGCGGCACGGCGACCTGGGCGCCGAACGGCGCGAGCTTGTCGGCCAGGGTGAGCGAGTTGTTGTGGTCGTTCCACTCCCCGAAATCGAAGCCGACGAACGGAATGCCGTGCTCGTCCGCGTACGCCTGGAAGTCGGGAAAGCTGACGACGACGAACGGCCTGCCCAGCTTCTGGGCGGCTTCGATGGCGGGAAGGCTCCAACCGAGCAGTGCGGTGGCGTGCGTCATGAAATCGATCTCCTTTCGGGAGCGTCGATGGCTGCTGCGCTGCGATTCGACAGGGAACATCTACAGGGAACAGCTGGGGCGCCCAGCGTGGGCGCGTACGTCCTGGACGCTAGCACGTGATCGGGGATCGCCGCGTTCCGGTGCTAGCCTGTCCGCCATGACGCTCCGCTCCAAGGCGCCCGGATCGGCCCGGCACTCGTCGCGCATCAAGCTGAGCCAATCCGCGGTGAAGACCAACATCGACTTCATCCGCCAGAAGATCGGCCCTCACGCCGTGATCTCCACGGTGGTCAAGGCGAACGCGTTCGGACACGGCATCGCCGAGTTCGTTCCGATGGCCGAGAAGGCCGGTGTCCGGCACTTCTCGGTCGCGTCCAGCTACGAAGCCCAGGAGGTCCTCGAAGCGTGCCGCGACGACACCGCCATCATGATCATGGGCATCCTGTACGACGAGGACCTGTCGTGGGTGATCGAG
>Ga0102931_1001153_pt1 | contig 13181 bp, 10 predicted proteins | sample SalPonR1_C_D1_MG_FD_79282 | JGI IMG/M metagenome (GOLD analysis project Ga0102931, IMG submission 79282) | Salt pond soil microbial communities from South San Francisco under conditions of wetland restoration - Salt Pond MetaG R1_C_D1_MG | ecosystem: Environmental > Aquatic > Marine > Intertidal... | reverse complement strand
CCATCCAAAGGTCCGGCTGCCCTTCGATTTCTTTCCTTGTATGAATGGTATTCGTTTTTTCTATAGCCATAATAATAATTGAATTAGTAGACAAAGAGGGTAACAACAATCAGATTAACAAAAAAAAATGAAGCTACGCTCATCATTACCAGTATAATTTAAAATTCCGTTTAATCTAAAAAAACACTAAACGAAATTAAAACGCAATTAAATAATAAGAATAAAAAAAATAATAAATGTAATTTCTTTAACATTTCTTTTAGGTCTCTCCGTCGACTTAATCAAGATTTCATATAGTTATTAATGAATATTAATAAGGAGTTAATTAGAGTAAAATGACGTTAGTACGATAGTTTTATTTGATTTTTAGATACAACATTTATTATGGAAGGAAATGAGAGCTCTAATAAAATAAACGTGCTTGAGCTGACACTTTTATGTTTTTACGAATATAACACTAATTTCGTAAAAAATTTCCTACATAAAGGGAAAAATAAATTCCCGGTATTTTTTTTATTTACTATTTTTATTAAAAAGTTTCGTTGTATTTCTTATTCTTTTAAATATATTCTTGTTACAGAATCAATTATTTAAGCTGGAAATCTTAAGAAAACAGATTTAAATAAAATAAACCTGTACGATTTGTTCTATATAATTCATAAAGCTCAGAAATCATGGACAGAAGAAAATTCATTAAAACAAGCTCAGCCGCAGGCCTCGGTCTATCTGTAATGCCGTTCAATATTATTAAAGGTCAGGATGATCGTAAAGCAAGAATTGGTTTTATCGGTGTTGGATCCAGGGGGGGTGGACACCTGAGAGGTATTGCAAGTCGGGCAGATACAGAGATTCCGGCAATCTGTGATATTGACTTAGAAAATGCTCAGCGAGCGCAGCAAAGAGTTATTGATGCGGGCAAAGGAACTCCCGAACTTTATACAAACGGTCCCGAAGATTATCTGAATATGTTGGAACGAAATGATCTGGATGGTATCGTGATTAGTACACCCTGGGAATATCATGTAGAGCAGAGTGTTGCTGCAATGAAAGCCGGAAAATATGTAGCAGTTGAGATACCTGCTGCGATTTCAATTGAGGGTTGCTGGGATCTGGTAGACACATCTGAAGAAACAGGAATGCCATTATTGCCTTTGCAAAACACAACCTATCAGCGAGATGTGATGGCTGTATTGAATATGGTTCGCCAGGGCTTGTTTGGGGAATTGGTTCATTGCCAGGGTGGTTATCAACACAATTTATATGGAGTGCTATTTAGAGATAATGCCCGGTTCGGGCCGGGTCCGGAAAGAAATGATACGCCTGACTGGAGAACGCATCACAATATGGTACGAAATGCACTTCTATATCCCGACCATGGAACAGGTGCGATTGGCCACTGGCTGGATATCTATCGCGGAAACCGTTATCTCACACTGTCCGCTTTTGCCAGTAAATCTCGTGGACTTGAAAAATATATCGATGAACACGGAGGGCCGGATCATCCATACCAGGATACAGATTTCAAAAAAGGTGATATCGTCACCGCTACTCTCACCACAGCAAATGGCGAAACCGTTTATGTGATTCATGACACTACATTGCCCCGCGGCGATAATAATAAGGCTTTTAGAGTTCAGGGAACCAACGGTCTCTGGCAGGTTGAAGCAGACCGAATTTATATTGAAGGACGAAGTCCAAACCATTCCTGGGAAGATTTTGAGCCATATCAAGATGAATTTGACTCTTCAATCTGGAAAAAACATGAAGCCGAGGCTGAAGGAGCCGGGCATGGAGGGAAAGATTGGTTTATCAGAAACGCATTCGTGCAATCGATTAAGAGACAGGTAACACCCCCACTTGATGTATATTCGGCAGTTGCAAGTGCTGCGATTGTTGCACTCTCTGAAGAATCAATTGCAAAAGGCGGCGAGCCGGTTGACTTTCCTGACTTTACGCGCGGAAAATGGATGACAAACAAACCGATATTTCTGCCGGAAGAACTTGGTTACTAATCTAAACAAGCTGGTTAGTTACCATATGCATAACTGTAGTCGTACTAACCGGCTTCCTACTTTATAATTTTATGTCTGTCGGGAAACCCAAACCGTGGTTATTTTACGCCTTATCTGTAACCGTTTTGTGGGGAACGTGGGGCGCACTCATTGAAATTCCTGAACAAGCGGGATTTCCAGCCACATTATCTTACATGGCATGGTCCATGGTTTTAATCCCTGTTTCAATTTATGCGCTCTACAGGAATAATTGGGAACTCGACTCCGATGGAAAATCTATATTTTATGGTATGTTGGCCGGGCTATTGGGATGTGCGGGTCAGCTTATTTTGTTTCAAGCTCTGATAAGTTCCCCAGCATATCTGTTTTTCCCAATCATTTCACTGAATCCGGCCATTACCATTTTGCTGTCTGTTCTAATTATTAAGGAAAGAGCCAGCAGATTAGCATGGATCGGAATTTTCCTTGCTCTCTTTGCAATTCTAATGCTTTCATATCAAGAACCGGATGCCATTGGAAATACAAATTACAGTTGGCTATTGATAGCACTGCTTATTTCTGCAATGTGGGGTACCCAGGCTTTCATTATTAAATATGCAAGCAGTATTAGCGAAGCTGGGAGCATGAAAGCAGAAAGTATTGTTTTCTATTGCATGGTTAGTTCCATTGTATTGTTACCCATTGCCTATTTGATGACAGACTTTTCGCAGAATATTAACTGGGGTTTATCAGGAATGTATTCTGCTTTTGTGATCCAAAGCTTGAATGCGATTGGATTTCTTTTCTTTGCACTCGCTTTGCGGTATGGAAAAGCGATTATCGTTGTGCCTTTAATGAATGCATCGGCACCTGTAGTTACAGTTATTCTATCGCTGATTATCTATGCGTTAATTCCTCATCCAATAATAATGACAGGAATGGTTGTTGCTTTTATCGCCATCTACTTAATGACGAGAGAAGAAACTGCGATGGAGGAGTCTCAATAATAATTCAGTAATATAGTTCGCCGTAATTGAGTAAAGCAGGGAATCTATATATCAAAAATCTTCTCAAAAATCGATAACCGGAGGATTTTAATGAGTCAATTATCAAAAAAAAGTTTATATGAATGGTGCAAGATTCCATACGATAACCTGGAATCGCATCCCAAGAAAAAGATTCCTTTTAGATTGACCCGGCATTCAATAAGTATGGGTCAGTTAATGGCAAGGGAGTTAGTGGATGAAATAAAGTTGAATAACAAAGAGGGTAAAGAAACGAGAACGATTATTCCCTGCGGACCGAGTTGCTGGTATAAGCCTTTCACAACTTTGGTCAATAAAGAGAAGGTGAGTCTTGAGGATGTAACTGTTTTCCATATGGATGAATGCCTTGATTGGGAGGGACATGAATTGCCAAAATCTCATCCATATAATTTTCGTAGCGAAATGGGGAAAAAATTTTACGATCCTGTGGATCCCAGTCTATCTGTACCTGAAGAAAAAAGAGTATGGCTGACGGCAAATAACATAGAAGAAGTGAAGGAGAGAATTGAGGAACAACCCATTGATATAACCTATGGAGGATGGGGGCAAGATGGTCATGTTGCCTATAATCAGGCGAGAAGGCAACCTTTTAGTGCGATAACTGTGGAGCAATTAAAAAACTCTTCAATTCGAATCCAGGAAAATAATGCAGATACTATTATTGCACTCGCACAGAGAACCTTTGGAAGTGCCTATCAATTTGTGCCCCCCATGTCTGTGACTTTAGGAATGAAGGAGTGTTTGAGCGCAAAAAAAATCCGCTTGTTTAGCGATACAGGAGCGTGGAAACAGACGGCATTGAGAGTTGCATTATTTAGCGAATTAACACCGGAGTACCCGATTACTTTACTTCAAGAGCATCAGGATGCTTTGCTGACAGCCACAGCCGAAACGGCAAAACATCCGGTGAGTCTTCATCCTGAATGGGATTTGGGATTTTAAGGACATTATAAATTAAGCATGAAATTTATTGGACACCCTTCACCTACATATCAACAGCAAAAGATTTCGTGTCCTTATTGGAACAGGCGGCATAGGCTCAGGTTCATTTTTTCGGTTGAATGAAAATCATTCGCTTGGAAGAGAAGAGAGCCGAAGCGGCGTGTACCTGGATCAAAAAGATTATTGTAAACTTCACATCATCACCCATTACATTAAATCTCTTTTGGAGGAATCAATAGATCTGTTTCCGGTAGGCAGAATAGGAGATGATTCTGTCGGAAATCAACTTCAAAAAGAAATGCGAACAGTGGGGTTGTCCACCGATTATGTACGGGTTGAGATGGGGGAAGATACCCTGTTTTCATTCTGTTATTTATACCCTGATGGAAGTGGTGGCAATCTAACAACAAGCAATTCGGCATGTTCAAAAACAAGCCCAGAAGATATTATAAAAACCAAGCATTTGTTTGTTGAGAATGTTAAAAAAGGAATAGCACTTGCTGTTCCGGAAGTACCACTTGAGACTCGTTTTGAACTACTTCAGCTGGCAACAGAATATAAATTTTACCGTGCAGTGTCATTCACTACGGAAGAAATGCTTTCCGTACTTGACTCAAAGATTCTGAATAAGGTTGACTACCTGGCAATAAATATGGATGAAGCAGCAGCTTTAATTGGTTCGGTCAACAAGCTAAAATTGTCAAGCGAAGTTGTTGAAAAGGTTGTACTCTATTCAATAGAAAATTATCCTGGATTATATTTGTCGGTGACTGATGGCAGCAATGGAAGTTGGGCTTGGGACGGCCATTCTTTAGAGTATTTTAAAGCATTTCAACCGAAAAAAGTATTCAATACAGCCGGGGCTGGTGATGCATATTTTGCAGGAGTTTTAACAGGAATATCAACAGGGTCAACATTTCATGAAGCCCAACGTATTGGAGCTCTACTCGCTGCATATTCTGTAACCTCAAATCATACCATTCATTATGAGGTAAGCAGAAGAACTCTTATTGAATTTGCCCACACTCAAAAAATAAGTCTTAGAATACAAGAATAGTTAACGTAATTGAGTATAAATAAATGGCAATTAGAATGCGGATTATTCAACGGTTTGATGTAACAAAAGAACGGCAATTCCTACAATTAGAAAAGCTCTTTGCTCATCTTGAGGATTTCAGGCCAGACTATCCAAATGGGAAACGACTTCTGCCATTTTCAGGAAGTGAACCTTGCAATTCACTTATCTGGGAGTGCGATTTTCCGGACATAGAAACAGCTTATAAAACCCTGGATTTTTTCTCCGGAGATGATGAACACGAGATGCTGTTCAAGAAGCAGTCTCCTTTTTTGGAACAGGTGAAGATCGAATTTTACAAAGTATTTGAATAACTGTTATTAAGTAACTGCATTACTTAAATACCCGGATAAGCTTTTTCAGCGTTCAACCTGTAAACTTTATCAACAACTTCTTTTGGCAGCTTTAAACCCCGAAAAGATGTGTCATTGACCTCGGTATTTACCATTTCGTTATCTGTAACAAAGTATTCCCAGTCTTGTCTCCACGTGTTATTTGCTAATTCCCGAATGGCATCAGGATCAGAATTGGCGTGATGCTGTAAGTCCGTTGAGTAGACAAAACGATTCTGGTACTTGATGAAAAAGTTTCGAACAGCTTTCCTGTCTTTTTGGGTTAAGTGTTGTAGAAGTGTAATTCTGTGAGCCATATCAAAAACCATGTTGGGATACTTTTCCAAATGTTCGCTCATCATGTCAAGGCTCCAGGCCATACTTCCTAAATGGGCGCCAACGAAACTTAAGTTGAGGTGCTTGTCGAGCATATTATTCCGCGTTTCAATAATCTCTTCATAGGATGGGTTCTCGGGATGCAGGTGCATATGATATTGGGGATTATTTTCATAGTAATTCCTGATGAATCTAACCTCCATCTCCTCAAGTGGCAGCCAGCAGCTGTAAGGTTCGCCAATATGTCCCAATAATGGTTTATTCCGTTCCTGAATATAATTGATGACAGGATCGAACTGAGGATTATCAATCATCATAAATTCACCATCATCATTTTTAAAATCCATCCCTATGTTCTTCCACACTTTTACACCAAGAGCTCCATTCTGGAAAGATTCATCCAAATACGATGTAACATTATTTTGCCAAATTGCAGGGTTATTCCAATCCTCCATTGGAATGGTGGTTAAATATTCTACTCTTTCCGGGAATTGACGTTTCAGATTACGGGCAATCTCCTGCTGTTCACGTATGTGTGGATAGCTTGGTGAGCCCACGTTAACCGTAATAATTCTAAAACCATTCTTCTCAGCTTCTTCCGGTAATGCGGAATGATTGGTATTGATATGAACATGTGTATCAATCTTTTCAACACTTTCAAAATCAGCGAGTGTGTAAAACTTACCTTCTGGATCACTACACCCTAAAAGCAGAAATATGATTATAAATTGGATGCATAGTATGGTGAATTTTCTTTGGGCCATCATAGGGAGAGTAAGATTACAGTGTTAGAGCAGATAAAAGAAAAAAGAACAAATAAGCATTCTTTTCTTTCGTATAACTTTTCAAATCTATTTATTTACGAGTATTATTGAAAATTTAATTTTCGTTTTTTAACTATTCACTTGCTTTTACTGGTCGAATTATTTAGAATAATCAGGAATAAATGTAACTATGTCATACCTAAAGGTATCTGAAGTAATAGTATTTTCATTTTCACTCTTTTGAGTATGATGCCTGAAAAAGTAAATGGAAAATCACAGAATGTATTATCGATCCTCAATACTCATTCCAGATGTAAGAAAGACTTATGAGTGAAAATGCTAACCGAAGAGACTTTATTAAGAAAGCAGGGATCGCCGGCTTGGGATTTGTTGGGATAGGAGTTTCTTCGTCTGAGGATGAATTTGCTATTCAAAATCCATTTAAAACCGATTACGAACAAGTATTTAATATGTCGGGTTATGCAGCCCCACCCATCGAAACGGTTCGTGTCGGCATTATTGGACTTGGTGGAAGAGGTACCGGAACTACTGCGCGTTTAACCCGAATTGAAGGGGTTGATATTAAAGCTCTATGTGACCTGCAACAAGAAGCTGCGGAATCAGCTTTAGAGCGAATTAACAGTGAACCTCCTCTATCTCATTCACCGGAAATTTATGCCGGAACTGAAGATATATGGATGGAACTGTGTGAACGAGATGATATTGACTTGGTTATTGTAAATACCCCCTGGGATCTGCACGCGCCCATGGCCATTTATGCTATGGAACAGGGTAAACATGTTGTAACAGAGGTGCCGATTGCTACAACCATAGACGATTGTTGGGAATTAGTAAAAACCTCGGAGCGAACCCGCCAACATTGCATGATGCTTTCGAATCCCTGTTACAGGGATTTTGATATGATGGCATTAGGAATGGCCAGAGACGGTTATTTCGGTGAGATTATTCACGCTGAAGGGGCTTACATACATGATCTGAGACATCTGAATTTTTCCAAGACTCAATATCATGATATGTGGCGACTGCGGCAAAATGCTTCCCGCAATGGAAATTTATATCCGACCCATGGATTGGGGACTATTTGTAATATCATGGATATCAATTGTGGAGACCAGATGAGTTATTTGGTTTCGGTATCAAGTAATGATTTTATGATGGGTGAGAGGGCCAAAGAACTTGCGGCTGAAGATCCATTTTTTGAAGAGTTTGTCGATAAAGAGTTTCGCGGAAATATAAACTCCACGATTATTCGAACCCACAAGGGGCGAACGATTTTACTTCAGCATGATGTAACATCCCCTCGCCCCGGAATACGTTTTAATTTGGTGAGTGGTACTGATGGAGTAGCCCAGGCGAGGCCATCCCGTGTAGCCAAAAACCACGATGGCTGGCTGCCGGAAGAAGAATTTTCAGACCTGCAGGAACAGTACACCCCTGAGATAAGCAAACAAGTTGGAGATCTCGCAAGACAGGTGGGCGGACATGGCGGAATGGATACTATGATGCTTTGGAGATTGATCGATTGTCTTCGCAATGGGATTCCATTGGATATGTCCGTTTACGACGGTGTTTTGTGGAGTGCAATGGCACCGCTTAGTGAGTGGTCTGTTGCAAATGGGTCTAAACCGGTAGCAATCCCTGATTTTACATCAGGAGCCTGGGATACCAATGAACGAGGAATGGATATTGAGCTTCGGCGAGGGGCGACGACAAACATCATTTAGTAATGAATTTTTTTAGAAATAATTAAAAGTAACCTCAATTAAACAAATACTGACGATATGAGCTTCAATCGTAGAGATTTTCTCAAAAAAAGCGGACTTGCAACACTCGGGCTTACCGGTTTGAGTGCTTTTGGCAATGGCAAGGAAAAAGGACCTAATGAATTTAAGAAAGATCATGAACAGGTCTTTAATATGAACAACTATGCAGCACCTCCAATCGATTTGGTTCGAATTGGTTTTATTGGTGTTGGAAGCCGGGGAAGGGGGCATGTCAGGAGGCTTCGAAGTATTGAAGGAACTGAGATAAGGGCTATTTGCGATGTTGACGAAGGCGCATTAAATCGTATGCTCGAAGATTTTGATGAACCCGTAGATACCTACACGGGAAGTGATGATGCGTGGAAAGAGCTCTGCGAACGAGATGATATTGATTTAGTCGTAAATGCCACACCCTGGCATTTACATGCCCCGATCTGTATCTATGCCATGGAAAATGGAAAGCATACGGCCACAGAAATTCCAGCAGCTCAGAGCTTGGAAGAATGCTGGAAAATGGTAGAAACCTCTGAACGTACGAAAAAGCATTGTGTGATTTTGGAGAATGTCTGCTATGGTGAGTTCGAACTGACCACCCTTAACATGGCAAGACAGGGCTATTTTGGTGAACTGATTCACGGTGAAGGTGCTTATATCCATCAATTGATGAGTCACAATTTTACAAGAGATGGATACCATGAAATGTGGCGATTCCGTGAAAATGCAACTCGTAACGGGAACCTGTACCCAATGCATGGATTGGGTAGTATCGCACAAAGTATGGGAATCAACTATGGTGACCAGATGAAGTACATGGTTTCCGTTTCCAGCGATGATTTTATGATGAAGAAAAGAACCCGTGAGCTCGCTGAATCGGACTCATTCTTTGAGGATTATGTTGATAATGAATTTCGTGGAAATATGAACACGAGCATCATAAAAACTTTCAATGGACGAACCATCATGCTGCAGCACGATGTAACTTCACCTCGACCCTACTCACGAATTCATTTACTGAGTGGAACGGAAGGAATTGCCAGAGGATATCCTGAAGAAAAAATAGCAAATAGTCACGATGGTTGGCTTGAACAGGAAGAGTTCGATGCGGTTATGGAAGAATATAAGCCTGAAATTATAAAAACGGCAGGTGAAATGGCCAGACGCATGGGGGGGCACGGTGGAATGGATTCGCTCATGACATGGCGCTTGATTGACTGCCTGCGAAATGGAATTCCTGTGGAGATGGATGTTTACGATGCCGCTTCATGGAGCTCCGTAATAATGCTCAGCGAATGGTCGGTTGCTAATGAAGCAACACCGATTCATTTTCCGGATTTTACTTCAGGTTCCTGGAAAACGAATAAGCCAATTATGGATATTGAGTTGGAAAGAGGCGGCACTACTCAATTTGTTTAGGGTAAATCTATATGTACGGACAACATATATAAATCCCAAAAGTGAGGCCACATTCAAGGAAGTGTGTGGCCTCATTTTCTTTTATACCTACTCTACTCTTTTTCAATTCGTTTGATTTCGTTCGATAAACAGATGTATCAGGTTGGTGCAATAAGAAAATCTTTTAAATAAGCCTAAAAACATGTCACAAACAAAAATCGGGTTTATAGTTTATGGTGTTCACAAAGATGGCCTGAAAGACCCAATGGGTCAACCGTTTATCGACGAAGAACTGATTAATCGATCAAAAACTAAGCTCAAAAATGCCGGATTGGAATTGATTGAACACGATCTTGTCGTCGCCTCGAAAAAAGAGGCTATTGAATGTTTTTCTGATTTTAAGAAAAGAGATGATATTGATGCCCTTGTTCTCTTTTCCGGCACATGGGTTTGGGCTGCACATATGATCGGCCCCATCCGGGATTTTGCTACTTCAGGAAAAGGTATTATTGTCTGGACACACCCCGGCTCACAGGGATGGCGTCCGGTTGGTGGATTTGTGATCCAGGGTGCATTGAAAGAGGTAGGCATTAAGCATCGCTTTGTGTATGGCAGTCATGAGGACCCAAAAGAGATTGATCGTATTGTGTCCTATTGCAGGGCAAGTCATATAAAAAACAGGTTGAATCTAAATACGGCCGGGGTTTTTGGTGGGCGTGGAATGGGCCAAACGTGTGGGGTGGCAGATCCTTCGCAGTGGATGCGAAAATTCGGCATCGATATCGATTCCCGTGATACGACGGAACTACTGGATATTGCAAAAGAGATTAATGATGATGAGGTAAATCGAGCTCGTGAGGCCATTCAAACCTATTTTTCTGAACCGATTCCGGACGACGAAGTGTCTTCGCGATCCATTCGACTGTATATTGCCTTGAAAAAGATGAAGGAAAAAGAAAATTGGGATATGTACACCATCCAATCATTTCCCGGACTTGGTGATGATTACAGCGCTACATGTTTTGCCCAAAGTATGATGTTGAATGACCGTGTAGCCACATCAACCCTCAGTGATTTTAATACACTACTTACGGTTCGCCTGCTCAATGATTTGAGTGAAGATCCGATCTACTATGGAGACCTTCAACATGTCGATAAATCAAACAATGAAATAAAAATTATCGGTGATGGAGCCTGTCCGCCGTCGCTGGCGGGAGAAGCAGGACCGGCAGGTTTTGCTGAGCATGGAATTCCAACCGAAGGAGAGGCAGGCGGACTTTCCGTTAAACTCGTGTGTAAACCCGGTGAAGGTGTGATTGCAAGACTTGGGAGGAATAAAGGCAAATTTGAGATGGTTATTACAAAATGTTCTGTATTTGAACCATCTAAAGAAGAAATTGAAGAGCGGAAAAGTGAATCAGGTATTCCATTTTGGCCGCATGCATTCGCTACTGCCCATTGTGATATTGATCAGCTTTTGCAGTCTTGGAACAACGAGTATGCCGTGTTGGGATATGGAGAACATCTATATGAAGAGTTAATTGCATTTTGCGATCTGACCGATATTAAAGCGATTGCTCTCTGAATGATAGACAGGTAATTACTCCTGGTAACCAGTAACTCAAACCGACTGAATGGATGAAAGAAATTTTTGAAAGTGGACATTGGTTGGTTGAGTACGACCTTGAGGACGGTGCGAGATTAGGCAGGTTGTGTTATCAGGGATCTGATTTACTCACAACGAAGCCAAGAGAGTTCACTCCCCCTTCTGAAGATTATGGTAAGTATGAAACTCGTCCAGTCTATGGGTATGATGATTGTTTCCCATCTGTGGAAGTCAGCAACTATCCGGGATTGGATTGGACTGTTCCTGATCACGGCGAATTGTGTTGGTTGAAGTGGAAAGCGGATATAGAATCAGACAAAATTATATTTTCGGTTGAAAGTGAAGTTCTTCCCATTCACTTTCAAAGAACTCTTCATTTCCTGGAATCGCAGCTAACCTGGAGTTTCAATGTGCAAAACAAGGGGGAGAAACTGTTGCCGTTCCAGCATGTTATTCATCCCCTCATCAAATTGACTGAAATTAAGACACTGCAGTTTCCGGATTTTGCTTCTCTTAACAATGAGGCTGGAGAAGAACTTGATCTTACAACATCAAATGAACTCAGTGTTTTTCTTCTTTCAAGAAAAAAAGGAGAAACATATATGCTGTATTTGCAAAGTCCGGAAGAGAATTCAATTCAATGGACGTATAAAAATGGTCTGAGAGTTCAGATGAAATACCCTAATAATCTATTTACTTCTATCGGAATTTGGTGGAATCACCTTGGGTATCCCGATGAAGATGGATGCGGGAGAGATGAATGTGCTTTTGAACCGATCCCCGGGTCATCAAGCAAACTGGAAGAGGCAGTGGAGGAAGGGCGTTCCCAATGGGTTGAACCGGGGGATATGAAATCCTGGGATATTGTCTGGTCGCTGGATTTCGAGTAACAGATCGCCAATATAAAGGAGGTATATGCCATTAATTTTAGATCGGGCAGACGTACTGGATGTTTATGATTACGCCAGGGAGAAAAAATGGGTTTTACCGACCTTCAACTCAGAAAATATAACAACTACTGAAGCAATTTTGAGTGCGGTTTTTGAGTATGGGGAATCTATAGGTATTAACAACCTCCCGATTATTATTGGAATCACCAACACCTACAAAGATCGCCCGCAAGCTGTTTACTACACACATACGAAGCGTTGGGATATTGGGTTAAAGCTATTCTTACAAGATCTGAAAGTCCTGACAGATAAAGGGTCTCCTTTTGAGAACCTTCGCGTGATGGTTCACCTCGATCATATCATCTGGGATGAAGACAGAGATCTGCTAGAATGGGATATGAGCCAGTTCTCCTCCATCATGTATGATGCATCCACACTGCCGTTTGAGGAAAATATAAAAAAAACAGTCGCTTTTGTTGAGCAGTTTGGGCAAGAAATTGTGATTGAAGGAGCATGTGACGAAATACAGAAAAGTGGGGAAATGAATGATCCGTTAGGGCTTACAACTCCAGAGATGGCAGTGAGGTATCAAAATGAAACCGGTATTGATATTCTTGTACCAAATCTGGGAACTGAACACAGGTCAAAAAAATCGTCTTTGAAATATCATGGTGAGTTGGCAAAACAGCTATCAAATCAAATTGGAAAAGTTCTGTGTTTGCACGGCTCTTCATCTGTATCAAAAGAGCATTTGGCTAATCTTTACGAGGATGGTATATGTAAAGTTAACCTGTGGACGGCTTTGGAGAGAGAAAGTACAAAGGCCCTATTTGAAGCCATGGTGAAAAATTCAGTAAAGGTGGTTGGGCCTGAAATGACAAAGACACTAATAGCCGATAAAATTTTAGCGGAAGCTGTTGACTACCAGGCCACGCAGTCGATTAAATACTTTACAACTCTATATAGACAGGAGATCATATTTAGGAAAATGAAAGAAATCATAACTCATTATTTAAGACTTTG
>Ga0102931_1001151_pt1 | contig 13187 bp, 10 predicted proteins | sample SalPonR1_C_D1_MG_FD_79282 | JGI IMG/M metagenome (GOLD analysis project Ga0102931, IMG submission 79282) | Salt pond soil microbial communities from South San Francisco under conditions of wetland restoration - Salt Pond MetaG R1_C_D1_MG | ecosystem: Environmental > Aquatic > Marine > Intertidal... | reverse complement strand
TTCTCTCCCCCGCGACGGACGCGGCGCCGCCCCGCGTCACCGACCGCGCCTTCGCCCGCCTCGCCGAGATCGCCGAGGCCGAGGGCGCGCCCGTCAGGCTCCGCGTCGCCGTCGAGGGCGGCGGCTGTTCCGGCTTTCAGTACGACATCGCGCTGGCCGAGGCGGCCGACGAGAACGACCTCGTGCTCGAGAAGGCGGGGCAGGCGGTGCTGATCGATTCCGTCTCGCTGCCGTTCCTCGCCGGCGCCGTGATCGACTTCACGGACGAACTGATCGGCGCGCGCTTCACGGTGGAGAACCCGAACGCCACCAGCGCCTGCGGCTGCGGGGTCAGCTTCTCGCTCTGATCCGCGGCCGGAAGCGGCCGCCGCCTCGTTCCGCAGGCCGGACATGCGGCGCCGAGAACGAGCGGTGGCGTTCTTCGGCGCTTCCTCAAGGGCGCTCGCGAAGCGCCTGAAGCCGTCGCCACGGAGCCGAACCGGTGGACGCGAAGGCGCCCGCCCGCTCGCTCGCGGCAGGCGCGCGCCGTTCGCCGCGTGCGGGCGATCCCGGCCTCGGCCCGCGCCGCCTCCAGCGCCCTCGCGGCGCGCGCGACGCCCGATCGGAATGCGCGCGCCCTCGGGCGCCGCATCCCGTCGCTCGGCGCGGCGACCTTGCGGGCGGGACGGATCCAGGACGACGACGGCCGCTCCACGGGCCCTGGCCTGCGACAGGTCGGCAATCGGTCGCGTCTTCCCTGCACGGCAGTCTTTCCGACCCTCGCCTCCCATGGGCGCCGCGGCTAGGGTCCCGGCCATGCGCGACGCCGTCCCCGACTCGCCCGAGCCCGCCCCGCCCGTCGAGGATGCCGCGACGATCCTCCGGCGCGTCTTCGGCTTCGACGCCTTCCGCCCGGGCCAGGCCGAGATCGTGGAGGCGATCCTCGCCGGCCGCGACGTCCTCGCGATCATGCCGACGGGCGGCGGCAAGTCGCTCTGCTACCAGCTCCCGGCCCTCGCGCGCCCCGGCCTCGCGCTCGTCGTCTCGCCGCTCATCGCCCTGATGCGCGACCAGGTCGCCGCCCTCCGCGCCGCGGGGGTCGAGGCCGGCGCCCTCACCTCCGCCAACGCGCCGGAGGAGAACGAGCGCATCTTCGACGCGATCGAGCGCGGCGCCCTGAAGCTGCTCTACCTCGCGCCCGAGCGCCTCGCCTCCGCCGACCGGCTGCTCTCTCGCCTGCCCGTCTCCCTCCTCGCGGTGGACGAAGCGCATTGCGTGAGCCAATGGGGCCACGACTTCCGGCCCGACTACCTGCGCATCGGGGAGTTGCGGGCCCGCCTCGGCGGCGTGCAGACCGCCGCCTTCACCGCGACGGCGGACGCCGAGACGCGGGACGAGATCGTCGCCAAGCTGTTCGAGGACGCGCCCGAGACGTTCCTGCGCGGCTTCGACCGCCCGAACCTCTTCCTCGCCTTCCAGCCCAAGGACCAGCCGCGCCGGCAACTCCTCAACTTCGTGCGCGCCCGGCGCGGCCGGTCGGGCATCGTCTACGCCGCCTCGCGCAACAAGACCGAGGTGCTGGCCAAGGCCCTGAACGACGAAGGCATCCCCGCCGCCGCCTACCATGCCGGGCTCGAGGGCGAGACCCGCTCGGCCGTGCAGGACCGCTTCCAGCGCGAGGACGGCCTCGTCATCTGCGCCACGGTCGCCTTCGGCATGGGCGTCGACAAGCCGGACATCCGCTACGTCGTCCACGCCGATCTGCCGAAATCGGTGGAGGCCTACTACCAGGAGATCGGCCGCGCCGGCCGCGACGGCGCCCCGGCCGACACCCTCACCCTCTACGGCGTCGACGACATCAAGCTGCGCCGCATGCAGATCGACGAGAGCCCGGCGCCCGAGGAACGCAGGCGCGCCGACCACCAGCGCCTCGCGGCGCTTCTGGCGCTGGCCGAGGCGCCGCGCTGCCGCCGCCAGACCCTCCTCGCCTATTTCGGCGAGACCCTGGCCGAGCCCTGCGGCGCCTGCGACCTCTGCCGCACCCCGCCCCGCCGCTTCGACGCGACCGAGCCGGCGCGGAAGGCCCTTTCCGCGATCTTCCGCACCGAGGAGATGTTCGGGGCCGAGCAGGTGATCTCCGTCCTCCGCGGGGAGCGCAACGACAAGACCGCGCGCTTCGGGCACGAGCGGCTCTCGGTCTGGGGCATCGGCAAGGAGCTCGACCGCCGGCAATGGCGCGGCCTGCTGCGCCAGCTCTACGGCCTCGGGCTGGTGGCGGTGGACGCGAAGAAGGGCTTCTGGCGCCTGACCGAGGCCGCGCGCCCGCTGCTGCGCGGCGAGGCGCGGCTGGAGCTGCGCGAGGACGCCGTGCGCCCCGGCGCCGAGGGCGGGCCGGGCCGCGGCGGGGGCGCCGGCGGCGGCCGGGCGGGCGGCGAGGCCCGCGCGGGCGTGCAGGCGCAGGTCGAGGAGGAGGACGAGGCCCTCTTCAGCGCCCTCCGCGCCCTCCGCCGACGTCTCGCCGACGACCAGAACGCCCCGGCCTACGTCGTGTTCTCCGACCGCACGCTGATCGACATGGCGAGCCGCAAGCCCCGCAGCCTCGACCAGCTCGCCGAGTGCCACGGCGTCGGCGCCGCCAAGCTGGAGAAGTACGGCCGCGCCTTCCTCGAGGTCCTGCTCGACGCCCCCGCTCCGCGCGAGCATCCCGCGCGCGTGCGCCTCGCGGCCACCGGCGACGGGGCGCTGTTCGAGCGGCTGCGCGAGGCCGAGCTCGCGCTCCGCCGCGGCGAGGACGGGACGGGCAAGCCGATGAACGTGAGCAACGCCACCCTCGCCAAGATCGCCGAGCGCCGGCCGACGAGCCTCGAGGCGCTCGGCGCGATCGTCGGGATGGGACCGCAGAAGGCCGAGCGTTTCGGCCCCGCCTTCCTCTCCATCATCGCCGCCGACGCCTGACCCCCGACGGGGACGCGGGCCTCGGGGGCGTCGAGCCCCGACGCGCCGAAGGCGCGCCGAAGACGAGGCCGGCCCGCCCGATCGGTCCGGGGACCGATCGGGCGGGCGCCGCCTCATGCCTTCGCCCGAGCGTCGCGCCCCGTCGCGAGGCGTCGTCTCAGTCCGACCGCCAGCGCCCCGCCTGATCCGGCAGGAACGCCTCCACCGCCGCCGTCGCGATCAGGTGCCAGCCGCCGGCGCCGTCCTCCACCTCGAGCCCCCCGAAGGCCGCCGTCACCTCCGGCATGCCGCGCGGAAGCGCGGCGCGCACCCGGTCGACGTCCACCTCCTCCGGTCTCGGCACGGCCACCGTCACCCGAACCCGCATCTCGGCAGGCGCGAGCCCGCAGGTCCCGAACACCGCGAGCGAGGAATGCCGGATCGCGTCCTCCACCGCCCGGCACGCCGCCTGCGTCGAGTCGCGCGAATGGGTCGAGACGCCCTGCCCCATCTCCAGGATGAAGCGCCGCATCACACCGGCTCCATGTCGAAGCTCACGCAGACCGCGGCGTGCGCGATCACCGTCACCCCGCCCTCCGGCTTCGGCACGTCGAGCCCGCCGGGCTCCACCCGCACCGAGACGTCGCCGTAGGGAAACGCCGCCTTCAGCGCCTCGGCGTCCACCGCCTCCGGCTTCGCGACGCCGATCACGCAGTCGATCCGCATCGCGTCCTTCGGCATCCCGAACGCCTCCGCCGCGGTCAGGGAATTGCGCCAGAGCGCGTCGCGCACCGCCCGCGCGGCGGCCTCGCCGTGGTCTTCGCGCCTCAGCGAAGTCCCCATTCCGAACTCCGTCGCCACCCGCCGTCGCATCGCCCGCCCTCCCCGCTTGGCGCCCGCCGCGCCGCCCTCTAGGGTCGCGCCAGCATGAAGATCGCCAGCTTCAACATCAACGGCGTGAAGGCCCGCCTCCCGGCCCTCCTCGACTGGCTCGGCTCGGCCCGACCGGACGTCGTCTGCCTGCAGGAGCTCAAGAGCCAGGACGCCACCTTCCCGCGCGAGGCGATCGAGGACGCCGGCTGGAACGTGGAGACCCACGGCCAGAAGAGCTTCAACGGCGTCGCCATCCTCTCGCGCCGCCCGATCGAGGACGTGAGCCGCGGCCTGCCCGGCGACGACGGCGACGAGCAGGCCCGCTACATCGAGGCGACGATCTCCGGCGAAGACGCCGCGATCCGCGTCTGCGGCCTCTACCTGCCCAACGGCAACCCGGCGCCCGGCCCGAAATACGACTACAAGCTCGCCTGGATGGAACGCCTGCGCGCGCACGCGGCCGAGCTGATCGCGGCCGAGGAGACCGCCGTCCTCGCCGGCGACTTCAACGTGATCCCCCAGCCCGATGACGCCGCCCGCCCCGAGGCCTGGACCGACGACGCCCTGTTCCTGCCGGAGACGCGCGCCGCCTTCCGGCGCATCCTGCACCAGGGCTGGACCGACGCGCTCCGCGTCCACCACCCGGAGCCCGAGGTCTATACCTTCTGGGACTATCAGGCCGGCGCCTGGCGGAGGAACGACGGCATCCGCATCGACCACGTGCTGCTCAGCCCGCAGGCCGCCGACCGGCTGGTCGACGCCGGCGTCGACGCCCATGTCCGGGGCGGCGAGAAACCCTCCGACCACGTCCCCGTCTGGGTCGAACTCGACCTCTGAGCCTCGCCTTGCACGCCCTCCGTGCGGGGCTTAGGTGTCAACCTGCCAAGACAGGGGAGACCGGCCCATGAGCGTCACGCGAGAGGACATCCTGAAGGCGCTCTCGCGCGTGACGGACCCCGCGAGCGGCAAGGACCTCGTCGCCGCAGACTACGTCCGCGCCCCGGTGTTCCAGGACGGCGCCGTGCGCTTCATCCTCGAGGTGCCCGCCGAGCAGGCCCCGAAGATGGCCGACGTCGCGAAGGCCGCCGAGGCCGCCGTCTCCGCCCTGCCCGGCGTCGAGAGCGCGGCCGCCATCGTCACCGCCCACGGTCCCGCGCAGGCGCCGAAAGGCGCGCCGCAGGGCGAGGCGCCCAGCCTCAAGATCGGCCGCCACCCGCAGCCGCAGGCCTCGAAGAAGATCGAGGGCATCCACCGCATCATCGCCGTCGCCTCCGGCAAGGGCGGCGTCGGCAAGTCGACGCTCTCGGCCAATCTCGCCGTGGCGCTGGCACGGCAGGGCAAGCGCGTGGGGCTGCTCGACGCCGACATCCACGGCCCCTCGCAGCCGCGCATGATGGGCGTCTCCGACCGGCCGAAGTCGAAGGACGGCAAGACCATCGTGCCGCTCGTCGCGCATGGCGTCACCTTCATGTCCATCGGCCTGATGCTGCCCGCGGACGAGGCGGTGATCTGGCGCGGCCCGATGCTGATGGGCGCCCTCCAGCAGATGCTGACGCAGGTGGACTGGGGCGAACTCGACGCCCTGATCGTCGACCTGCCCCCCGGCACCGGCGACGTCCAGCTCTCGCTCTGCCAGAAGGCGGAGGTCTCGGGCGCCATCGTCGTCTCGACCCCGCAGGACGTCGCGCTCCTCGACGCGCGCAAGGCGCTCGCCATGTTCAACAAGCTCGAGACCCCGATGCTCGGCCTGATCGAGAACATGAGCGGCTTCGTCTGCCCGAACTGCGGCCACGAGACCCACGTCTTCAGCCAAGGCGGCGTCGCGAAGGAGGCCGAGGCGCTGGGCCTGCCCTTCCTCGGCGCGATCCCGCTGCACCTCGACATCCGGACCACATCGGACGAGGGCACGCCCATCGTCGCCAAGGCCCCCGGCTCGCCGGAGGCCGCGCCGTTCGAGGACCTCGCCCGCCGCCTGATCGAGGGCGGCATGGTCTGAGCGCCCCTGTCTCCAAGGGGCTGCGCCGCTCGGGGGGATCGACCCCCCTCCCGCCGCCGCGGATCCGCCATGGGCGGATCCGCGAGGGGCCCCCGGACCGAGCGCCGCGCCTCCACCTTGGCGCAGGACGCTCAGATCTCGCGCGGCAGCGCCCCGCCGGGCAGCAGCGCCTCCAGCGCTCGGATCTCCGCCGCGGCCGCGGCGTCGCCCGCCGGCGCCTCGCCCCCGATCGCCTTGCGCGCGGCGCCGGAGGCGTCGACGCCCCCGCCGACCTGCGGCGAGGCCAGCGCAGGCCAGGCCCAGTTCGCCGACAGGACCGCGGCGTTGAAGCGACCGCAGGCCTCCACCGCCTCGGGCTCCGGCGTCAGCGTCGCGAGCGGGATCAGCCGCTCCGCCGCCAGCATCACCGTCAGGGCCTGCCCGGCCCGGCGCCGGTCCATGCCGGCGCGCGCGGCGCGATCCGCCGCCTCGCCGACGGTGCAGGGTCCCTCGGCGACGGCGGCCTCGGCCGCGGCCTGCGCCGCCTCGTCCAGTTTCAGCTCCCCCCAGGGCGCGCGCAGCAGCGGCCCCTCCGGGCGCTCCTCGGGTGAAAGCGCGACCGGCAGCGCCTCGAGCGCCATGCCGGCCTCCCTCTGCCCGGCCCGGCCCTGGCCCCGCGCGAAGACGTCCATGCGGAAGCTGCGCCCGATGGCGAGGTCGCGGAACAGCTCGCCGTAGCCCGCGCGGTCCGCCCTCGTCACCGTCTCCCGCACCCCGTCGCGCATGCCGAGCTGGTCGAAGTTGTCGATCAGCCGCCCGGCCCCGACATAGCTCAGCCGCGCCCCCGCCATCGCCCGCGCCACGTCGTCGTGCCAGGCGGCGCCGCCGGCCGCCGGCAGCAGCTCATGCGCCAGATAGTCCATCGGCTGGTCCTCGAGACCGTCGAGCAGCGCCGAGAGGGCGGTCTCCCCCGCCATCACGCCCGACTTCTCGTCGCGCAGGAACTTGAGGAAGCCGATCGCCTCGCGGATCGCCTCCTCCTGCCCCGGCCCGCGCCGCCCCTCGGCCAGCACCCGCACCAGCTTGCGCAGGGGCTCGCCCATCGCCCAGTTGGGCATGGCGTTGTAGCCGAGATAGAGCAGCGCCCCCGGCCGCATCGCCGCTCGGAGGATGGCGAGGAAATCGCCCCGCGCCGCGTCGGAGATCCAGGTCCAGACGCCGTGCGCGATCACGAAATCGGCCGCGCCCACGCGCTCCGGCGCCGCCGCGATCTCGTCGAAGCCGGCCTCCAGGAACTCGGCGTTGCGGATGCCCGCCGCCGCCGCCAGCTCCCGCGCCGCGAGGATGTGATCGGGCGAGAGGTCCACCCCGACGCAGCGCGCCCGCGGATTGGCCGCCGCCGTCGCCAGAAGCTGGAAGCCCGAGCCGCAGCCGAGGTCGAGGACGGTGAACGCCCCCGTCGCCTCGGCCGGCCTCCGGCCCCGCAGGACCTGCACCGCCCGCATCCAGGCCGGCGCCGCGTTGCGCCGATGGCCGCGGACGTAGTCCCGCGCCACCACGTAGCCGCCGTCCGCGCTCATCGCCGTCTCCCCCTCCGCCGCCGCAGCGGAGGCCATGTCACTCGTCCCGGCCCCCCGGCACAAGCGCCATGCGGCTCAGGCGGCGCCGAGAAGGTCCATCCGCGGCATCAGCTTCAGCAGGTGCTTGGTGTAGTCGTGCTCCGGCGCCTCGAACAGGCGCTCGGTCGGCGCGATCTCGCAGATCCGACCGTGGCGCATCACGGCGACCCGGTCGCACATCTGCCGGATCACCGGCAGATCGTGGCTGATGAACAGCATCGTCAGCCCCAGCTCGTCCTGCAGGTCGCGCAGCAGGTTCAGGATCGTCGCCTGCACGCTCACGTCGAGCGCGCTCGTGGGCTCGTCGCAGATCAGGATCCGCGGCCGGCTCGCCAGCGCCCGCGCGATGGAGATGCGCTGGCGCTGCCCGCCGGAGAACTCGTGCGGATAGCGCAGCGCGGCCTCCGCCCCGAGGCCGACGTGATCCAGCAGATCGCCGACGATGCGCCGCACGTCGGCCTCGCCCTCGGCCAGCCGGAAGAAGCGGATCGGCTCGGCGACGATTTCCAGCACCTTCATGCGGGCGTTGAGGCTGGAATAAGGGTCCTGGAAGATCATCTGCAGCGCCCGCCGCGCCGCCTTCGCCTCCGGCTCGCGCGGCGTGGTGCTCACGTCCCGCCCCATCAGGCGCACCACCCCGGCGTCGGGCCGGTAGAGCCCCGCGATGATCCGCGCCACGGTCGACTTGCCGGAGCCCGATTCGCCGACGAGCCCGAAGCTCTCGCCCTCGCGGATCTCGAAGGAGACGTCGTCCACCGCCTTCAGGTATTTCCGGTTCCGCGGCAGGATCGCCCTTCGCAGCGTGAAGGAAAGGTCCATCCCCTCCACGGTCACCGCCGGCCCCGTGGCCGCCGCCTGCCGCACCGCCGCGCCCAGCCAGTGCGTGCGCACGTCGATCCGCTTGAAGGGTTTGACGCCCCCTTCGATGTAGTCGACCGAGGCGAAGCGCTCCAGCCGCCGGTCCGGCCGCGGCACCGCCGCGATCAGGCTGCGCGTGTATTCGTGCCGCGGCGCGCCGAGGACCTGCGACACCTCGCCGGTCTCCACCACTTCGCCGCGATACATCACGCAGACCCGGTCCGCGATCTCGGCGATCACGCCGATGTCGTGGGTGACGATGATGACGCCGAGGTCGCGATCCTTGCAGAGCCGCCGGATCAGCTCGAGGATCTGCGCCTGAATGCTCACGTCGAGCGCCGTGGTCGGCTCGTCGGCCAGCAGGAGATCCGGCTCCCCGGCGAGGGCGAGGGCGATCACCACGCGCTGGCGCATGCCGCCGGAGAACTGGTGCGGATAGGCCCGGAGCCGAGCCTCCGGCTCGGTGATGCCGACCTGCTCCAGAAGCTCGCGCGCGCGGGTCTGCGCCGCCTCCTCGGAGAAGCCCAGGCACTTGCGGATCGTCTCGACCAGCTGCTCGCCCACCGTCAGCAGCGGGTTCAGCGAGGTCTGCGGATCCTGGAAGATCATGCCGATCCGGTCGCCCCGGATGCGGCGCATCTCGTCCTCGCTGCGCCCCCGGAGGCTCTCGCCCTGAAAGCGGATCTCCCCGGCGGCGACGCGCCCCGGCGGCTCCAGCAGGTCGATGATCGCGTTGCCGATGGTGGACTTGCCGGCGCCGGATTCGCCGACCAGCCCCAGCACCTCGCCGCGCTTGACGTTTAGGCTGACGCCCCGCGCCGCCTTCACCACGCCCCGGCGCGTCGGAAACTCGACGTCGAGGCCCTCGATCTCCAGAAGCTCGCTCATCCGCTCGTCGTCCCTGAAACGGGCGCAGGCTGGCGGGCGGGCCGGCGCCGCGCAGCGGCGCTCGGGGCGTCCGACAGCCCGCCCCTCACCGCAACTTCGGGTTCAGCGCGTCCCGCATCCAGTCGCCCAGCAGGTTCACCGCGAAGACCAGCACCACCAGCGCGATCGCCGGGAAGAAGGTGATCCACCAGAGGCCCGAGAACAGGTACTCGTTCCCGACCCGGATCAGCGTCCCCAGCGACGGCGTCGTCGGCGGGATGCCCTGGCCGAGGAAGCTCAGCGTCGCTTCCGCGATGATCGCGAGCGCCAGGCCGATCGTCGCCAGAACCAGCACCGGGCGCAGCACGTTCGGCAGCACGTGGCGCAGCATGATCAGCCAGGACGGCAGCCCGATCACCCGGGCCGCGAGCACGTATTCCTTCTGGCTCTCCACCAGCGTCGCGCCGCGCACCACGCGCGCGAACTGCGGCCAGTCGGTCAGCCCGATCGCCACGATCACCACGTAGATCGCCAGCTCGTCGCGGCTCTCGGGCGGCAGCATGGTCCGCGCGATGCCGTTGATCAGGATCGCCAGCAGCAGTCCCGGAATGGTCAGCTGCACGTCCGCGACGCGCATGATCAGCGCATCGACCGCGCCGCCGAGATAGCCCGAGATCACGCCCAGCATGACGCCGAGCGCCATGCCGAGGAACACCGCCGCCAGGCCCACGATGATGCTCAGCCGCCCCCCGTAGAGGATGGTCGAGAGCATGTCGCGCCCTTGGTTGTCGGTCCCGAGCAGGTATTCCGCCCGCCCCCCTTCGGCCCAGGCCGGCGGCAGCTTGCCGTCCCAGAGGCTGATCTGCGCAGGATCGAACGGATCGAAGGGCGCGATCAGCGGGGCCGCGAAGCAGGCGAGCATGCTCAGGATGGTCACCGCCGCCGCGACCATGGCGGTGGGCGAGCGGACGAAGCTGTAGAACACGTCGCTGTCGGCCGCGCGCCGCCAGAAGCCCGGCGGCGGCGGCTGGCCGACGTCGTCGGCCCGCGGGCGCAGATCCTCGTCCGGGCGGATCGGGTGCTCGGAACCGTCGTCCCGGCGGTCATGGGCCGCGTCGGTCATGGCGTCCCTCCTCAGGCGGTCCCGATGCGGATGCGCGGGTCGATGGCGACATAAAGGATGTCGACCAGCAGGTTGATCGTCACGAACAGCAGCGCGACGAAGACGAGATAGGCCGCCATGATCGGCACGTCGACGAAGTCCACCGCCTGGATGAACATCAGCCCGGTGCCCGGCCACTGGAACACCGTCTCGGTGATCACGGAGAAGGCGATGAGGTTGCCGATGTTCAGCCCGATGATCGTGACCACCGGCACCAGCGTGTTCTTGAGGGCGTGCCCGAAATTGATCGTGCGCTCGCCGAGGCCGCGCGCACGCGCGAACTTGATGAAGTCGGTGCGCATCACCTCGAGCATCTCGGCCCGCACCAGCCGCAGGATCATCGTCGCCTGGAACAGGCTGAGCGTGATCGCCGGCAGGATGATCGAGGACCAGCCGTCCGCGGTCAGCAGCGAGGTCGACCACCAGCCGAGGTCGACGGTCCCGCCCCGGCCCGAACTCGGCAGCCAGCGCAGGTTGACCGCGAAGACGTAGATCAGCCCGATGCCGATGATGAAGGTGGGCAGACTGACCCCCACCAGCGAGCCCGAGAGCAAGGCGCGACTGAGCCAGCTGTCGCGCCGTATGCCCGTGTAGACCCCGGCCGCGATGCCGAAGCCCATCGCCAGGATCGCCGACACGAAGACCAGCTCCAGCGTCGCCGGCAGCCGCTCCAGGATCAGTTCGTCCACCGGGCGCTTGATGCGGTAGCTGAGCCCGAAGTCGCCCTGCACCATGTTGCCGACGAAACGGCCGTACTGCGTCAGGATCGAATCGTTCAGCCCCAGCGCCTCGCGGATCTGCTCGCGCCGCTCGCGGGTCGCGTCCTGCCCGACCATGTTGTTGACCGGATCGCCGACGAAGTTGAACAGCGAGAACGAGACGGCCGAGACCACGGCCATGACGATCAGCGACTGCATCAGGCGTCGGGCGATGAATCCCAGCATGGGGCGCGCTCCCGGTCGGAGGGGGTCCGGCGGCCGGACCGAATCGTCCTGCTCGAAACGGATCGGCCGCGCCCGGGCTTCAATCGCGAAGCGGGCGCGGCCGCAAGGGTCGACGCCGGGTCAGCCCCGGCGTCGACGCGTCGTCACTCGCTCATGACGATGAAGCGCGGCCGCAGCGCGTCGTCCGCGGCGATCGGCTCGTCCACCTTGTCGGTCATCGCATGGGCGATCACCTGATGGTGGATCGGCACGTAGGGCATGTCCTCCTTCACGATGTCCCAGGCCTCCAGGATCAGCGCGAAGCGCTTCTCCATGTCGGTCTCGGTCTCGATCAGGTCGGTGATCTCGTTCACGCGGGCGTTGTCGTAACCCGTCGCGTTCCACGAGCCCTCGCCGTCGAGCAGGTAGGAGAACACGTAGTGGCTGTCGAGCGTCGGCACGCCCCAACCCAGCATGTAGAAGTCCGAGGTCCGGTTCTGGATCTTCGGGAAGTGCTGGGCCTTGGGGATCGCCTCGAGGTTCACGTCGACGCCGATCCGCGCCAGCATCGCCACCGCCGCCTGACAGATCTTCTCGTCGTTGTTGTAGCGGTTGTTGGGGCAGTCGAGCTGCACCGAGAAGCCCTCGGGATAGCCCGCGTCGGCCATCAGCGCGATCGCCCGGTCGGGATCGAACGGATAGGGCTCGTCGTTCTCGGGCGTGTTGCCGAGCACGCCCGGCGGCGTGATCATGCCTGTCGGGAACGACAGCCCCTCCATCACGACGCGCTGGATCGCGACCTTGTCGATGGCGTGGTTGAAGGCCGCGCGCACCCGCTGATCCTTGAACGGATTGCCCTCGACCGAGGAGGAGCGGAGCTCATCGACGCCCTGATCCATGCCGAAGAAGATCGAGCGGATCTGGGCCACGGTCCGGACCTCGAGCCCCTCGGCCGCCTCGATGCGCTTCAGGTCCTGCAGCGGCGGGTCGAGGACGAGGTCCACCTCGCCCGAGAGCAGCGCCGCCACCCGCGTCGCGGCGTTGGAGATCGGGCGGTACTCGATGCGCTCGATGTTGCCCGGATGGCTGTCCCAGCCCCACCAGTCGGCGTTGCGGCTCAGCACCGTCAGCTCGTCCGGCGCGCGCTCCTCGAGGATGTAGGGCCCGGTGCCGTTGGCGTTGCGGACCGAATAGGTCTCCTCCTTGCCGGCGAAGTCCTGCGGCTCGACGACGTCGTTCGCCTCCGACCAGGTCTTGTCCATGACGTAGACGGAGGTGAGCTGGTTCGGCAGGATCGGGTTCGGCCCGTCCGTGCGCAGGATCACCGTGTGCTCGTCCACGATCTCCACGTCGGTGATCGAGGCGACCTGCTCCTTCCAGTCCGAGCTCGCCGCCTTGGCGCGCTCGAAGCTGAAGGCCACGTCCTCGGCGGTGAAGTCGGAGCCGTCGTGGAACTTGACGCCTTGGCGGAGCGCGAATTCCCAGCCGCCGTCGACCACCTTCCACTCGGTCGCGAGCTCGGGCACCAGGTTCAGCGCCGGATCGCGGCTGACCAGGCTCTCGTAGATCTGGCCCGTCATGGCGATCGTCGGGCCTTCGTTCTGGCTGTGCGGATCCATCGTCAGGGCGTCGCCCTGGCTGGTCCATCGGAAGGTCTGCGCGGAGGCCGGGACGGCCAGCATCGCCAACACGGCGAAGGAGGCGCCCCAGCGGGCTGCGGTGTTCATGAAAACCTCTCCTGTTCGGTCTACGTCCAAGGGCCGACCCCAAGGGCCCACCCACGGCGCCGGGCTTCCCGCCCGGTCGAACCGGATCGACGGTAGCTCCAAGCGTCCGCATGAAACAAGGGCCGAACAATGGGGCGCCCGGCGCTACGGGCCCGTTTGAAAGGCGCCCTTACGGTCTCCGGGGCGGTCAGGGCGCCTCGCCGGCAGGCGCCGCGGGCCCCGCCATCGCGACGAGCGCCTCCGCGAAGCGCCGCGCCTCGGCCTCGAACG
>Ga0102931_1001150_pt1 | contig 13189 bp, 13 predicted proteins | sample SalPonR1_C_D1_MG_FD_79282 | JGI IMG/M metagenome (GOLD analysis project Ga0102931, IMG submission 79282) | Salt pond soil microbial communities from South San Francisco under conditions of wetland restoration - Salt Pond MetaG R1_C_D1_MG | ecosystem: Environmental > Aquatic > Marine > Intertidal... | reverse complement strand
TCATGCCAGAACGGCGGCGCGGCATGCGCACAGCGCGAGAGGGGTAGCGTTGACACGGATCGCGACACTGTGGAGCGGGCTCGACCCGCGCGGACGTCTCGTCGCCTTGTTGGCGGCCGGCGCGGTGGCCTTGGCGGTCATCGGGCTGGCGCGCGTGGCCGTTCAGCCCGGGATGGCCCTGCTCTATGCAGGTCTGGACGCTGCGGCGGCCGGCGGCGTGGTATCGGCGCTCGAAGCGCGGCAGGTGCCCTACGAGGTGCGGGGCGACGCCATCTACGTGCCCGACGGCGAGCGCGACGCGCTGCGCATGACGCTCGCGGCGGAGGGGCGGCCGGAGGGCGGGGCGGCCGGCTACGAGCTGCTCGACGATCTCTCGGGCTTCGGCACGACCTCCGAGATGTTCGACGCCGCCTACTGGCGCGCCAAGGAGGGCGAGCTCGCGCGAACGATTCTCGCGCTGCCGCAGGTCCGCAGCGCGCGGGTGCACGTGGCGAATCCGCAGCGGCGCCCGTTCGAGCGGGGAGGCGAGCCGACGGCGTCGGTCGCGGTCTCGATGAGCTCCGGCGCGCTTCCGGCGCGGCAGGCGGAAGCCGTGCGCTTTCTCGTGGCCGCTGCCGTGCCGGGCCTGTCGCCGGAGGGCGTGACGGTCATCGACGCGGAGAAGGGCGTCGCCATCGCCGATGGCTCGGCGGACGACCCGGCGCGCGGCACGCAGGAGCGGGCGGAGCGCTTGAAGGCCAACGTCGAGCGCCTGCTCGCCGCGCGGGTCGGCCCCGAATCGGTGGTCGTCGAGGTCACGGTCGACGCCGACATGAACTCGGAGACGGTCCGCGAACGGGTGTTGGACCCCGAAGGCCGCGTGGCCGTGCATTCCGACGTCCAGGAAAGTGCCGCGAACTCCGAAGGCGGACCGGGCTCCGGCGTCACCGTGGCCTCCAACCTGCCGGACGGCGACGCGGGCGGCGAGCCCGGCGGCGGCGCCAAGAGCTCCAGCACCGAGACGCGGGAGCGCATGAACTACGAGGTCTCCGAGGTGGTGCGCGAGCGCGTACGCCTGCCGGGGGAGATCCGCCGGATCGGCGTCGCGGTGCTGGTCGACGGAGTGACCGCGCCCGGCCCGAACGGCGCCCCGGTCTGGGAGCCGCGGCCGGAGGCCGAGCTGGAGGCGTTGCGCGCGCTGGTCGAATCGGCTGTGGGCTACGACGCGGCGCGCGGCGACGTCATCACCATCCGCAGCCTGCGCTTCGCCGAAGCCGCGGAACTCGGCGTCACGGTCGAGCAAGGTGCGGGCGACTTCCTGCGCGCCAACGCCGCTACGCTGCTGCAGATGGCGATTCTCGCCGGAGTCGCCCTGTTGCTGGGTCTCTTCGTGCTGCGTCCGCTGCTGACCCGCCGGCCCGAGCCGTTGGCGCTCGAGGGGCGCGCCGCGTTCGAGGCGCTCGAGGGACCGGAGGCGATCGAGGCGCAGATCGCCGCGGCCGGCGAGGCGCTGAGCGCCGACGGCGTGGATCGCGACCGCATGGAGGCGCTGCGCCACGCGGCGGAGGAACGCAGCGAGGCGGCGGCGGCGCTCCTCGCCGCCTGGCTGGACGCCGACCGGGGCAAGGGAGAACGGGCATGAGACGAGGCGTTCTGGCGCTCGAGCGGTTCGAGCTCGCCGCGTCGCCCCGGGATCCGGCGCGACCGGCGGAGCCTGTGGCCCGGTGCGTGGCGGAAGACGCGCGCGAGGCCGAGGCGCGGCTGGCCCGCGCGCGCGGCGAGGCCCGCGCCGAAGGTTACGCGGCGGGCGTCGCGGAGGCCGAGGCGCGCGCGGACGCGGCCCTGCGCCTCGCGCTGTCCGAGATCGGAGAGAGGATCGAGGACTGCCGTCTGGCGATGGCGGAACGGCGCGAGGCCGTCGGCGCCGCGGCGGCGGACATCTGCGAAGCGCTGTTGACGGGGCTCGCGCCCGCTTTCGCACGCGCGGGGCTGGCCGCCGAGATCGCCGCCGCGGCCGCCGAGGGGCTGGAGGGACGGCCGGGCGCCGCGGCATCTCCGGTCATCCGGGTCTCCCCCGGTCAGGCCGAGGCGGTGTCTTGCGCGCTCGTGGGCGCCGGCCTCGCCGCGGAGATCGCGCCCGACGCTGAGCTCGGCGATCTCAGCGCGCGCATCGACTGGGGCGACGGGGCCGACGCCATAGACCTCGACGCGGCGATCGCCGCGGCCCGCATCGCCCTCGACCGACATCTGGAGACGCAGAGGAGACGCCCCGCTCATGGCTGAAGAAGACATCGCCCCCTTGCCGGCGGAAAACACGCCGGTGCGCCGCCGCGGCGGCGCCGTGCTCGCCGTGCCGATCGAGATCGTGGTCTGCGTCGGGCGCGCCCGCCCCATGGTGTCGGAACTGGTGGACCTGCGGCGCGATTCGGTGCTGGCGCTGGACAGCCGCATCGACGACCCCGTCGAGATTCTCATCGGCGACCGGCTCATCGCCCGCGGGGAGTTGCAGGAGATGGACGACGACAGCGGCCGGCTGGCGGTGCGCCTGACGGAAGTGGCGGACCTGTCTCAAGGTGTCTGAGGCGCGCGGGATCGGCGTCACCTGGGCACGGCGTGGGCTCGACGCCGCGGCGTGGCTCGTGCTCGCGTTCGCCGTGGCGGGCGTGCCGGAGGCGGCGCTCGCGCAGGCGCAGGCGACGGCCGAGGGAAGCCTCACGCTCCGCGCCGTGCAGCTCTTCGCGCTGATCACGCTGCTCAGCGTCGCGCCCGCGATCGCGATCATGGCGACCTGCTTTCCCTTCATGGTGACGGTGCTTTCGATCCTCCGCACGGCGGTCGGGTTGCAGCAGTCGCCGCCGAACATGCTGATCGTGAGCCTCGCGCTGTTCCTGACCTGGTTCGTCATGGCGCCGGTCTTCGAGACGGCCTGGCGCGAGGGCGTCTCGCCGCTGGTCGAGGAGCGGGTCTCCCTCGAGGAGGGCGTGACGCTGGCGATGGCGCCGTTCAGGGACTTCATGTCGGCGCGGGTCGACGCCGACACGCTGTCGGCGCTCCAGGCGGTCGCGCCTGTCTCGAGCGCCGAGGCGGCGCCCGCGCCCGATGCGCCGGAGGCCGGCGACGACGACGCGTCGCCGACGCCGCTGTCGGTGCTGGCCCCGGCCTTCCTGCTGTCGGAGATCGCGCGGGCCTTCGAGATCGGCTTCCTGATCTACCTGCCCTTCCTGCTGATCGATCTCGTCGTCGCCTCGATCCTGATGTCGATGGGAATGATGATGGTGCCGCCCGCCGTGGTCTCGTTGCCGTTCAAGCTCGCCTTCTTCGTGGCGGCGGACGGGTGGTCGCTGCTCGCCGGCGCCCTCGTGCGGGGTTACGGAGCATGAGCGCGGATGATCCCACGCCCGCCCTGCCGGCGGTGACGTCGAGCGCGACGGTTCCGGCGCGCCTCGCGCAGCGGCCCGCCCCCGCCGGGCGAGACGGCGGCGCCCTCCCGCTCGACCCTGCCGAGAAGGCCGCGGTGGTGCTGGTCGCGCTCGGGCCGGAGATGGCCGCCAATCTCATGCGCCAGTTCGACGAGCGGCCGATGCGCCGCTTCGCGGCCGCGGTGAGCCGCCTGCACGAGGTGCCGCGCGAGACGGTGGTGGCGGTGGTCGACGAGTTCCTCGAGCGACTCGGCGACGAAACCACGGTGCGCGGCGGCATCGACGAGGCCCGTCGAATTCTGGGGCAGATCCTGGACGAGGAGCAGCTTTCGCGCGTGCTTGAGGAGCTGGATTCGCGGGGCGGCCGCTCGATCTGGCAGCGCCTCGCGGATGCGGCGGACGCGCCCTTCGCCGCCTGGATCGGCACCGAGCACCCTCAGGTCGCGACGGTCGTCCTCTCCAAGCTCCGTCCGGAGCAGGCGGCGCGGCTGCTTGAGCGTTTCGAGCCGGCCTTCGCGCACGACGTGGTGCTGCGCATGTCGCGCGTTCCGACCGCCGACCCGGGCGCGATGGAGGTCCTGAAGTCCTCGATCGAGCGGGATTTCGTGACCGCGATCGAGCGCACGCAAGGCGCGCGCAAGCCGACCGAACTGATCGCGGGACTGATGAACCACGTCTCGGCCTCGGCGCGGGAGGCGTTCCTGGCCCAGATGGAGGAGACGGACCCGAAGCTCGCCCAGGAGGTGCAGCGGGTGATGTTCACCTTCGGCGACATCTCGACCCGGGTGGCGGCGCGGGCGGTTCCGCAGGTGGTGCGCGCGGTGGACGAGCCGGTGCTGCTGACGGCGCTGAAGACGGCGCTGGCCCTCGACGATCCGTCGGCGGAATTCATCCTCGGCAACGTGGCGCGGCGCCTCTCGGAGCGGCTGCGCGAGGACCTCGATGCGATGCCGGAAGTGCGCCAGAAGGAGGGCGAGCAGGCGCAGGCGGAGGTCGTCGCGGCGGTGCGGCGGTTGGCGCAGACCGGGGAGATCAAGCTCATCGAACTCGACGGCGCGGAGGACTGAGGCGCGGGGTTCGGGTTTCGTTCCGGCCCGTTCGGCGGCGCTCCGACCGGCGGGAAGCCGCCGACGGCGCCGCGACGCGCCGGCGCGCGGTCAGCCGCCGACGAGTTCGGCCATCACCTCGTCGGTCATCTCGAAGTTGGCGGTGACGGTCTGCACGTCGTCGTCGTCCTCGAGCGCCTCGAGCAGCTTCATCAGGGTGCGGCCCTTCTCGGCGTCGATCTCCGAGGTGGTCATGGGCTTCCAGACCAGCCTGGTCGACTCGGCCTCGCCCAGCGTCGCCTCGAGCGCGGTGGAGACGTCGTTGAGGTCCTCCGCCGCGCAGAGCACGACGTGGCCGTCCTCGGAGCTTTCGACGTCCTCGGCGCCCGCCTCGATCGCGGCCATCATCACCGTCTCGGCGTCGCCGGCGGAGGCGGGGAGCACGATCTCGCCCCGACGCTCGAACATGAAGCCGACGGAGCCGGTCTCGCCGAGGTTGCCGCCGTGCTTGGAGAAGGTGGAGCGGACGTTGGAGGCGGTGCGGTTGCGGTTGTCGGTCAGCGCCTCGACGATCACGGCGACGCCGGCGGGGCCGTAGCCCTCGTAGCGGATCTCCTCGTAGGTCTCGGCGTCGCCGCCCTGGGACTTGTTGATCGCGCGCTGGATCACGTCCTTCGGCACCGACTGGGCCTTGGCCTCGCGCACGGCGAGGCGCAGTCGGGGGTTCTTCTCGGGATCGGGGTCGCCCATCTTGGCGGCGACGGTGATCTCCTTGGAGAGCTTGGAGAACAGCTTGGAGCGCGCGGCGTCCTGGCGCCCCTTGCGGTGCTGGATGTTGGCCCATTTGGAATGGCCGGCCATTGCGGTCCTCGCGCGTCGCTGCGGTGTTCGAAGGGCGATATAGCCGCCGCCGCGCGGCCGCTCAAGCCGGGCTCAGCCGAGGGCGTAGATCAGGAAGGCGACGAGGGCCAGCGGCACGAAGAGGTTGCGGAGCCGCCGCTCCCGCTCGAGGAAGCGCGCGAAGGTCGGATCGGCGGCCACGTCCTCGGGGATCGCCTCCTTGCCGAAGAGGGCGGTCTGCAGTTCCGAGACCACGGCGAGGCGCGGCAGGCGCCGGCGGGATCGGCGGCGCAGCGCTTCGAAATAGTCCGGATGCGCCCGTTCGAGATGGATCGCGGCGGCGCGGATCTGGAAGCCCCAGACCGTGAGCGCCAGGAAGCCGAGGGCGAGCACCCCGAGGAACAGGCGGGCGATGGCGGCGTCGGAAAGCGGGATCATGGGTCAGAGCGGCCAGATGAAGGGGATCAGGGTGCAGGCCACGGCGCCGAGCAGGAGGTTCAGCGGCAGCCCGATGCGGAGGAAGTCGGTGAAGCGGTAGCCGCCCGGCCCGTAGACGAGCGTGTTGGTCTGGTAGCCGATGGGCGTCGCGAAGCTGGCGGAGGCGGCGATCATCACGGCGACGGCGAAAGGTCGGGGATCGACCCCGAGGGCGATGGCGAGGGCGATGGCGATGGGCGTCATCACCACCGCGACGGCGTTGTTGGAGACGAGCTCGGTCATCGCCGAGCACATCAGGTAGACGAACCATAGCGCGATCGGCGGGGGGACCGCCATCAGCGCGGGCGATACGGTGTCGACGACGAGCGCGACGGCGCCCGACCGGTCCAGCGCGGCGCCGATGCCGAGCATGGCGAAGATCAGCGCGAGGAGGCGGCCGTCCACGCTCTCGAACGCCTCGTCGGCGTCGATGCAGCGGGTGAAGAGCACCACCGCGACGCCGACCACCGAGGCGGCGGCGATCGGCGCGAGGCCGGTGGCGGCCGCGGTCACCACGGCGGCGAGGACGGCGAGCACGACCCAGGCCCGGTCGCGGCGATAGGGCCGTTCCGTCGGCTGCGCGAGGTCCACCAGCCCGACGTCGTCGGCGAGGCGTCGGATGTCCTCGGGATCGCCCTCGAGCAGCAGGGTGTCGCCGACGCGGACCACGATGTCGTCGAGCTGACGGCCGAGATTCTGGCTGCGGCGATGGACGGCGAGGGGATAGACGCCGTAGCGGCGGCGGAGGCGAAGCTGCCCGAGGGCGCGGCCGACGAGCCGGCAGTTGGGGCCGATCAGCGCCTCGACGGTGACGGTCTTCTTCTCCGAGAGCCGGTCGATCATGTGCAGCGCGCGGGTCTCGCGCAGGCCCAAGAGCTCGTTGACGCCGGTGCGGAGCACGACGCGGTCGCCCTCGGTCAGCACGAGGCCGGTCATGGAGCGGCGGAGCGATTCGTCGCCGCGGAGGACGTCGATCACGCGCATCCCGTCGCGACGGAAGAGATCGACCTTCAGCACCTCCTGCCCGATCACCGGGGAGGCGGGGGGCACCGCGACCTCGGTGAAGAACGAGAGGCGTTTGCGGTCGCCGAGGAAGTCGGTCATCGCCTGCCGCTCCGGCAGCAGATGCGGGCCGACGAGGCGCAGGTAGATCAGCCCGACCACGGCGAGGCAGAGGCCGAGGGGCGTGATCTCGAACAGCGAGAAGGGCGCGAGGCCCTCGGTCCGCGCGACGCCGTCGACGAGAAGGTTGGTGGAGGTGCCGATCAGCGTCGTCGTGCCGCCGAGGATCGCGACGTAGCTGAGCGGGATCAGGAGCCGCGAGCCGGTGGTGCCGAGCTGCCCCGCGAGGCGCGCGGCGATCGGGATCAGCACCACGACGACGGGGGTGTTGTTCATGAAGGCCGAGGCGGCGAGCGCGAAGGCGGCGAAGCCGGCGAGGGTGAGCGCCGGCCGCGCCTCGGCCCGCGCCAGGGCGACGCGGGTGAAGGCGTCGAGCGCGCCCGTGCGCACCAGCGCCCCCGAGAGGATGAACATCGCCGCGATGGTGAGCGGGGCGGGGTTGGCGAGGGCGGCGGCGAGGTCCTGCGCCGGCAGGACGCCGGCGGCGAGCATGGCGGCGACGCCGCCGATGGCCACCACCTCCGGCGGGAAGCGCTCCGACACGAAGAGCGCGAACATCCCCGCCACGACGGCGAGCGCGAGGAACGCGGGCAGAAGGTCCGGCGCGGCGGCGGTCATGCGGGCGGACGTCCTCCGGCGGGGCGCGCGTCTCGGGCCGCGGGTCTGTTAGCGGCGGGACGGCGCGGCGGCAAGTTCAGCGCCGCGGCTGCACCAGCGCCATGCCGGCGAGCATGACGGCGAGGGCCGCCCAGATCCAGCCGGAATGCCGTTCGGAGAGCAGCGCGACGCCCCAGAGCACGCCGGAGAGGGTGACGACGTAGGAGACCAGCGAGGCGTAGACCGGGCCGCCGAGCCCGACCAGCCTGAGATAGCCCCAGTAGCAGCCGGCGTGCAGGACGCCGCCGATCAGGATCGCCTGTTCCGGCGCGCCGAAGGGCCCCGGGAAGGGGACGCGGAGCGACGGCAGCGCGGCGAGGAGCGGCGCGAGGGCGATGATGCCGAGGATCGAGGCGCCGAGAAGCGCCGCCACCGGATCGGTGGCGACGGGGGCGCGGAGCTTCACGAAGACGCCCTCCGCGCCGTAGCAGAGCGGGGTCAGCAGGCAGAGCACCACGAACGGCCAGGCGGCGGGGTCGGGCAGGCTCGCCTCGGGACCCAGCAGGAGGACCATGGCGACGCCGCCGAGGGCGACGCCGACGAGGCGCAGGGGCTCGGGACGCCGTTCCGCCCCGGTGAGGGCGGCGAGCAGGACCGAGATCATCGGCACGGTGGCGATGACGATGGCGACGACGCCGGCGGGCAGCGCCGTGAAGGCGACGAAGCTGGCGGCGTTGGGGATCAGCGTGCCGAGCAGCGCGACGCCGGCGTAGAGGATCAGCGCCTCGCGCGTCAGGGCGGGGCGGAGGCCGCGGACCACGGCCAGCGGGCCGAGCACGGCGACGGTGAGCGCGAGCTGCCAGAAGATCAGCCCGGCCGGATGATGGCCGGTGGAGACCGCGACCTTCCCCGTCACCAGCGTCGCGCCCCAGGCCGCGCCGACGACAAGCAGCGTCGCGCCGAGGGCGAGCGGACGCGGGGCGGGAACGGGGTCGGCCGTGGGCATCGGACCTCTCGGACAGGGCGGAGCGGACCGTGCACCGGCCCGGGGCGCGGGAACAAGGGCGCTTGCGCCCGCCGCAGGGGCGGTTAAGTCGGCGGGGATGAGGATTCTGTTTCTCGGCGACGTGATGGGACGCTCCGGCCGGAGCGCGGTCATCGATCGGCTGCCGGGCCTTCGCAAGGCCTGGGCGCTGGATTTCGTGGTGGTGAACGCCGAGAACTCGGCCTCCGGCATGGGGCTGACGGCGACGATCGCGGGGGAGCTGTTCGCGGCCGGCGCCGACGCGCTGACGCTGGGCGACCACGCCTTCGACCAGCGCGAGATGCTGACGCATGTCGAGCGCGAGCCGCGCATCCTGCGCCCGCTGAACTACGCCAAGGGCGCGCCGGGCGCCGGGGCGCGCGTGTTCGAGGCGACGCGCGGGCGCAAGGTGCTGGTGATGCAGGCGCTGGGGCGGGTGTTCATGAACCGGCCGTTCGACGATCCGTTCTCGGCCGTCGAGGGGGCGCTGAAGACGGCGCGGCTCGGCGCGGCGGTGCAGGCCGCGATCTGCGACGTGCACGCCGAGGCGACCTCGGAGAAGATGGGGATGGGGCGCTGGCTCGACGGGCGCGTCTCGTTGGTGGTCGGGACGCATACGCACGTGCCGACGGCGGACGCGACGGTGATGCCGAAGGGCACGGCCTACATGACCGACGCGGGCATGTGCGGCGACTACGACAGCGTGATCGGGATGCAGGCCGACGAGCCGATGCGCCGCTTCGTGACCGGCATGGCGACGGGGCGGTTCCAGCCGGCCTCGGGTCCCGCGACGCTGTCGGGGATCTACGTCGAGACCGACGACGCGACGGGGCTGGCGAATACGGCGTCTCCGGTGCGCCTCGGCGGGCGGCTGGCGCAGGCCGTGCCGGAGGGGCTGCCCGCGGTCTGAGCCTCGCTCAGCGGCGGGGCGCCGCCGGCGCCGCGGCGGCCGGAGCGTCGGGGCGGAAGACGCCGTCCTCGGTGGCGATCGCTGCGAGGGGAACGTCCGTCGCCTCCCGCGGCAGCGGCTCCGGCGCGAACTGGTCGGCGTAGGCGAAGCCGAGGGCGCGGGCGCCCGGCAGGTCGGCGAGCGTGCGGTCGTAGAAGCCGCCGCCGTAGCCGAGGCGGTATCCGAGCGAATCGTAGGCGGCGAGCGGGACGATCAGCGCCTCGGGCGTCACCCAGTCGCCCGCCGCCGGCGCCGGCGCGCCGAACACGCCGGGGACGAGCGTGTCGCCCGGCGCCCAGGCGCGGAAGCGGAGGGGGCGGCCCGGCCCCTCGACCACCGGCAGGCAGAGGCGGCGGCCCTCCGCGTGGAGGGCCGCGAGGGCCGGGCGGGGATCGATTTCGGTGCGGATCGGCATATAGGCGGAGACGGTGGCGGCCGACTCGCGCGCGAACGCCCGCAGGAGCGCCTCGGTCGCCGCGACGGGGGCGGGGCCGAGCGCCTCGCGCGCGACCTTGCGGCGGGCGAAGGCGGCGAGGCGCGCGGCGGCCTTGGCTTCCGCGATCGGGGAGGATTCAGGCGCATGCGGCGTCTCGGTCATGGCGCGGGACCCTCTGCCGCCGGAAAAGGAAACGCCGGAGCATTCGCCCCGGCGTTTCCTGCGGAAATGGCATCCCCTAGGGGAATCGAACCCCTGTTTCCACCGTGAGAGGGTGGCGTCCTAACCGCTAGACGAAGGGGACATGAACTCCGCTGCGTTGGAGCGGCAGGTAGGACACGAGGGCGGGGGCTGTCAAGGGGCGCGCGGCCCCTCGCGGCGGACCGGCGTACGGGAGAGGAGCGCACCGCTTTCGCGGTCGTAGACCAGCAGCGCCTCGGCCCCCGCCGCGTCGCGGACGAGAACGAGCAGCTCCGCGCCCGAGGCGCCGAGGGCGGCGACGCTCTCTCCCGCCGGCAGGGCGAGGTCGGGCGCGGCGACGGGCGCCGCGGGGCGCGTCGCGGGCCCCTCGACGACGCGGGCGAGACGCCAGACGAGGATGCCGGCGACGCTGGTCATGCCGACGATCAGCACGACGGTGAGCAGGGTCACGAGCCGCCTCAGCGCGCGCAGGCGCGGCGGCTCGGGCGGCTCGTCCTCGTCGTCGAGGGGCGGTAGGGTCTGACTCATGGACGGGGCGCTCGACGATGAGGAGAGGGACGCCGCGGCGGGCGCGCCGCCGCGGCGGCTGACGGTGCCGACGGCGCTGGCGGGCGCGCGGCTGGACAAGGCGCTGGCCGGGGCCGGGGCGCCCGAGGGGCCGAGCCGCTCGCGCATGAAGGCGCTGATCGAGGCGGGCGCGGTGACGGGGCCGGACGGCGAGGTCGTGCGCGACGCGCGGCGCGCCGTCAAGGCCGGCGAGATCTGGACGCTGGCCGAGCCCCCGCCGGCGCCCGCCCGACCGGAGGCGGAGGCGATCCCGCTCAGCGTCGCCTACGAGGACGCTCATCTGATCGTGGTGGACAAGCCGGCCGGGATGGTCGTGCATCCGGCGCCGGGCGCGACGCGGGGCACGCTGGTCAACGCGCTGCTGCACCATTGCGGCAGCGGGCTCTCCGGCATCGGGGGGGAGGCGCGGCCGGGGATCGTGCACCGGATCGACAAGGACACCTCCGGCCTGCTGGTCGCCGCCAAGACGGAAGCGACGCATCGCGGCCTCGCGGCCCTGTTCGCGGCGCACGACGTGGAGCGGGCCTACGCGGCGCTATGCTGGGGCGCGCCGGGACCGGAGTCCTCGCGGATCATGGGCCTCGCGGGGGTGAGCGCCGAGCCCGGCGGACTGCGGGTGGAGGCCGCGATCGCGCGGCACCCCACGGACCGCAAGCGCATGGCGGTGACGCGTGCGGGCGGCCGGCACGCGGTGACGCATCTGCGCCGGGTCGGCGTCGCGACGGAGGGCGCGGCGGCTCGGCTCGTCTGCCGGCTGGAGACGGGGCGGACGCACCAGATCCGGGTGCATCTGGCCTGGCTCGGCCATCCGCTGATCGGCGATCCGGTGTATGGCCGGGGGCGGCGGGCGCCGCGGACGCTGGGCGAGGCCGGCGCGGCGGCGGAGGCCTTTCCCCGCCAGGCGCTGCACGCCGCGACGCTGGGCTTCCGTCACCCCGCGACGGGCGAGGCGCTGCGCTTCGAGGCGGAGGAGCCGGAGGATTTCGCCGCGCTGGCGGCGGCCCTCGGCCTTTAGCGCCGCCGGACGAGACCGAGACCGGCGAGGGGAGACCGAGCGGCGCCGCCGCGGCGGGCAGGCCCGCGTCGGCGGCATGGAGGGTGGAGCGGTTCCGGGCCTGCGGCGACGCGCCGGCGCCGTAGAGGCCGGACGCCGGCGGATCGCCTTTGACGACAGTTTGTCCCGACCGACACCCGCAATGGAAAGGCGGCGCGCCGCCACGGCCCTTTGTTTCGGGAACGATCGACCCCATATCGCGTTGTAAAGAGGTGACACACCCGAGCCAGAGGAGGCGTCCGTCGAGGGGCGGACGTTCGGAAGGGACGATGAGCTACACGAGATTGCCGGCGCCTTCGCCGGAGCAGGGCCTGAGCCGCTACCTCCAGGAGATCCGGAAGTTCCCCATGCTGGAGCCGGAGGAGGAGTACATGCTGGCCAAGGCCTGGGTCGACCACGGCGACAAGGAATCCGCGCACAAGCTGGTGACGAGCCACCTGCGGCTCGCCGCCAAGATCGCCATGGGCTATCGCGGCTACGGTCTGCCGCCGGCTGAGGTGATCTCCGAGGCGAACGTCGGCCTGATGCAGGCGGTGAAGCGGTTCGACCCGGAGAAGGGCTTCCGCCTCGCGACCTACGCGATGTGGTGGATCCGGGCGGCGATCCAGGAATACATCCTGCGCTCCTGGAGCCTCGTGAAGATGGGCACCACGGCGGGGCAGAAGAAGCTGTTCTTCAACCTGCGCAAGGCCAAGAACCGCATCGGCGCGCTGGAGGAGGGCGATCTCCGGCCCGAGAACGTCGCCACCATCGCCGACAATCTCGGCGTGACCGAGACCGAGGTGATCGCGATGAACCGCCGCCTCGCCGGGGGCGACGCGAGCCTCAACGCGCCGCTGAAGTCGGACGGCGAAGGCTCGGCCGAGTGGCAGGACTGGCTGGCGGACGACGACGCGGACCAGGCGGCGCAGTACGCCGAGCGCGACGAGCTCGAGAGCCGGCGCGAGCTGCTGATGGCGGCGATGGAGGGCCTCAACGAGCGCGAGCGCCACATCCTCACCGAGCGGCGGCTGAAGGACGATCCGGTGACGCTGGAGGAGTTGTCCAAGGTCTACGACGTCAGCCGCGAACGGGTGCGCCAGATCGAGGTGCGCGCCTTCGAGAAGCTGCAGAAGCGGATGCGCGAGCTGGCGGCCGAGAAGGGGATGATCCCCGAGGTGACCTGAGCCTCACCGGGCCTCGGGGAACCGCTCGCCGCCGGCGGGCGCGAGCCCCGGCAGCCAGGTCTCGTGGACGTGCAGCCACTCGACGCCGTTCGGCGTGCCTTCGCGCGCGCGGTAGAGGACGGAGGCGAGGCGGGCCGAACGATCGCCCGCGAGCCGGTGATGCTCCTCGTAGGTGACGAGGGTGCAGTCGCCGACGGTGTGGACGTGGGCCGGAGCCTCCACGGTGATGGCGAAGGCTCCGGCGCGATCGGCGAGGGCGCCGTGCAGGCCTTCGAACTCCGTCAGAAGCGCCGGAAGCTCCGTCGTCGTGCC
>Ga0102931_1001149_pt1 | contig 13205 bp, 15 predicted proteins | sample SalPonR1_C_D1_MG_FD_79282 | JGI IMG/M metagenome (GOLD analysis project Ga0102931, IMG submission 79282) | Salt pond soil microbial communities from South San Francisco under conditions of wetland restoration - Salt Pond MetaG R1_C_D1_MG | ecosystem: Environmental > Aquatic > Marine > Intertidal... | reverse complement strand
GGCCCAGAACCCCTCCGGATCCGAAACCGAGGCCGCGTACATCTCATCGTAACGCGCCGCATCAACATGCGCCCGCGATACAGTCGCGTCAGAAGGCGGGTGGCTCGGGGTCAGGGATTCATCGGGTGTCATGGTGTCCTCCTCACGTCTCGCCGGGGCCGCGCCCCGACATGGCGGGGCGGACAGTGGCTTGGCGACGTCATACACAATTCTTGTAAATGACGGGACTTGGGTATCGGTTCTGCTTGTGTTTCTTGTAAATTGCTTTTGCGTGACGGCTCATCTTGCGTAAAGAATTTTGCAATTGACGGTTTCCCCTTGTTTTCCCGAACAGAGTCAACCGTGCGCCGTGCCGGTCGCGCGCCGTGGCCGTATACAATGGCATACTGTTAGCGCCCAAACTGCCGCCGCCGTGACCTGTGGCAAATTGTCGAGGCAGGGGTCCGGGCCGTGACCGCGCCGAATCGAGTCGGTTTCGAGGTGTCGCCGCAGCCCTCGTGCGTCAGGTCACCGAGGACCAGAGAACATGGCCGGCCATGTAGATAACGACCAGCGATCCGATGCTGTAGAACGTGGCGCGAAGCTCGTGCGACCACTGGCGCGCATAGGCCAGAAAGTGGGCAAGCCGGGCCAGCACGAAGCCGGCGAAAAGCACCTGTGCCAGCGCGAGCGGTGGATCGACCAGGACGAAGAGCAGCCCGGCCGCCCAGAACGCGGGAATGTTCTCGAGATCGTTCCGGTGCATCCGGCGGGACCGGTCGACATAGTCGTCGGGCGCCAGTTGCGACGGGTCGGGCGCGGGGTTGATCGGGCCCGGGCGCAGGTCCTCGGGGCTGGCCCAGCCGCCGCGGACACGCATCATCCGGGCAACCGTCATCCAGCCCTGCCCCATGACCTTGAGCACCATGAGCGCGGCGGCAACGGCATAGGCGGCAAAGACCGGGTTCTCGAGGGTCAGCAGGGGCATGGCATTTTCCACGGTTTACCTACCAAAGGTAAGGAAATAACTTACCGATGGTAAGCCGTCAAGAGGAGCCCATGCCCGACCCTGCCCCCCGAGATCGTATCCTGGCCATTGCCCATGACCTGGTGGTGTCACGGGGGCCTTCGGCGGTCACCTTCGACGCCATCGCGCGGCGGCTGGGGCGGACCAAGCAGGCGGTGATCTACTGGTTCCCGACCAAGCGGGACCTTCTCGCCGCGCTGTTCCTGCCCGCGCTGGAGGCCGAGGCCGAGGCGGTCATCGCCGCGCTGGACGGCGCCGAGGGCCGGGCGGAGGCCATCGAGCGGGCGCTGCGGGCGCTGGCCCGGTTTCACCTGGCCGACCTCGACCGTTTCCGGATGATGTATCTTGCGCCGCAAACCAGCCGCGGACGGCCGGGCGAGCGTGGCCTGGTCAGTCAGGTGCACCCGGTCACGGACAGGCTCTACGGGGTGCTGGCCCGGCACCTGGACCCGGCCGACCCGGACGGTGCACGAGCCGAGGCACTGGCCCTGCACGCGGCGCTGCTGGGACTGATGACGATGCAGGGGCTGGCCACGGCGCTGGAGGACCCCCTCAAGCACGATGCCGAGACCCTGACCGAGGCGCTTGTCGCGGCACTGACGCGGGCCTGATCCGGGCCGTCTATCCCAGCGGGCAGGGCGTCACGTCGACGTCGATGACGACGCGGGTCTCGGGGCCGAAGGTCACGCCGCTCATGTCGATGAAGAGCTGGCCCCCTTCGGTAAAGAGCGCACCGTCGGACAGGGGGGCGGTGGAGCGGTTCATGTTCTGCGCAACACCGTCGAACAGCACGCACTCGGTCAGGAAGTCGAGGACATAGCCGTTGAACTCCAGCACCGGAAAGCGGGCCTTGGGCATCTCGGGGTAGGTGATGACGACACTGCGCGCGCGGATGTCGATGATCGCGGGGACCACGTCCCAGCCGTTCTGCACCCCCTCGGGCCCCAGCCCGTATTCCACCGCGTCCGAGACCCGGGCGGGGTGGCGCCGGCCGACGAAAATCGGCGTTTCGCGATCTTCCCAGGCGCGGGTGCCGAAGGTGACGTCGCGCCCCATGAGCCCCTCGGCCTCGGCCGGGGCCGCCGTGACGCCGAGCGCCAGGACGGCCAGCGCGGCTTTCACGCCGCCAGGCCCTTGGTGCCGAGGTCGAGGTATTTCCGGCGGCGCGCGGCGCGCAGGTCGTCCCCGCTCTTGGCGTCCATCTCGGCCAGCATCACTCGGATCGCCTTGCCGACGCTCTCCATCGCCTTGGTCTTGGCACGGTGGGCGCCGCCCAGCGGTTCGCGAATGATCCGGTCGCAGATGCCCAGTTCCTGCAGGTATTGCGCCGTCAGTCGCAGGGCCTCGGCGGCCTCGCGCATCTTGTCGGCGTCTTTCCACAGGATGCTGGCGCAGCCTTCGGGCGAGATCACCGAGTAGACCGAGTGTTCCAGCATGGCGACACGGTTGGCTGTGGCGAGGGCCACGGCCCCGCCGGAGCCGCCCTCGCCGATGATGACGCTGACCAGCGGCACGCGCAGGGCCAGGCATGTCTCGGTCGCGCGGGCGATGGCTTCGGACTGGCCGCGTTCCTCGGCCCCCTTGCCGGGATAGGCGCCCGGGGTATCGACAAGGGTGATGACCGGCAGCCCGAAGCGGTCGGCCAGCTCCATGAGCCTGATCGCCTTGCGATACCCCTCGGGCCGGGCCATCCCGAAATTGTGGGCGATGCGCGACTTTGTGTCATGGCCTTTCTCGTGGCCGATCACCATGACCGGCCTGTCGTCCAGCCGGGCCAGCCCGCCGAGCACGGCGTAGTCGTCGGCAAAGTTCCGGTCCCCCGCGAGCGGTGTGTACTCGGAAAAGAGCGCCTCGATATAGTCCCGGCAGTGCGGACGTTCGGGGTGGCGCGCCACCTGGCATTTGCGCCAGGGCGTCAGGTCGGCATAGAGACTTTGCAGCAGGTCGGCGGCCTTCTTGTCGAGGGCCTGGGCCTCGGCTTCGATGTCCATTCCCTCGTTCGCGCGGCCCATCGCGCGCAGTTCGGCCGCCTTGCCCTCGATTTCCGCGAGGGGCTTCTCGAAGTCGAGATAGTTGGTCATGGGACACCCTTTGCCAAGCCTGCGCCCATATAGAGGCGCATGACGGCGGGATGCAACGGGGCTCGGGTCCGGTGACGGGACCCGCGTATCAGGGCGACCTGCGCGGATGCTTGCCGCGATCCGTGTCAGCCCGCGATCATCTCGGCCTGGCGCACGATGACCTCGGCCTGCTTGATGGATGCGATATCGACCAGCCGGCCCTTGTGGACAGTCGCTCCTTCACCGCGGGCCTTGGCCTCCTCCATCGCGGCGAGTATCTCGCGCGCCTCGGCCACGGCTTCGTCAGAGGGGGTGAATACCAGGTTGGCCAGGGCGATCTGCTTGGGGTGGATGGCCCACTTGCCCACCATGCCCAGCGTGGCAGAGCGTCGCGCCTGGGCGATGTAGCCGTCATCGTCCGAGAAGTCCCCGAACGGCCCGTCCACGGGCAACACGCCGTGGGCGCGGCAGGCGGCGACGATGGCGGCCTGCGCCCAGTGCCAGGGATCGGACCAGTGTTTGCGGCCTTCGTGCAGCATGTAATAGTTTTCCTGCGTGCCGCCGATGCCGGTCGTGGCCATGCCCATGGAGGCGGCGAAATCCGCGGCGCCAAGGGACATCGCCTGCATGCGTGGGCTGGCGGCGGCGATTTCCTCGACATGGGCGATGCCGGCGGCGCTTTCGATGATGACCTCGAAGCCGATCGGCTTCTGGCGGCCCTTGGCGGCCTCGATCGCCGTGACCAGCGCATCGACCGCGTAGATGTCAGAGGCATTGCCAACCTTGGGGATCATGATCTGATCCAGCCGGTCCCCCGCCTGTTCCAATAGGTCGACCACGTCGCGATACCACCAGGGGGTGTCCAGCCCGTTGATGCGCACCGAGAGGGTCTTGGTGGCCCAGTCCATGTCGTTGATGGCCTGGATGACATTGGCGCGGGCCAGGTCCTTGTCCCCGGGGCTGACCGAATCCTCCAGGTCGAGGTTGATCACGTCGGCGGCGCTGGCGGCCATCTTGTCGAAAAGCTTGGTGTTGGAGCCGGGGCCGAACAACTGACAGCGGTTCGGTCGGGCGACCGGGGCGGGTTGCAGGCGAAAGGACATGGTCGGCTCCTTCAGGTAAGTATATTTCGTATTTGTTGCCTTGGTAGGTATATTCTTGCGCCTTGTGCTGCAAGGGCGAATTCGCAGGTGCAGCATTGCGCGTTCGGGGGCGTATGACTTCCCGTCTCTGCAAGAATCCTGCGTCGAATGGCGAAACGGGGTGTTCTGTTTCGCAGTAGAGCCCCTGAACGCGCGAATTTCGAATCCACTTGGGTCCGGGGCGTGCTTCGATAGGGTGGCATCATCGGAGGTTCCACATGATTCCCACCCCCTATCTTCTTTTCCTGGGCGACGCGCCGGATCAACTGGCTGCCAAAGTGGCCATCGGAATAAAGGATTGGCGCCCGGAAAACGCGGTCGGCCAATTGCGACTGCGCGGTTGCAAGGCCGACCTGGGCCTGGCCGACATGACACTGGACGAGGCCCGCGCCGCCGGGGCACAAACACTCGTGATCGGTGTGGCCAATCGCGGGGGCGTCATCAGCGACGCCTGGAAGAAGGTACTGATCGAGGCCCTTGATATGGGGTTCGACATTGCCAGCGGGTTGCACAACCTGTTGCGCGATGACCCCCAGCTTGCCGCCGCCGCAGGGCGCGCGGGGCAGGAATTGCACGATGTGCGGGTGCCCTCTGTCAGCTATCCCATTGCCGAGGGCCAGAAACGCAAGGGCAAGAGGTGCCTGGCCGTGGGCACGGATTGTTCGGTGGGAAAGATGTACACCGGCCTGGCCATGGATGCCGAGATGCGCAAGCGGGGCCTGAAATCCAGTTTTCGCGCCACCGGCCAGACCGGGATACTGATCACAGGGCGCGGCGTGCCGCTGGACGCCGTCGTCGCCGATTTCATGGCCGGGTCGGTGGAATACCTGACCCCTGACAACGACGCCGATCACTGGGACCATATCGAGGGGCAGGGCAGCCTGTTTCACGTATCCTATTCCGGTGTGACCATGGCGTTGATCCACGGGGGGCAGCCCGATGCCCTGATCCTGGCCCATGAACCCACGCGGAAACACATGCGCGGCCTGCCGGGTTATGCGTTGCCCTCGCTCGAACAATTGCGCGACACGGCCCTGCCGCTGGCGCAGGTCGCCAACCCGGCGTGCAAGGTCATGGGCATTTCGGTCAATACCGCCGCCATGTCCGAACAGGCCGCGCTGGACTGCCTTGCCCAGGTCGAGGATCGCATGGGCCTGCCTGCCGCCGATCCGTTCCGGCAGGGCGCGGGGCGGCTGGTGGATGCGCTGCAGGATATCTAGGGCCCGTCACGCGGCCCGGCCTGCGCCGCCGAGGTCATTGGCCAGCATGAAGGGGTAGACATGTCATTGAGCGTCACACGAGACCGGTTTCGGCTGGCCGAAGTTTTCACCATCGCGCGTGGCAGCCGGACAGAGGCACAGGTGCTGACCGTCCGGGTGACCCGCGAGGGCGTGCAGGGGCAGGGCGAATGCGTGCCCTATGCCCGCTATGACGAAACGCTCGACAGCGTCGAAGCGCAGATCGCGGGCCTGCCCGAGGATATCAACCGCCACGACTTGCAGGATGCCCTGCCCGCCGGCGCGGCGCGCAACGCGGTGGATTGCGCGCTGTGGGACTGGCAATCCAAGAGCACCGGCGCGCCGGTCTGGCAACTGGCCGGCTTGCCCAAGCCGAAGCCTTGCGTCACGGCCTTTACCCTGTCGCTGGATGCCCCCGACAAGATGCAGGTGGCGGCGGCGAAACATGCCGAGCGCCCCCTCTTGAAAATCAAGTTGGGCACGCCCGGCGACATGGCCCGGCTGGAGGCCGTGCGCCGCGGTGCGCCCAAGGCGCGGATCATCGTCGATGCCAACGAGGGCTGGACGGCGGAAGTCTATGCCGAGCTGGCGCCGCATCTTCTGCGGCTGGGCGTGCAGATGGTGGAGCAACCGCTGCCCGCTGGGGCCGACGACATGCTGGCCGAGATCGAGCGCCCCTTGCCGGTCTGCGCCGATGAAAGCTGCCATGATCGGGCCAGCCTGCCGGCGCTGGCGGGCAAGTATGACATGGTGAACATCAAGCTGGACAAGACCGGCGGATTGACCGAGGCCCTTGCCCTGCGCGATGCCGCACGAGAGGCTGGCTATGCCGTCATGGTGGGCTGCATGGTCGGCTCGTCGCTGGCCATGGCGCCCGCGGTTCTGGTCGCGCAGGGGGCCGAGATCGTGGATCTGGACGGACCGCTCCTTTTGGCCGAGGATCGCGATCCGCCCTTGGGCTATGAGACTGGCGCGGTGCAGCCCGCGGCGCCCGAGCTCTGGGGGTGAGGGCTATTTCACTCGCGCCCGGGCTGCGCTATGTCGCGGCGAGACCACGCGTCAATTGCCCGACCGTCCCGCAATAAGGAGTGCCCCATGCCCCGCACCGTATATGTAAACGGCGACTACCTGCCCGAGGGCGATGCCAAGGTTTCCATCTTCGACCGAGCCTTTCTGATGGCCGATGGGGTCTACGAAGTTACCAGCGTGCTTGATGGCAAGCTGATCGACTTTGATGGACACCTGGCGCGGCTGGAACGATCCCTGTCGGAACTGGATATCCAGAAACCCGACTGCTTTGACGACCTGCTGGAGATTCACCGTGAACTGGTGCGAGTCAACGACATTGGCGACGGCATGGTTTACCTGCAGGTGACGCGCGGTGCCGCCGAGGATCGCGATTTCGCCTTTCCCGACCCGGAGGTGGTGAAGCCCACCGTGGTCCTGTTCACCCAGTCCAAGCCGGGGCTTGCGGACAGCCCCGCGTCGAAGAAGGGGATCAAGGTCATCTCGATCGAGGATATCCGCTGGGGCCGCCGCGACATCAAGACTGTGCAACTGCTCTACCCGTCGATGGGCAAGATGATGGCCAAAAAGGCCGGGGCCGACGATGCCTGGATGATCGAGGACGGCCACGTGACCGAGGGCACCAGTAACAACGCCTATATCGTAAAGGGCGACACGATCGTAACGCGGCAGCTGTCAAACGACATCCTTCACGGGATCACCCGCGCCGCCGTGCTGCGCTTTGCCCGCGAGGCGCAGATGAAGGTGGAGGAACGGAACTTCACGATTGACGAGGCCAAGGACGCGGACGAGGCCTTCGTCACCTCGGCCTCGACCTTCGTGATGCCGGTGGTGCAGGTCGACGAGGCCGTGCTGGGGGACGGCACGCCGGGGCCTGTGTCACGCCGCCTGCGCGAAATCTACGTGGAGGAAAGCCGCAAGACGGCGGTGTGAGGGGCGTGCTGGGTCTGTTGGGGTGAACCTGGCTTGATGGCCGATTGGCTGCGGTGACCGTTGCCCGCCCGAAAAAGACATGGGCCGACGATGCGGCGGGTGTTCGGGTTTGAGCCCACCTCAGATCATCTCCGCGCGGAACAAGGCCTAAGGCCGCCGCGCATCGCCGACGCGCCCCTACGCGGCGGCGATTTGCCCGGGCTGCGCGAATCACTCCGGTTCTTTTCAGACTTGGCTGACATAAAGTGCTCAGACCCAACGCAGCATCGCCACCGCGCGCGTCGGCGATGCGCGGCTCGAGCCAATGTCTGCTCCATGCCGCAAGATTGTCAGCTATGATGCCGCTTTGCAAAGCCGCCGCCCAGCGCAAAGCTGCCATTCCTGAGGGGCCCGCGACGTGGCCTTTGACGCGCGACGTAACGCGCCGCCCCTATTCCCCGACGTTTTCCTTGAACGCCTTTTCGAAGGCCGCCTGTTTCTCGGGGCTGGCCTCGGTCTGGCTCTGCGCCTTCCAGTCGGCGTAGGGCATGCCGTAGAAGGCCTCGCGGCCCTCGTCCTTGGTCATCTCGATGCTGCGGGCGTTGGCGGCCTCCTGGTACCAGCGGGACAGGCAGTTGCGGCAGAACCCGGCCAGGTTCATCATGTCGATGTTCTGCACGTCGGGGCGATCTTCCATCAGGTGTTTCTGCAACCGGCGAAAGGCGGCGGCCTCGAGTTCAAGGCGGGTCTGGTCGTCGATCTGGGTCATGCGGTCCTCGTGTCTTGCTGGTCCATCAGGTGCAGGGCCTGCGTCAGGATCGGGGCCAGTCTTTGGGCCCAGTGCGCCTGCTGCTCGGGCGTCACGATCAGGTCGTTGCGCAACTCGATCAGGGCGTTCGGGCGACCCTTTTGCAGGGCATGGCGATCCACCGAATCCCCCGGCAGGTGGCCGGCGTAGGGTTCATTGTCTCCGACGCAAAGGTCGGGGTCCGCGCGCAGCAAGTCAAGAAGCGGGTCCGACAGGCGCCGGTCCGCTTCGTGCAGGATGCCGACATGCCAGGGCCGCGGGTGGCGCCCGGTCAGCCGGGGCGTGAAGCTGTGAACGGCGACCAGCACGGTGTCGTCATAGCGGCCCGCGGTCTCTTCCAGCGCATTGTGATACGGTTCGTGAAAGGCGTCGATCCGGCGCTTTTTCTCGGCGGTATCCGCATGGCGGTTGGCGGGAATCACCGTCCCGTCGTAGAGCTTCATCAGGACGGTAGGATCGTCCGTGCCACGGTTCGGGTCGATCACGAGGCGCGAGAAATTCGACAGCACCGCCGGGGCGTCCAGCAAATCAGCCAGCGCCCGCGTCACCCCTGCCGCGCCCACGTCATAGGCGATGTGACGCTCCATGTCGGGGGCTGCAAGGCCCAGGTCGCCACCGCCGACACTGGGTGGGACGGTGTTCGTTGCATGGTCGCACGAGATGACCCAGCGCGACCGGCGCCCGGCCCCGTGCAGGTGGAACGGCTGATAGGTCATGAGCGGCACCGGGCGGCTGTCATTGTCATGTCATTCCACTTAGGACAGTTGAGGCCGGAAGTGAAATGCGCAATAAGGGCGATGACCCGTTAGCGTTAACTCCGGCTGCGCCGGGCGAGGTCAGTACCGCACCGGCCCGCCGGGGTGCCCGCAGCCGATGAAAGGCCAGACATGAGACGCCACCGCAATGTAAAGATCGTCGCCACCCTCGGGCCGGCTTCGAATGACTACAAGATGATCCGCGCCCTGCACGAGGCGGGCGCAGACGTGTTCCGCCTGAACATGAGCCACGGAAGCCACGACGAGATCCGCGAACGCCACGCCGTGATCCGCAAGGTGGAAGAGGACATGGGCAATCCAATTGCCATCCTGGCGGACCTGCAGGGGCCGAAGCTGCGCGTCGGCACCTTTTCCGATGACGGCGGCGAGGACCTCAAAGAGGGGCAGGCCTTTCGCCTGGACCTTGACGAGACGCCCGGCGACGCCACCCGCGTGCAATTGCCCCACCGCGAGATCTTCGACGCGCTGGAACCGGGGGCGCATCTTCTGGTCAACGATGGCAAGATCAAGTTGCGGGTCCGCGATTGCGGGCGCGATTTCGCAGATTGCGAAGTCGTGGTGGGGGGCACAATCTCCAACCGCAAGGGCGTGAACGTGCCCGACGTGGTGCTGCCCGTGGCGGCTCTGTCCGAGAAGGACCGCAAGGACCTCGAATTCGTCTGCGACCTCGGTGTCGACTGGCTTGCGTTGTCCTTCGTGCAGCGCGCCTCGGACGTGGAGGAGGCGCGTGCGCTGGCCAAGGGCCGTGCAGCGATCCTGTCGAAGGTCGAGAAACCGGCGGCGGTGAACAATTTCGAGTCCATCCTCGAGGCCTCGGACGGGATCATGGTCGCCCGCGGCGACCTGGGCGTGGAACTGCCGGTGCAGAACGTGCCGCCGATCCAGAAACGGCTGGTGCGAAAATGCCGCGGCGCCGCCAAGCCGGTGATCGTGGCCACCCAGATGCTGGAAAGCATGATCGAAAGCCCCATGCCCACGCGTGCCGAGGTCTCGGACGTCGCCACGGCGATCTACGAAGGGGCCGACGCTATCATGCTGAGCGCGGAATCGGCGGCGGGCGATTATCCTGTCGAGGCGGTTTCGACGATGGACAACGTGGCTTTCGAGGTCGAGAGCGACGAGAACTACACGACGATCATCGAGTCCAGCCGCACCGCCGACCGCGCCAGTGTCGCCGACGGCATCGTCGCCGCCGCCCGCGAGATCGCCGAGACCACGAACATCACCGCAATCTGCTGCTATTCGGAAAGCGGCACGACCGGCCTGTTGACGGCCCGGGAACGGCCCCGGGTGCCGATCATCGTGCTGTCGACCCGGATCGATACGGCGCGGCGGCTGTGCTTGTCATGGGGCACCAATTGCGTGCGCACCACGACCGAGGTCACGCGGTTCAAGATTGCGGTGGTCGAGGCGGTGCGCGCGGCCATCAAGACCGGGATCGCCAACAAGGAGGACATGGTCGTGGTCACCGCCGGCGTGCCCTTCAACACGCCGGGGTCCACGAACATCCTGCGGGTCGCCCCCTGCGAGGAACGTTTGATTTTCGCCGCCGAAGCGGAGTAGCATCACGCATTTGTATCTTGCGTGTGAGTTGGAGCCTTGGACACTGACCTGATCTTCGTCACGGGCCTTGTGGTCGCAGGCTTGTCCATTCCCTCGATCATGGGGGCTCTGGCCGATGGCCGCGTCCCCCGTGTGGCCTCGATTGCGGTGCTGGTGGGTGGTGGCCTGGTGGCGCTTGCGGTCAGCCAGAAGCCCAGCGGCTACGCGCTTGAGGATATCCCGACGGTCTTCGTCGAGGTGGTGGGTCGCTACATCAACTGAGGTCCTTGCCAAATGGGCCGCATAGGCCTATACGGCGCGTTCAATCGCGCGTCCGGCCAGAAGCGGCATGCCGAGTCGCGTGTCACCGATACGTTCAAGGAGACGGAAATGCCCAAGTTGAAGACGAAGTCGAGCTGCAAGAAGCGGTTCAAGGTGACGGCCAAGGGCCGCGTGAAGGCCGGCCAGGCCGGCAAGCGCCACGGCATGATCAAGCGTACCAACAAGTTCATCCGTGATGCGCGTGGCACCACGACCCTGAGCAAGGCTGATGAGCAGATCATCAAGCCCATGATGCCCTACGCGCGCTGAGGAGAACCGGATATGCGAGTCAAAGGCGGAACCGTCACCCATCGTCGTCACAAGAAGATCACGGACCAGGCCAAAGGCTATTACGGCCGTCGCAAGAACACCTTCAAGGTCGCGACCCAGGCCGTGGACAAGGCCAACCAGTATGCCACCCGTGACCGTCACAACCGCAAGCGCAATTTCCGCGCCTTGTGGATTCAGCGGATCAATGCCGCCGTCCGCGCCCAGGACGAAAACCTGACCTACTCGCGCTTCATCAACGGGTTGATCAAGGCCGGTATCGAAGTCGACCGCAAGGTCCTTGCCGACTTGGCCGTGCACGAGCCCGAGGCTTTCGGCGCCATCGTGGAGAAAGCAAAGGCCGCGCTGTAATCCGTGTTGCGCCGGTTTTCGAATTGCGCCGCCCCAACGGGGCGGCCTTTTTCGTTGCGGGGCTGTTGTCAAAATGGGTGCTGCGCACGCTTGACTGAGTTCGTCGGGGGGCTCGGCCCCCAACGGCGCGCAAGCGCGCCGCCCCCCGCGGTATTTGCGACCCGAAGAAGCTGGGGTTGCTTGAAACCGGGGCGGGGCCGGGGTAACGAGCCGTGACCAATCCAAGGGGCCCGTCATGGATGAGCTGAAGTCCAAATACCTCGACCTGATCGCCAAGGCCAGCGATGCTGCGGCACTCGAGGAGATCCGCGTCGCTGCCGTGGGCAAAAAGGGCGAGGTCAGCCTGAAGATGCGTGAGTTGGGCAAGATGACGCCTGAAGAGCGGCAGCTCGAGGGGCCGCGGCTGAATGCGCTCAAGGACGAGATCAACGCCGCCTTGGTCGCGAAGAAGTCGGCGCTTGAAGACGCGGCGCTGGAGGAGCGGCTGAAGGCCGAGTGGCTGGACGTGACGCTGCCCGCGCGCGACCGGCATGTCGGCAGCATCCATCCCGTCAGCCAGGTCTGGGAGGAATGCACGGCGATCTTTGCCGACATGGGCTTTGCCGTGGCAGAGGGCCCCCAGATCGAGAGCGACTGGTACAATTTCGATGCGCTCAACATCCCGGGCCATCACCCGGCGCGGGCGGAAATGGATACATTTTACACGCATCGGTCCGAGGGTGACACACGTCCCCCGCACGTGTTGCGCACCCATACCAGCCCTGTCCAAATCCGGTCCATGGAGGCCCAGGGCGCTCCCATCCGCATTATCTGCCCGGGCCGCGTCTATCGCGCTGACTACGATCAGACCCATACCCCGATGTTCCACCAGGTCGAGGGGCTTGCCATCGACCGCGACATTTCCATGGCGAACTTGAAATGGGTTCTTGAGGAATTTTTCAGCGCTTTTTTCGGCACCCATGTCGAGACCCGGTTCCGCGCCTCTCATTTTCCCTTCACCGAGCCGAGCGCCGAGGTGGACATCCAGTGTTCCTTCGAGGGTGGCACCGTGAAGGTAGGCGAGGGCAACGACTGGCTAGAGGTGCTGGGGTCGGGCATGGTCCATCCATCGGTGCTGCGGGCTGGCGGCATCGACCCGGACGCGTGGCAGGGCTTTGCCTTTGGCATCGGGATCGACCGGCTGGCGATGTTGAAATACGGGATTCCCGATCTGCGCGCCTTCTTCGAGAGCGACCTGCGCTGGCTGCGGCACTACGGGTTCAGCGCGCTGCAGGTGCCGACGCTGCACGGGGGATGACCTGCGGTAAGCCCGGCCGTCGCTGGCGATCCCGGGAGGACTCGAACCCCCAACCTGCTGATTAGAAGTCAGCTGCTCTATCCAGTTGAGCTACGGGACCGCTGCTGCTTTTTAGCGGGGGCTGATGCGGCTTCGCAAGCGCATTCAATGGTTGTCGGGGAAAGGTTTGGCGGCGGCGAGGGGCAGGGCGGTGAAAGCGAGGACGTCTGCGCCGGCGGGGCATACATAGACTGCCAGCGCGGCCGGCGACGGGGCGAAGACAGCAAAGCCGCTACCTGCTTGTCAGCGGCACCCCGACCAGGACCGTGAAGAGTGTTGACTGAACCAGGGTTGGTTGGTGCCCTGACCCGTCCGAGAGGCGGCCTCGTCGCACTTCGAGTACCCTGGTGGCGATGTCGTCCACACCCTCGTCGTCAACCGCCTCGGCCGGCGGCATCC
>Ga0102931_1001148_pt1 | contig 13208 bp, 9 predicted proteins | sample SalPonR1_C_D1_MG_FD_79282 | JGI IMG/M metagenome (GOLD analysis project Ga0102931, IMG submission 79282) | Salt pond soil microbial communities from South San Francisco under conditions of wetland restoration - Salt Pond MetaG R1_C_D1_MG | ecosystem: Environmental > Aquatic > Marine > Intertidal... | reverse complement strand
ATTCTCCTTGGTGAAGGTCGACGGCATTTCCAGGCCCAGGTGCGGGTCGTTGGCCAGGATCGGGTAGCCGCTTTCGGTGTGCTCGCCGGAGATGATGAACCAGTTGCTGCCGGCCTTGCCGAACTCGCCGGTGATCGATTCGCCGATGACCGGGATTGCGCGCAGCGCCGCAACGTGCTCGCGCAGGCTTTCGACCACGGAGTCATCCAGGTCCGGCCCCTGCCAGGAAACCGAGTCGGCGGTCTGTTTGCCGCCGCCGGACTGGACCGACTGCGAGCCAGGCACTTCGATGACGCCGATGTCGCCGAAGAAGGTCGGGATGGAGACGCGCTCGTCGGCCGGCTCAACACGGTTGACGTCCTCGAAGAACAGCGCGGTGCCGTCGAAGCCGACCACATCGCCGGTGCCCTGGTAGGTCAGCAGGTCGATGGTGTTGTCGACGTCGCTGGAATCGAACGACAGCTGGAAGGCCAGCAGCTTGCCGATGGCCAGCGTGTCGACCGGCGTCCACGGCTCGGCCGAGGTCAGCTCCAGCGGACCGTATTCCGGCGGCAGCGTGCCGTTGCGCAGCCATGTGTTCACGCCGTCGGCATAGGCCTTGACCCAGCCCTTTTCTTCCGGCGACAGCGCAACCCAGGTGGCGAACGCGGCGCGCCTCAGGCCCAGCGTCCGGAGCTGGATATCGTTGCTGATGGCGCCGCTGCCGAGCAGTTCGCCCAGCGTGCCGGAAGCGACCCGGCGCAGGAAATCCATCTGGAAAAAGCGGTCGCGCGCGTGCAGGTAACCCTGGACGAACGTTACGTCGGCCTCGGTCTCGCCGGCGATCGTCGGGATGCCGTCGGCGTCGGTGTAGACGGTCACGTCCTCACCCAGGCCGGGCACGTTGACGGTCTGCGCCGATGCATTGAAGGAAATCGTCAGTAAAACAGCCGCGAGAAGCCGGCCTGGAACGGACAGAACAGGTTTCATTTTTCTACCCCATATTGTTTATGGAAGAACCAGGGTTGTTTCACCCTCTCGTCGCATTATTGCACAGCCGCGCGACAATCGACAGAGGCCGACTGCGCCACCCGGGCCGACTTGTCTACAGCCGCGTGCGCACCTCCATGAGCTCCGGAAAGAACCGCAAGGAGAGCGCTTTTTCCAGGAACCCGACGCCGCTGGAACCGCCGGTGCCGGTCTTGTGGCCGATGATTCGTTCCACCGATTTGAGGTGGCGGTAGCGCCACAGCTGGAAGGACTCCTCGACGTCCACCAGCCGCTCGCACAGCGCGTACTCGGTCCACCAGCGGCCGGTGTCGCGATAGATCTCGACCAGCACGTCGACCAGGTCCGAGGAAAATTCATGCGGCTCGGCAAAGTCGCGCTCGATGCATTCGGCCGGCACCGCCAGGCCTCGACGGACCAGGTAGCGCAGAAATTCATCGTAGACCGACGGCGATTCCAGTATTTTTTCGAGCTGGGCCTTGACGTTTGGCTGGTGGCGAAACAGACGGGTCAGGTCGCGGTTCTTGTTGCCGAGCAGGAATTCGACGCAGCGGTACTGGAACGACTGGAATCCCGAGGCCGATCCGAGCACGTCGCGAAACTGCATATACTCGCTGGGGGTCAGCGTCTCCAGTACCGCCCACTGGTCGAACAGCTGCTGCTGGATCATCTTCACCCGGGCCAGGATCTTCAGGCACGGTGCGGCGTCGTCGGCGGCAAGATGGCCGATGGCCGCCTTGAGTTCGTGGATGATCAGCTTGAACCAGAGTTCCGCGGTCTGGTGCTGGATGATGAACAGCATCTCGTCGTGGTGCGGCGGCTCGCTGAGCGGGTACTGCGCGTTCAGCACACGGTCCAGTCCTAGGTAGCCCTGGTAATCGAGCCGGCCGCCCAGCTCGGTTTCAATCCCGGCTTCCAGGTTGCGGCGATTGTCGTGACGATTGCTGTGACCATTGTCGTGGTCGGTCATTGGTCTTCCATCCGGAATCGGGTTCGATCCGCAGTTTAACGCCCCTCTCGCTCCCGGTTATAATGACCCGCTGGCTGCGTTCGACCGCAGCGCCTGGACTCGGGGTTCCGGCACGGTCAAACGGAAAACCAAGTGGAATAACAATCAACCCTTCAATCCTGAGGTTTCTCATGGCGGCAACCATTGCCTCGTTCAAAGTCGACTTTTTCCAGTTCCTAGATGAAGAGGGGCGACTGGTCGATGGCGTACAGATACCCGCGCTGGCGCGCGACACGAAACAGCTCGAAAGCCTGTACCGGCTGATGACGCTGACCCGGGTGTTCGACAAGAAATCGGTGGCGCTGCAGCGCACCGGCAAGCTCGGCACCTACGCATCCTGCCTGGGCCACGAAGCGGCGCACGTCGCGATCGGTTCGGCGATGCGCGAAGAAGACTGCTTCGCGCCGATGTACCGCGAGTACGCCGCACAGTTCTTCCGCGGGGTGAAGATGTCGGATGTCCTGATGTACTGGGGCGGCGACGAGCGCGGCAACGATTTCTCCGGACCGAAGCACGATTTTCCCTGGTGCGTGCCGATCGCCACCCAGTGCCTGCACGCGGCCGGCGCGGCGCTGGCCTACAAGCTGCACGGTCAGCCGCGCGTGGCGGTCAGCGTGGTCGGCGACGGCGGATCGTCGAAGGGCGATTTCCTCGAGGCGATCAACGCCGCCAGCGCCTGGAAGCTGCCGCTGGTGCTGGTCATCGTCAACAACCAGTGGGCCATTTCGGTGCCCCGGGCCAAGCAGAACACCGCAAGAACACTCGCCCAGAAAGGCATCGCCGGCGGACTGCCCTCGATCCAGGTCGACGGCAACGACCTGATTGCCTCGCGCTGGGCGATGGACAAGGCGATCGCCGCGGCGCGCGAAGGACGCGGCGCCTCGGTGATCGAAATGCTCACCTACCGGCTTTCCGACCACACGACCGCCGACGACGCCCGCCGCTACCGCGATCAGGACGAAGTCGATTCGGCGTGGAAGAAAGAACCCTTGCTGAGGTTGCGCAATTACCTGACCGACCAGGGCCACTGGGATCAGGTCAAGGAAGAGGAGCTGCTGTCCGACTGCGCCGAGCGCGTCAACGCCGCGGTCGAGGAATACCAGGACCGCATCAACAACGATCCGCAGCCGATCGACTCGATGTTCAACTACATGTTCAAGGATCTGCCGCACCATCTCGAAGAGCAGCGCGAAATCGCGCGCCGCTTCCCGGCCAAGGGAGGGAGCCACTGATGGCCGAGATTACGCTTGTTGAAGCCGTCACGCTTGCGCTGGCGCACGAGATGGAAGTCGACCCGACGGTGGTCGTGTTCGGTGAGGACGTGGGCGTCAATGGTGGCGTGTTCCGCGCCACCGCCGGCCTGCAGCAGAAGTTCGGCGACGACCGGGTTCTCGACACGCCGCTGGCCGAGGTGATGATCGCCGGCATGTGCGTCGGCATGGCGTCGCAGGGCATGAAGCCCGTTGCAGAGGCCCAGTTCGAGGGCTTCATGTATCCCATGGTCGACCACATCGTCAACCACGCCGCGCGCCTGCGGCATCGAACTAGAGGCCGGATGAACTGCCCGGTAGTGTTCCGCGCGCCGTGGGGCGGCGGCATTCATGCCCCGGAACATCATTCCGACAGCAACGAGGCCACCTGGGCGCATTTCCCCGGCGTTCGCACCGTGATCCCGTCGTCGCCTTCGCGCGCCTACGGACTGCTGCTGGCGGCCATCCGCGATCCGGATCCGGTGGTGTTCCTCGAGCCCAAGCGCATCTACCGCTGGCAGCGCGAGGAAGTCGAGGACAACGGCGAGGAGTTGCCGCTGGACGTGTGCTTCGTGCTGCGCGACGGCACCGACGTCACGCTGGTGACCTGGGGCGCGATGGTCAAGGAAACCATGGAAGCCGCGCTGGAACTGGAAAAGAACGGTGTCAGCGCCGAGGTGATCGACGTGGCCACGGTCGCGCCCATCGACATGGAAACGATCATCGAATCGGTCGAGAAGACCGGCCGCTGCGTGATCGTGCACGAGGCGCCGAAGCACTGCGGTGTTGGCGGCGAGATCGCCGCCAGCCTGGCCGAGAAGGCCATCTGGCATCTCAAGGCGCCGATCAAGCGCGTGACCGGCTACGACACCATCATGCCGCTGTACCGCAGTGAAATGAATTACATGCCGAGCATGGAACGCATCGTGTCCGCGGCCAACGAAATCCTGGAGTTCGAATGAAGACGTTCAATCTGCCCGACCTGGGTGAAGGTCTGCCCGACGCCGAAATCGTCGAATGGCTGGTCGCCGAGGGCGACACGGTCAAGGTCGACGATCCGATTGTCTCCATGGAGACGGCCAAGGCCGTCGTCGAGGTACCCTCGCCTTACGCCGGCAAGGTCGCGAAGTTCCACGGCCAGGCCGGAGACGTGATCAAGACCGGCGCGCCGCTGGTGGAGTTCGACACCGGCGAAGCCGCCGGTGACGAGAAAGCTGCTGACAAGGACGGAGCCGAGCCGGAATCGTCCGAGCGAAAACTGGAACCGCAGGCGGTCGAACCTGCCGACGACGATGTCGGCCAGACCGGCGAGGAGCGCGCCGACACCGGAACCGTGGTCGGCAACGTCACCACATCCGACGAAGTCGTCAGGCAGAGCCACTCGAGCGTCGGCGGCGTCAAGGTCACACCGGCGGTTCGCGCGCTGGCGCGCAAGCTCAAGGTCGATCTCGGCAGCGTCGAGGCGACCGGTCCGGAAGGCGTGGTGACCTCGTCCGACGTCCGCAAGGCCGCCGAGCAGGGGCCGACGCGCAAGCCGGCGCAAACCCGGGAAGCCCAGCCCAGCCGCGAGGAGCCCCGTCCTGCGCGCAGGCAAGCCGACACAGACAGCAAACCCGAGGCGCCCAGCGGCGAATGGGAACCGATCCGCGGCACGCGACGGACCATGGCGCGCGCGATGAGCGAATCGCACGCCCGTGTCGTGGCCACCACCATCATGGACGACGCCGACATCCACGCCTGGCAGCATGGCGAGGACATCACCGTGCGCCTGCTGCGCTCGCTGTGGGCCGGCGCCCAGGCCGAACCGGGCCTGAACGCCTGGTACGACGACGAACAGAACATGCGCATGATCCACAAGGGCATGCACGTCGGCATGGCCGTCGATACCGCCGACGGCCTGTTCGTCGCGCGCCTGAAGGACGTGCATTCCTCGGACCGCCGGCAGATGCGCGAAGAGATCAACCGGCTGCGCGACAACGCGAAGAATCGCTCGATACCGCCGGAAGATCTCAAGGACTACACCATCATGTTGTCCAACTTCGGGGTGTTCGCCGGCCGCTACGCCACGCCCATCGTCAACCCGCCGTGCGTGGCCATCGTGGCCGCCGGCGTGCTGCGGCACGAAGTGGTGCCGGTCCTGGGCGGGATGGAAGCACACCGCACGCTGCCGCTGTCGCTGACCTTCGATCACAGGGTCTGCACCGGTGGCGAGGCGGCAAGGTTCTTGAAAGCGATGATCCAGGACCTGCAAAAATCACAGTGAAGCTACTGCGCGGCTCCCTGGCGGCGTCCGGCGGTGCTCGGAATCCTCATGCACCGATTAGTGCACTGCGGTTCCTGCGCGCCGGCGGCCACCGCCAGGGAGCCGCTCGCTACGCTTCATTGCGATTTTTCACAGCTTCATGATTGAAAATGATTTCAGCGCTCCACAACCGCAGTATTTCTGTAGACAATCTGCGGTAACCTCGGCCTAAAGAACGGAAGGGATTGAAACATGCGCATCGGTATTTTCGGAACGGGCTACGTGGGGCTGGTCACCGGCGCCTGTCTGGCCGAGGTCGGCAACCACGTCGTCTGCATGGACATCGACCAGGACAAGGTCGATGCGCTGAACCGCGGCGAGATTCCGATCTTCGAGCCCGGCCTGGAAGGGCTGGTGCAGCGCAACCACGCCGCCGGCCGCCTGCAGTTCTCGTCGGACGCGGTCGAGACCACGCACCACGGCGAGATCCTGTTCATCGCCGTTGGCACGCCGTCGGACCAGGACGGCTCGGCCGACTTGCGCGCGGTGCTTTCGGTGGCACGCACGATCGGCCGCGAGTTGGCCGAATCGCAGCTGGTGGTCACGAAATCGACCGTCCCGGTAGGCACCGCCGCCAAGGTCCGTGCAGCCCTGGCCGAGACCGGTGCCGGCAAATTCACGCCACGCGTAGCCTCCAATCCGGAGTTTCTGAAGGAAGGCGCCGCGGTCAAGGACTTCATGGCGCCCGACCGGATCATTATTGGCGTGGAAGACGAAAAATCCGAATCGCAGTTGCGGCATCTTTATGCGCCGTTCAACCGGAACCGTGAAAAGATCTTTTCGATGGACATCGCCTCGGCCGAGCTGACCAAGTACGCGGCCAACGCGATGTTGGCGACCAAGATCTCGTTCATGAACGAACTGGCCAATATCGCCGAGCGGGTCGGCGCAGACATCGAGCGGGTGCGAATCGGGATCGGCTCGGACCCGCGCATCGGATACCACTTCATCTATCCGGGTGTGGGCTACGGTGGATCGTGCTTCCCCAAGGATATTCGCGCGCTGGCCCGCACCGCTGCCGAAAACGGCCACCAGGCACGCATCCTGCAGGCGGTCGAGACGGTCAACCAGACCCAGAAACAGCGCCTGTTCGAAAAGATCAGTCTGCACTTCGGCAACGATCTGAGCGGTCGTACGCTGGCGCTGTGGGGCCTGGCGTTCAAACCGGAAACCGACGACATGCGTGAAGCGCCTTCGCTGGTGCTGATGGAAGCCCTTTGGGCAGCCGGGGCGAAGGTTCGTGCGTTCGATCCCAAGGCCATGCCGGAAACCCGGCGAATCTGCGGCGAACGCGATGACCTGACGCTGGTCGAGGACCCGTATCAGGCGCTTGACGGCGCCGATGCACTGGTGGTAATTACCGAATGGAAGGCATTCTGGAGTCCCGATTTCGATCGCATCAAGACCCAGCTGTCCGAACCGGTAATCTTCGATGGCCGCAACATCTACGATCCGCGCGACCTGGCCCAACTCGGCTTCAGACACGAAGGCATAGGACGGCGCGCCAGCTTGCCCGAGCCGGCCAACAAGGCCGGACGCGCCGCAGCCGCAACCTGACGACGGCTGCTCGATGCCACCGACCGGCGCCATCGCGCGCGCGTGGCAGCGGCGGAAGGGCTCGGGGCTTCGGGGAGAACAGGTCACGGCCTTCTTATGCCCGAAGGCATGGCGCGCATTGCGCCTGGAATTCGTATAAATTGGACATACCGCGGGCCTGACTTGCATGCGCAGTTCGGTCTCCAGCAACTTCTTGAAGACAATATGTCGGGACAACCCAATGAAATACTGGATCTCTAGCCTCATCTTCGCGCTGGCCGCTGCCGGCTTGACCACCGAATGCATCGCCCAGGCAGGCACCACGGTCAACGTTCGCGAAAGTTCCGGTCGCAGCATGGCCGACGCCCAGGCCGACCATTACAACGGCCCCAAAGCACGCATTGCGGTGGCCCGGTTCGAAAACAAGACCGCCGATTCCATGAACTGGTACAGCCCCTCCATCGGCGACGGCATGGCCGACATGCTGACCACCGCACTGGTCAATTCCGGGCGCTATATCGTGCTCGAGCGCGAAAGCCTCGATACCGTGCTCAGCGAACAGGATCTCGGCGCCAGCGGCCGAATTCGCGAGGATACTGCGGCGGCGATAGGAGAAATCGAAGGCGCGGAACTGCTTGTGGTGGCGGCCGTGACCGAATTCGACGGCAATTCCGGCGGCACCTCCGGCAGTCTCGGTGGCAGCAAGATCGGCCGCGTGTTCGGCGCCATTTCCGGCGGCTCGCGCAGCGCCCACATGGCGATCGACCTGAGGGTAGTCGACTCGCGCACCAGCCGAATCCTGGCCGCAACCAGCGTCGAAGGCGAGGCCAAGGATTTCAACATCGGCGGTGCGCTGGCCGGCTACACCGGCTCGGTCGGCCTGGGCGGCTCGCTGTCGTCATGGGAGAACACGCCGCGCGAAAAAGCGCTGCGACAGGTCATCGGTGCGGCCGTCGACTACGTCATCTCGGTGACCCCGCCGACGATGTTGCGCTACGACGCATCGGGGCGTCCGGTCAGCGGCTCGCCCAGCAGCAGCGGAGCCTCAGCTACCAACGGCGGCGGCGAACGCGTCGTGATCACAGCAACCTCGGTCAGCGCTCACCAGGGACCCAACAGCGAAACCCCGGCCGCGTTCACACTGAGCGCCGGCAAGATCGTCGAGGCGGTGATCCGCGCCGGCGACTGGGTGCAGGTGCGCGACGACCAGGGCCGCACCGGCTGGGTCGCAGCCGAGTCCACGCTCAAGGTGGAATGAAATCGGCATTGGACAACAGAAGATCATCCGGAAGGGAGCCATCGATGAAAAATGCTGTGAAACTGGCGCTGGCGATGATGAGCATGCTGCTTCTGGCCGGCTGTCCGGCCGGTACCGGCACGACGACCAACGTTCGCGAGAGCTCCGGCCGAAGCATGGCCGACGCCCAGGCCGAGCACTACAACGGCCCCAAAGCGCGCATTGCGGTGGCCCGGTTCGAGAACAAGACGGCAGATTCATACAACTGGTACAGCCCGTCGATCGGCGACGGCATGGCCGACATGCTGACCACCGCACTGGTCAATTCCGGGCGTTACATCGTGCTCGAACGCCAGGCGCTGGATGACGTATTGAGCGAACAGGACCTGGGCGCCAGCGGCCGGGTGCGGCAGGATACCGCGGCAGCCATCGGCGAGATCGAGGGCGCTGAACTGCTGGTCGTCGCAGCGGTTACCGAATTCGACGGCAAGTCCGGCGGCACTTCGGGCAGTCTCGGCGGCGGCAATCTCGGTCGCGTCGTCGGTGCAATTGCCGGCGGTTCGCGCAGCGCCCACATGGCGATAGACCTGCGCGTGGTCGACGCCCGAACCAGTCGCATCCTGGCCGCTACCAGCGTCGAAGGCGAAGCCAAGGACTTCAACATCGGCGGTGCGCTGGCCGGCTACACCGGCTCGGTCGGACTGGGCGGGTCACTGTCGTCGTGGAAGAACACGCCGCGCGAGAAGGCCCTGCGCCAGGTCATCGGCGCAGCCGTCGACTACGTGATTTCCGTGACGCCGCCGCAAATGATGCGTTACGACGCCATGGGCAATACGGTATCGGGCGGAGGCGGAGGCAGCAGCGGCGGCTCTGCCAACGAAAAAGTCGTGATAACCGCGAGCTCGCTCAACGTCCGCCAGGGGCCGGGTACCGACAATCCCGTGGTCTTTTCGCTCAATTCCGGTGCGATCGTCGACGTGGTCGCACGCGCCGGCGACTGGCTCAACATCCGCGACGACCAGGGCCGCGAAGGCTGGATTTCGGCGCAGTTCGCGCTGGAAGTGCAGTAGCGGGGAGACTCTACAGGGAGCGACGAAGGCCCGGCCATCCGCCGGGCCTTTTTCGTACGGTTCGACTACGCAACTATCTCCGCGTCGATTCACGTTACTCTTTCACAGTGGAGGAAGCCGCTGACAGCGTAGCGAGCGCGCGGCTGACGGTGGGCGCCGGAGCTCAGGATCCGCAGTGTACGAGGTTGTACATGAGGATTCCGAGCACCGCCGCACGCCGTCAGGCGCGCGCGCAGTAGCTGTCAGGGGCTTCCTAATCGAAGCGCAGGTGCCGGACCGACCGCCCCTGGTCGCGAATCTCGCGCAGCGAATCGATGCCGATGTCGATCTGCTTGTCGACGAACTGGTCGGTGATCACGCGATCGCTGGCGTCGGTCTTGACGCCTTCGGGCACCATCGGCTGATCCGACACCAGCAGCAGCGCACCGGTGGGGATACGGTTGGCGAAGCCGGTAATGAAGATCGTCGCGGTTTCCATATCGATGCCCATGCAGCGGGTGCGGCGAAGATATTTCTTGAAGCTCTTGTCGTGCTCCCAGACGCGTCGGTTGGTGGTGTATACCGTGCCGGTCCAGTAATCCATCTCGTAATCGCGCGCCGTCGACGACACCGCGCGCTGCAGCGTGAAGGCCGGCAGCGACGGAATCTCGGGCGGAAAGTAATCGTTGGATGTGCCCTCGCCCCGGATCGCGGCGATCGGCAGGATCAGGTCGCCGAGCTTGTTCTTCTTCTTCAGTCCGCCGCACTTTCCGAGAAACAGGCAGGCTCTCGGTGACACCGCGCTGAGCAAGTCCATGATGGTCGCGGCGTTGGCGCTGCCCATGCCGAAATTGATCATGGTGAGGTCCTCGGCCGTGGCGTTGCGCATCGCCTTGTCGCGGCCTTGCACTTCGACACCCATCCGGTCGGCGAACTTTTCGACGTAGTTATCGAAATTGGTCAGCAGGATATGCTTTCCGAAATCCTCCAGCGCCGTGCCGGTGTAGCGCGGCAACCAATTTTCAACGATATGTGCTTTCGATTCCATCAAGTTTGTTCTCGTTTTGACTGGTTGATGCCGGCCAGCGCCCGTTCCAGGTCGCCGAGCCAGGGTTCGAAATGACGCCACTGCTCCACGCCGGTGCGATAAATGGGCTTTCTTACCTGCTCGGAGCTCGCCGTGCGTACCGACCTTTGAGTGCGGTGGAACTCGACGCAGCCGGGCTCGAAATCGAGCCCAAGGAAGTCCAGCATGCGCTGCACCTGCGGCTCGAGCGCGTCGACCACGTTCTCGTAATCCACCTGCAGGATCGAGTCCGGATAGAGACTTTTCCAGTGTGCCATCAGATCGACGTAGCCGGCGTAATAGCGACCGATATCGTCGAGGCTGTAAGTGAATTCCTGACCTTCGGCGAACAATTGCTTGTAGCCCGAAAAGCAGCACGACATGGGCGCGCGCCGAGCATCGATGATGCGCGCATTGGGCAGGATCGACAGGATCAGTCCGACGTGGCGGAAATTGTTGGGCATCTTGTCGGTGAAATACGGCGCGTCCTGGCGATGAATGCGGGTCTCGTCGATGTACTGCTGCCCCATCTCGGCGAATTTCTCCGGCGCCAGAGCGGCCAGCACGCCCGGGTAACGCGGTTCCTGGCCGCGTTCCAACCGCCCGTTGAGCCGATGCGCCGTGGCGAGGATATTGGGCAGTTCCAGGGTGCCGTCGATCTGGCTGTGCGAGGCCAGGATCTGCTCGACCAGCGTTGATCCGGCGCGCGGCAGGCCGACGATGAAGATCGGATCGGGCGCCTCTATGCCGCGTCCCGAAAACGTCTGGACGCGCTCGGGCGTGAAGAACGCCTTCTGCCGGTCGAAATCGGCCTGCATGCGATCGGCGCTGTATCTAAGCTCGTCCTTCTTGAGGCGATTGCCCCGGGCGTAGAATTCAAACGCACGCGCGTACTGCTCGCGGTCCTCGAAAGCCTTGCCCAGCGCAAAGCACAGGTGGTACTCGTCGACGCGGCCCAGCCCCGACGCATCAACCTGCGATTCCATGCGCGCCAGTTGCTCGTCGCTGAATTCGAAGGTCTTCATGTTGGCCAGCGACCACCACGCATCGCCCAGCGACGGACGCGAGCGGTAGGCGGCGCGATAGGCATCGACGGCGTCGTCGTGACGGCCGATGGTCTTGAGCGCGTGGCCCCTGAGCATCTGCACGTTGGCCGGGTTGTCGATGCCGTCGACGAGCCGGTCCAGCACCGCCAGCGCCTCGTCGTAGCGACCCACCGCCGAACACTGGTTGGCGTAGGCCAGCTCGGCGGCCGGGTTGCCGGGCATGCGCTCGCGCAGCTTGCGTGCCTCGGCGAACGCACGTTCGAACTTCTGGCGCTGATGCAGCACCTTGACGTAGTCCATGCGCGCCAGGTCGAAATCCGGCTCCATCTCGAGCGCGCTTTCGAGCAGGAACTCGGCGTCGTCGTAAATGTTGAGCCGGCTGCCGATCTGGGCCAGCAAGCGCATCGCTTCGAGGTGATGCGGGGTCTGTTGCAGGAAGTGCCGACAAAGCTTCTCGGCCTTGTACAGCTTGCCCTCATGCATCATGGATGTGACTGCCACCAGTTCCGGCGGCAGTCCGCTCAGGCGTTTGAAATTGGCTTCGGCGAGCTTCGCGCGCTCGGTAGAACCGGCGTTTCGATGCGCCTCGGCGAGAAACCGCCAGCTTGCCACCAGACCGGGATTCAGTTCCACGGCGTGCTCATAGGCGTCGATCGCGGCATCGAAACGTCCGAGATCGCGATGATTGTGGCCGATCTCCTGCCAGGCCCGCGCGTAGTCAGGCGATAGCGTCCGGAGCCGGTCGAGCGTGGCCAGCGCATCGTCGAAGCGACGCTGCACGCGGTAGCAGACCGCCAGAAGGTAAAGGGCCTGTGCGTTCCCGGGGTCGGCCTGCAGGGCTTTTTCCAGCAGCGCGGTCGCCTGCCGAACCTGCTTCTGCTTGAGCAATCGCTCGGCCTGCTCGACCGGCCCCGCGGTTGATGTTTGATCGGACATGATTGCAGTTTACCGTGGCTGCCAAGCGGCATTGCCGCTGGATCGTGTTGCTGAACAGCGAATATGGACTGGGCTTGTTCACTCCTGCCCGAAGGCAGCGGCGGTGAACGGGCCGGGATAAAAAAACGGCAGCCCCGGGGGAGCTGCCGTCAAGCATCGGGCAACGGACGGCGCCTGGCGCCGCCCGTCATGCTTCGAGTCCTCAGTAAGGCAGGAAGCGGTACGACACGCGGATACCGGCCGTCAAAGGACGGTTGGTGGTGATCCGCAGGATATCGTCCTGGTTGTTCTTGAACAACTCGGCCCGCTTGTCGGTGAAGTTCTCGACGAAGCCTTCGACCGTCCAGTTATCTTTCCTGATGCCGGCTCGCGCGTTGAGGATGCCGTAGCCTGCCTGGCGACGGCGTTCCTCGGCGACCAGCGAGCTGAACGAATTCTGGGCGAAGGTGCCGGACAGCTGCACGTAGCCCGAATCGGCCCAGTCGACATTCAGCGGCTTCTCGTAGCGACCGCGCAGATAGCCCTGGAGTTCCGGCACCAGAGGCAGCTGGCTGCCGACCGGCGCAAGCTCGATCACCTGGGCGTCGACGTCGGTCAACTCGGTGTCGTTGTACGAGATCGCACCCGACAGCGTGAAGTTCTGCGTGGCGCGCCAGGTGAAGTCCGTCTCGATACCGAAAATTTCGGAATCCGCCGAGTTCTCGATGAACGTCAGGATGGAGACGTTCTCCGGATCGAAGCGCGATACCTGCATATCGGTCCACTCGACGAAATAGGCGCTGCCGTTGAT
>Ga0102931_1001139_pt1 | contig 13227 bp, 10 predicted proteins | sample SalPonR1_C_D1_MG_FD_79282 | JGI IMG/M metagenome (GOLD analysis project Ga0102931, IMG submission 79282) | Salt pond soil microbial communities from South San Francisco under conditions of wetland restoration - Salt Pond MetaG R1_C_D1_MG | ecosystem: Environmental > Aquatic > Marine > Intertidal... | reverse complement strand
GAATATGCCGACTCGCCGGCGATCTCGCCGGGCGGCGAGCAGGTCGTCTACGTCCGACGCCACATGGACAGCCAGACCGACCGCAACCTCGGCCAGATCTGGCTGATCGACCTGGACGCCGGCAAGCAGCAGCCGCTGACCGACGGCGACGGCAGCTTCTCCTCCCCGGCCTGGTCGCCTGACGGCACGCGGATCGCCTACGTCGGCAACGACGGCGACGGCGACAGCCAGCTGCACGTGCTGTGGCTGGATTCGGGCCGCGTATCCGAGATCACCGACGGACCGCACTCGCCTTCCGCGCTCAGCTGGTCGCCAGACGGCACCCGAATCGCCTTCAACCGCTTCGTACCCACCGAACCGCCGCAACTGGTCAAACCGCTGAAGGCGCCAGAGGGCGCGAACTGGGCACCGGCCCCGACGGTCATCGATCGGCCGGTATTCCGAGTCGACGGCCAGGGCTTTCTGCCGCACGGCCAGACCCAGCGCTTCGTCGTTCCGGCCGATGGCGGACCGGCGCGCCAGATCACCGATGAGCCCTACCCCAACAGCGGACCGGCCGCGTGGACCGCCGACGGCAAGGCCCTGGTGTTCGCCGCGGTGCGCCGCGACGACTGGGAACTCGAAAGCCGGGACACCGAGCTTTATCGTTTCGACCTGGAAAGCGGCGAACTCGACGCCCTGACCGACCGCTACGGGCCCGACGAGTCGCCGGCAATCAGCCCGGACGGGCGCCGCCTGGCCTGGCTGGGCTTCGATGACGAACTGATGAGCTATACCAACACCGAGGTCTGGCTGATGCCGCTCGATGGCGGCGAGCCCGAAAATCTGACCGACGACCTGGACCGCAACGTCGACGCGCTGGCCTGGGCCGAAGACGGCAAGTCGCTCTACATTTCCTATTCCGACGCCGGCACCGGGGTGATCGAGCGTCTTCGGCTCGACGGCGAGCGAAGCCGCGTGACCGACGATGTCGGCGGCACGACGCTCGGCCGGCCGTATGCAAGCGGCGCTTTCGACGCCGGTGCGGGCAAGCTGGTGTTCACGCAGACCTCGCCGACACGGCCGGCCGACCTGGTCCTGGTCGAGCGCGGCGGCGAGCGTCGACTCACTTCCATGAACGCCGAACTGCTGGCCCATCGCCAGCTGGCGCGGGTCGAGGAAATCAAGTACCCGTCCAGCCTCGACGGGCTGGAGATCGAGGGCTGGGTCGCCTATCCGCCCGATTACGAGACCGGCAAGCGCTACCCGCTGATCCTCGAGATTCACGGCGGGCCTTTCGCCGACTACGGCCCGCGCTTCTCGATGGAGGTCCAGCTGATGGCCGCCCAGGGCTACGTGGTGCTGTACACGAACCCGAGGGGTTCGACCAGTTACGGCGCCGGATTCGCCAACGAGATCCACCACGCCTACCCGGGCAACGATTATCACGACCTCATTTCCGGCGTCGACCATCTGATCGAGCGCGGCGTTGCCGATCCCGACCGGCTTTTCGTGACCGGCGGTTCCGGCGGCGGCGTGCTGACCGCCTGGATCGTCGGCAGTACCGATCGCTTTGCCGCCGCGGCCGTGGTCAAGCCGGTCATCAACTGGACCAGCTTCGTCCTGACAGGCGATTTCACGCCGTTCTTCCACAAGTACTGGTTCCCGGCCCTGCCGTGGGAAGCGCCGGAACACTATTTCGAGCGCTCGCCGCTTTCGAAGGCCGGCAACGTGACCACGCCGACCATGGTGATGACCGGCGAGGCCGACTGGCGCACGCCGATGTGGGAATCCGAGCAGTTCTACCAGGCGCTGAAGCTGCGCGGCGTCGATACGGTGCTGGTGCGCATTCCCGAGGCCCCGCACGGTATCGCCGCGCGGCCCAGCCAGTTGGTGACCAAGATTCAGCACATCCTGGCCTGGTTCGAGCGTCACTTCGACTCGTGACATGCAGTCCACAGATTGACACCGATGTCGATGACGCGCCGCATCCGTCGATAAAGACAGACACAAAAATCGGTGTCAATCTGTGTAATCTGTGGACAGACTTTCAAGATTTTCGGGTTTGCACACAACAATGAACGTACTGATTACCGGCAACTCCAGCGGCCTTGGACTGGGCCTGACCGAAACCCTGCTGAAACGCGACGCGATCGTCTGGGGCATGAGCCGGCGGGGTTGCCCGGTGCACGACAACGACGGCCTGCGCGATCGGCGCTTCGACCTGTCCAACCTCAATACGCTGCCCGAAGCCCTGGAACGGCTGCTTTCGGACTGTCTCAGGCTGGACCTGGTCGTGCTCAACGCCGGCATCCTGGGCAAGATTCACGAGATTTCCGAGACCGACGTGCACGATCTCGAGCACATGATGCGCATCAACGTGTGGTCCAACAAGGTCATTCTCGACTGGATCATCGAGCGCCAGCTGCCGGTCGACCAGATCGTCGCCATCTCTTCGGGCGCGGCGGTCAACATGAACTACGGCTGGGGCGGTTATTCGCTGTCCAAGGCGTTGCTGAACAACCTGATCACGCTCTACGCGCATGAAATGCCCGACACGCATCTGACGGCGCTGGCCCCCGGGCTGGTCGATACCTCGATGCAGGACTACCTGTGCGGCGAAGTCGACAGCGAGGAATTTCCGTCCGTTAAGAAACTCAAGGACGCCCGGGGCACCGAGGACATGCCCGGGCCGGCGACGGCTGCGGAAAAGATCCTGGATTCGCTGGACAAGCTGCGCGAAGGCGAAAGCGGTCGATTCGTCGACATGCGCAACCTCGACTGAGCGCGGCTCGCGACGCCTGCGCTCGGCCGGGCCGGAAGGCGGGTTTGCCGGCAAAAGACCCGCTGTTCACTCGAATGCTGCCCCGGCCGGTGCAGCCGCACGCCGAGGCGCCGCTACGCTGGCGTGATTCCCGACTCGTTTTCGTATAGATTCCATGTCGCGCAATCTCTTATCGAGCAACCTTCAGGGAGCAAGACCATCATGATGGATTTCAAGATCGGCGAGATCATCTCGCTCATGGCAAAGACCTTGCCGTTCCTGGTATTCCGGTTTCTGATCTATTTCGGCATCACGCTGGCTTACGTGCTGATCACGGGAATCGGCGCCGGAATCGGCTATGGCATCGGCACCATCGGCGGCGAAGCCGAAGCCGGCGGTCTGTGGGGCGGCATGGCAGGTTTCGGCATCGCCGGCGCCATCATGTACTTTCTTCGCGAGTATCTGCTCTACCTTGTCAAGGCCGGACACATTGCGGTGCTGGTCGAGTTGATGGAGGGAAGAGAACTGCCGGGCGGCAAGGGGCAGATCGACTACGCCCAGGGCATCGTGCGAGAGCGGTTCGCCGAGTCGTCGGTACTTTTCGGCGTCGATCAGCTGATCAAGGGCGTACTCAAGGCGTTCAACCGAGCCTTCTTCACGATTGCCAACTTCCTGCCCATCCCGGGTATCCAGGGGATCGCCAAGTTCATCAACACCATCATCAACCTTTCGCTGACCTATCTCGATGAAGTGATACTGGCTTACAACATCAAGATGAAGGCGGACAATCCCTGGGCCGCCAGCCGGACAGCGCTGGTACTGTATGCTCAGAACTACAAGTCGTTTCTGAAGAACGCATTCTGGCTGGCCTTCGTGATCTGGGGCCTGACCTTCCTGGTCTTCCTGTTGATCCTCGCACCGGTCGCCGGCCTGGTCTCGCTGTTCCCGGGCACGGCCGGCCCGCTGGCGCTGATCATCGCCGTGGTTTTCGCCTGGGGCATCAAGCAGGCGGTCATCGAGCCCATCGGCATGACGGCGCTGATGCAGGTGTTCTTCAAGGTCACCGAAGGCCAGCAGCCGAACCCGGAATGGGAAGGCAAGCTCGACAAGGTGTCGAAGAAATTTTCCAAGCTCAAGGAAAAGGCCGCTGATTGGGGCGGCAGTGACAAGCCGCCGGCCCCGGACCAACCCGCCGGCTGAAAGCCCGCGCGGCATCGAAAAAATGCGCCGAACAATCCCCGCCCGGCACCGCCGGGCGGGCCATCACCCGGATTCGGCTTGCCCCCTGTATCAGGTCAGCACGCCGCGCGCGCTCATGCGCCGCGCGTAGACCAGCAACAGCACGCCGATCACGAAGATCACGGCGCTGAAAACGGCCGCACCGCCGCCCATGACCTGCAGGCCATCGCTGAGGAATACCGTGTGCACGGTCGACACGATCATCCCCAGCAACGACACCGCGAACAACGTGACGGCCCAGCGACTGCGAAACAACAGCGCCAGCGATCCCAACAGCGCACCCCAGACGCCCAACGCCCAGAAAACGCTCATCCATGCAGGAAAACCGTAAAAGTATTCCAACTGGGCATCGGTGAACTGGCTCATGTAGAAATCCAGCCGCAGTTTTGTCGCAAGATAATCGAAACAACCCATGGCGTTCCACAGAAGACTGAGCACGCCGACGATCCACAAGTGCAGCGGTACTTGACGCGATTCACGGTTCATGACCTGGCTCCCGATCGGTTTCACGAACGTCAATCGTTGCACAATCGGAAGCCCCGGTAAAGCATGACCAACGCCACGGGCCGCCGCGCTGAATCGGCGCTATCGTTAACGGTTTGAAGCGGGATCGACCTCCAGCCAGTGAACTCCTTTGTAATTGCAATGCTGCTGACGCTGCTGCTGCAAGCGCCGACCGTAATCGCCGAGACACAGCCGGGTGTGCCGGAGAGCCAAGGCTCGAGCGAGGATACCGTGATCTACCCGGCCTCGTTTTTCAACAGCTACCAGCCGGTAAGCGCCGCCGACATGGTCGCGCAGGTGCCCGGTTTCCAGGTCAGCGACGGCGACGGCAGCCGCGGCTTCGCCGGCGCCGGCGGCAATGTCCTGATCAACGGTGAGCGACCGAGCAGCAAGCAGGACTCGGTGTCAAGCATTCTTGCCCGAATTCCGGCTTCGCGCGTTGCCAGAATCGAACTGATACGTGGCAATACCGGCAGGTTCGACGCCGGCGGCCAGGCGATGCTGGTCAACGTCGTCGTCGACACCACGCGGCGCGCCTGGACCTGGAGTTCGACCGTGGAGCAGGATCTCGACAGCGGCGGACCCACCCCCAGCGGCCGGCTTTCCATGGTCGACAGATCCGGAAACACCACCTGGGGTGCAGGCCTCTCGGCAAGCACCTCGTTTTTCGGCAACACGATGACCGAAAGACTGCTGGTCGCCGGGCTCGATGCCGAAAGCCGCGACGAGTTCGAACGCAGCCGTGGTCGGTCGCTGCAGCTCAATGCCAACAGCGCGTCGACTTTCGGCGATGTCACCCTGCGTCTCAACACCGAGATCGCCTATCAGGAATCGGATTTCCTGGAGCGATCGCAACGCACACCGCTTTCCGAACCCGGGCTCGGGTTCGATCTGAACCAGCGCTCGGATGACACCGAGGTCGAAATCGAGGTCGGCGGCGACCTGGAATGGCAGCCTGCCCCAAGCTGGACGGCGAAGCTTATCGGCCTGCACAACAGCGAGGTCGTCGACGACGAAAACCGCGAGATTCTGATCGTCACGCCCCTGCCGCCGGACCTGCGACGTCAATCGATACGGGATTCCACCCAGCGCGAATCGATCGGCCGGCTTGAACTCGACTGGACGGCGAATGCCGCGCACCTGCTGGAGCTCGATATCGAGGCCGCGCTGAATTCGCTGGACAACGCGCTGGTGCTTCGAATCGGCGACGGTGGCGAACTGATACCGGTCGACGTGCCCGGCGCGAACAACCGCGTGGAGGAACTTCGCGGCGACTTCGAGTTGCGCGATACCTGGCAGCTCGGCACATTCAGTCTCGAATCGGCAGTGGGTGCGGAGGCCTCGAGAATCCGCCAGTCCGGCGCCGGTTCGCCGGACCGGGAATTCTTCTTCCTCAAGCCCTCGCTGACCCTGGTGCACGCGCCGGACGAGCGGACGCTCAACCGGATTGGATTGCGGCGCGAAATCGCCCAGCTGGACTTCGGCGACTTCATCAGCTCGGCGAATTTCTTCGACAACGACGTCGATCGCGGCAATCCCGAACTGGAACCCCAGCAGACCTGGGCCGCCGAAGTTTCCTCCGAACGCAGATTCGGCGCGATCGGCGTGGCCAAGCTGAGCGTCTTTCACGACTGGGTACGCGACGTGCAGGACAGATTGCCGATCGCCGGCCAGTTCGAGGTACCGGGCAACATCGGCAACGGCCGCCGCTGGGGCATGAGCGCGGAAGGAACGATCGCGCTGGAAGCCATCGGCATGCACCACGCAAGAATCGATCTCGACGCACGCTGGGAGGATTCAACCGTCACCGATCCGGTGACCGGCGCGCGCCGCAGATTTTCCGGGCAGCGCCGCTACGCGCTCGAGGGTGAACTGCGTCAGGACCTGGTCGAGGCCGGCTGGGCCTGGGGCGTCGAATCCGACTACGTGGCTCGATCGACGGTCTTCGAACTCGATGAACTGGACACGGACGAGCGCGGCGTGGACGTGGAAGCCTTCGTCGAGACCACACGCTACTTCGGCGTCAAGATGCAACTCACCGTACAGAACCTGCTGGACCGGCGGTTTCTTCGCGATCGGACCGTCTTCGACGGACCGCGTGGCGCCAGTCCGGTCGATTTCCGCGAGGTTCGCGACCTCAGGCGAGGTCGATCGGTTCTGCTTTCGATCAGCGGCAGCTTTTGACCCGCCGGACCGCGCGACGGTGCCGGACGTTCAATCAGGCGCGATGGGCCAGGTCGCGGATCGAGCCGGGCAAAGGAACCGACTCGCCACTCTTCTTGTCGATCCAGACCAGCGTCACGGTGGCATCGGCGTAGAGGACCGGCTTGTCCTTGGCGCCTTTTTTTCCGCCGTCGCCGGCCGGCACGGACCGAATTTCGCTTTCCAGCTTGATGCTGGATCGGCCTGGAGAATCCGGCTTGAGCGTCACGGCCACGCGCTCGGGCCAGTGGATCGGGCGGCGGTAGTTGATGTTGATGTTGGCCACAACCGGTCCGGCGTCACCGTCCTGCCAGTGGCAGGGCACCGAATCCATCCACTGGCTTCGGCACTCCTCCAGGTAGCCCAGGAAGACCGCGTTGTTGACGTGGCCGAATGAATCGACATCCCCCCAGCGGACGTCAAGCTCGATCCTGAATTCCGACATATGCGACTCGCTCGAAAGGCTCTTGCTGCAACGGCAGTTATTGTAATCCTTTTCGTCCTTGCTCCAGGCCGACGAGTTGAAGATTATGCGGACTTGCGGGATTTACGACCCACCCCCGGCATGCCGGCCAGGTATTGACCGGTATAGGAGTGCTTCTCGCGCGCGACCTGCTCCGGTGTACCGGTCGCGATGATGCGCCCGCCGCGAACGCCGCCTTCCGGGCCCAGGTCGATGACCCAGTCTGCGGTCTTGATGACGTCCAGGTTGTGCTCGATGACGACCACGGTATTGCCGTCGTCGCGCAACCGATGCAGCACTTCCAGCAAGTGCTTGATGTCGTGGAAATGCAGGCCGGTCGTCGGCTCGTCGAGAATGTACAGGGTGTTGCCGGTATCGCGCTTGGACAGCTCGCGCGCCAGCTTGATGCGCTGGGCCTCGCCGCCGGACAGCGTCACCGCGGATTGGCCCAGGGTGATATAGCTCAAGCCAACGTCCATCAGGGTCTGCAGCTTGCGCGCCACGACCGGCACCGGCTCGAAGAACGGCAAGGCGTCTTCCACCGTCATTTCCAGCACTTCACTGATGTTCTTGCCTTTGTAAGTCACGGTCAGCGTTTCGCGGTTGTAGCGCTTGCCGTGGCAGACGTCGCAGGGTACGAAGATATCGGGCAGGAAGTGCATTTCCACCCGGACCATGCCGTCGCCCTGGCAGGCCTCGCAGCGACCGCCCTTGACGTTGAACGAGAACCGACCCGGCTTGTAGCCGCGCGACCGGGATTCCTTGGTGCCGGCGAACAGTTCGCGAATCGGCGTGAACAGACCGGTGTAGGTGGCCGGATTCGAGCGCGGCGTGCGACCGATCGGACTCTGATCGATATCGACCACCTTGTCGAACAGCTCCAGCCCGGAATGGCGCTCGAACGAGGCCGGATTTTCCGACGCACCGTTGAGTTCGCGGGCCATCAGCTTGTACAGCGTGTCGTTGATCAGCGTCGACTTGCCGGAGCCCGACACGCCGGTGACGCAGACGAACAGGCCGGCCGGGATCTCGACGTCTACCGATTCAAGATTGTTGCCGGTCGCACCATGAAGCCTGAACATTTTCTTCTTGTTCGGCTTGACCCGCCTTGCCGGCACCTCGATCGCCTTGCGGCCCGAAAGATAGTCGCCGGTCAGGGACGCCTCGCAGTCGATCACGCCCTGCGGCGTTCCCGAATAGACGATCCGCCCGCCGTGGACGCCGGGACCGGGGCCGATGTCGACGACGTGATCGGCGGCCCGGATCGCGTCTTCGTCGTGCTCCACGACAATAACGGTATTGCCCAGGTCGCGCAGCCGCACCAGGGTTTCAAGCAGACGGGCATTGTCGCGCTGGTGCAGACCGATGGACGGTTCGTCGAGTACGTACATGACGCCGACCAGGCCGGCGCCGATCTGGCTCGCCAGGCGGATTCTCTGCGCTTCACCGCCGGACAGCGTATCGGCTTGCCGATCGAGCGTGAGGTAGTCCAGCCCGACATTGACCAGGAACTGCAGCCGCTCGCGCACTTCCTTGAGAATGCGGCCCGCGATCTCGCCGCGCCAGCCCGTCAGGGTCATCGAATCGAAGAACGTCAGGCACTGCTCGATCGACCAGGACGCGATTTCCGGCAGCGAACGGTCGTTGATGAAGACGTTGCGGGCCGCGGCATTGAGCCGCTGGCCGTGACAAGTCGGACATGGTTGCTCGGAGATGTAGCGCGACAGTTCTTCGCGCACGATGCGCGAATCGGTCTCGCGATAGCGACGTTCCAGGTTCGGGATGATGCCGACGAACGGGTGCTTGCGCGACTGCGCGCCGCCGTCGCCGAAGTAGCGGAAACTGATCTTCTCCGAGCCGCTGCCGTGCAGGACCACCTCGCGCACGTTCTCGGGCAGCTCGCCGAACGGGGTCTCCGGGTCGAAGTCGTAATGGCGGCCCAGCGACTGGATCATCTGAAAGTAATAGGCGTTGCGACGGTCCCAGCCGCGAATCGCACCGCCGGCCAGACTGAGCTCCGGATTGCCGACCACCCGCGCCGGATCGAAGAACTGCTTGTGGCCCAGCCCGTCGCACGACGGACAGGCGCCGTTCGGGTTGTTGAACGAGAACATCCGCGGCTCGAGCTCGGGCAGGCTGTAGTCGCAGACCGGGCAGGCGAAGCGGGCCGAGAACAGGATTTCGGCCAGATTTGCATCGTCATCGTGTTTCGCGTCGTCACCCGGGGCCGGCATGGGCGCGATCACGGCAATGCCGTCGGCCAGCGCCAGCGCGGTCTCGAGGCTCTCGGCCAGACGCTGGGTCAGGTCGTCGCGAACCTTGAAGCGATCGACCACCGCTTCGATGGTGTGTTTCTGCCGCAACCCCAGCGCCGGCAGGTCGCCGTCCAGATCGTAGACCGTGCCGTCGATGCGCGCCCGGATGAAGCCCTGTGCGCGCAGGTCGCGGAGCAGGTTGGCGTGCTCTCCTTTGCGGTTCCGAATCACCGGGGCCAGCAGCATCAACCGGCTACCTTCCGGCAGATTCAATACCGTGTCCACCATCTGGCTGACGGTCTGGGCGTCGAGCCGCTCGCCGTGATCGGGACAATGCGGCGTCCCCACACGCGCGAACATCAGGCGCAGGTAGTCGTGAATCTCGGTCACCGTGCCGACCGTGGAGCGTGGATTGTGGCTGGCGGCCTTCTGCTCGATCGAGATCGCCGGGCTCAGGCCCTCGATATGGTCGAGATCCGGCTTCTGCATCATCGACAGGAATTGACGCGCGTAGGCCGAAAGCGACTCGACGTAGCGACGCTGGCCCTCGGCGTAAATGGTGTCGAACGCCAGCGACGACTTGCCCGAGCCCGACAGCCCGGTAAAAACGATCAGCTTGTCGCGCGGCAGTTCCAGGTCGATGTTCGCGAGGTTGTGCGTGCGCGCACCCCGAATGATGATCTTGTCCAAGTCGAGACCTGTTTTGGGCGGCTGGTTAAACCGTCAACTATACCTTGCCGCGTGAATTGCACGCAAACAAACACTGAAAAATCAGATGATTCCGCGGCGGCCGCGGTCGTTGAGAACTCAGGCGCTCCGGATCAATCGCCGACCGGCGGCTTGATCCATTGCCAGATTCGCATCGGTGGAATGTTGAGCGGCACCGGCGCGGTGCGCTTGAATTCGCCGAATACCGGATCGGCCAACCGGGCAACCTCGGCGCGAAACTGGTAGGCAACGAAGCGGCCATCGGCCGAAAGGCTGTCGCGCACACCCTCCAGAATGCCGGTTCCGATCGCCAACGGCATGGTCGAAAACGGGATGCCGGAGATCACGACATCGGCCGCCGGAAGGCCGTGCTGCTTCAGAATCGCGCCCAGCTCGGCTGCACTGCCGGTATGGGCGATGAGGCGCGGATCATCGATCGCCGCGACGATTTCGGTGAAACGAGGATCGAGGTCGATCGCCAGCAGGCGCGCGTCCGCGCGCATCGCGAGCAGCAGCGCCCGAGTGGTGCCTCCGGTGCCGGGGCCCAGCTCCACCACGACGCGGGCGTCATCGAGTTCCGAGAATTCGATGATCTTGCGTTCCATGAACCGAGAGCTCGGTATCACCGAGCCGACCTGCCGGGGATCCTTCAGGAACCCGCGAAAAAAATCGATGCTCTTGTTCGAACGAGTTCTCTGGTGCTGGCGCGTCTTTTCCAAAACCGGGTTCCCGGGCGAGTTGTCGACGCTTTATTGTAACTCGACTCGCACGAAAATCCTTTTGTGCGGCCTCGTCGCCAAGTTCACCGCAGCCGCTGGTTCTTTCGGGGCAATCCGGGCCCCTGCGACGCCCGGCCCGTGCGTTTGCGAATCGCATCGAGCAAACGCTCCGGGTGCGCCGGACTTGCCAGAACCAGGCTGCCGTCCTTCAGCGGCATGCGCAATACCCTGGGTGCTGTCACCAGGCAAAAAAGCTTGTTTCGCCTTCGGTCACGAAAGTTGCCGGCCACCAGCCCTGGAACCGCATAGCCGTTGGTCTTGAGCAGCGGTCTGTTTTCCGGATGCTCGCGCAGGTCGATGACTCGGGCCGCGTCGACGTCAATGGAACTCAGCGCCAGGCTGCGCGAATAAAACGTCGCCTTGATCTCCAGCACATCGCCGTTGATACGGATCGAACGTCGCGCGCTCGCAACAAGCAGCAAGCCGGCGATCGACACGATGACAAGCGCGGTTACGGCGAAACCCGCCGGTGGCGGCCGGAACTCGGGAAACGCCGCCATGGCCACCAGGATCATCAGCGGAATCACCACCGTGAAAAATGTCAGAAATACCCGCGCAGCCTTCCCGGGCGGCGCGACCGTGAATTCCTCGTCGGCGTCATGCGTGCTCATTGCTTCCAGCTCCCCTGCTCGTGGATGAAATCGGCCAGATCGTCGAGCAGTCTGTCGTCGACGTGCCCGGCACGGGTCATGTACTCGGTCGGCGTAGCCATCCCATCACCGGAAATGAACAGATGATTCAGGGACTCATACAGTGTTGTCCGGACAGCGGAACGACCCGACATCACGGATTGCCAGCGCGCGAAATCGTCCTCCACGGTGACCTGGTAGTCGCGCCCACCCTGTGCGATCAGCATCGGCAGATCCAGCGACTCCGCCATTGCAACCGGATCGTATTCACGCAGATCGATCAGGTAGCTTTCGGGAAGCCCAAGCAACCCGGACGCCGCCGACTCCCGGTCCGAATACCCCAACACGCGCGCCGCCTGATCTTCTATCGTCGCCAGCGCGGCGCGCTCGTCTTCGCTGACCTTACCGTCCAACCCGGCAATGTAGCGAATCTGGGAAGGCACCACTTCGTGCAGGGGCCTCGCCGGCGCGGCCAGCATCGCCATGCCGGCCAGAGCGCCGTCTGCGACCGCGATTCGCGGCGCCAGCATCGCCCCGAGGCTGTGGCCGACCAGGAATACGCCCGCCGGATCGACCTGCGGATGCTCACGCAGTAGCCGCGTCGCGACTACCGCATCGGCGATGACCTCGTCTTCGACCGTGTAAGCGCGGCCGTCGAAGGCTTCCGGCGTCACACGAGTGCGTTTGTCATAGCGCAGCGAAGCGATACCCCGGTCAGCCAGCCCCGCGGCGATATCCCTGAACGGCTTGTTCGGCCCGATCGTCGCGTCGCGGTCGTTGGGTCCAGAGCCATGCACCAGCACCACAGCCGGAAAAGGCCCCTGACCCGCTGGCACCCGGAGTACGCCGGGCAGTTCTCCCCCCACCCGGACCTCGATCTCGCCGGGATCGAGCGCAGAGCCGGCCGCCGCGCGATCGCTCGCCGGGGCCGCCGGCACCAACCGAAAGCCGCTGACCCGGCCCTGATCGTCGATCGTTACTCGGGCGTCCAGCGCCATGTTTTCGAACTCCAGACGGAAGACGGTTGCATCCGGGCCGGAAGTCGATTCGGCCCGTGCCGGCCCGCGTGCCCGGTAGGGGCCGAGTTGCGCCGGCAACGACTGCCATACACGCTCGAGCTCCGGAGCGCTCAACTGCTCGGATGCCGCTTGGTCGAACATCGCGTGTGCCGCCGTAAAATCGGCCCGCTCCAGCGCATCCATGAAGCGGTCGGCAGTGTCCGTGGCAGCCAGTCCGGGCAACGCGGGCAGGACCGACACCACCAGGACAAGCAGTTTTCTCGAAGCGTGTTTCATGACCAGCCTGTCAACGCGGCCGTTTGAAATACATCTTGGTCGGGTTTCCGGCGGCAAGCTGCTGCACTGCGACCAGTTCCCAGCCCTGACCGCCGAGCTTGTCGGCCTGAGCTGTGGCTTCTGCAGCGCTGGTCGGTGAAAACAGGCCCATCTTGATTTCCAGAATCTTGTATTCCCATCGTTGCCTTTCCATGGTCACTTGCCTCGATTGTCGTCGTCTTCGTGTTCTTCGTCGATCACCTCGGCGACCGGGTGGACTTTCCCACTGCGCAGTCGTCCCGACTTCTTCAGCGCCTCGCGCAGCACCCATTCAATCTGCGCGTTCAACGAGCGCAGATCGTCGTCGGCCCAGCGCTGCATGGCCACCATCACCGGTTCGCTGACCCGCAGTGCAAATGCTTTCTTTTTGG
>Ga0102931_1001136_pt1 | contig 13246 bp, 11 predicted proteins | sample SalPonR1_C_D1_MG_FD_79282 | JGI IMG/M metagenome (GOLD analysis project Ga0102931, IMG submission 79282) | Salt pond soil microbial communities from South San Francisco under conditions of wetland restoration - Salt Pond MetaG R1_C_D1_MG | ecosystem: Environmental > Aquatic > Marine > Intertidal... | reverse complement strand
CGGATACTACGCGTACTAAATACTTCTGATTCCGAGGTCCTCGCATGTTCGATGTTCAGGAGATCGAATCTCTGTTCTCTCTGCTGGTTCCGCTGCTTTACTGTGCTGGCGCAGTGGCGACCGGGCTGGCAACCAACCAGAGTAAGCTTTTCGCACGGTCGGTGACCTTCAAACTTGCGTTTGTTTTCGCTTTGGCCGCCGCAATCGGAAGTTGGTGGTGGCCCGCCGCCGGCGTTTGGTTCAGCCACGCGCCTCTGGCCTCCATCATGTTGCTACTGATCACGCTGCTGGGCATGGTGTTGGGGCAATTCTCCGAAAAGTACCTGGCAGGGGATCCCGGCCAACGCCGTTTCATGGTCTGGCTGCAGGTGATCCTTGCCAGCGTTGCCCTGATTGCCATCACCAACCATTTGCTAGTCTTCCTGGCCAGCTGGATTGCCATCAGTGTGAGCCTGCACCAGTTGCTGATGTTCTTTCCTGATCGCCCGCGTGCCGCCCTGGCCGCCCACAAAAAATTCATTTTTGCGCGAATTGCGGAGCTCTGCCTCGCCTTTGCGTTCCTCCTGCTTTATGTGCAGTACAACACGCCATTCATTGATCAGATTCTGGCACAGGTAGCAGGTGCAGCAGAGGTGCCCGCTGGCGCGCAAATCGCCGCGGTTTTGATGGCCGTGGCTGCACTGCTGAAATGCGCGCAGATGCCTTTCCACGGTTGGCTGATTCAGGTAGTGGAATCACCCACGCCGGTGTCTGCCCTGCTTCACGCTGGCGTTGTTAACCTTGGCGGCTTTCTGATGATTCTGATGGCACCGCTCATTTCCGAGGTAAGCGCTGCCCAATGGCTTTTGTTGGCAGTGGCAGGCCCCACGGCGGTCTTTGCCAGCCTTGTCATGATGACTCGTATCTCCATCAAGGTAAGACTGGCCTGGTCAACCTGCTCCCAGATGGGCTGGATGCTGGTTGAATGCGCTCTGGGCCTGTACGAGCTGGCACTCCTGCACCTGGTTGCCCATTCCGCCTACAAGGCACACACCTTCCTGAACGCCGGCAACACCGTTGAGTTGTCCATGAAAAAACGTCTGGTTGCCATTAACGAGCCCGGGCCCCGGCAGTGGCTGGCCGCCGCCGCTGTGGCGGGATTGTTCATGCTGCCGACTATTTCCCTGTCCAATGAGCCAGGCACAGCGCACATGTTTTCATGGATTGTGCCAGGCATCGCGTTGACGATTCTGCTCTCAGAGTTCCTGTCAGCAGGGGGAGGCATTCTCACCGTTGGTCGAGGTCTGATTATTGGTGCCGCCTTCTGGGTGCTGTACTGGCTCCAGAAAACCTTCTTCGGCATGGTGCTCGCACCACCGGAGAGCCAGGCAAGCCTGCTGGAAGTGGCTTTTGTCGCCGCCCTTATCGCGATCCTGGTTCGAGGCTACTACCAGATTCGCTATCACCGTTTCTCATCCTCAGGCGCCAGGCTCTACCGGTTTCTGTTTGCCGCAGGCTACCTCGATGAGTGGTCCACGCGCCTGACCCTGAAAATCTGGCCTGCAAAACTGCCTGATGTGGTTCGACCACGAGCCGTGGTCAGCGTTTCGTCACCTTCTGGTTCCGGGGAGTCCGCATAATGTCAGCCTCAAGCCTTAATGCCACCACCGAAGCAACCACCGATGCACCAGATTGGCAGGCCGCTGTCACAGATGCCTGCGGGCGAATCGCACCGTCGTGGCCACTGGATCAGATGATCGCGGTGAACCCATTCTGGGAAATGCGCAACCTGCCATTTACCAGGGTCGCCTCACGCATGGCGGCGCTGAATGGCACCTGCTGCCAGAACCAGGCCGCCCTTGGCGGCCAGGGCAATGGCCCGGCTGCTGCCGAGACCGCCAGCATGCCCGAACACTGGCAAAACCTGAGCGCCCAACTCGATCGCAATCGCGACACGGCCCATCAGGTAGGCTGGCAGGACGAAGTTGTGCACCAGATCAGCCAGTTTTGCGGCGACTATTTCCAGCGCCTGGATGCCGGTGATTTCAAGGCAGATGCCCAGGATCTCTATCACAGCTGGCTGGAGATGACCCGGGCTGACCGCGGCATTGCCATTGTCATGGGCGAACCGTCGCTGCCCTCCCAGTTCCAGGTATTACCCGATCAGCATGAAAAGCTGATAACCGATGCCCTCAATGCCCTCGCTGCGCAACCAGACTATGCACCGGACTATGCCCATGCACTCTTGCTGGACATCAACGGATGGTCATCCTGGGCCGCCTACCTCCGTTGGCAGTTGAGGCTGCGTGGCAGTGGAGAAGGCCGCGAGGAAGACCTGCTACCCGGGCTGCTTGCCATAAGGTTAGCCTGGGAGCTCGCCATATGGCGGCATGTACAGCACGTTGGGGGCGCGATCTTCGCTGAGCTGAAACAGCGCTGGCTGGAGCAATGGGAAGTTTGGCCGGACATGCTTAATACTCATGAGCAATCCCAGACAACGGGTTGGCGTCAACAAACAGAAGCCGAGGCGGCTTATCAGTCGATGTTGGCAGAAAAACTCCTGTCCAAGCCTGAGACTCAATGGCCGGACGATCAGCCACCCAGATTACAGGCGGCATTCTGCATTGACGTGCGCTCGGAAGTCTTTCGTCGCGCCCTGGAAGCTCAGGATCCGGCCATACAGACCCTCGGATTTGCGGGGTTCTTCGGACTTCCCATTGCGTATCGACCCAAAGGAACCGGGTTTTGCCGACCTCAGTTGCCGGGCTTGCTCGCGCCCGCTCTGGAGGTAACGGAGGCCGAACAGTCCGGCAGCTTCAGCCGGCAATCGCTGGCCAACCACTCTCATTGGTCGCAGTTTTCCAACGCCGGCCCGGCAAGTTTCAGCTTTATTGAAAGCATGGGTCTGGCAGGTTTAGGGCGCATGGTTCGTAAGACTTTCTTTGGCAAGCCATCGGACAACCCGGTCGACCAGCTCCATAAGGGGCAGACCGAGTTCGAAATCCGCCAGAACGGCACCTTGCTGGGCGCTGCGGAGAAAGCAGAACTGGCAGGAGGCATTCTCAGGGCCATGCCCCTGACAGATCAGTTTGCCCCGACCGTGCTGCTGGTGGGGCACGGGAGCAGTACCCGCAATAATCCCCATGCCGCAGGCCTCGACTGCGGCGCCTGCGGCGGACAGACCGGGTCGGTGAATGTTCGGGTACTTGCCGGCATGCTTAACGATGAGGATGTCCGCGCGGCCCTGGCTGATCAGGGCATTTCGATTCCATCGGAAACCCGCTTCGTGGGAGCGCTGCACAACACAACCACCGACGAGATCGAGTGCGCCGGCGACGTTCCCGGGGACATCCGGCATTTCCTGGCCAATGCCGGGGGCCAGGCACGTCGCGAACGCGCCAACCACCTCGGTATCGCACACGAAAATGACATTGACAGCGCCATCAGAAAGCGCAGTCAGGACTGGTCTGAAGTACGCCCCGAATGGGGTCTAGCAAACAATGCCAGCTTCATCGTTGCGCCTCGTTCAGCTACGCGCCACCTGGACCTCGGTGGACGCAGCTTCCTACACGACTACCGCTGGCGTGACGATGAGGGGTTCAGCATCCTCGAACTGATCATGACCGCACCCATGGTCGTCACCCACTGGATCAACCTGCAGTACTTCATGTCCGTTACCGACAATCTGCATTACGGCAGCGGCAACAAGGTCCTGCACAACGTGGTTGGCGGCCACCTGGGTGTATTCGAAGGCAACGGCGGCGATTTACGGATCGGTTTACCGCTGCAGTCGGTACACGATGGCCAGCGTTGGGTTCACGAGCCCTTACGCCTGAGCGTTTACCTGGCCGCACCGAAAGAAGCGATTGCTGAGATCGCCCAGAAACACAAGGTCGTAAAGGATTTGATCGATAACGACTGGCTGTATCTGTTCCGGATCAACGACGAACAGACCTCGATAGAGCGTTTTTATCAGAACCAATGGCAAACTGTTGCCTGTGAGTCCAATCCGTAGCCCCTGAGACCTTATGCCCGCAACCATCAAGTTAAACGCAACACAATCAGCTGACGTTGAGAAAGCCGCCAGCCTGCTTCTTGCCGGCCACCTCGTTGCTGTGCCGACCGAGACTGTCTATGGCCTCGCGGCCGACGCCAGCAACGAACAGGCGGTAAGAAAAGTGTTTGAAGCGAAGCAGCGCCCGGTCGGACACCCTCTGATCGTGCACGTTGCGTCACCTGACAGGATCAGACTCTGGGTCGACCACCTGCCGGAGACCGCCATGCAGCTGATCAAGGCGTTCTGGCCGGGGCCACTCACGCTGCTACTGCCAAAGAAAAGCGGCGTCAGCGATTTCATTACCGGCGGCAATCCGGGCGTGGCGGTCAGGATGCCGGCACACCCGGCCACGCTGGCAACCATGGAACGGCTCGGTCGGGATCTGGTAGCTCCATCCGCCAATCCTTATGGCAGGATCAGCCCGACCACCGCAGAGCACGTGCTCGCGGGCCTGTCCGGAAAGATCGAGGCTGTACTTGATGGCGGGGACTGTTCGGTAGGCATCGAATCCACCATTGTCGACCTGACCGGCGACACGCCAGTCATCGCCCGGCCCGGGCAGATCGCACAGAGCGATATCGAAGCCTGCCTGGGAATCACGTTCGCCCCAGGCAAAGGTGCCAGCCAGGCGGTACCGGGCAGCGTAAAGCGCCACTACCAGCCGGTCACACCTGCCGTTGGAGTGGCCACGGATCAATTCGCCCGGCTTCTGCCTGACCTCACACCGGCAGGCGAAAAGATTGGCGTTATCTGGTGGCAATCTCCTCCAGGGCAACTGGCTTGCGAGTCCATTATGCTCAGCGCCGATCCGAACGAGTACGCCCGCATGCTGTACACCGCAATGCACTCGATGGACGAGGCAAACGTCGACCGAATCGTGATCGAACTGCCGCCCAGGGAAAGCCAGTGGCTGGCCGTTCACGACCGTTTGGGACGGGCCTGTACCGAACAATTCGCCTAAACCGGCACCCCCTGGCACGCAGGGCAATAATACAGCCGCCGGCTGGCCATCATGGTTTTAACAAGGGGCGACGCGCAATCGTGGCAGCGTTCGCCATCGCGGTTAAACACCATGTGCCGGCGCTGCCCGAAGGTCCATCCTTCCTTTTTAAGCCGCTCTGCGCGCTCCGGAGGATTGGTGATGCCCTTTAACTGATAGGTTCGCTGCACCAGGGTCAGAATCGCCTCGGCCAGTCTCGACTGCTGATCGGCATCCAGATCACGGGGCCGTGCCCGGGGTGAGGCACCCGCTTCAAAGAGAATTTCCGAGCGGAGGTAATTACCGATTCCGGCAACGAACGCCTGGTCCAGCAGCAAACCACCCAGGTTCCGGCCCCGGAAACGCTTGTCATCAAACACCGCCAACAGTTGATCGACGCTGACATCCTGATTGAGAGGGTCCGGCCCGAGCCGTGACAGATAGGGAACCTCACTTAATTCATCAGGCCGAACCAGTTGGATGTCGGAGGCACTGTATAATCGGGCGGCTTTCTTCGGACCTATAATGGCAAATCGCAGCTGCCGACGTGTGCTCGGCTCCCGATCGGGTGTGCCCATGCGCCACTTGCCATACAGCTGGTTATGGCTGTAAACGCACCACGGCCCGTCTTCATCCGTGGCCTCAAAAAACACCAACACGGCTTTACTCCGCGCTTCCACCCTCTCAACTCTGCGTCCCCGAAGGGCATTCTCAAAGGGCTTCAGGTGCTCAAAGGCAAAGAATACGGATTGCGCTGTCTTGCCGCCAACGGCCTTATGGATGTCATCGACCATGCGGCGTATTTCGGGACCCTCGGGCATACTTGTTTCCGCTCCTGACCAGTCTCTCTGCATCACAGGTGAGCTAAACCCTACGTTGCTTCCAGCAATTCGGAGTTGTCGGGTCACAAAGTTTTGTCCGGATCCAGGTAAGCCCTTTGCGCAACCTGCTCGTAGGTTTTGGTGTATTCAACGTACGAGCAAGGTGAGTCATGAAGGACACCAAGCTGGCTCTGTTCATCGCAGCAATCCTGATTGTGCTGGCGGCCGCAACGCGGGAGGAACCGTCTGCTTCTGAAAGCTGGGCGACGACCCAGGTTGTTCCTTTGGCCTTTGCCGAAGAGCTCGGCGCCGATCAGTGGCCACCCTCGATGAAGGATCGGTTTCTGAGCGACATGGAAAACCAGATCAGAATGAATCAGCCTGACAGGGTAATGCGTGACGGCCGTGGCCCCGATGAGTGGCTGCCGTCTTCAGGTCAATGCGATTACATGGGCAGGTTCATGGCGGTGATGGAGCGCTACCAGCTCCACCACCGCGAGCCCCGTTGGCGGGACTGGCAAACGAAAAGGCAGCGCTGCTACACCCAGTTCCAGTAGAAGCAGCCTGACGTTCCGGAGCGGGATGCCTAGCGTTTGTCGTCTGGTCCTATCAGGTCAAACAACTGCTTGCGAAGGGAATCAACATTTTCTTCGCCACTTTCCTTCAGCTCATCCAGTTTTTTGCGGCCATCCGAGATTTTATCTTCGACCGAACGCAACGTATCCGAGGCACTCTGCTGGATATCCGCGCTGGCCTTCTCATTCTCAGCTTCCGCTTCTTTGGCTTTGGCCTTGGCTTTCAGGGAATCGGCTTGTTTTTCCCATTCTTCAAGTTGCGCTTCTGCTTTTCTGATCAGTTCGTCTTTTAACGACATAAATGCTCTCCCTGACGGAGTCGATGAATGACTTACACCTATCTACGTGGGAGAGCAAACTTGAAAAACAACCCACACTGCCGGTAACCAACGGATTCAGCGGCGTTTATTTCGGAAAACCACGAGGCGTTCACACCTGCTTCCTGATTTGAATCGGTCAGGGTACGGTTCAGGTAGCGGCATAAGCCACAATCTCTACCAGCATCTCTTCCCGCGCAAATCCAGAAACGATGATAGCCGCCCGATTGGGGTAGGGCGCACCCACATACTCGGCATAAACCTGATTAACGGCTGCCAGATGGGCCCGATCGGTCACGTAAATAAGTGCCTGAGTCAGGCTAGCCATACCGCCGCCGGCGCACTCGAGGGTGTGTTTGAGGTTCTCCATGGTTTGCCTGGCCTGGGTTTCGATGCCGCCCGCCACCACCTGACCACTGGCGTCAATTGGAATCTGAGCGGTAAAGAGAATGCCATTGGCGCTAACGGCCCATTCAAGAGGGGCCTTGGAGCGCGGCAGTTGTGTAGCAACTGGGGTAATTGTGCTGGCTGCAGTCATGGTTGTTTCTCTATTCAGTCGTTATCACTGGTGCCTGCACCGGCACCGCTTCTGGAAGCGTCGGTTGCCTCAACCAGAAGCCGATCGGCCAGGGATTTCAGGTTGTGCCAGAGCTCGTCGTCAACATCCATGCCCTCCACCAAGGCCCGGTCTCTCTGTTTTTCAAGATCCTCCTCGGTCTGGCGCATCAGATTGGTCAGCTCGTATTCCGAGCGCAGGCTTGGCAATAAATCAACATGGTTCGCCATGATCAGCGTGATGCCATCGTTTTTCTCGGTTTCATCGGGCGTATTCTCCAGACTGTAGAGGCAAATCTCGGGAACCGGGTGCCCCGCCTTGAATCCGACCACCAGTTCTGTGAGCGGGTCATGAGCATTGCGCCAGAAGGCCGTGACGTTCATACCCCGGCGGGCAAGTCGCGACAGGTAGCCGATGATCAGGATGCGATTGTGGCAGTGGCGAATCTTGGTAACCGACAGCCCTCGCCCCCGCGCTCGCGCATACCCCAACTCCACAGCAAGGCTCGCGTTACCGAGAATACTGTGGTTGTGGGCATCAAGAACGCTGAAGTCTTCATCCTGGTAAACCAGGGTTGGCGATTCGTTATGATCCTCAGCCAAAAGAAACCTGAGGCCTTTTTTCAGCGCCTCTACCCCGCCCAGGCCATGAGCTTCCATCCAGGCGACCATTTCAGCCGCGTCAATGGCATCACCCTCGGCAAAACCGATTCCGATAAACGCTTTCCTGCCGATACCCTGAAGTTCATTGAAGGAGACTTTCATGGCTGGTTCAGCTCCGGTTCCACGGGAAAGCTCCAGTCGTCGAGTTCAGCGAGTCGCGCCTTGTCGGTGCCATGATCACTGAAGAGTTCGCAGAACAGGGGCGCCCCCTGGAACAGGGTTACCCTCACCCAGCGGTCGGATTTGGGGTCAAACCGGCTGGCACCGAAGAACGACAGTTTCGTTCGCAGCAGATGCATGGGTTTCATGTCCCGGTGCCAGAGGTTGGCCTGGATCTCACCGTAAGGTGTGGCGGCCATGGTCTGGATCCGTCGCACGCATTCCTTCTGCCGGGGATGGGCCATCAGGAACTCGACCACGGAACCCCGGGGGGACCGGTCGAGAAAGGCATCCAGCAATTGATGGGTGCGATAGATCCTGGGCCCTATGGCAAGTGGCATTTCTTTGGCCGACCCTGGTTCGCAGGCGCGCACGCCGAGCCTCGGTTCTTCTTTCTCGACAGAGCGGTACCAGAACCAGTACTGGTGGTCCGGGTTTTTAGGATCATAGTCCAGCGCCCAGGCAAACCGGGCTTCAATGTCCTGCTTCAGCGTTGCTGCCCGCATTTCCGGCTGTAGTTCCAGTATTTCCTCACAGCCGAGCTCATCCTCAACTGCATCTATCAGATCCGGATACAGCTCGATCAGCAGGGTATTGATCAGTTCCTGAGCCTCCAGTGAACACTGCTTGTCAGCCCAGACCAGCAGATCGTTCCACAGATTCGGGGTGGCCGGGGTTCTTTCCAGCCATTCGATAACCGAATCAATGGATACAACAGTTGCCTCATTGCGCCGGGTCTGCTCGGCATCTTCCGTCACGGTCTCCCAGAAGTGCCTGTGTGCCCGGTGTAACAACGCCAGAAGTTCACGACGGCTGGCCTCATTGGGCCGCTGTTCACGGGCATAAGCCAATGCCCTCTCACGGCAGTAAACCCATTGCTGAATCAGTTGCGGGTGATTGATCAGAAACGGTGCCATACCAAGCCCGGTGGAATTACCGATGCCAAGGTAACGCTGCAAGGATGGATGCAGGGCAACCGCCCGCTCCGGCGAGCGATTCCTGGCAAGATGCTCAACCTGTTGTACCGAAAAGTGCCGCAACAGATAGACCGCAAACATTTGCGCCGAGAAGGGCCGGTTGAAATCCGGGTTATTCTGAAGGCGTGCGTAATCCGCAATACCGAACTTGCCGTTACCGTAGACAGCGGTTGTGCGGTACAGGTAACCGACCCGTGTCAGCCAGGCCGGGTCGGGCTGCTGACCCGAGGCCAGCGCATCGACAAAGTGGCCAAAGTTTCTGAGACTTTTGTTGGCGCGCGACAGCACCAGTAACCTGGGATGTTGGCGGCCTGCCTCCTGCAACGGCACATTGGCCGCCATCTGTTCGAGAAGGCTTTCTTCAACTTCGCCTTCCAACAGGGCAAACGTGACATCCCAGGCTTCCGCAATCACCCGGTCAGACCGGAGTTCGGGATCCAGATGCTGGGAGAACACCACACCGTGATAGGTGTGGTTCGGGGTGCTCAGACGGTAGATCACAACCCCGTGACCATCGGCATCAAGGTCAAAACGAACCGTGGTGACCGTCCAGTCCTCCCGTGCCATCTGGCGAACCAGGCTACGGCAAAAGCTCAAACGGCTGGCATGAAGGCTCCCGAGTCGAACCAGGTTCATCACCTGGTCGGCCGGGCGGAGCTGGAGCTCGGGCTGTGCATCTAACGGAGTTGCCATGTTTCAGACTCCTGAACTCTCGGACGAGCCTGTGGTGGCACCAACCAGCGCCACTTCACCCTTGGGCGGAACGATACCCTGCTCCCGAGCCATGGCGTAGGCGGATTTGGGGCCTATGTAAAGCGATGGCAACAGGATCAGCGAAACCGGGATCGCCGTAATCACAATGAACTGCTGCAGAGCGCTGATCTGGCCTGCCCCCATGTACAGCAACACGGCTGCCATTAATGCCATGGCCACACCCCAGAAGGCCCGTACGATGGGCTCAGGCTCGTCATGACCGGCACTTACCACGGCGATGGCATAGCTCATGGAATCGCCGGTGGTAGCAACAAAGATAGTCGTCAGCAGCAGAATCGCGAGCGCCATCAGGGCGCCGCCCGGCAAGGCTTTTGCAATGGTCAGTGTGGCGACATCAAACTGGAAATTGTTGAGGGCTTCAGAAAGGTCGATCACTCCGGTGATCTGGTAAAAAATTCCGGATCCACCGAGCAGAGTGAACCAGATGGTGGTGGCTATCGGCGCCATGACACCAACGGCAAGAATCATCTGACGAATCGTGCGACCTCTGGAAATTCGGGCGACAAAGATTGCCATCAGCGGGCCATAGCCCAGGAACCAGGCAAAGAAGAACACGGTCCACCACTGCATCCACCAGCCTTCAGCGGTGCCCGAGGTTACAGTTGCCATCGCAAAGAAGGAACTGATGTACTCGCCAAAGCCCTGGGTGTAGGCGTTGGTAAGGAACAGCGTCGGCCCGAAGATGAAAATGACGGCTGCAATCGCCAGGGCGAGAAACACATTGAAGCGACTCAGCAGCTGGATTCCCCGGTGAATACCGGTCATCGCCGAGGTCACATACACACCGGCCAGGACCGCCAGAATAATCAGCTGGGTTCCGTAGCCCTCGGCAAAGCCAAACAGGTCATGCAGACCAAAACTGACCTGGGTCGCAAGAAACCCGATGGGCCCGACCGTTCCGGCAACCACCGCAATCACGCAGGCGGCATCAACACAGCCACCAAACCAACCGTGCATGACGCGATCACCAAACACCGGGTACAGCAGTGTGCGCGGTTGCAGCGGTTGACCTTTCACATAGTGGGCGTGGGCCAGAACAATGGCAGACAGGGTCCCGAGGATTGCCCAGGCCAGAAAACCCCAATGCATGAAGGACTGTGCCAGCGCCGGCGCGACCGCCTCGGCGGTGCCTGCCTCGGTATCAAATACCGGGGGCGTAACAACGAAGTGGTATACCGGCTCACCCGCCGCGAAGAAAACACCACCGCCGGCCAGGAGGGTGCACATGATGATGGACAGCCATTTGAACGTACTCAGCTCAGGGGTATCCCGGTTGCCCACTTTGGCACTGCCGGCAGGTGAAATGGCTACCCCCATCCCAATCAGGAAAGTGAGTAGCAACAGTAGCTGGAAATAAGAACCGAGATACTTGGCTGTCCAGGCGAAGCCTTCGCTGATCAGGCCGGCCGTCCATTGGATGTCATACAATGAAAGGCCAAGAAAGAGCAGTATGAAGCCTACGCTCAGGCCCAATACAATCGGATCGCCGAAGCGCTTGATCCCCGTTTCCGGGATAGCTATGGAGCTGGCTGAGTTTGTCATGACGATTACCTGTTGTTGTTTTTGGAACAGTGTGTAATCAGAACGCGGCGTTTACCGCCGGCCGCGTACCTTCGGTTAATTGCCTGAGCCAGTTCCGGCCCATGATCTTCTCGATTTCTTCGTGGTTAAAACCCTTCTGGCGCAGGCCTTCCACGATATTCGGAAAGTGACGGTTGTCGCTGAACCAGGCCAGCGGTGAAGGCCAGCCCGCATTCGACTGGCTGCCCTCGCCGTAGTCCATGGCTTTGGTCCAGCGGCCGTTTCGCATCCACGTCAGCACTGATTCCGGCTGGGCCTGGCAAAGGTCCGTACCCATGCCGATGTGATCGATCCCCATCAGTTCGGCGGTATCGGCCACCATGCCGCAGAATTCGTCCAGCGTGCAGTCAGGCCCGTTCCTGAGGTGGAACGGATACACTGAAAAGCCCAGAATGCCGCCGTTTTCGGCGATGGCGCGCAACACCGTATCGGACTTGTTGCGCTTGGCAGGATGAAAGCTGGCCGGATTGGCATGGGAGATGATGACCGGTCGCTCGGACAGCTCGATGGCATCCAGCGTGGACCGCTCCGCGCTGTGGGACATATCGATCAGCATCCCGACCCGGTTCATCTCCCGGATCGCCTGCCGGCCGAACCGGGTAATGCCACTGTCTTCCGCTTCGTAGCAGCCACAGGCCAGAAGACTCTGATTGTTGTAGGTAAGCTGCATGATCAGCAATCCCAACCGGCGCATGATGGCCACCAGGTCGATATCGTCCTCAATCGGCGAACAGTTCTGGGCCCCGAAGAAAATACCGACCCGGTTTGTTTCCCTGGCCATTTCTATATCGCTGGCCTCGAATACCGGCATGATCAGGTCGGCATGTTCCTCGAAGCGGCGCTGCCACTCGCCGAAACGCAGAAGGGTTTCGCGGCAATTCTCGTGGTACACGAGTGTGGCGTGCACCGCATCAACGCCACCGTCCCGCATTTGTTCGAAAATAGCTCTGGACCAGTTGGAGTACTGCAGGCCATCAATGGTTAGCACAGACTTTGACATGGCAGCAGACCTCAGGCCTTGGTGTAACAGGTTTTGATCACCGTGTAGAACTCGCGGGCATACTGGCCCTGCTCACGGGGCCCGAAACTGGAATCCTTTCGTCCGCCGAACGGCACGTGGTAATCGGTACCGGCTGTGGCCAGATTGACCATCACACATCCGGTCTCGGCCCGGGCCTTGAAGTCGGAGGCCCGTTGCAGGGACCGGGTAATCAAACCGGCGGTCAGCCCGTAATTGGTATCGTTCAGGGTGGACAAAGCGCTTTCGTAGTCCGGAACGCGGATAACACAGGCCACGGGACCGAACACTTCGTCGCGGTTGATGCTCATGTCGTTGGTGGTGTCCGTAAAAAGCACCGGCTGCATGTAGTAACCGTCTGAACCCGCGTTGACCTGGTCGCCACCGAAGGCCATGGTCGCGCCTTCTTCCAGCGCAACACCGACCCAGCGTTGATTGGCTTCCAGCTGGCTCTTGCTGGCTATCGGCCCAACAGCGGTGCCTTCGGACAGCGCCGGGCCAACTTTTGCACCGGCCAGCTTCGTCGTCAGCTTCTGTACGAACTGGTCATGGACAGAATCCACAACGATCAATCGCGAGGATGCCGTACATTTCTGCCCGGAGCCGGAGTAGGCGCCGGCAAAGGCTGCTTCCACCGCCAGATCCAGATCGGCATCGTCGAGCACGATCAGCGCGTTCTTCGATCCCATTTCCAGCTGGCATTTGACCAGATTGGCTGCGGTGGCTGATGCCACTCGCCGACCGACTTCAAGGGACCCGGTAAAGGTTATCGCTTGCACATGGGGGCTGGT
>Ga0102931_1001128_pt1 | contig 13277 bp, 6 predicted proteins | sample SalPonR1_C_D1_MG_FD_79282 | JGI IMG/M metagenome (GOLD analysis project Ga0102931, IMG submission 79282) | Salt pond soil microbial communities from South San Francisco under conditions of wetland restoration - Salt Pond MetaG R1_C_D1_MG | ecosystem: Environmental > Aquatic > Marine > Intertidal... | reverse complement strand
CATCGCCGACTCAAAGTCTAGCTCGCCGAGGCGGCCCATGCCGCGCGCCACGAGCCGCAGCTCGCCCAGCTCGCGGCGCGCAAACGGCGCGTCGTTGGCGTACAGCGCGTCGCGCCGGTCGGTTTGCTGCGCCGCCCGCCCACCGTCGGTGTCGGCGGCGGCGTCGTGCTCGCCGGCAAAGACGGCGCGCGCAAACTCCTCGGCCGTCTGCGCCGGCGCCGAGCGCGGCGCGTCGTCGGCGCTCTTGTTGTGGCACGGGTACGCGTCGGCCGGCTCGTCGACAAAGCGGTCGTAGGCGCGCGCGCTCGCGCGCATGCGCCGCTGCAGTACGTGCGTGTACGACTTGGCCGGCCGCAGCGCGGCGAGCGGCAGCGGGCGGAAGCGGCGCTCGCGCAAGTGCTCGAGCACGTCGTCGTCGTCGGTGCGCGGCACAAAGCGCACGCTGTTGTTGCCCGTCGCCATGCTCGAGTGCTTTTGGCCCGGCTCGACAAACGTGAGCGCGCAGCGCTGGCAATCGACGCACACGAGCGCCGTCAGCAGCTTGTCGGGCACCGGCTTGCCGCGCGGCACGCAGTAGTAGTTGCGCAGCGAGCGCAGCTGGTGCTCGGCCACGTGCCGCGGCAGCGGCACCGAGTAGATGTTGAGGTGCTGGTGCACGGCGCGCGCGTACGCGTGCAGCAAGTAGAACTGGTACGGCGATTGGCGCGCGAGCCACTCGACAAACTCGTCCAGCACGGCGTCGCTCGGCAGCAAGTGGTACTGCGTGCGCACGTGTGCAAAGCGCCGCAGCACGTGCTCGCTCGCGTGAAAAATGGCGAGCGGAAAGCGCGCGCGCGCCACCAGCTCGCGCTCGATCCACGCGCCGTCGACACGCTCGCCGAGCGGCAGCGCGTGCGCGCCAACCGGCTCGATCAAGTACTCGAGTTGCGCCGGCACAATGCGCTCGTGGTACTGCTCAAAAACGCGCTCCGCGCCCTCTGCCGCCGGCGCAGCCGGCACTGGCGCCGCGTGCACGGGCGGCAGCGGCGGCGCAAAGCGCGGGTAGCGGTAGTAGGCGAGCAGGTGTCTGAGCAAGAGCGGCGTCTCGCGCGGCAGCACGTGATCGATCGGCTTGCTGCCAAAGCCGTTCTCGGTAATTTCGTTTTGCATGAGGCGTAGGAGCGCGTCGAGAAACGTCTCGCGGCCACTCTCGATGTGCGCGCGCAGCACGCTCTCGCGCTCAAAGCGCGCCAGCAAGCGATGTTGCGCGTAGTTGGCAAAGAACGCGCCGAGCGCGCACGGCGGGCGCGTGTCGTACGCGGCGTCGAGCGCGCGCAGCGTGCTGCCGTGCGCGCGCCACACTTGCCGCTCCCACGCGCCCCACTCGACGCGCGCAAAGAGCTCGTGCCGCACCGCCTCGTGCCAGCGCTGCAAACCAAAGAGCACGAATTGGCGCAGCGCGAGCGCGAGCGCGTCCTGAAACAAATAGTCGCGCTGGCCCGCCGCCGTGTCGCCGTCAATGGCGCCAGTGCGCTGCGTCGTCGACGCCGTCAGCCACGCAAAGACGAGCGCGTCGCGCGCCGCCTGCGTGCGCGACGTCGGCGCGTAATCGCACGGCGCGCGGCGCAGCACCGCGCTGCGGTAATCGACGTGCGTGCCGCGCGGCGGTGGCGGCGGCACGACGGGCGGCGGTGTGTTGCGCGCCACCGGCGCGCCGCTGCGCGGCAGAGCGCCGAGCGCCTCGAGCTGCCGATAGTACGCCTCGCCGCGCGCCTTTTCGACGGCGCAGCGCGCCACCGCATTGGCGACGTGGCGCGCTTCGCGCAGCGCGCCACTGGCGTCGCTGTGCGCCACGCGCTCTTTGCGCTGCTCGCGCACGCGCGTCGCACGGCGCCGCAGTGCGGCAAAGCTCGTGTCGCGCGTGCCGCGGCTCAGCTCCGACTTTGCCGCCTTGAAGCGCGCCTCCAGCAGCGCCTCAAAGTCGACGTACGTGAGCCGCGCGCTGCGCTCGCGCGCCCTGTCCGGCTCGCGCGCTTTTCGACCACCAGTGCCGCCCGGCGGCGCGCCGCCACCCGCCGCGCCGCTCTCGCTGTGCGCGCGCTGCACTGCGCCAACCAGCTCGTTGAAGCTAAAGTCGCGCTCGAGCGCCACTGCCGCGCTCGCGCGCTTTGCGCGGCAGTGGCGCGTTACGCGCGCGTCGGGCTCAAAGAAAAAGAGCTTGTAGACGGCGTAGCGCATGCGCCAGCGCGGCCGGTACTCGGCGCGCCGGTAGACGCCGAGAAACGACGCGGCGAGCAGCAGTTTGACGAGGCCAAACGCGCCGCTGTCGCTCGACGCAAGGTCGGCGGCGCTCTGCGCCATGTCGCGCACGTCGGCGCGCAGCGGCAGCGCTTTGGTAAAGAGATTGACAATTGGAAACTCGCGTCGCAGCGCGTCGCCGTTGCTGTCGCGGTGCGCCAAAAACTCGCAGTAGCCCAGCTCGCGCGCCATGTCGGGCAGCTCGCCTTCGCAAAAAACAGTGTGCACGTCGGGCGAGTAGCACTCGAGCAGCGCAGCGGCCGCGGCGCTGTCGTCGCGCGGCACGTAGCCGAGCTCGTCGAACGCGAGCGCGAGCAAAATGTGCGCGTCGCGCCACTCGTGCAAACGGTACTCGAGCGCTTCGCGCCGCGCACGCTCGTCGCGCTCAGTGGCGGCGGCGGCGGCGGCGGCGGCGCTCGCCTCGTCAATGAGCTGGCGCAGCAGCGCGACGCGCCACACCAGCGTGCGGTACACACGATAATGCTCAATGTCGTCGGGCAGCGCGTCAAAGCGCGTCGGGCGCCACGCTGTCGCGCTCTCAAAGTCGTCGTCGTCGTCGTCGTCGCCGAGTGCTTGCTGCGCGGCGCGCTGCAGCGCGTCGCTTTGCGCCACGGCGGCGAGCGGCCGCGCGCACAGAAAGACGCGCAGCGCGTACGGCAGCGCGCGTTCGCGCCTCTCGTCGCCCAGCGCGTCAAAGAGCGCGCAGTTGACGTATGTGGCGAGGCGCCGCGCTGCGGCGTCGTCCACCTGCTCGCGCATCTCGCTCTCGCCCCGACCCAGTTCTCGGTGTCGCGCCTCGTCGGCATTGGTTGCGCGTTCGGCCGCCGCATCGGCCCGCTCCGCACACGCGATGCGCTCGCACCAGCACAGCTGATACGCCACGTCGGTGTGCGGAGCGGGCGACGCGGCCGCTTTGCGGCCAATGCCCACCAGGGGCCATTGCACGACACCGTTCAGAAACCCGAGTTTGCGCCCACGGCGCCGGCGGCGCCGTTGCTCGCCGCGCCCGAGTCGCGCTCGTAGTACTTGCGGCCGAGCGGGTAGCGCGGAATATTGCTCATGTACTGGTAGCAGCCCGAGCGCTGCTGGTCGGGCGTAACCGACCAGCCGACGCGCGACATAATCGGAATGTTTTGCACCACGCCGTTGTAGCCGTTGGTGAGGCGGCCGCGCGTCGCCTCGGCCGGAAACTCGCCGTTGATGTCGACGAGCACGTGCGCGTCGCACACCAGCACTTCGGGCCGAATGCGGTTGTTGCGCAGCGTCGCGTTCACAATGCACTGATTGGCCTTGGCAAACTTGCAGCCAATGCAGTAGCGAAACGCCGCCTCGTTGGCATAGTGCGCCGGATTCTGCTGCACGCGCTGATACTCGTGCGGAAACCAGAAGACGCGCCACACCGTCTTGACGAGCGGCGCGCCGCGCTCGTCGTACAGATTGGTGCCCCAGCACGCGTCGCCGGCGGCGCAGCGCGCCTCGTTCGGGTGCGCGGTGCGGCAGAACGAGACAAAGTACTCGTACGTAATGGCGGTCGAGCGCGCGCGCATCTCGTCCGACGGCAGCATCTCGTGCGCCGCAAACGTTGGCGTCTGCTCGATTGCGTTGGCAATAAACGTCGACGCAAACGCCGACATGTCCTCTTCGGCGTACGGCGTCGAGTTGGGCAGCACTACCAGGCCCTGCGCGTCGCGCTCCATGTCGCTCTGAATGATGCGCACCATGTGGTTGCACGTTGCCGCCGCCTGCACGCCGGGCCGCCGCTGCTGCGCCTGCGCCGACGCCGCTTGCACGTTGCGCGCGTCGCGCTCGTCGGCCGTCTCGTTCGGCGCGCCCTGCGCGTCGACCTGCGCCGTGCGCAGCGCCGTCTGCACCAGATAGCGCTGCGTCAGCTCGTACGTATCGATGCCAAACGTGTTGGAGAGCGACTCGCTGCGCGCGCCGTCTTCGGTCGCGACCTTGTGCACCGCGTCGCTCGGCTCGCGCGTGCTCGGCGTCGCGCTCGTCGCTGCTGCCGTATCGCTCAGGTGCACGTCTTTGGGCCGCTTGCCCAGTACGCTGGTGCTCTTCGTGCGCCCGCTGCTGGCGCCGCGTGCACCACTCGTCTTGCTCTTGCTCGCCGCATCGCTCTTGGCGCCGCCGCCGCCGCCACCGCCGGCCGCCGGCTTGCGCAGCAGCGCCGCAAACAATTGGTGACCGGTGCGCTTCTTGGCCTCCACCACACTGGCGCCGCCACTAGTGCGCGCGCTCATTGTTGTCGCAAGTGATGTCGATAGCAAGAGCGTGCGGCAAAGTCGGCGCGGGCGGGCGCGCGCGCTCGCCCAAACAGAGCCACCACGCGTCGTGTCGGCACAAATGAGCGCGTCCGACGCCAAGCAGCGGCTGGCGCTCGCCGCCGTCAAAGCGCTGTACGACGAGTTTTTGGCGTGCGCGCCAACGCGCGCCAACGGCTACCGCGTGCGCGCGCTCTACGCCGGCATTTTCCGCAGCAAGCTGCCGCACAACGACTATAGCTGGCTGGTCGACAACAAGCGTGCGCCCGAGCGCGCGCGGCAGCGCGCCGACTCGCTGCTCGCGCCGCGCGTCAAGCGTGAAGTTAAGAGCGAGCCAGAGGGCGATGACGACGACGACGACAAAGCGCGCGCGGCGCCATCGCGCGCGACAAAGCGCGCGGGCGGCACGCAAATGATGCAGCTCGACGCAATGGCCGAGCGCGCGCGCGAGGCGCGCACGTCGGGCACGGTGGCGTACGCCGGCAAAGACACGCTGCTGACGGTCGCGACGTGCTCGTACACCGGCCGCACGCCGGTCGGCGCCGACACGCTCGACAAGCTGTACGGCGGCGACGAGCGGCGCGAAGCGCTGCGCGCCATCGATCGCACCATGAGCGCGCGCTTTGGCGCACGCGCGCTCTTTGGCGCCGCGGCGGCGCCGGGCCGCGCCAACGCGTCGGTCGTCAACGAAATTGCGCAGACGTTTCTCGCGCACGCGCTCGAGCCGTTTGACATTTCGCTGCGCATTCGCTTTCGGCGGCGCATCGACGAGCAGCTCGTGGTCGACAACCTCGTCGCCATAATGCGCGAAGTCGAGTATCGCGGCGGCACGCGCGTGCGCCCGGCGCACTACGACGATAGCGTGGGCGAGGACGACAAGCGCCGCTTTCGCACGCTCTTCGACAGCATGCACTTTAACTTTTTCAGCCGCTTCCCCGAGCTCGCCGTGCCGTGCGACGAGCACTCGCCGCTGCCGCTCGTCAAAGCGCTCAGCGCACTCTGGGCCATATGCGGCGACGTGTTTTGCGAGTGCGCGCTCTCGCGCAGCGGCGAGGAGGCGTGCGAGTTTATGTTCAATAGCGCGGTCGACGAGAGCATTGGCACGCGCGCGCCGCTGCTCGCTGCCATTGCGTGCGCCTACATCGAGGGCATTGGCTACGAGCGCGCGTTTGAGACCAAGCAACTGATGCTGCTCGCGATCGAGACGGCGCAGCTCCACATTGTGCGCCTTGCCGGCATGGTGCGCCGCAAACCGCCGTTTGCGCGCTACAATCTCGCTGCGCTGACGCGCGCCATCGATGCGTGTCGTCAGGCGCGCGAGACAATCGCTCACTACGACCACTCTCAATACGCATTTATGCGCGCCGCCACCGCCAACCGCTGACTCGCGCGCCATCACACTACGCTGCTCAAAACTACTTGCATTCGATGCCTTTTTGGGCCAGTGTAAAGAAAAAAAAAGTCTAGCGTGTGTGCCCGCACCAAAAAAAAAAATAAGAAATCGTTTGGTCGGCGGTACAAACCCGCGCACAGCCATCATTGATTAGTGCCGATTTTTTCTTATTTGCTGACAATCGGTGCAGTGCGAGCGTGCGATGAGTGGTGTGAAGCGCGCCCGATCGTTGATGCGGCCGCGCGACGAGCGCTTTTGTCGCGAGCTGCTAGAGGTGGTGCAAATTGCGTACACCGGCAGCGACTTTTTTGCGCTCGACCTCGATCGCGAGCACGAGCGGCAGTTGGTCGAGCGCGTGCTGTGGCCGCGCCTCGAGCGCATGGCGCTGCGCGAGAAGAAAGTGCTGACCGACGTCGTGTACACCGACCGGCGCAGCGGAATTGAGCGCGTTGTCAAGCTCGCATTTGACACGCTGCGGCTCGAAGAGCACGGACGTGCGCTGACGAGCGCGACGCGCGCCGACTATCTCGACCAGCTGCGCTCCGAGCCGCACTACGCGCTGCTGCTGCACACGAGCGACGCCGCGCGCACACGCCTCGTATTTATGGAGCGCTACATGGCGCTCGACGTGCTGGCGTTTACGTACGCCGCCATTGGCATGCACGGCCTGCCGTCGCCGCCCGCTTTCGAAGCGTTTGCGTCGGCCGCGTGGCCATCGCGCTGCTGGCCGTCGCGCAGCGTGCGCACGCTCTGCCGCCAAACGATGCCGCGTTTTTTGGCCGACCGCGTGCTGCGGCTCGACCACTGGCAAGAGCTAGCCGATAAGATGGCGCTCGTGCGCCAACCGCGTCGGCGCGCCGCTCCGGCGCGCAAATCGGCGTTTGACCAGCTGCTCGAGCTCGAGCACGAGCCCGACGCCGGCGGCGAGGTGCGGCCGCCGAGGGCGCGCTACCTTGACGCGAGCGAGCGCGTGTGCGTGCGCCAGAACCGAGGCCGCGACGCGCTCGACTCGGCGAGCAGCAGCAGCACGAGTAGCGTCGACGACAGCGATCTGGGCTGGTCGGGCGAAGTTAGGCGCGCCGAGCGGCGCGAGACGCGGCACGCCGTGGCGCAGCTCGAGGGCGATTCGAGGCGCGGCGTGTCGCAGACGCACGAGTACAGCGACCGCTTGCGCGCGCCTGGCGCCGAGCTGCGCATGCGCGACCGCATGTCGCGCACGTTTGCCGCCGCGCTGCACGTCTTTGTGCGCTGCGCCGACGAAGCGCTCGACGAGCACTTTACGCAAGTCGATCTCTTCTACCTGATGCAGCTGATGAATGTGGAGCGGCTCGGCAACGAGCTGCACGCGCGCGAGCCGCGGCTCGTGAGCGCGAGCGCGCCCGCCGCGCAAGTGGCCGCACAGTGCTCGCCGCACTTGCGCGACGCGGCGCAGCGCGTTGCGGCGCTGCCGCACACATTTCTGTTGGACAGGCGCGACGCGCCGCAGCGCTTTGACTACGCGTGCGCAATGGCGTACGAGGCGCTGTACAGCACGCAGCCGGCCTACAGCATTGTCGAGCTGCTCTTTGACAAGGTCGACGTGCCGGCAGTGCTCGATTTTGTGCAAGTGCGCGGCTGGGCGCCGGCGCGTCAGGCGCGCGCCGCGCTCGTCGCTGCCGAGCGCGCTACGCTGAGCGACGCGCGCGCTTTTGTGGAGCGCAACGCGCTCGTGTACGACGCGCAGCTGCTCGACGCGCTGGGCAGCGCGACGCTGCAGTGCGCGCTGCGCGTGCCGCTCAACGTCGAGCGGCAAGTGGTCGGCACGAGCGACCCGCCGACGAGCAGCGCGGCGCGCGCCGCACTGCACCGCAGCAACGCGGTGACGCCGCACGCGCTGCAGTGCTCGGTGCGCGCAGCGCTGCCGGGCGCGCGCGACGGACTCGACTTTCTGGTGCTCTACACGCCGCTCTCGTTCATTTACGCCAACGATCCGCGCTACGCGCACGTGCGCAGCGCCGGCGCGGTGCACGGAGAGCGCGCGCACAGCGCGTCGGTGCTCGCCGAGTGCGTCGCGCAGCGCGCCGTGCACGATGCGAGCGAGGCGCACAACGCCGACGACGGCGACGCGGCGCCTGTGAGCGGCGTTGCGCAGCAGCAGCGACCGAGAAAACGGAGGCGCGGGCGACCGACAAAGCAGGAGATGCTGCTGCGCCGCAAGCGGCGCGAGATCGACGAGGCGCGCGCGCAAGCGGCGCAGCGCGAGACGCTCGCCGAACCGGCGCTCTACGTGGTGCTGAGCGAGCGCGCGCGCGCCGCACTGCAAGAGACTGCGGCGCCGCTCGTGCTGCTGCAGCGCGCGCTGGGCCAGAGCGCCATCAACCGGCACACGCCGCTGTGCGCGCCGTCGGTCGCACACGTGCTGGCGCACAGCACCAACCTGCCGGCGCTCTGCCACGCGCTCAACGCGCTCTCGGTGCTCATTGGCGGTGCGCCGCGCGAATGGCGCGCGCAGTCGCCGCGCTCGGCGCGCTACGCTGTGCGCTGCGCACGCCTCGCCGTGCGCGTCGTCGATTTTTACGCGTCGGCGCTCGTCGGCTACGACGCGCCGCTGGACGGCAGCGAGTTTGCGCTCTACTCGATATGGCGCGTGCTGGAGCGGCGCGGCGTGGCGCGCGCCGCGTACGCCGACGCGCGCCGGCGCACCAAGTCGGCGAGCGAGGCGAGCGAGCTGGCGCCGCACGCCGACGAGGCGTTCTTTGCGCCGCTCGCCGTCGTGCTCAACGCCGAGCAGCTGCCCGTCGCCGTGGCGCGCCGCTCGTTTGCGTTTCTGCAAAACGCGTGCGTGCACAACGAGCGCTTGCACGCGCAAACGAAGCGCGCCGAGGAGCGCGACCGCGAGCGCTGCGGTGCGCAGCAGGCGAGCGAGTGGCAGCACGAGCCGCGCTGGTATACCGCGCAGCGGCGCGGCGACGGCGGCGGCGGCGGCGGGCGCTTTACGACGCAGCAGCGGCACACACTCGAAGAGCGCCAGGAGGCGCTCTGGTTTGCGCGCGCGCGCACGCGGCGCGTCGACGAGCGCGGCGATGGCGCGTCAAGCGCGCTCTGCGCGTGCGGCGGCGTTGGCGTAGAGGATTGTGCGGGAATGGCGCGCGCGTACGCTGGCGGCGCCGACGAGCTCGCGTGCTGCGTGTGCGCGCTCAACACAGTCGACGCCGGCCAGCTGAGCGACGAACTCGGCGCGCTGGCGAGCTGCGGCCCGCTCATGGGCGCGTGCACCTATTGCCGCACGCGCGTGCCGTGGCGGCGCGCCGATGCCGACCGCCTGCTTGTGGCGTCGCACGTCGAGATTGGCGACTCGGCCGCCGCTGCCGACGGCACGCGCGTCGGCGCGCTCGACTTTGTCGAGCAGCTGCTGCTGACGGCCGAGACCAATGCGCACACGCCGCACGAGCCGAGTGCGACGCGCGCGGTGCGCAGCGCGCTCAGCTCGCTCTGCTTTCGCCTGCGCCGCTGGTGCTCGGCGCCGCAGCAGCCGCGCAGCGTGCACACGAGCAAGCAGACGTCGCGCTTTGCGTTCGAGAGCTACGCCAACTATCTTATGCGCCAGCAAGCGCCCGAGCGCGCTGGCGCGCGTGCGTCGCTCGACGACGCGGCCGCGCGCCGCGCCTTTGCGCAGTGGCGCGCAACCGAGCGCCATCGGCATCGTCTGCGCGCCGCGCACCGCAGCACGCTCGACGCGACCGACTCGCTGTGCGACGCGGCGCACAGCAGTGCGCAAGAGAGCGCGCGCCGCGAGCCGGCCGACGCGCTGGCTTTTGCGCTCACGTCGCTCGAGTGCGCCACATTTGTGCGCCATCGCACGCTGCTCAGCGTGCTGGCGAGCCTCGAGCGCGCCGAGCTGGCCGACACCGAGTACGGAGGCGCCATGCGGTGCGCCCTGCCCCATCTTGTGGCACCGTTTGCCGCGAGCGGCGCGCTGCACGCGTACCAGAGCGCATTCGCGCGCACCATTGACGCAACACACGTGCCGCTCTGCGACGCGGCGCTCGCCGAGTCGACGGCGCTCGGCGCGTCGGCGCTGCAATCGTTTGCGAGCGAGTGGCGCCGCGACGCGTCGGCCAAGCACGAGCACATGCTCTACAATGGCGGCGCGCCGCGCCCGCTCACAGGCACGTTGCCACTGCTCTCCGAGCTCGCCTTTCTCAATTGGTACGAGCCGGGCGACCACGAGCCGCTCTCGTCCGACGACTCGGCAAGCACGCTCTCGTTTCACGGCACTACGGTGGCGCCGCCGCCGGCAGCAGCAGCAGCAGCAGCAGTTAGCAGAAGCTCGAGTGCGCACAGCAGTGAACAGTAGTGTTGGCCAAGAGTCTTAAAGTGCGCAAGCAAGATCAAAAGTTCAATGAGACATTGGCGCCGCTCATTTTGCCAATCTTGACGCCGACCATGGTGGCGTAGTCGAGGCGCAAATCGGCGCCGTCGCTCGTCTCAATCACATCGATCACCATTTTGCCGCCTGTGCAGTCAAACTTGACGCGCTCGTCGGCCGTGACGCGCAGCAGCTTGATGTGCCACTCTTCGCCGTCGCGGCACGAGATGACGCGCGTCGTCACCTTGCGCCGCGTCTTCTTTGCCGACGCCGCCTTGTCCGCCGCCTCTCCCGACGCGTTTGTCGTCTCTTTGCGCTTGCTGCCCGCACGCTCGTTGTCGCTCATTCTTTGTAACTGCTTTGCTCGTTGCGTTTGACGCGCGCGCGCACGCGCGTGTGTGCGGGCACGTGTGCGCGCGCTCGTTCACTCGCACACGCGCAACTTTTGCAAAAGAATGAGTGAGAGCGCGTCAAAGAGCGCTGGCAGCGGCGCAGAGCGCCAAGAGAAGCGCGAGCGACGCGGGCGCCACTTTGGTTTGCAGTTTGACGTCGAGGCGTGCAAAAAGGCGCGCGACGCGTTTCACGAGCGCAACAATGCGCGCCGGCTCAAGACGGTGCAGAGCGAACTCGATCACGCGCAAAAGCTGTACGCCGACCCGGCGGTGTGGGCCGTGCGCCTCTGCTTTGACCGCATGACGCGCGCCGAAGAGCGCACGCTCAAGGAGCGCCTGCGCGGCGCCGGCATTCTGCTCTCGCTCGTCGATCAGGGCGAGTCGATCGAGATTGCCGACGCCGCTAGCGCGGCCAACGCGCCGCTGCACGACGCCGCCGACGGCGCGCCACAGCGCCTTGTGCCGTACTTGGCCAAAACGCAGACGCGCTTGGTGGTGTAGCGCCAGTCGATTGAAAGTGCGCGGTGGCGATATAAGCAATCTGCTTTGGCGTCCGTGTGCGCAAACGCCGCTCTGCGCAGCCAGCATGAGTTTCAACGAGAGCGCGAGCGCGAGCGCGAGCAGCAGCAGCAGCGACAGCAGCGACAGCGAGAGCGGCCGCGACGATGCGAGCGTGCCGATTGTGCAGTTTGACCATCCAAAAGTGCGCGAGCACGAGTACGAGGTCCAGTCGATGCTGCAGGCGCTGGCGCCGCACGTCGTGCACGCGGCCATTGCGCCCAACTTTGACGCCGCGCCGCTCGCCGCCGCGCCGACGCTGCAGCAGGCGTTTGATGTTTCGGCGCCGTTCGAGGCGCGCGCGCGCGGCGCCGGCGCCAAGTCGGCGGCGCTCGCGTCCGACAAGCTTGTGCCGAGCGGCTACGCGCTCAAGCTCGACGGCGCGATGCCGATCGACAGCGCCGAGCGCCTGCAGCACACGCTGGCCGCGTGGAACCAGGGCCTCGGCACCAGCGTTTACCGGCTCGAAGAGCTGCCGCCGGCGCTGCAGAGCGCGGCGCGCAACGACGACAGCGCGGTGCAGCGCATGCACGAGGCGGCGCTCGACGACCTGCCGCCGCTCATTTCGCCCACGCACCGCATTGCGCTGCAGAGCGCGAGCAACGTTTTGGACGGCGACCACTACTCGCTCTTTGTGACGGCCAACGACGTGCCGGCGGCGCGCCGCCTCACGCAGTACACGGCGGCGCGCGCCGCCAGCGACTCGCCGCTCACGCTCGGCATGCTCGCCGACTCGGCCGAGTACGAGCAAGTGCTGCAGTCGTCGGCCGCCGTGCGCGACATGCTCGCGCAGCGCTACGCCGACGCCATTGGCGCCAAGCTCGTGCGCTCCAAGGCGAGCGGCGCGCTCGTGCCCGAGCACACAACGCTGACGCACTACATTGCGCGCGCCAACGACTTGTCGCACGGCGCGCACGAGTCGCTGCCCAGCGCCGCGCAGGCAAACCGCGAATCGGACTACTACGTGATTTACAACAACGCGTCGGACGCGAGCGCGGCGACGCGCGGCGCAATCATTACGCACGGCGTGCTCGGCGGCGCCACGCTCGTCTCCAACGCCGATCCGTCGGCGTCGGCCGACGGCGGCTGGCACCAGCCCAACTTTCTCTCGCTGCTGCCCGCCACGTCGGGCGCGTACACCGAGAACCATACGCGCCAAACGGCGCTGCACGCGTCGGCCAACGAGCGCACGCAGAGCGCGGCGCGCGCACGCATTGCGTTTCACTCGGACCTCGGACCCAAGGTGCCGCACCCCGACGCCGACGACCCGCACAACTCGATGAACGACCCGTACACGACCAAGTGGCTCGAGCACTTGTCGCCGAGCGCCGGCGACGACGCCATCCCGCTCGACCAGACGCACTACTCGGTCGTCTCGGCGCAGCTGCCCAACATTTCGACGCTCTACGCGTCGCCGTCGATGCTCGCGCGCATCGCGCGCCACCCGGCTGCGCCGCAAAACTTGCCCATCGCGCTCAACAACCCGGTGGTGGGCCGCATAGCGCCGCTCTACGACACGGTCATCAAGTCGCAAGAGTACCCGGTCACGCTCGATCACATCTTTCGCAACACCTACGAGCAAGAGGCGCAGCCGGGCAGCTTTGCGACGCTCAGCAGCGAGTCGGCGCTCGTCGGCACGCCAAACTACGAGGCCGACGAGACGCTCTACGCCGACGCCGAGCAGTACGGCTTGTCGAAGCGCACTGGCGCATTCATTGGCACAAGCGCGCACAAGACGCAAGCAAACAATATCGACGCGCTGCGCGTCAAGCTGGCGCCCGACTCGACCGACTTTGACGCGCAAACCGTCCTCATGGTCGATCGCGACTTGCTGCGCCTCATCACACTCAAGGACGAGTGAGCGCTCAAAAAAAAATAAAAAAAAAGGCCGTCTGTGCACTCCAAAATCAGCTACCGACTTTTGAATAGCAACAATTAAATAAAAATACGATTTAACGCGACATTCATGATGCGGTTCGATAAATCGACCTCAAATTGCGCTAGCGCGCCGCAACTCGGAGATAAAAATGGCAATTTTG
>Ga0102931_1001123_pt1 | contig 13288 bp, 10 predicted proteins | sample SalPonR1_C_D1_MG_FD_79282 | JGI IMG/M metagenome (GOLD analysis project Ga0102931, IMG submission 79282) | Salt pond soil microbial communities from South San Francisco under conditions of wetland restoration - Salt Pond MetaG R1_C_D1_MG | ecosystem: Environmental > Aquatic > Marine > Intertidal... | reverse complement strand
TCCGCCTTCCTCTCCCGCTGGCGGGGCTGGCGCGAGGCCGAGGGGATGCCCTGGCCCCCGCCCGGCCGCGCCCTCGCCCACCTCGCAGACGTCGAAGCGACCCCGCCCCACCGCCCCGTCGCCCCGGACGAGATCACCCGCTGACCGATCCCGCGGCCGACGACGACGTCGGTACGAATGGCCGACGGTGTCGGCACGAACGGCAGACGAAAGCTGCACGACAGGCCGACGCACGGCACACCGAAGTCCGACGAACGCCACACCGAGCGCCGACGCGGGGCGCACACCGTCCGCACGGCTTGCGCACCCGGGCCGCACGTTCGCGGGACGGAAATCCGCCCCGCCGGCCCTCACTCCCGCGGCAGCACCCGGATGCCGAGGTCGCGCAACTGCTCGTTCGTCGGGGCCGAGTGGGCGCCCATCATCAGGTCCTCGGCCCGCTGGTTCATCGGGAACATCGTCACGTCGCGCAGGTTGTCGGCCCCCGCCAGCAGCATCACGATCCGGTCCACCCCCGGCGCGATGCCGCCATGCGGCGGCGCCCCGAAGCGGAAGGCCGAGACCATGCCGCCGAAGTTCCCGTCCACGAAGGCGCGGTCCTTCCCGACGATCTCGAAGGCCTTGTACATGATCTCCGGCTTGTGGTTCCGGATCGCGCCGGAGGACAGCTCCACCCCGTTGCAGACGATGTCGTACTGGAAGCCGAGGACGTTCAGCGGATCCAGCTCCTCCAGCGCCTCGAGCCCGCCCTGCGGCATCGAGAACGGGTTGTGGCTGAAGTCGAGCTCGCCGGTCTCCTCGTCCCGTTCGTACATCGGAAAGTCGACGATCCAGCAGAACTCGAACCGCTCGGTCGCCGTGAGGCCGAGCTCCGATCCGATCACGTTGCGCGCCCGGCCCGCGACGTCGACGAAATCCGCCGGCCGGCCGGCGACGAAGAACGCCGCGTCGCCGGCGGAAAGGCCGAGCTGGACGCGGATCGCCTCGGTCCGCTCCGGCCCGATGTTCTTCGCCAGCGGCCCGGCGCCGACGACCTCGCCGCCCTCCTCGCGCCAGAAGATGTAGCCCATGCCGGGCAGCCCCTCGCGCTGCGCCCAGGAGTTCATCCGGTCGCAGAAGGCGCGGGAGCCGCCCGTGGGGGCCGGAATGGCGCGGACCTCGTTGCCCTCGATCTCGAGCAGCTTCGCGAAGATCTTGAACCCCGAGCCCGCGAAATGCTCCGAGACCCCCTGCATCTCGATCGGATTGCGCAGATCCGGCTTGTCGGAGCCGTATTTCGCCATCGCCTCGCGGTAGGGGATGCGGGGGAATTCGGCGGTCACCGGACGGCCCTCGCCGAACTCCTCGAAGACGCCGCGCATGACGGGCTCGATGGCCTGGAAGACGTCCTCCTGGTCGACGAAGCTCATCTCGACGTCGAGCTGGTAGAACTCGCCCGGCGAACGGTCGGCCCGCGGATCCTCGTCGCGGAAGCAGGGGGCGATCTGGAAGTAACGGTCGAAGCCGGCCACCATGATCAGCTGCTTGAACTGCTGCGGCGCCTGCGGCAGCGCGTAGAACTTGCCGGGATGCAGGCGCGAGGGCACCAGGAAGTCCCGCGCCCCCTCCGGCGAGGAGGCCGTCAGGATCGGCGTCTGATATTCCAGAAAGCCGAGATCCGTCATCCGCCGCCGCAGGCTCGAGATCACCTTGCTCCGCAGCACCACGTTGCGGTGCAGCGTCTCGCGCCGCAGGTCCAGGTAGCGGTGTTTCAGCCGCGTCTCCTCGGGATAGTCGGGCTCGCCGAAGATCGGCAGCGGCAGCTCCTCGGCCGCGCTCAGGACCTCGAGCTCGCGCACGAAGACCTCGATCTCGCCCGTCGCGATCCTCGGGTTCACCAGCTCCGGATCACGCGCCTTCACCACGCCGTCGATGCGGATCACCCATTCCGAGCGGACCGCCTCGACCTCGGCGAAGGCCGGGCTGTCGGGGTCCGCCAGCACCTGCGTCACGCCGTAGTGGTCGCGCAGGTCGATGAAGAGCACGCCGCCATGGTCCCGCACCCGATGCACCCAGCCCGAGAGGCGGACGGGATGGCCGACGTCGCTCGCGCGCAGGTCGGCGCAGGTGTGGGTGCGGTAGGCGTGCATGGGCTCGGGCTCTCTCGGCGGGAAACGGGGCTCCGGACGGGCCGGGTTCCCTTCCACGGCCCGGCCCGCCCCGTCAAGGCCCGGGGGTCACCAGCGGAAGTCGTCCGCCTCCAGCTTCACGCCCGCGGCGCCCCTCAGCACCACCTCGCCGCCGTCGAAGCTCAGCACGAGATCGGCGCCGGAGATCGAGGGCAGCAGGTCCCAGGGCGTCAGGCCGAGGCCGTCGAGGCTGATGACGTCGCGGCCCTGCCGGAACTCCAGGATGAAGCCGCGCCCGCCGGAAAGGCGGAACTCGAACCGGTCCCCCTCCTCGAGCGCGCGCCGCGCCAACTCCTGCGCCTCGCTCATGCCGGCGCCGCGCCGTGATAGAAGAACCGCCCCAGCCCGACGGTGAAGATCACCCAACCCGCGATCGCGTGCAGCAGCGTCGCGAAGAGGAGGTTCCGCCCCTTCCCGGTCTCGAGATACGCGAGCGAGAACAGCACGCCGCCCGCCGCCGTCATGGCGAGCGCCGTGGGATTCCAGAGAAACCCGTGGGCCAGCGCGAACACCGCCGCGTTGACCCCGACCGCCGCCCGCCGGTCCGGGAACAGGACCCCGTAGCGGCGATAGAACAGCATCCGGAACATCACCTCCTGCGGCAGGGCCGACAGCAGGGGATAGAGCAGCATGATCGCGAGCCACAGCCCGGTCGCCCGGCGCGGCAGCCCGAACAGGGCCTCCGGCGCGAGCCAGAGCACTGCCCCCGTCGCCAGCGCCGCCGTCGTCGCGGTGAAGAGCAGGAGGCCGCGGCCGCTGCCGATCGGCGGCCCCTCCACCAACTCGCGCCAGGAGACGCCGGGCGTGACCGCGAGAAGCGCGACGCTGACGAGAAACGCGCCGATCATCACGGTCCAGAGCGCGCCGGGACCGAGCCCGAAGGCGAGCAGCGCCGGGAGACCGAGGAACAGCAGCGCGAACTCCGCCATCAGGCGTGCGCGGGAGACCGGGGGCGAGGCGGCGGCGAGGCTCATGGCCGTCGACCTAACGCGCCCGGCGCCCCGCGCAAGCCGCCTCAGCCCTCGCGCACCGCCGGCGTGATCAGGATCTCCACCCGCCGGTTCCGCGCCCGGCCCTCGGGCGTCGCGTTGCTCGCCACCGGCGCGCGCTCTCCCATCCCGCGGGAGACGACGCGGGCGGGCGAGACGCCTCGGTTGGTCAGCTTCTCGGCCACCGCCTCGGCGCGGCGCTCGGAGAGGCGCTGGTTGTAGGCCGCCTCGCCCGTCGCGTCGGCGTGGCCGACCACGTCGACGTAACCCTCCGGATACTCGGCCAGCGTGTTGGCGACCCGGTTCAGCGGGCGGCGGAACTCGCGCTTCACCTCGGCGCTGTCGGTGTCGAAGGTGATGCCGCTCGGCAGGGTGACGAGGATCGCGTCCTCGACCCGGCGCACGTCGGCCCCGGTGCCGGCGAGATCCCGCTCCAGCGCCCGCTCCTGATCGTCGAGCCAGGTGCCGACGGCGGCGCCGGCCAGCAGGCCGATGCCGGCCCCGACGAGCGCGTTGCGCCGGTCGTCGCCGCCGACGAGCAGGCCGCTCGCGGCCCCCAGCGCCGCCCCGAGCGCCGCGCCCGTCGCCTGTCGGTCGCTCGGTCCCTGACCCTGCGCGCACCCGGCCACCAGGGCGAGCGCGGAGACGGCGGCGGCGGCGCGGGAGACTGTCGGTCGCATGTCGGATCCTCCTGAGATTGACGTCGGACGCCCGCCTCCGCCCGGATCCGGGCGAAGATCAGGCCTCCAGAAGGCCGATCAGCGGCGCCCACTGCGCCCGCACCGGGGCGAGGGCCTTGACCGGCCGGTCGAAGACGGAGAGCCCGCGCTCCGCGAGCTCGCCATAGGCCGCGCGTTCGGCGATGCGGGCGGCCGGGGTGTGACCGAGGGCCGCGAAGCTCTCCTCGAGGCCCTTCGCGGCGCGACTGCCCGCCTTCACGCGGTTGGCGACGAGATGCACTCCCGCCTTGCCCTTCCTGACGCGCTTGAGCGCCTCGAGTTCCTTCAGGAAGCGCTTCGTGGCGTCGAGATCGTAGAACGACGGGGCCAGCGGCACCAGAACCGCCTTCGCCTCGGCGACCAGATCGGCCGCCTTGCCGCCCCCGAGCGCGCCCGGCGCGTCGATCACCAGCCAGTCGAGGCGCTTCGGCCGTTCGCCGAGATCGGCGGCCCGGCTCCAGTCCAGCGCCTCCACCGGCGCGGCGTCCGCCGGCCGGCGGCGGGCCCAGCGCAAGGCGGACTTCTGCCGATCCGCGTCCGCCAACGCGACGCGCCCGGCGCCGCGCACCGCCAGCGCGGCGGCCAGCGTCGTCGCCAGCACGGTCTTGCCGCAGCCGCCCTTCAGGTTGGCGACGAGCACCGACTTGGTCACGAGCCTCTCCCCGACCCGCCGCGCGGCGGATTTTCGCCGCCTTGCGATCACGACTACTCCTCAATCCCGAGCGATGCAAAACTCGACCTCGACGCCCCCGACCGGCAGGATCCCGCCCGCATGACATCCGACGAAGAGACGATCGCGAGCCTGCGCTTCGGCCTCGGCCCGCGGCCCGACGCGCGCGCCGAGAGCGGGCCGGCCGACATGCTGCGCGGCCTCCGGACGCTCGCCGACGGCCCCGCGCTGGTGGACGAGGCCGCCGACCGCGCGCTTTGGGCGGAGGTGCGCGAGGTGCGCGAGGCGCGCGGCGACGCCAGATCCGGCGGCAAGGCCGAGGAGACCGCCTTCGCGGCCGAGCGAAAGGACCTGCGGCACAGGCTCGAGGCGATCCAGTTCGCCTCGCTCGCCCGCGCCGCCGGAACGCCGCACGGCTTCGCCGAACGCATGGCCCGGTTCTGGACCGATCATTTCACCGTCGCGGTGAAGTTCCCCGGCCACTGGTCGCGCGTCGCGGGCTATCCGGACCAGGCGATTCGCCCGCACGTCGCGGGGCGCTTCGAGGACATGCTGATCGCGGTGGTCCGGCATCCGGCGATGCTGATGTATCTCGATCAGGACCGCAGCTTCGGGCCCAACTCCCGCGCCGGCAGGCGGCGCGATCGCGGCCTGAACGAGAACCTCGCGCGCGAGGTGCTGGAGCTGCACACGCTCGGCGCCGGCGGGCCCTACAGTCAGGACGACGTGCAGGCGCTCGCCGCCCTCCTGACCGGCTTCGCGACCGGCAAGGGACGCTTCCGCTACCGGGACAACATGGCCGAGCCCGGCCGTTTCTCGCTGCTCGGCGTGCGTTACGACGGCGCCGACGAGGCCGGGACGCTGGAGGCGCTGCGCGTCCTCGCCCGTCACCCGGCGACCGCGCGTCACCTCGCCCGAAAGCTCGCCGTGCACTTCGTCGCCGACGATCCGCCCGCCGCGCTGATCGATGCGCTGGCGAGCCGCTGGCTGGAGACCGAAGGCGACCTCTCGGCGGTCTCGGCCGCGCTGCTGGCGCATCCGGCGGCCCGGGCCCCGCTCGGCGCCAAGGTGCGCCCGCCGCAGGAGGCGCTGATCGCCGCTCTTCGCGCCGCCGGCGCCGGGGCGGCGGAGATCGGCCCCGACGGCGCCTTCGGGCGCAAGCTGACGCTCGCCGCGCTGGCGGACATGGGGCAGGCCTTCCACCGCGCGCCGGGGCCGGACGGCTGGCCCGAGGACGCCGCGCACTGGATCACGCCGGGCGGCATGGCGGCGCGGCTGAAATGGGCCGCGCGCATGGGCCGCGTGCTGGCCGAGCGCGTCGATCCGCGCGCATACGCCGTCGCCGCGCTGGGCGACGCCCTATCCCCCGAGACCGCGCTCGCCGTCTCCCGGGCCGCCGAACGCTGGGAGGGGCACGCCCTCCTGCTCGCCTCGCCCGACTTCAACCGCCGCTGACGCGCGCCGAGGATCCCGCCATGACCGCCTCCGCCCTCTCCCGCCGCGCCCTTCTCCGGGGCGGCCTGACGCTCGGCTGCTCGGCCGCGGCCTTCCCGCTGGCCACCCGCGTCACCTTCGCCGCCGCGCCGGGCGACAACCGGCTCGTGGTGATCGTGCTGCGCGGCGCGCTCGACGGTCTCGCCGCCGTCGGCCCCTACGAGGACCGGGACTACCGCGCCATGCGCCCGACGCTGGCGACGCATCCCGACCGGGGCGGCCTCGACCTCGACGGCCGCTTCGCGCTGCACCCGCGTCTCGCGCCGCTGGCGCCGCTCTGGGACAAGGGGGAACTCGCGGTGGTGCACGCCGTCTCGACGCCCTACCGCGACAAGCGCAGCCATTTCGACGGGCAGGACGTGCTGGAGAACGGCGCACAATACGCCGACGGGCGCATGACGCGGGGCCGCGACGGCTGGCTGAACCGCGCGCTCTCGCATCTGCCCGGCGCCCGGGCGGAGACCGCCATCGCCGTCGGACGCGGCTCGATGCTGCTGCTCGACGGCGACAACCCGGCGCTGTCCTGGGCCCCGGACAGCGACCTGACCCTCTCGCCGCAGACCATGGACCTGCTGCGCGCGGTCCCCGCCCGCGATCCGCTCTTCGCCGCCGCGACGGCCGAGGCGACGGAGATCGACGCGATGGTCGACGGAATGGTGGCGCCCGCGCCCGGCATGGCGCCCGCCGTCGGCGGCCTCGACGTCGGGATGGAGGACGCCGGCGCCATGCCGGGCGCCATGGGCGGGCCGATGCAGGGCGAACGGCCGGAGCGCATCGACGCCCGCTCCCTCGCCGTCCTCTCGGCCGAGATGCTGCGGGGCGAGAGCCGGATCGCCGCCTTCTCGCTCGGCGGCTACGACACCCACCGCAAGCAGGCGGCGACGATCCGCAAGCCGCTGGAGCAGCTGGCCGAAGCGATCGTGACGCTGGAGGCCGGGCTCGGGCCCGACATCTGGAGCCGCACCGCGGTGATGTGCGTGACCGAATTCGGCCGCACCGCGCGGGAGAACGGATCCGGCGGCACCGACCACGGCACCGCCGGCGCGATGATCTACGCCGGCGGTGCGCTCTCGGCGGCGCGGGTGCGCGGGCGCTGGCCGGGCCTCGGGTCCTCCGACCTCTACCAGGACCGGGACCTGATGCCGACGGACGACCTGCGCCGGCACGCGGCCTGGACGCTCCGCTCGCTGTTCGGGCTGCCGACTTCGGCGCTCGAACGGGACGTGTTCCCCGGCCTCGCGCTCGGCGACGACCCCGGCACGCTGGCCTGAAGGACCAGCCACGGGCCTCACGGACGCTTGACCCGCGCGGGTCGCGGCGCAAGAAAATGTCGCATGTCCCTGACCCAGGCTCCCGCGAATCCGGTCGGCGCTCCGCTCCCCGCGTGGCGGCCCGCCGCGCGGCCGCGCCGCCGCGACCTCGAGGGGCGCTGGACCGTGCTCGAGGCGCTGGAGCCCGCCGAACACGCCGACGGCCTCTACGAGGCCTTCGCCGAGGATCGCGACGGCCGCGGCTGGACCTACCTGCCGTACGGTCCCTTCGACGGCCGAGAGGCGTTCGAGGCCTGGCTCGACCACGACTGCACCGGCGACGATCCGCTGTTCCACGCTGTGCGCACGAAGGAGGGCGGACGCCTCGGGGGGCTGGCGTCCTATCTGCGCGTGACCCCGGCGACCGGTACGCTGGAGATCGGGCACGTCAACTTCGCCCCCCGCCTCCGCCGCAGCCGGACCGCCTCCGAGGCGCTCATGCTGATGATCGGGCACGCCTTCGACCTCGGCTACCGCAGGGTCGAATGGAAATGCGACGCGCTGAACGCCGCCTCGCGCCGCACCGCCGAACGTCTCGGGCTGAGCTTCGAGGGGGTGTTCCGGCAGGCCACCATCGTGAAGGGCCGCAATCGCGACACAGCCTGGTACGCGGTGATCGATTCGGACTGGCCGCGCCTCTCGCGTGCCTACGCGGCCTGGCTGGATCCGGGGAACTTCGACGCGGCAGGCCGGCAGCGCCGCCCCCTCGCGGCGATGTTCGAATGATCCACGCGCGATTCACCTTGGCTTAACCGCGACGCGGAAGGGTCGCGGGCGTGCCGAGACGCGCCCGGAGGATCCGACGCCGCCATGCCGATCACCGCCCTGCTCGCGCTTGCGACCGCCGCGATGGCGACCGGTTTCGCCTGGCGGCGCACCGCATGGTTCTCTCCGGCCACGCTGTGGAGCCTGCTGTGCTTCGGAAACGTGGCCGTCCTCTACGCCGTGATCCTCTGGAACGTGCATCTGCCCTCGCTCCTGATCAGTCCGATGCCCTCGATCCGCCTCGGCGACCGCTTCGCGGAGACGGCGGCCTTCTTCGCCGTGCTCTCGCTGGTGGGCCCGTTCGCGACGCTCGGTCTCTCGCCAGGCGGCGGACGCGACCATGCCACGGCGCGGGAACGGCTTTCGGTGTCGCTGGAGCGTCTCGGCGGGAGCCGCATGGCGGCGCTCTACGCCATCGGCGCGGCGGGGCTCGCCGCCGCGCATTTCGCGCTGATCGACAAGGACGTGCTGCTCCTGAACACCGACTACCTCGCCTTGACCGACACCCGCCGCAACGGGCTCGACGGCGACCTCGGCACGTTCGTCAACAACGCCTTCCGTCCCCTGGCCTTGCCCGCCTTCCTGCTGCTGGCGCTGCGCCGGGGGCCGCGGGTCGACCTCGTCACGCTGCTGCTCACGGCGACGGCGGCCTACGCGCTGCTGTTCTCGCTGGCGATCTATTCGCGCTTCCTGATGGTCTACGTGTTCGTCTACTGCCTCGGCCGTCTGCTCTCGCGACGGCGTTCGGGGGGCGGCGTCGGCGGCGCGCTCCGCCTCGCGGCGGTGGGCGCGGCCGTGTTCCTCGCCTTCGCGGTGGCGATCGCCGGGCGCGGCCTCCAGATCCAGGGCGTCGCGTCGATCGGCGCCGTGCTGGGCCAGCTCGATCTCGGCGCGCTCGAATATCTCGGCATCAAGCTTGTCGTCACCACCTTCGACGGCGGCCTCGCCTACGCCAACGCCCTCGGCATCGAGCCCGCCTACGACCCGCTCTACCAGCGCCTCTCGTTCAGTCCGCTGCCGTCTCTGCTCGACGGCTTCGCCGACGTCGAGCGTCGGCTCGGCTACCGCATCAACGCCTACGTGCCGGTGAGCGCCTACGCCGAAGCGCGGCATTTCCACCCGGCGCTGACCCTCGCCTTCCTCGCGATCTGCGCCCTCGTCACGCGCCAGGCGACGCTCGGCTTCTTCCGTCACGGCGATGTCGCGACCGTCGCGCTCTATCCCGCCTTCCTGCTCTGCATGCTGAAGTTCCAGACCTATTCGATGCGCACCTCGTTGCGGCTGTTCGTGGCGATCGCCGTGATCTCCTGGATCGCCTGCGCCCTTCGCCGGCGGAAGACCGCCGACGCCCAGCCGACGCCGGATCCGGCGCCCACCGTGACCGCCTGACGCGCCCTCGACGGAGCCATGCGATGTCCCCGACCGCCGTTCTCTCCGCAGCGCCTCCCCAGGGTCCGCACGAGGCCCAGTCGATCCGCCCGCGGAAGTCGGCGCTGCTGCGTCGGCGCCTGCGCAACGCGGTGGCCGCGATCGGCCCGCTGCATCTCGCGCTGCTGCGGCGCGCCCGGCCGGAGCACGCGCTTCACGCCGACACCGAGCTGGTGATCGACGGTTTTCCCCGCTCGGCCAACACCTTCCTCGAGGGCTGCGCCCGGCACGCCTGGGGCGAGGACCTTCGCATCGCCCAGCACGCCCACGTCGCCGCTCCGCTCCGCGCCGCGGTCCGGCGCGGACTGCCGGCGATCCTGCCGCTCCGCGCGCCGCTGCCGGCGATCGCGTCGCTGCTGCTGCGCGATCCCGAGACCTTCTCGCCGCGCCTCGCGCTCGAGGAGTACGTGGCGCTTCACCGCCGCGTGCTGCCGGCGCTCGACCGTCTCCTGGTCGTCCCTTTCGACGTCGCGACGGAAGACTTCTCCGCCGTCGCGACCGCGCTCGCCGAACGCTTCGGGCCGCGCTGGCGCCCGCCGGAGCGTTGGGGGCCGGAGGATCGGGCCGCGGCCCACGCCCTGGTGGACCGTCTCACCGCCCGCCGCATCGGTCGGAGCCGCGTCAGCTACTCGCCGGACCGTCCGGCCTCCGAACGCCGGGAGCGCGACGCACGCAAGGCCCGCACGACGGAGGCGCTGGCGAAGCGGATCCGCAACGACCGTCGGCTCTCCGCCCTGATGGCGGAGGCGGACGCGCTTCACGCCGCCTGCCTCGCCGCCTCGCCGCCGGCCCTTCGGCGCCGTCCCTGCGGGCCGACGACGACCGACCGCCGCCCCGCGCCCCAGGCCGAAGAGGCGCCTCCGGTCGATGCCCCTCGCCGGCCGCCGGTCGCGGTGATCGGCAACCTGCCGCCGCCGGTCACGGGCGCCGCCGCCGTCACCGAAGCCGCGTCGGCCCATGCGGCGCGGCACGGACCCGTGCGCCGACTATCGCTGTCGCCCGGCCAGGCGCGCGGCGCGCTACGTCATCCGCGGCGCGCCCTGCGGACGCTCCGCGCCGCCTGGGGACTGCTAGGGCTGCGCGCCGACGGCGGTCGACACGCCTATCTCGCCTGCGACGGCGGCGCGGGCCGGCTCTACCAGATCGCCCTGGTCGGGCTCGCTCGCGCGCTCGGCCTCGCGGTCACGCTGCACCACCATTCCTACACCTATCTCGATCGGCCGGACGCCACGATGCGCGCCTTGCTCGTCGCGGGCGGCCCGTCGATGCGCCATGTCTTCCTCTCGCCCGGCATGCGCCGACGCTTCGAGGCCGCCTACGGCGCGGCGCCGTCGGCGATGATCCTCTCCAACGCCGTCTTCGTGCGCCCGCCCGGGCCGACGAGCCGACGTCCCCGCCTGCCGGCCGAGCCGCTCAGGGTCGGGCTCCTCGCGAACCTGAACGCCGCCAAGGGCCTTCACGAGATGATCGCGCTTGCGCGGGAGATCGCCCGGCGCGGCGTTCCGGCGGAGGTCCGGCTCGCCGGACCGGTCCGCGACCCCGCCGAGCGCGCGACGCTCGAGGCCGCGCTCGCCGATCCGGACCTGCCGTTGCGCTGGGCCGGTCCCGTCTTCGGGCCCGCGAAGTGGGCCTGGTACGCCGAACTCGACCTGTTCTGCCTGCCGACCGCCCATCCCGACGAGGCGCAACCGTTGGTCCTGTTCGAGGCGGCCTTCGCTGGAGCGCCGGCCCTCGCCCACGATCGGGGCGCCATCGCCGAGCAGGTGGATCGCGCGGACGCGCTTCTGGCCCCCGGCCGCCTCTTCGCGCCTTGGGCGGTCGAACATATCGCGACCCTCGCCACGGACCTCGCCACCCTCACCGCGCGCGCCGCGGCGGCCCGCGCCATCGCCGAGGCCGAGGCATGCCGGGGCGAGGAGGCGATCGTCCGGTTGTTCGACGACCCGACCCCGCCGATTTGAAGTCGGGGCCATCTGCGGAGGATTTCGACATCGTCCGCCGCAGACGCGATGTGGCCATCGGCGAAAACGGCGCCGGCATCGGTCGCCAAGATGGCTTCATGCGCAGGTCGCGCCTCACGAGGCCGACAGGCGTGACAGGCGGAGGCTTTTCCGGGAACGACGCGGGCTCGACGGTCGCGGCTGCCGGTGGAAAGCGAACGAGACACCCGTGGAGCGGCCCCGCTGCCACCGCCGATTCGGTGAGCGCGATCCTCGGGGCCTGCGGACGGCGAGGCGCCTCCCGGCGATCCGGCGCCGCGCCGACAGGCGACGGCCTGCGCCGAGAGCTGGTCCGCGAGACCCGGAGCAGGCGGCCGGGCTTGGTTCGTCGATGATCGGGGACGGACACCGGATGGCGGGCGGGGGTCGGCGTCACGGCACCGAGTTCGCGGCGAAGGTGGGGCCTGAGGCGCCGAAGGGCGGGAGGGCGACCTGACGGTCGCCGAGCCGGTCCCGAGGCACGGTGTGCAGCGCACGCTGACCGACACCTCGAAGCGTCGGACCATGGAGGGCATGTCGGACGGCTCCGGCGACCGGTCCTCCGTCGCCGGAGGCGGCGCGATTCCCTCGGCCTGACGCGAGCGCGTGAGGATCGGACAGGCGGGACGTCGAGCGGCGCCAGCATCCGGAACTTCGACGCCGGATCGAACGGCGGCCGCCCGCCCTTCGAACGGTGTCGCGGCCCCGGCGACGTCACCGGCTCGACGCGAAGGATCTCGACGTCCAGCGTCGCGCCGAGCCTCTCCGGCGGATCGTTCTGCGCCGAGAGATCCCGCAGCCGCCGTCACCCTCGCCAAGACGGGCCGCAGCAGGAAGCGATGGCGCCCGCTCGACAGGCGGAGCCCCCCGCCTCACGCCGAGGGCGAGCGGAAGACGCGCCGGGCGCCCCCGCCGTCGAGGCACACGGCGGATCCGAGGGCGGTCCGGCCGGTTCCGATGCCTCTCGAGTCCTCGATGCAACCCGGAAACCCGGTCGCCGGAAGTCTCCATGTCGACGGTGTGCTCGGGAAAGGCCGAGGCCGCCATGGCGGATCGCGAGGCCGAGCCGGGCCGACTGCCTGTGCAGATCGGCGAACCTGTCGTCGGCGCGGACTTTTCCGGCAGCCCTCCGGACCCCGATCGCGCCGCGGAGGCCGGAGAGGGCCGACCCGGCTCGCCCGCCGCTGTCGATCGCGCGCCGGCTGCCGTCGATCGGCCGGTCCGCGGACGTCACCTGCCGATGCGGCGGGGCGTCCTCCCCTGCGTCGCGACCATGGCCTCGGCGACGCGCAAGGTCCCGGCCCGGCGGGTCTCGTTCACGCCGCACGCCCCTCCTGCATCGAGGTGCCGGAGGCGGCGCCGACGCGCCTCGGACAGCAGCACATCCGACACCGACCGGGCCCGCCAATTCGCCGGCTCACCGGCGCGCCTGAGGGGGTCAGGTGGACCGTCACGACGCCGACAGGCCGCACCGGCACTCGGGCGCAGCACGCCGTGCGAGGCCGATGCGGGCCCGGACGGCCATCAAACGGCGGCACCACGAGAACCTCAGCCAAGCTGGACACCCGCGACAACCCGATGATCTGAGCGATCTCGTCTGAGCGGGCCGCTCGGTCGTCGTGGCCCTGCCCCGACCCGGCGTGATCCAGGCCGCTTCGGCGCCTATCGGGCGATTTCGGGCGGACTCATCCCATTGTGCGTCGGCGTCCATGGAAGATCGGGCGATCGAAATCGTAGGCGAGGTTGGCCAAGGTGAGTTTGGTCTC
>Ga0102931_1001110_pt1 | contig 13354 bp, 12 predicted proteins | sample SalPonR1_C_D1_MG_FD_79282 | JGI IMG/M metagenome (GOLD analysis project Ga0102931, IMG submission 79282) | Salt pond soil microbial communities from South San Francisco under conditions of wetland restoration - Salt Pond MetaG R1_C_D1_MG | ecosystem: Environmental > Aquatic > Marine > Intertidal... | reverse complement strand
GATGGGGCTTGATGTTCATGATATGGAAGGACTGGGAGAAGACAATGTTGGATATGACAATGAAATCAAACGTTCTACCCAGTTTGGATTAAGCGGGTTACGCCTTGGACGTAAACTTCAGGAAGGATTTGTGCTTACCAATGAGCCTGGAATTTATTTTATCCCTGACCTTATCAAAAAATGGGAAGCGGAAAAAATCAATACAGATTTCATTAACTTTGATAAGATTAAAAAAGAATATATCAATTTTGGTGGCATCCGACTGGAAGATGACTTACTGGTAACAGAAAACGGCTCTCAACTGATTGGAAAACGTATCCCGATTACTGTTGAGGAAGTAGAAGAAACCATGAAATCATAAAACAAACTACAGACTTAAAATAAAAAAACCCTGACAAGTATTGCTTCGTCAGGGTTTTTTAAAATGCTTTTTTATAATTATTCTGACTCAGAAAACGAAGCGGATAAATATTCTCTATTCAAGCGGGCAATATTTTCAATAGAAATTCCTTTTGGACATTCTGCTTCGCAAGCGCCTGTATTGGTACAACTACCAAATCCCAGCTCATCCATTTTAGCAACCATATTTAATGCTCTGCGCTTAGCTTCTACTTTACCCTGGGGTAATAATGCCAATTGCGATACTTTTGCAGCCACAAATAACATGGCTGATGAATTTTTACAAGCAGCAACACATGCCCCGCAACCAATACAAGCTGCTGCATCAAATGCCTTATCAGCATCATTTTTTGATACTAAAACAGAATTTGCGTCAGGTGCCTGACCGGCATCGATGGAAACAAATCCACCGGCTGCCATAATTTTATCAAAGGCATTTCGGTCAATAATCAAGTCTTTAACTACCGGAAACCCTTTTGCTCTCCATGGTTCAATGGTAATCGTTTCACCATCTTTAAACGCACGCATATGAATCTGGCAGGTAGCCACTTCCTCGGCGGGGCCATGGGGCCGTCCATTAATATACAAACTGCAACTTCCACAAATACCCTCATGGCAATCGTGATCAAAAGCAACAGTTTCTTTACCTTCTTTAATTAATTTTTCGTTCAATGCGTCTAACATTTCAAGGAACGACATTTCAGGATCAACACCATCTAATTCGTATTTCTCGAATCTACCTTTGGCTTTAGCATTCGCCTGTTTCCATATTTTTAAATTTATTTTCATTTTTCCCAGATTTTAGATTTTTGAATCAAGCCTGCTTGTCGGCAGACTGGTATCAATATTTTGAGTCAATAAGTTTAATGTCTTGACACTACTTGTAACTTCTAACTTTCACTTCCACATTTTCGAACTTCAGTTCTTCTTTATGAAGCGTTGGTTCTTTATCATCTCCCTGATACTCCCAGGCAGCAACATAAGAATATTTATCGTCGATACGCACGGCTTCTCCTCCTTCACTCTGACTTTCTTCGCGAAAGTGCGCACCACACGATTCTTTACGATTCAATGCATCCCTGACAATTAAGCCTGCCAGGTCAATAAAGTCAGCAACACGAGTAGCTTTCTCTAATTCTTGATTTAATTCATCGGTTTTACCGGGAATTTTTAAATCACTCCAGAATTCTTTCTTTAATTCGGCAATTTCTTCTAACGCTTTCTTTAATCCTTCTTCGTTCCTTTTCATTCCTGCATGTTCCCACATGATATGGCCTAAACGCTTATGGAATGAAGTAGCCGTTTTGGTTCCGTTTATTTTTAAAATTTTATCCAGGTGTGCTTTTACTTTTTCTTCTGCCTCAACAAATTCAGTAGCATCTGTTGAAGGAAGCTTAGTAGTAATTTCATCGGCCAGGTAATTACTTACCGTGTAAGGTGCAATGAAATAACCATCGGCAGCACCTTGCAACAATGAATTAGCACCTAAGCGGTTGGCTCCATGATCAGAAAAGTTCGCCTCGCCAATGGCAAACAAACCGGGAATAGTAGTTTGTAGATTATAATCCACCCATAAACCACCCATGGTATAATGCCCGGCAGGATATATCATCATGGGTGTTTCATAAGGAACTTCGCCGGTAATTTTTTCATACATATCAAAAAGATTACCATATTTTCCTTTGATTACTTTTTCTCCTTGTTTTGCAACGGCATCCCTAAAATCAAGATATACAGCTAATCCTGTTTTACCCACGCCATAACCGGCATCGCAACGCTCTTTAGCTGCACGCGATGCCACATCACGAGGCACTAAGTTCCCAAATGCCGGATAACGGCGTTCTAAGAAATAATCGCGTTCTTCGTCAGGAATATCGTTCGGTTTACGCTTATCTCCTTTGGCTTTAGGAACCCATATTCGTCCATCGTTACGTAATGACTCCGACATAAGCGTTAATTTGGATTGATATTCGTTTAAAACCGGTATACAAGTTGGATGAATTTGAATAAAGCTGGGGTTTCCGAAAAAAGCACCTTTTCGGTATGCCTGCATCGCTGCCGATCCGTTTGATTGAACAGCCAATGTTGAAAGATAATATATGGTTCCGTATCCACCGGTGGCCAAAACAACAGCATGGGCCGAATGGCGTTCAATTTCACCTGTTACCAGGTTGCGTGTAATAATTCCTCTTGCTTTTCCATCAACTAAAACAATGTCAAGCATTTGCCGGCGGCTAAACATTTTAACCTTACCTAAACCTACCTGGCGTTTAAGTGCCGAATAACCTCCAAGAAGCACTTGTTGCCCTGTTTGTCCCTGAGCATAATTAGTACGTGAAACCTGCACACCACCAAATGTTCTGTTGGTTAATGTTCCACCATACTCCCGTGCAAAAGGAACTCCTTGTGCAGTAAGCTGGTCAATAACCTCGCTACTTACTTCGGCTACACGATAAACATTGGCTTCTCGTGCACGATAATCTCCACCTTTGATTGTATCATAAAATAAACGATAAACACTATCTCCATCGTTTTTATTATTTCTTGCCGCATTAATTCCACCCTGAGCCGCAACGGAGTGTGCTCTGCGAGGAGAATCCTGGAAACAGAAAACTTTTACATTATATCCCATTTCACCCAAAGAAGCAGCGGCAGGAGCTCCGGCAATACCTGTTCCGACAACAATAATGTCTAATTTTTTTCTATTGTTTGGACTAACCAGTTTTTGTGTAGCTTTATATTTGTTCCATTTTTCGGCCAATGGGCCTTCTGGTATTTTTGAATCTAATTTATTCATAGTGTATATATTACTATTTTACATTCGATTAATTACTTACACAACATATTTTACAAGAAAATAAATAGGGATTAAAGCAAACCCCCCGGCAATAATAATGGCATAGATATATGAAATGACTTTTAGTCGGTTTATCCATTTATCATTATCCCAACCTATTGTTTGGAAAGCAGACCAAAATCCGTGGGTAAGATGGAGAAACAGAAAAATTGCTCCTAAAATATAAATGGCATCATACCACCACCATCCTTTAAAAAGTCCTGCTACAAGGCCATATACATCGTGCAACTCTTCTCCTCCATAAGAAATAGTGGCAACCGTTCCGAATTTAATTTTCCAAAAAAAGTTAGCCAGATGGATCACTAAAAAGATAAAAACTAAACCACCAAGAATAAACATATTCTTTGATGCCCAACTAGCCTTTGAATTATTTGCTACTTTATATTTATGCGGTCTGGCCATTTGATTTTTTAATGTGATATAAGCTGCATAGATAATATGCAAAATAAACCCGATGGCCAGTATTGGCTCAATGATTTTCATTACAAAATTACTGCTCATGTAGTTAGCAGCAATATTGAAAAGTTTACCATCGCCAACAAGCAACAAAGAATTAATTGATAAGTGGACAACTAAAAATAACATGAGAAAAATACCCGTTATACTCATGAAAAATTTTTGCCCAATGGATGAAGTGAAAAATTTGCTCATAGAATTTATTTTTAATAGAACATTAGTTATCTTGCAAAAAACTACAAATACCAGTATATAAACAAATATAGTTTTTTAAATATGTAATCTCAATGTTTAATTATACATTCATAATAATTTAAAATTATTCTAAGTTATGAAATATATGCCGTTGGACAGCACATTGTTCGTGAAGAACAGAAAAAAATTAATCAAACTCTTACAGCCCAATTCCATAGCGTTAATCCACTCCAATGATGAGATGCCCCGTAATGGAGATCAATATTTTCCTTTTCGGCAAAATTCCGATCTGTTTTATCTGACAGGTATCGATCAGGAAAAAACTATCCTTACCTTATGCCCCAATCACCCTGATAAAAGTCTTCGGGATATCCTGTTTATTATTGAAAGTAATGAAAAAATTGCCACTTGGGAAGGAGATAAATATACCATCGAAGAAGCTCAGAAAGCCTCTGGCATTGAAACGGTTAAATTTATTTCATCTTTTGATTCTGTTTTTCGCGAATTAGCCTTAAAAGCGGACAATATCTATATTAATTTACTCGAAAATCCCAAGTTTAAACCCGAGATTAAATCTGCTGATGAACGATTTATTCCTACTCTTGAGAATGAATTTCCTGCACATGATTTTCTTCGATTAGCTCCTCTATTAAAAAAAACCAGGCTGATAAAAGAGCCTGAAGAGATCAAGTTAATGCAAAACGCTTGTGATATTACAGAAAAAGCATTTCACAGAATTATGCATTTCATAAAACCAGGAGTCACCGAATACCAGGTTGAAGCCGAGCTTACTCATGAGTTCTTGTGGAACAGGGCGAACGGACATGCCTATCCTCCTATTGTAGCATCGGGTAAAAATGCCTGTGTTTTACATTATACAGAAAACACCAGCGAATGTAAAGACGGTGATTTGTTATTGATGGATTTTGGTGCTGAATATGCCAATTATGCGGCTGATTGTTCAAGAACAATTCCGGTCAACGGGAAATTTACACCCCGTCAGAAAGATTGCTACGAAGCCGTTTTGCGGGTAATGAAAAAAGCTATTGGATGGCTAACTCCCGGCACCACCATTAACCGGGTAAATGAAAGAGTTGAAAATCTTTTACAGGAAGAACATATCCGATTAGGATTATATAGTAAAAAGGATATCGAAAATCAAGATCCTAACAATCCGCTGGTAAAAAAATATTATCCACACGGAACCTGCCACTTTATCGGGTTAGACGTTCACGACGTTGGTGATAGAACTGCTACCTTAGAGGAGGGCATGGTATTAACATGCGAGCCGGGGATTTATATCCCTGAAGAAAATATTGGTATTCGGATTGAAGATAATATAATTGTTGCTCATAAACCAGTAAACCTTATGGAACAAATTCCCAAAGAAACAGAAGAAATTGAAAAAATAATGGATAGAAAATAGTGGTTCAATCTATAGAAACACAAAATTATTCATCTCTCTTAATAAAAAAATATGACATTTACGATACAGTGGAAAAAAAACGGGGTGTTCATTACCTTTAAAGGAATTGTACAATCACAAACTCTTATTGATGCTAACAATTATTTGCTAAGCAATGCTGATTTTGACTCATTAGACTTTCAAATTTTTGATTTTTCCGATGTAGAAGATTTTAAAGCCACAACCTACGATATGAGTATTATTGGAACAATGAATAACGCTCAAACAATTTTTAATAAAAAAATAAAAGTTGCTTTTATCACATCCGACCATTATATCCTTGAACAAATTAATGAATATAAAAGCTATATGCACAAAACAGATTGGGAGATTCGATCTTTCACAAATCTCAAAGAAGCAAAAAAATGGGTTGATAGTTAATGAACAACTATTTAACCATACATCATAAAAAAATCCATTATACAGATATCGGACAGGGATATCCTGTAATTCTCCTTCACGGATACCTCGAATCATTATCTGTTTGGGAAAATTTTGCACAACAGCTCTCGGAAAAATACCGTGTTATTGCTATGGATATTCCTGGACACGGAAAAAGCAAAGCCCTTGCAGAAAAACACAGTATGGAAATGTTGGCAGAATGTGTCTATGATGCTTTAAGAATGATAAAAATACACCAGTGTTTGATGATAGGTCACTCTATGGGAGGATATGTCATACTAATGCTCCATCATCTTCATCCCGAGTTACTTTCCGGTTTTTCTCTTTTCCACTCCCATCCTTTTGCCGATACTGAAGAAACGAGAAAGAACAGAATTCGGGAAATAGACCTGGTTAAGAATGGAAAAAAAGATATACTGGCTAAAGTAAATATTCCCAATGCCTTTGCTCAAAAAAATCTTGTAGATTTGAGAGATGAAGTGGATAAATCAAAGGCAATTGCTATAAAAACTTCGGACAAAGGAATAATTGCCAACTTATATGCCATGATGAATCGTCCTGATTTTTCAGATGAGTTGGCCAAAACATCTAAACCATTTCTCCTGATTGCCGGAAAACATGATAACTATATTCCTTTTGATACAATCGTTCCCAGTATAAAACTTCCTGAAAACTCAACTTTTTGTGTGTTGGAAAATTCTGGTCATATGGGATTTGTGGAAGAAAAAGAAAAAGCGCTGGAATGTATTGAAGGATTTATTACCACTATTGAAAAATTCAAATAATATTACTTTCTGCATTTAATAATTAAAGATATTTTTTATCTAAACCAACACAAGGTCTATTGATAATAATAAAAAATCCGATGCAGGTATAAAGCATCGGATTTTCATTCAAACAACCATCTATAAAAGCTGATTTTACCCAGCTTTACTCTTCATCTAATTGATTATTAAAATATTGATAGCCATAGCCGGCACCATAACCCTGGCCCAATCCACGGGCATTTCTATAACCAGCACCCCTACGTCCGGCACCTCGGTTATATCCTTGTCCACGGGCAGGTCTGGAATCAAAATAAACCTTTTGCTCATCGGTTAATTCTCTACGTACATCCTGTCTGTGTTTTGCTGATTTTTTCATCATTTTGTTATGCACATCAGTCATCTGGTCAATTACCCCATTTAACTCGCTCATGTCAGCCTGAGCTGTTGTGTTTAATGTTCTTTTCCTGGCTCTTAACTCATTCATCTGGTTCCGATAATTGTTCATTTCCTTCCAGTGTTCAACGCGTAACGATTCTATTTTTGTTTGCTGCGCATCAGTTAAATCAGGTATTCTCCAACAGGTTTGCCTGTTTTGATAAGGCCTGTCTACATCGTTTCTTTGATTACGTCCTCGTTGGGCGAATAGTTGTGTTCCGGCAAGCATTAAAAATGCAAGCATTAATACGGTGGTTCTTTTTACATTTTTTGTTTTCATCACTATTAATTTTTTTATGTTTAACATCATTTTCTTTCTCATTTCTATTTCTTGGACACCGATATTTTTAATTTATTACAGCTATCAATATTTTTTTTACCCTTTATGGTTTTTGATCTTAGCCTGACTTTGTTTAGAAAATTTTATCTTTGTAAATATTTATGAGCTCCTTCACAAATGAAAGGAGTAACCTTAACAACAAAATAAATTCATGGTATCCTGTGATCATTAAAAAATTTCTTTATTTTTATTCGTTGAGTAGAGAGAATCATCCTTATAAAAAGCATCTAAACAATTATGGAACCACTTATTATTGGAGCATCTGAAGAACGACCCGGAATTAATTTTGATCCCCGGAGTAATAAATTTATGATCTTTGGAAAATCATTTCCTGAAGAGGCCAAAAAGTTTTATGAGCCTGCAATTTTGTGGTTAGAAGATTATGCTAAAAATCCAAATAAAGAAACAACCTTTGAAATACGCCTCGATTATTATAATTCCTCAACATCTACTATTCTCCTTGAAATAATCCAGATTCTAAATCGTATATATAAAAAAGGAAATAAAGTAGAAATCTTATGGCACTATCTTGAAATAGACGACGATATGCTGGATGCCGGAACAGAATACAGCGAAATGACCGAGGTGCCTTTTTCGTTTATTCCTATTGAGGATATTTAAACAAAAAAGTACAAGCAATAACGCTTGCACTTTTTAAACGATAAATAAAAAACTACCACAAATTGGTCGGTAATTAAATTTACCTGCCGCTTTTATGAATAATTTTACCAGTGTCAATGCCTTTCGGAAAATTGCTTTTTGCCCGTGTAACAACAATAGCATAATCCCACCATTTATTGGTGGCCTCATTTAAATCATGCCCTCTGTAATACCGGTCAACGCCCTTTGCCTGCCCGTCAGAATATGTTTTGTCAAAGTTGTATGGGTCATAAACCTCATAAAAAATTTTGTTGTCAACCAATTTATATCCTTTTACTACAATAAAATGACCCCATTCTTTCGTATTCGCACTATAAAACTTATCTACATGCCAGTGTTTTTTTTCCTGTGGACTGACATAATACATATCCAAACACAGTATAGCAATATTGCCTTTATCTATTTCCTCTTTAACAACATCAATATCAGACAAAAGAATGGTATAATTTGACACATTATATTGATTAAGATAAGCTGTTATATCATCGGTATACCACCAACCTCCATTCGGTCTGAATGTACTGCGTGCATCCTCGGGGGTTCCTGTAAACGATTCATCAGTCCATTTTATGGCCATAGTTACAGATGAGGGGCCACAATTTACATAGGAATAAGTTCCGCTATTTCCCTGGTCAAAATACCAGTCATAATCAACATTATTACTTTTACCTCCGGAAAGTTCAGCTCCTAAACCAATTCGACGGGTCTCATTGAGTTTAGGAAGGATAATGATTTTTGTAACGGAATCCATTAACAGTGCATCGCGAACCGTTAAAGTAACCTCTACATCCAGGCTGAAATCGGTAAGAAATATTGAAGAAGAACTTAGATTTTCTTCGGAAAGGAACACTAAATCCGACTCAACAGACCATTGGAAGATCAGCGGATCATTCTCCGGATCAGTTGATGTATTAACAAACTTCATTTCATCAATCCCGTCAATAATTTCAAAATCAGCCTGAGGAGGTTTGTTCTCAGTAACCTCATCAACATCATCGGAGCATGCAACTATTGCCAAAAAGGCAAAAAGTAAAAAAACATTTTTTTTCATTCTTTAAATCTTTTTATTCATCAATAATCATCTTGTAAAAAAATAGATTAAAAAAAATGTTAATCAAAAATCAAACCATTTTTTACTGCTGAAAAAGCTGGTCTTTAATTACCTAAACTAAAAAAATCAGGCTGTAGCTGATGAAATTTGGTAGCCTCCTGGTAATGTTTGGCAAAATTAAGCAATGCAGCTTCATCATATAAATTTCCTATAAAGCTGATACTTGTAGGATGCATCTCATCATCAAACCCATTAGGAATCACCACACAAGGATTGCCTGTAAGGTTGGTCATCAACAGCTGGTCGCCACCATAACTGGGGGTTATAATTATATCGTACTCTTTAATAACCTGATTGAACTTTTCAATTAACCGGTCTCTTAATCGGCTGGCCTGAATATATTCAACGGCAGGAATAAAGCGTGCAGATCTAAAAGTATTAGGCCAGGCATATTGATGTTGTGCGGTTAATTCATCATCTTTGTTACTACGTGTAAGGTCATCAAAAGCTGCCGCTGCTTCTGCTTCTAAAATTATGGCTAATGAATTAACCGGTAAATCACTTGGAAGCTCAACTTCGTGGAGGGTCACACCCAGCTCTTTTAAAACATCAAGGGTAATACTATCATTCCCATGTCCCCGGTATTCTTCTTTAAAATATGATTTTAAATAGCCCACCTTATAATCTGTAATTTTATTATCCTGATAATTAAACGGAAAATTGGTTGTTGACGGGTCTTTTTCATCTGCTCCCCGAATAACATCAAAAACCAGAGCACAATCGTATGCATTCCGAGCAATGGGCCCTACTTTATCCATGGTCCAACTTAAGGCCATTGCGCCAGAACGGCTTACACGTCCGAAAGTTGGTCGTAAACCGGTAACTCCGCAACGGGTGGATGGAGAAACGATAGAGCCCCAGGTTTCGGTACCAAGGGCAAATCCAACCAATCCGGCAGCAGTTGCTGATGCTGAGCCGGCAGAAGAGCCGCTCGAACCCTGATCCAAGTCCCATGGATTTCTAGTTACTCCACCAAACCAAACATCGCCCATGGCTAAGGCACCCAGTGTTAATTTGGCGACCAAAACTGCTCCGGCCTCTTCCAATTTATTTACTACAGTGGCTGTATTCTCTATTTGTTGATTTTTATAAGGTGCTGCACCCCATGTTGTTTTGTAATCCTCTACAGCAAATAAATCTTTTACCCCGTAAGGAATACCATGTAAAGGGCCCCGGTATATTCCCTTTGCAATTTCCTGGTCGGCTTTAGCTGCCTGTTTTAGTGCCGACTCTTCTGTCAGGGTTACTACACACTGTAGCGTATCTCCATATTTTTTCAATCGCTTAAGATACATCTCGGTTAACTCAACAGAAGTGATTTTTCGGTTTTTAATTAGTAATGCTAAATGGGATACCGGATAAAAAGCCAATTCTTCGATATCTTCAGGCAATTCTTCTCCCGCCCGGGGCAGTTCCCATTCAATATCTTCCTGTTGACTATTGCACTGAAATCCCTGAGGTCGTGGATCAAAATACAACCTCGGTGCAACCTCGTTTCCAATGTCTATCATCCGAATATCCTGATAACTTGAACGATAATTATTCAATGACTCGAGCATAGAATCAATTTCTGATTCGGAAAACTCAAGGTCAATAATCTTCTGAGCCAGTTGAACGGTTTTTGAATCAATATCCTTATGATTCGTTTTGCAGGAAAAAAGTACAAAAAATAAAAATAGAATGGGAAGTAAGTAAATTTTTGTTTTCATCAGTTAAATGGTTTAATGAATAAAATGAAAAGAAAGATATAAAAATAGAATGGGATAATCAATAATCCTTTAAGGGTATTGAAAAATGAAAACAAATTCATCCATTTTTTTGTTTATAATATGTAATTCTCTAAATAAATTGAAAACCGCCCTGAATTTTTTTTATATTTGGCCCCGTTAAAAATCTTTCTGCTTCTCGGAAAAACTATGAATAAAGTTCCTCAAGATAACAAAAATACAACCAATTTAAAATGGAATGATGAGACGTTCAAACACCTCATTAAAAACTCTTTCGACATCATTGTTCTTTTAGATGAAACTGGAGATCAGCATTATGTTAGTGAATCTTGTGAAAAAATTTTAGGATACAAGCCGGAAGAATTAATGAATATTCCGGTTATTGAAAAGATGATTCATCCGGAAGATCAGGAAAAAACTGCAGCAGAACTACAAAAAATGATTGTTGGTACCAGTACCGGAGGAGCTCAATATCGCCACCAGCACAAAAACGGTGGTTGGGTATACCTTGAAGCATATGGTTCTAATCAATTACAAAACCCGAATATCCGGTCCATTATATTAAATGTAAGAGATATTACCGAACGAAAAAAAGCTGAACAAGCGTTAAGAGAAAGTGAAATCCGATTAAGTGAATTAAATGCTACGAAAGATAAATTTTTCTCCATCATAGCCCACGATTTACTTTCGCCTTTTAACAGTATTATTGGGCTTACCAATTTGCTTGATTCACAACTCAAACAAAAAGATTATGAAGGGTTGGAAAAATACAATTCAATTATTCAAAGTTCGTCCAAACAAGCCCTTAACCTTCTTACTAATCTTTTAGAATGGGCACGAACACAAACCGGAAAAATAAAATTTAATCCCGTAACTTTTGAGTTAACACAGGAAATAAAGGAAACCATTAATCTTTCTAATATTTCAGCAAAACGAAAAGAGATAACTATCCAACAAAACCTTCCGTCAAAACTCCCTGTTTTTGCTGATAAACTAATGATTCATACTGTTTTAAGAAATGTTATCTCTAATGCAGTAAAGTTTACCCACAAGGGAGGATCTATTAAAGTATCTGCCGAAAAAGATAAAGACCATATAAAAATCCTGGTGGAGGATAATGGAATAGGGATTAAAAAAGAACATATGGATAACCTGTTTAGCATAGATAACAATTATTCCCAGCCAGGCACTCAAAATGAAACAGGCACAGGATTAGGGCTACTTCTTTGTAATGAATTTATTAAAATTCATTCGGGCAAAATAGATGTTGAAAGTAAAGAGGGTAAAGGCAGCCGGTTTTATTTTACACTTCCTGCAAAATAATCATTTTTAAGCTTTTTATTCGGTATTTTTAAAAATACATCGTTTTCAAACTTAAAGATTAAGAACATTTTGGTTTGTTTAAATATTTAAACATTTAACTATATTTTGTGTCTTATAAATATTAAATAAAATAATACAAAAAAGAGGGATTGAATTTTTATGAATCATAAAAAATACAAGAAAAAACATGTTTTTTTTACTTTAATATTTTTGTTTTCTGCATTAGCAGTATTATCGAATGATACTTTAAAAAATAATAATGGTGCAAAAAATCAATTAATAAATGGCAAAATTTCCATATTTCTGGATTTAGAGCATTGGGCAGATGATGATTTTATCCGCCAGGAAATTCCGGTGGTTAACTTTGTTCGTGACAAAGAAAATGCTGATCTGCATATCATCATGACAAGCCATGATGCCGGGCAGGCAGGAACAAATTATATCATATCCTTTATTGGCCGGCAACAATTTAGTGGCATTAACCACCAGTTAAAATACTGGTCATCGGCTAACCAAACCCAACACGAAATAAGAAAAGGCTATACCCGAATGATAAAAATTGGATTAATATATTATATGGCAGACAATGAAAGTTTTCTGGAAAAAATTTCGATACAATATCTTGTGGATAGTCTGTATTTAACGAACGAAAGTATAGAAGAGATTGACCCCTGGAAGAGTTGGGTTTTTGAAGTTTATGGCGGCGGATACTTTGATGCCGAACAAACACGCAACTCATTGCATATCAGATATGGTTTTTATGCCGACAAGGTTACCGAAGACTGGAAAATACGAGCAAGGCCTTATTTCAATTACAACGAAAAGAATTATGAAATTGAGGATTCAACAACAATAACCACCACATCAAGAAGGGACGGTTTTGATGGTTATTTAATTAAGAGTTTGACTGATCACTGGTCTTATGGAGTTTTTACACAGATGCTATCCAGTACCTATCATAACATGGATTTCCAGCTTGAAATCTCACCCGCCCTTGAGTACAGCCTTTTCCCTTACAGCGAGGCTACCCGCCGTTCAATTGCTATTGCTTACAAAATTGACTATTCGTACAATGATTACATACAAAAAACCATTTTTGATGAGACAGAAGAATTTCTTTGGGGCCACTCTTTAGTATTATCGGCAGATTTTCAACAACCATGGGGAAGCATTAGAGCCAGGATGACCGGCAAACAGCATTTTCATGATTTCAGCTC
>Ga0102931_1001104_pt1 | contig 13390 bp, 9 predicted proteins | sample SalPonR1_C_D1_MG_FD_79282 | JGI IMG/M metagenome (GOLD analysis project Ga0102931, IMG submission 79282) | Salt pond soil microbial communities from South San Francisco under conditions of wetland restoration - Salt Pond MetaG R1_C_D1_MG | ecosystem: Environmental > Aquatic > Marine > Intertidal... | reverse complement strand
TAATTTAATGCATCCTTGCTAGCCCCATGTACTTGTGGAGTACACCTAAGAGAATAAGCGTCCTGTACTCTTATTTCTCCTTGATTAGTTGTCATTTTACTATTTTCCATTAGATTTAGCAGGTTTTCTGCCGTATCTTTCTGGCCTTTATGAGGTCTAACCTCATGTACTCTTTTATCTAGAGCTGTAATTATTCCGTTTTGAGCTTCAAAAGATAATCCAGCTGCTACGTCTGCTAATTTTGATAATTTTATTCCGTCATATAAGGTTAAAGCACCTACAGCAGTCATAACTTGTGTCCCATTAATTAAGGCCAATCCTTCTTTAGATGTTAATTCTATAGTTTTTATACTCGCTATCTCCATTCCTTCTTTTCCAGAGTATATTTTGCCTTGGTATTCTACTTTTCCCAATCCTAGCATGGGTAGTACCATATGAGATAAAGGGGCTAAATCTCCGCTAGCTCCTAATGAACCCTTTTCTGGAATTAGAGGATGAACCTGTTTATTTATCATCTCAATCAAAGTTTCTACGGTTGATAGTCTTATTCCTGAGTAACCTTTAGATAAAGCATTTACTCTCAAAAGCATTATTGCTCTTACAATATCTCTAGAAAAAAAATCTCCAGCACCTACTGCATGAGTTATTATTAAGTTTTTTTGAAGTAGTTTAGATTCTTCTTTGGAAATTATTACATCACTAAATTTACCAAATCCAGTATTTATTCCGTATATTTTTTTATCATTTTCTAAAAAATAATCTACCTTTTTTCGAGATTCTTTTATTTTGATAGTTGCTTCTTTTTTTAAGTTTACCTTACAGTTTTTTCTGGCTACTTTTACAAGTTCTTCCAAAGTTAAACTGTTTCCATCAATTAGTATATTTTTCATATTAACTCCTTTCAAAAAACAAAAAGACAAATCAGGACTGGGTTACAGTCCAAATTTGCCTCCTAATATCTAATTTCTTTAGGCTATTTAGTTTAAATATATTCTATTACAAAACGTCTAATTAGTCAATTAAATAGGTTGTATACCCATCCCTATTGCTTCATGCTCGAAACCGTGTCTAGGAGATCCTATTTCTCCGTAGAGTACAACTGAAAGCCAGCTTCCTGATGATTTATCCCCTGCTATTAGATTTCCTCTAACTAAGGTAAATACCAACCCTGTACTTCTTAAAACTTCTCCTAGTTCTACATGTCCTCTACAATATCCTGTAAAGGCTTCCATGGTAGCATGATAAAGTGCATGCTCTTCTCTATAATTTTCTCTGATGAAATCTTTTCTCATAGCTGCTGTTTCTATTGCTGCTATAATATTTTTAGAATCCATAGAACCAGCTTGTCCTGTTAAAATATGATAGTTTTCTTTAGAATATTTTTCTATTAATATATTTTTTTCTTCATCATTAGCTATAGATATACTTAAAGCTATTTTTCCTATTCCTTCTTTTCTCATTTTATCACCATATTTATTATACTACTTTAAAGGTGATTTATTCAATATTTCTTTTTCTTTTTCAATTGCCATTTCTTCTAAATTTTCTACCACTTTTCTAGTTTTATCTACGTAGTCTTCATCTTTTATGGAATTTAAGTTTATTTTTACATTAAGCAATGCTGAAAGCACTGCTGTTCTAGCCAACATTGCTGATACCAAACCATCTGTTACTGCATTTTTATTACCCTTTTCAACAACTATCTCAGCTAAAGGCATTATTTCAAAGGCTTCTTTTGCAATTTCCAAAGGTACTTCCGCTGCTACTATTAATCCTTTTTGTATAGTTTTCTTTCTATATTCTTTTTCTTCTTCACTGGTTTTAGGTAATTTAAATCCCACCATTACCTTATCAAATGCCTCACAATCTTTTTCTATATTATCAAGCATATTTGTTCTTATCATTTCAGCTTTATCTACTATTAGTTTCATTTCTTCTTCTACATCTTTATAATTTTTTTTCCCTACTGTGAGATTTGCAACCATTTCTGACAAAGCTGCTGCTAAAGCTCCACTATAAGCCGCTATACTTCCTCCACCAGGTACTGGTTGACTTGAAGCCGTTTCTTTTGAAAATTCTTCTAATGTTTTATTTTTCATCATACCCTCCTTAGTTTTTTTGTACTATTTCACCATCTTTTATAACGGTTTTTACAATATTAACACCTACATGATAAGGTAAAAATTTATAAGACGGATAATCTAATATTAAAATGTCTGCTTTTTTACCAGGGTCTATACTGCCGGCTTCAGCTACTCTATCTATAGCTGCAGCACTATTTATAGTAAGAGCTGTAAGTATTTCTTCCGGCGATAGGTTCATATATAAGGCTGATATTGCAATTATCAGTGGTATAGAGTTTGTAAAACTACTACCTGGATTTAAGTCGGTAGCTAATGCTACAGCACAACCTCTATCAATCATTTTTCTACCATCAGCATACTCTTCTTTCAAACAAAATGCAGTCCCGGGAAGAAGTGTTGATATTACTCCTTTTTCAGCCATATCTTTGATACCTTTATCAGAGACTTGCAATAAATGGTCAGCTGATACTGCTCCCATTTCTGCTGCAAGTTCTGCTCCTCCTAATTGTACAATTTCGTCTGCATGGAGCTTAAGTTTTAGTCCCATACCTTTTGCTGCAGTGAGAAATTTTCTAGATTGTTCTATGTCGAATACTCCTTTTTCACAGAAAATATCTGCAAATTCTGCCAAATTGTTTTCCACAACTTTGGGTAAAACTTTTTTTATTTGAAAATCTATAAATTCATCTTCTTTTGTCTTGTATTCCTCTGGCACTGCATGTGGACCGAGAAAGGTGACAGCAATATCAATTGGATGGTCTTTTTTTATTTCTTTCATAGCTTTAAGCTGTTTGATTTCTGTTTTTAAATCCAACCCATATCCGCTTTTTCCTTCTACTGTTGTAACTCCAAATTTAAGCATAGAATCCAGTCTTCTTCTCCCAGATTCTACCAATTCTTCTAAGGAGGCTTTTTGAGTAGATTTAACAGTACTTATAATACCTCCACCTCTTCTCATAATATCCATATAGTCGTCTCCTCTTAGTCTCCAAGAGAATTCTTCTTCTCTATATCCTCCAAAGACAAAATGAGTATGAGAATCTATAAATCCGGGTATTACACTTTTACCTTGAGCATCAATTACTATATAATCTTCTTTATTATATTCTTTTAGTATATCCTTTTCTTTTCCAACTGCTTTTATCTTGTCATTTTCTATAACTACTGCTCCATTTTCTATGACTCCGATATTCTTCATATCTTTACCAAATTTAGGTTCATATCCAGAGCAGGTAACTAGTTCAGATGTATTTAAAATCATTTTTTTGTTCATATTTTCACCACCTTGGGTATATTATAACATTAAAGTCTTGTTTCTAAAACTTGATCTATTTTAAAGTCTTCTAATCCTAAGTAGTATTCTGCTGTATCTACTAATGCTGCCATAGGAACAAGTCCTATTATTTCACTTCCTAGTACATTAACACCATATCTTTTACACTCCATCTTAACAGTTTCGAATACTCTATAAATAGCTGTTTTTGTATAGTCCGTTAGATTCATAGATACCTGTACTATATTCCTATCTTCCAATTCTATACCTATTGATTTACAATATCTAAATCCTCCGTTTATATGTCTAATCTGTCTTGCTATTTTATTTGCAATGTCTAAATTATCTGTATCTAAGTTTATGTTGTATGCTACCAAAGGCATTCTAGCACCTATTGCTGTTACTCCTGCTGTAGGGTGAACTTTATCCGGTCCAAAATCTGGTTTCCATTCTTCGTCTTCCATTTTTTCGGACATTTTTTCAAACTGTCCTTTTCTAATCTTAGCTAAATTTGATCTATGAGATGCTGAAGCTGATTTTTCATATAAAAAGAAGGGAAGGTTATGCTTTTTAGAAGCTTCTTCTGCTACCTCTTTGGCTAATTTATCTGCTTCTTCTACAGTTACATTTCTTATAGGTATAAAGGGTACTACATCTACTGCTCCCATTCTTGGATGCTGTCCTTCGTGTTTTGTTAAATCTATTAATTCAACTGCCTTTTGTATTGCTTGAAGTACAGCTTCTTTTAACTCTTCAGGCTCTCCTACTACAGTAACCACACATCTGTTATGATCTTCATCATTACTGTAATCTAAAAGTTTAACGCCTTTTTTTCCTCTAAATGATTCTACGATTTTTTCTATTTTATCTAAATCTCTTCCTTCACTAAAATTTGGTACACATTCTAAAATTCTTTCCATTTTGATCCTCCTATTTTTACAAAGATAATGACAGAATCTTTTGACTCTATCACTATCTTTTTGTAATTATTCTAAATTTCTTTTTTAAAATTATTAAATGTTTTTTCTATTAAGTTATCATCTGCTACATATGGTATCGTAATATGATCTTTTCCTTGGAATTTTTTATTGTATTGGGATGCTGTATCTATTGAATTTTCACATCTAGCCCAGTTTCTTCGCGCAACTCCTACCATTGCATCCCAAGGTATTGAATTAATTAATATTTCATCTACTCTTTTGCTACCGTCTAATACCATACCGAAGCCACCATTTATAGCTTTACTAATTCCTACTCCACCGCCATTGTGTAATGCTACTAAGCTCATTCCTCTTGCAGCATTTCCTGCAAAACAATGTACAGCCATATCAGCAGTTATATTACTTCCGTCTTTTATATTGGAAGTTTCTCTGTATGGTGAATCAGTGCCACCGGTGTCGTGATGATCTCTTCCCAACATTACCGGTCCTATTTCTCCATCTCTTACCATCTTGTTAAATTTAAGGGCTATATCTCTTCTCCCTAAAGCATCCTGGTATAAAATTCTAGCTTGGGTTCCTACAACTAATTTATTTTTTTCAGCATCTCTTATCCATACGTAATTATCTCTATCTTGACCTCTTCTATTTGGATCTATTGCATCCATTGCCGCTTTATCCGTTTTAATTAAGTCTTCGTGATTACCACTTAAACAAACCCATCTAAATGGTCCGTATCCGTAATCAAAAAGCATAGGTCCCATTATATCTTCTACATAAGATGGAAAAACAAAGCCTTCACTTGTATCTTTACCATTTTTAGCTATTTCTTTAGCTCCTGCATCAAATACTGCTCTCATAAAAGCATTTCCATAGTCAAAAAAGTAGGTTCCCTTATCTACTAATTTTTCTATAAGCTTAAAATGTTTAATAAGACTTTTATCTACATGTTTTTTGAATTCTTCTTTGTCTTTTTTTAGAAGCTCTGTTCTTTCTTCAAAAGATAGTCCTTGAGGACAATATCCACCGTCATAAGGAACGTGACAAGAAGTTTGATCTGATAAAAGTTCTATTTTAATATCATTATCTACTGCATACTCCAGTAAATCTACTATGTTTCCTTCAAAGGCAATTGACATAGGTTCTTTTTTATCTATATATTCATCAGCTAGTTCAAATGCTTCTTGCAAACTGTCCGTAGATTTCGAAACCCATCCTTGTTCTATCCTTGTTTTAATTCTAGATTTATCTACTTCTGCAATAATACCTACACCGTTAGCAATTTCTACTGCTTTAGCTTGTGCTCCACTCATACCACCTAATCCTGAAGATACAAATAAATGTCCTCTTATATCTCCATCTTCAGCGACACCGAGTTTCAGTCTCCCAGCATTTAGTAATGTATTGAAGGTACCGTGCACTATTCCTTGAGGTCCTATATACATCCAACCCCCGGCAGTCATCTGACCATAGCTTGATACTCCCATAGCAGTTGCTTTCGACCAGTCTTTTGGGTTATCAAACATACCTATCATTAGACCATTTGTAAGTATTACTCTAGGACTTTTTTTATTAGATTTAAACAGTCCTACCGGATGTCCAGACATCACTACTAGTGTTTGTTCATCAGTTAATTTTTCTAAATATTTTTTGATTAATCTGTACTGCATCCAGTTTTGGCAAACCTGTCCTGTTTCTCCATAGGTAACAAGCTCATAAGGATAAAGGGCAATATCAAAATCCAAGTTATTTTCAATCATAACCTGCATTGCTTTTCCTTCTACACACTTGCCCTTATATTCATCGATAGATTTACCCTTAATTCTTCCTTCCGGTCGATATCTATACCCATATATTCTTCCCATTGTCATTAATTCTTCTAAAAATTCCGGAGCTAATTTTTCATGATGTTCTTCTGGTATATATCTTAAAGCATTTTTTAGGGCTAGTTTTATCTCCCTATCTGTCAATGTAAGCTCTCTCTTTGGTGCTCTTCTATATTCAGGGTCGAATCCAGGATGTTCAGGTAATTCTGAATCTAATTTAATCGTCATTGAATTAGAAATATCAATATTTTTTAACATGACAATCCTCCTTTAATTTATTATATTTTTATATTTTAATTATATATATCTAACGTCTATAAAACGTCTAAAAAAAGAAATAGCCGATTAACTTCATCGACTATTTTTGTATAATTTTTTTATTGAGCTTTCATTCGCTTCACATATGCCTCTTTCAGTTATTATTCCTGATACATATTTTGAAGGAGTTACATCAAAACCAAAATTTTTCGCTTTGCTTTCCTTCGGAGTAAGTAGTACCTTAGTAATTTTACCTTCAGAAAGACCTTGTATGTATTTTACCTCTTCTCCATCTCTTTCTTCAATAGGTATATTCTTTAGCCCATCTGATATTTCCCAGTCGATTGTAGATGATGGTAATGCTGCATAAAATGGTATTTTATTATCATAGGCTGCCAAGGCTTTTAAATATGTTCCGATTTTATTTGCAACATCTCCTGTATATGTGGTACGGTCTGAACCTACAATTACCACATCAACTAATCCATTTTGCATTAAATATCCACCAACATTATCTGCAATTACCGTATGATCTACGCCATGGTTTCCTAATTCCCAGGCTGTTAGTCTTGCCCCTTGATTTCTCGGTCTTGTTTCATCTACCCATACATGAATCTTTATCCCCTTATCGTGAGCTTCGTATATAGGTGAAGTAGCAGTACCGTAATCAACAAAAGCAAGCCATCCAGCATTGCAGTGAGTGAGAATATTGACAGTATTTTTATTCTTTTCTTTACTTATGTTTTCAATGATTTTGCTTCCATATTCTCCAATTTTTTTGCAGTTGATCTCATCTTCATAAGCTATATTTTTAGCCTCTTCTTTTATTGTCTCCAGTAGTTCTTTTTTTGTAATGGGTTTTTCTATATTCTTAATTTGTCTTTTTAGAGCATACTCTAAATTTACAGCAGTCGGCCTTGTTTTTCTCAGATTTTCAATATCTGAAAGTATCATTTTTTTATAATTATCTGAAGATAGATCTTTTTTAAAATGTTGTAAAGCAGATAAATATACCCCGTATCCTGCTGCTGCACCAATAAGCCCAGCTCCCCTTAAGTGCATATCTTTTATTGCTAGGGCCATTTCTTCAGCTGATTGTATCTTTTCTATAACAAATTCATGAGGCAAATATCTTTGATCTATGATTTTGATAAATCCTTCTTTTTCCATCCATATAGTTTTGTACCTTTTATTATTTACAAGCATATAAAAAACCTCCTAATATCTTCATTATATTTTAATTAGGAGGCTTTTATCAAGTTTTTATTTAATTAATGCTATTAATTCTTGAGATTCGACCTGCTGTCCTTCTTTTACATATATTTCTTCTATTTTCCCTTTTAGGGTTGCAATTATTTTTGTTTCCATTTTCATTGCTTCTATTACTGCCACAGGTTGATTCTCTTCTACTTCTTCATCTTCTTCAACTAATATTTTCACTAATTTACCTGGAATATTAGCCCCAATTTCTTTAAGATTATCTGGATCAGCTTTTCTTTTTTCTTCTTTTACTATTTCATCTTTTATACTTTTATCTTTTATTCTTACAACTCTTCTATTTCCATTTATTTCAAAAGCTACATCTCTGTATCCCTCATCATCTAGTTTTCTAACTTCCACCAGTTTCACTACCATTATTTTACCTTCAGCTATTTTAATTTCACAGGTTTCACCTTCTTCAAGACCGTGAAAATATATATCACTACCCATGCTGGAGAAATCACCTACATTTTCTCTGTATTTTAAATAATCTTCAAAAACTTTTGGATAGAGAGCATAACTTAAAATATCCTGTTTGTTAGAATCAATATTATGTTTTTCATCAAGTTGACTTTTGATTTTATCAAATTCTTCATATTTAAGTAGTTCCCCAGGCCTTACTGTTATAGGTTTTTCATCCTTAAGAACTAATTTTTGGAGTCTTTTTGGAAACCCTCCTTGAGCTTGTCCCATCATTCCCTTGAAATATGAAACTACCGAATCAGGAAAATCTTGTCCTTTGGCTTTTTCATAGATATTTTCAGGTGTATAGTTATTTTGCACCATAAATATAGCCATATCTCCTACCACTTTTGAAGAGGGTGTTACTTTAATAATATCTCCAAGCATAAAATTCACTTTTTTGTACATCTCTTTTACTTCTTTAAATTTATGTCCTAATCCGAAACTTTCAACTTGAGGCTTTAAGTTTGAATACTGACCACCAGGAATCTCATATTTATAAATTTCTGCAGTTCCTGATTTTAAATCTGATTCAAATTGATTGTAAACAGGACGGACACTATTCCAGTAATCAGATATGGCCTGTATCTTATCTAAATCCAATCCTGTATCTCTATCTGTATTCTTAAGAGCTGCTGCTACAGAGTTGAGAGCTGGCTGGCTGGTAAGTCCCGACATACTATTAAAAGCTGTATCTACAATATCTACTCCTGCATTAGCAGCCATAAGCAATGTAGCTACTCCATTACCACTAGTATCATGTGTATGTAGATGTATAGGTATTTCTATCTCATTTTTTAATGCCTTAATTAATTTTTCTGCTGCTAAAGGCTTAAGTAATGCGGACATATCCTTTATTCCTAAAATATGGGCCCCTGATTTTTCTAAACTTTTAGCCATGTTTACGTAGTATTTAAGTGAATATTTATCTCTACTTTGGTCTAAAATATCTCCTGTGTAACACATACACGCTTCGGCTATTTTACCTTGATTTAGTACTTCGTCTATAGATACCTCCATACCTTTAACCCAATTGAGAGAATCAAATATTCTGAAAACATCTATGCCACTTTTAGATGATTCTTTGACAAAATCCCTAATTACATTATCAGGATAATTTTTATAACCTACACCGTTAGACCCTCTTAGGAGCATTTGGAATAATATATTGGGAACTTCTTTTCTTAACTTCTCCATTCTTTCCCAAGGAGATTCTTTTAAAAATCTGTAGGACACATCAAAGGTTGCTCCACCCCACATTTCTATAGAAAATAAATCAGGAGCTAATCTTGCTACAGCAGGTGCAATTTTTACCATATCTACAGTTCTCATTCTTGTAGCCATCAATGACTGATGAGCATCTCTCATTGTTGTATCCGTTAAGAGCAATTTACTTTGGTTTTTAATCCATTTGCTTATACCTTTCGGACCTTCTCTGTCAAAGATATTTTTTGTTCCTTCTTCTATTATATTTTTATTGTATTTAGGTACTCTTGGAACATCAAACTGGGGCTTTACTCCCCTTGTTTCGTTAACTACTTTTTCCCCTATATATTTAATTACTCTTAGCTCAGAATCTCTTCCTCCCCTGATCTCAAAAAGTTCAGGATTATCAGAAATAAAACCTGTATCACACATGCCTTTCTCAAAGGTTTCATGATTAAGTACATTTAATAAAAATCCAATATTAGTTTTAACTCCTCTTACTTTGAATTCTCTAAGAGCTCTAGAGGATTTGTTTCTCGTGTCTTTGAAAGTTCTACCCCTCGATGTCACTTTAACTAAAAGACTATCATAATAAGGGCTTATTACAGCTCCTGTAAATCCGTTTCCACCATCTAATCTAATACCTAATCCCGAACTAGATCTGTAAACATCAATAGTTCCAGTATCTGGAGCAAAATTATTAGCTGGATCTTCAGTCGTTACTCTACATTGAATCGCATAACCATGCTGTTGAACATCTTCTTGAGATTTTATGCCTATCTCTTCAGAATCTAATGAGTAACCTTCAGCTATCAATATCTGTGATTGCACTATATCTATTCCTGTAACTTCTTCCGTTACCGTATGTTCCACCTGTATTCTCGGGTTCATCTCAATAAAATAGTGTTCACCATATGAATCAACTAAAAACTCAACGGTTCCAGCACTTCTGTAGTTTACAGATTTTGCGATTAAAAGAGCATCTTGACATATTTTTTGTCTCTTTTTTTCATCTATACATAGAGCCGGAGTAAATTCTATTATTTTTTGATGTCTTCTTTGAATTGAACAATCTCTTTCAAATAAATGTACGATGTTTCCCTGTTTATCACCTAATATTTGCACTTCAATATGCTTAGGTTTTTCCAAATATTTTTCAATAAAAATATCATCAATTCCAAAGGCTTTTTTCGCTTCATTTTTAGCACTGTTAAATTCATCAATAAGTTCTTCTTCTTTTCTTACTATTCTCATACCTCTACCGCCACCACCGGCAGATGCTTTAAGAATAACTGGATATCCGCAGTAATCTGCAAATTCCTTTGCATCATTGTTGTTTCTTACAGCTTTTTCTACTCCAGGTATAGTTGGAACCCCTACCTGATTTGCGACTTTCTTGGATTTGATTTTATCTCCCAGTTTATCCATCATTTCATGGTTAGGCCCTATAAACTCAATTCCAAACTCTTTACATTTTCTAGCAAATTCTACATTCTCAGATAAAAATCCGTAACCAGGATGTATTGCATCTACACCTTTTGAAATTGCTAAGTTTATTATTTCATCTATATCTAAATACGCATCTACTGGTCCTTTATTTTTTCCAATCTGATAAGATTCATCTGCCTTAGTTCTGAAAAGAGAATTCTTATCTTCTTCAGAATATATAGCCACAGACCTAATGCCCATTTCTTTACAAGTTCTAAAAACTCTTATGGCTATTTCCCCTCTATTTGCTACTAAAATTCTTTTAAATTTTTTCATTTTATTACACCACCTATTTCACTTTAGAATATAGCATAACAAAATTAAATTAATATTTCAAGCTTATTTATTTATTTATTTAATTTTATTTATATATTTCTTTTCTCTATGTTGTTAGTGCTTATTTTTAAAACTCGTGTCCGCATAAATAAAACACCTAAGATGAGTTCAATCTAGGTGTTCACTTAATTTATTAAGGTTTTATTCATAAATAGTTATATTTATTATTTGATAAATTCAGTTATATTTTTTCTATACCTAGCTGGTACAAATTGAAACTGTGATTTTAAATTTTTTCTATCTTCAATGCTTATAGACTTAAAGTATTCTTTCCACATTGCTTCATACTTTTCTTCAACATCACTAAATTTACTGTAAAACTTCTCATTAATATTTGTAATATACCATTGATTTTTATTGTATATTCCTGCTTTAAATCTTTTATCATCAAATATAATGAAATTTTCACTTTTAAATCTATCTACAAAATGGGGCATTATCAATTCTACTATATCATTATCAGGAGAAATATTAGCAAAAAGTATCCCATTTAAATCTTTAAATCTTAAAATACCTAGGAATCTGTGTTTTTCCTTTGATACTTTATCGTAAATTTTCTGGATTGGAAGGGTATCTTCATGGGAATAAAGTTGTGTTATATTCCCTTTCTTTAAGCCTAGATCAATAAATTTTAATATAAATTCTTCTTTATTAGCTTCCTTCGATAGATAAGCATAATAAATTAACTTTAAAGCTGATTTTGAAATTACATCTGAAATAAACTCCTCCATTTTTTTAGAAAATTCTTCATTTGATTTTACTATTTTATAATCAGATATCATAGATTTTTGGTATAAATTTTTTGTGAAAATTCCTGTAGTTTTTTTATATTTATAATTAATATATAGTGCTGTCATTAATCCCTTATATGTACCATCGTATAGATAATCCATAAAACCTCCTAAAAAAATGATAACTGCCTATCTTTATCATCCTCACCGAGTTTATACTTTATAATCTCCGGATTAACTTCTATTCCTCCAAAGTATCTTCCATCACAAGTAAGAAAATATTTTGCTCTTTTTAAAACTACTCCCATTTTTTTAAGATTATCATATTTAATCTTAAAAAAATTCCTTTCCTTAACTATTCTTTGTGCAGATTTTGGCCCTATCCCTGGAATCCTAAGTAGTTCCTTGTAAGATACTTTATTCACTTCCTTTGGAAATAGATGAATGTTATTCAGTGCCCAGTTTATTTTAGGGTCAAATTGAAGGTCGAAGTTTCTATTTGTTTCCGAAAGAAGTTCATCAGCTCTGAATTTATAAAATCTAAGAAGCCAATCTGCTTGATACAATCTATGTTCCCTTTTTAAGGGTGGCTTTGTATTTACAGCTGGCAGCAAGGAATTTTGTACTACAGGAATATATGCTGAATAAAAAACTCTTTTAAGATTAAATCTATCGTATAAATTCTGGCTTGTTTTCAACAATTGATAATCACTGTCCTGGGTAGCTCCTACTATCATTTGAGTAGTTTGTCCTGCTGGTAAAAACTTTTTTGAAGTTTTATATCTGCTGCTTTCTTCTTTATTTTCCATGATTTGATTATTTAAATTTTTCATAGGTAATAATAGATTTTTAGTGCTTTTTTGAGGAGCTAAAAGCTTTAAACTTTTTTTGCTAGGCAACTCTATATTAATACTTAATCTATCTGCTAAAAAACCAATTTTGGACATTAAATCTTTAGAAGTATTAGGTATTCCTTTAACATGAATATATCCTGAAAATCCATATTTAAACCTGAGAATTTCTAAAGATTTACATATTTTTTCAGTTGTATAATCAGGTGTTTTGTCAACAGCTGAAGATAAAAAAAGACCTTCTATATAATTTCTCCTGTAAAATTCATATGTAATCTTTGCGATTTCTTCAGGTAAAAAAGAAGCTCTTTCTATATCATTGCTATTTCTATTGATACAGTAAGTACAATCGTAAATACAGTTGTTTGACATTAAAACTTTCAGAAGAGATATACATCTTCCATCACTAGACCAAGTATGGCATATCCCAAAGGATCTTGAATTACCTATTTTCCCTTTGTTCTTTCTTTCAACACCACTGGATGAACAGGATACATCATATTTTGCGCCTTCTGCCAATATCTTTAATTTACTTATTAATTTTTCCATATAACCACCATAAAGAACGTTTGTTCTATTATAGCATTTTACTACTTATTTGCCAAGTATAATATTGTTCTTCCAATTAATTATCTCTTCTGCAGTCTTTGACGAATCAATATTTTTTAATTTAAGAT
>Ga0102931_1001101_pt1 | contig 13411 bp, 11 predicted proteins | sample SalPonR1_C_D1_MG_FD_79282 | JGI IMG/M metagenome (GOLD analysis project Ga0102931, IMG submission 79282) | Salt pond soil microbial communities from South San Francisco under conditions of wetland restoration - Salt Pond MetaG R1_C_D1_MG | ecosystem: Environmental > Aquatic > Marine > Intertidal... | reverse complement strand
AGATAGAGAACGACGTGCCCCGAATACCAAATCACCGTAGATCATCACGGCAATTAATAAAATCCAGCTAAATACGACCGCTATTCGGCTAAAACGGGCCAATACTCTGTAGTTGATCTTCGAAGCAAAGATCATTGCTATCAAGGCAATACCCAATTTAATCACATGGCTGAATACCAGCGACCCCGCGGTTGTATTATGGGTTTGGGCGAAATAGGCGATTGAAGAATAGACGGCAATTGCACCCACCATCATCAGCATAAAAACACAGACAAGGATGATCCGGTCACTTCCCTGTACAGGAGTGTCCAGCTCTTCGCGTGTTGTGCCGAAGATCGATCCTACTTTGCTATTTGGTGTTGTGTAATACAATTGTCTATTGGGTGTTTGCTTAGAGTTCTAAAACTGCTTGTTTAAATACTTTGCCGCGGTGTTCATAATTATCAAACATATCAAATGAGGAACAGGCCGGACTCAATAGCACAACTTCACCTCGTTTTGCTACCTTTGATGCTTTTTTTACAGCTTCCTTCATAGATCCTGCATCCGACAAATTCGGTACAAGATCTTTTAACTGATTTTTAATTGCTTCTTTGGCTTCACCTATTGCTATAACAGTGTGGACCTTTTCACGAATCTGGGTTGTCAGATCGAGATAATCATTTCCTTTATCGCGGCCACCCAGAATGAGTACAATTGGTACATTGAAGCTGTCCAGTGCGAACCAAACCGCATTGATGTTAGTCGCCTTACTGTCGTTGATGTACTTCACACCGTTAAAGGTTCGAACGTATTCCAGGCGATGTTCTACACCTTCGAAGCTTTGCAGACTTTCCCGGATATATTCATTTTTAATTTCAGAGGCCCTGGCCGCCAGAGCAGTTGCCATTCCGTTACTTAGGTTATGTTTTCCGGGCAGTGCGATATCGTCAATGTTCATGAGGATCTCCTCTTTTTGGTCGAGTCGTAAAATCAAATGTCCGTTGCGGACAAAAGCGCCATTTGGTACTTCAGATTCTGTAGAAAAAGCCATCATCTTGGGAGCATTCTCCCTCACGGATAGCTTTTTTGCAAAACCGGAAATCATAGCATCGTCGGCATTGTAGATGAACCAGTCATCAGAAGTTTGGTTCTCGGCAATTCTAAATTTTGAGGCTGCATATTTTTCGAAATCGTTATCGTACCGGTCCAAATGATCCGGAGTGATGTTTAAGATAACGGCCACAGCAGGGCGGAAGGTTTGGATATGATCGAGCTGAAAACTGCTTACCTCTAACAGCACCTCTTTAGTTTCTTCAGTTTGATCTACAAGTTCAGAAAATGCAAACCCGATATTGCCCGCTATAATGCACTCTTTTTCTGCTGTTTTCCAAGTGTGGTGCATCCAGTTTACAACCGTTGTCTTACCATTACTTCCTGTAGCCGCTATAATCGGGGAGTGATTGAACCACGATGCCAACTCAATTTCTGAAAAGACTGATTTTTTCTCATTTAAAAATTTCTTGGCGATCGGTGAAGATGAAGGAACACCCGGGCTTATCACAAGAAAATCTCCCTGCATAGCTCTTTCTGAATGTGTGTTCTCTTCGAACTCAATCGACTCATTACGAAGCTCATTTGCAAATTTCGTATCCACTGTACCCGAATCAGACAGAAAAGGTATGGCACCTTTCTGTTTCAGAAGGATTGCTGCGGCTACTCCGCTTCGGGCAGCACCGGCTATGGTGATATGTTTGTTTCTAACGTCTATCATCGGAGCTTGAGAGTTAAAAGACTCAAAATTCCCAGCAGGATGGCGATAATCCAGAATCGCACTACAATTTTAGATTCTGCCCATCCTTTCTTCTCATAGTGGTGATGGATTGGTGTCATCAAAAAGACCCTCTGGCCAACACCATATTTTCTTTTCGTATACTTGAAATAAGTTGTTTGTATAATGACTGAAACAGTTTCAACCATAAAAATTCCGCATATAATTGGTAGCAAAAGCTCTTTGTGAATCATCAAAGCCAATGCACCCAGTGCTCCGCCGATGGCTAAAGAACCGGTATCTCCCATAAACACGGATGCCGGATGAGAGTTGTACCACAGGAATCCAATACAGCCACCAACAAGCGAAGCTGCAAAAATTGTAAGTTCTCCTGATCCGGGTAAGTAGATTAAGTCGAGGAAATTTGAAAAGTCAACACGCCCTGATACGTAAGCAAAGATCCCTAAAATCACTCCAGCAATAGCAGATGTACCAGAAAGTAATCCATCCAGTCCATCGGTGAGGTTGGCGGAATTACTCACAGCAGTGATGATAAAAATCACCAAAGGTATGTAGACCAGCCAACCATACTCCTCTCCAAAAAAGGCATAATCAATATTCACATCTTTCACGAAGGGAACGGTAGACAGGGTGTTAAAATCATCAAAAGCGGGCCAAAAGTAGAGAGCGGCACCTAAAACAAGTCCTACAAATACCTGGCCACCTACTTTAAACCAGCCGTGCAAACCGGATTTATCTTTTTTCACAACTTTGATATAGTCATCAATAAACCCAACCACTCCAAGAACGAACATCACGAATATGATCATCCAGGTATAGATACTGTTCATATTCATCCAAAGCAGGGCCGGGATAAGAGTTGCCAAAATGATGATAACTCCACCCATTGTCGGTGTGTTCGCCTTACTAAGGTGTGAATCCAACCCGATGTCTGCCCGGATCACTTCTTTGAGCTGCAGTTTTTGCAGCCAATGAATCATTTTTCTACCTATGATCAAACTGATAATCAGAGATGTAACTGCAGCCAGTGCAGTTCGGGTTGTAATAAAGTCAAAAGCACCGAATCCCGGCGGAGCATAGTTTTGATTTAACCATTCGAGAAGTGCGTACAGCATCAGTTATCCTCCCCGGTTTTAGTATCGCGGTTTAATTTGGCTAATGCATCGCGAGCTTCTTCACGATCGTCGAAGTGATTGCGAATTCCGTTGATCTCCTGATAGGTTTCATGACCTTTACCTGCAATCAATATGATTGTGTTGCGGTCAGATCCGGAGATAGCCGTATGGATAGCTTCTTTTCTAGAAACAATTGTTTTGTAACTAAACGGATCACTAAATCCCGTTTTAATATCATCGATAATTGCCGCCGGATCTTCGGTGCGTGGATTATCAGAAGTTACTATGACTTCATCACCGTACTTCTCTGCGATTTCTGCCATTTGTGGCCGTTTAGATTTGTCTCGATCTCCGCCACATCCAAAAACAACCAATAGATTTTGATTCTCCTGCTTAAGCTCTGATAGGGTAGAGGCAACATTTTCCAGCGCATCCGGAGTATGTGCATAATCAACAAAAACAAGCGGATAATTTTTATAACCGGTATTCAGGATTACTTTTTCGAGCCTGCCCGCAGCACCTTTACATGCAGGAATCGTATCGGCAATAAGTTTACCGTCGTAACCCAGACTGGTACCAATGATGAGAGACTGGACTACATTATAAGCGTTAAATTTGCCTGCTAGCGGAGTAAAGAACTTTACACCTTCCGCATCAATTACGGTTTGATCGGGCGAAGTTTTTAAAATTTCTGCCTGAATTTGTCCTTTACCTTCAAATGAGAAGTCGATGACCTTAGCTTTTGTGTCTTGGACCATATAATCGGCATATTCGTCATCGGCGTTTACAATTGCCCAGCTGGTTGATGGCAGGCTATCAAACAAAATCTTCTTCGCATCCGCGTAATTACTCATAGAGAAGTGGTAGTCGAGGTGATCCAGGCTTAGATTTGTGAAAGCCGCTATTTCAAAATGAATTCCTGCAACCCTTTTTTGATGAAGTGCATGTGATGATACTTCCATAACCAGATATTTGCAGCCTTCATCAACAGCCTGTTTCATATCGGATGCAAGTTCTATAGGGTCAGCGGTTGTAAGCCGGCTGTCGAGTACTTTATCATTAATTCTTTTAGAAACTGTTCCGAGGAGTGCGGCATTTTCACCCAGTTCAGACAAAATTTGCCAAACCAGCGTAGCAACTGTTGTCTTTCCATTGGTACCTGTAACGGCAATGTTAGTCAAACTCTTGGCGGGGTCGCCGGCCATTCGTTGAGCAAGAGGAGAAAGAAGTTCTCGGGTATCTTCTACCTTTAAAACGGCTTCACCCTTAGAAGGCTCTATATCCTCGTCAACAATAATGACAGAGGCTCCGCTTTCCGCTGCCTGAAATACAAATTTGTGCCCATCGGTTTGAGTTCCACGAATGGCTATAAAAATATCGTTTTTTTCAACTTTCCTTGAATCAAGACACAGTTTACCCAGTCGTTCAGGTTTTCCACCTTGAACGGTAATGGGTTTACTAAATGCTATGAGTTCGTTATAGGTCATTTATTCGTTTGTTGCCACCACGGTTGCCTGCTCCATGGCTTGAGCTTTTCCCCGAACGGTAACGGTTCGCCCTTTTCTCATTAAATCACCGGCTCGAGGAAATTGTGTGTAAATGGTTCCGGACCCTATCGTTTCGATATCAAGTCCGCGGGAAAGTAATAGGGTAGTGGCCTGCCTCATATTCATATCTCTGAGATCAGGAATTTCAGCAAATCCATCGGGTATCGAGTCAGCTTCCATACTTCCCAACTTTACTTTGATGGAACTGTTTCCATTAATTTTTTCTCCGGAAGCAGGATGCTGTTCAATTATATAATTACCTGATCCGGAATAGTTTGCTGTTAAATTCTTACTTCTAAGCAGCAGACGAGCATCTTCCCGATGTAATCCTTCAATTCTTGGAACGACTTTGTTATCTGCAATTTCGAAGTTCTCGCCGTTTAAATTCCTGTGAATCTCATCATCTAATCCTGCAATTCGGGTGGCGATCTCTTTAAAAATAGACCCGGCTGTAAAACCTCCGTAAATACTGGTTCGAGGTTCGTCGAGTAAAACAAACATTACATATTTTGGATCTTCAACAGGAAAAAACCCGGCAAAGGATGCTCTGTAAGAGGCTTGATATCTTCCATCCACAAGTTTTTGAGCTGTTCCGGTTTTACCTGCAATTCTTAACCCTTCAACACTTGCCCAACCTGCAGTTCCCGAATCGCTTACAACCTCTTCAAATACTGGAAGAAGCTTTTTAATGGTCGACTCTTTTGCGATTTGGCGAACTACGTTGGGGTTCGTTTGATTCACAATATTTCCATACTCGTCAGTAATTCTGTCAACCATATAGGGGCGCATCATTTGACCTTTGTTTGCAAAAGCCCCGTATGCCTGAAGCATCTGTATTGGAGTAACTTGTACCTCATACCCGATCGACATCCATGGTAGAGTTACGCTGCTCCATTCATAAGGTCTCTGAAGACGGCCACTCATTTCATTGGGCAGGTCAATATTTGTAGGAGTACCAAAGCCCATATTTCTGGCGTATTGGTATAGGGTTTCCGGCTTCAACCTCATCGCAATCTCGGAGGTGGCAATGTTAGATGATTTTGCCATTACGCCGGTGAAATCCATATTTCCCAATGGATCGTGATCCCGCATAACCTGTCCGTGGATTATTTTCCGGCCATTTTCGGGGGTTTCAAAAATTTCATCAAAGTCGACTACTCCTTGTTCTACAGCTGCAATGGCTGTAACCAATTTAAATGTCGATCCGGGTTCAATCATATCAGAAACGGCATAGTTTCTTCTATTTTCAGAATCGATTGAGGAAGGATTATTGGGATCGTAGGTAGGGTAGTTGGCCAACGCCTTGATTGCACCTGTTTTGGGATCCATTACGATGGCAGTTCCATACTTTGCCATATGTCGCTCAATACCGGACTCGAGTTCTTCTTCCGTTATCGCCTGGATATATGCATCAATAGTTGTATGCAAATTCAGTCCTTGTGCCGGCAATTTTTGAGGAGCACCTACATAGGCGAAAATTCTGTTATTTCGATCTTTTCGTACCTGTTGTAGGCCATCCGTACCCTTTAAAAGTGAATTGTAGCTATTTTCAAGGCCGGACATTCCATCGATGTTATGATTTACAAAGCCTAAAGTATGAGCTGACAGTGATCCAAAGTTGTAATTTCTTCGATACTCTTCTTCTAAAATAAGTCCGCGAAACCCAAGTTCACTTAAATCATCATAGGCAGAAACAGGAATACTTCGCTCCAATACGATGTACCTGGATCTTGTAGAGGAATTTTTAATTATATTCTGGTAGTGCGTTGCAGATCTGCCCGTATGCTCGCTTAATACTTTGGCAATAGTATTGAGATGGTCTCGAGTCGTATTTGGTGCGTGGGGATCGACGGCCACTTTATAGTTAATACTATTTGTTGCCAGAAGGGAACCGTTGGCATCAAAAATATTGCCCCGCTGAGCCGAAATGGGAATAGTATCAATAGCCTGCTTGCTCCAGAGCTCTTTCAATCCATCACCCTCAAGCATATTGACCCGAAAAATTTGCAGCATAATGGCCGCAGGCAGCAGGAACAGAAGCCCCAGCAGCGAAAACATACGTCCCATTATGGCAGTTCTTTCGTTCATTTATACGTTTAAGGTTTAATGTTGATTATCTGGTCTGCAGGTCCTGCATTAATGTAACCCTGCTGTCTGGCCCGCTGGTAGATCTCCTTAGGTCCAATAAGGCGATCGTACTCCAGCCGGCTTGCGTTATACTGTCGCTGAACTTTATTGAATTCAATCTCAAGCTGACGAACTTCCTGAAGTGCCTGCTGAGTGCTGAAAACATGACCGATATAAAGAATCCCGCAAACTCCAATCAAGAAGCTTGCGAGTATAACCTTCCAGGGGGTAAAAGCCGGAAGATTGGATTTTCTTTTTTGACTAGGTTCTTTTTTCCGTGTGCCGAAAGAGTTTGAGCTTCCTTTAAATCCATTGCTCCCCAATGTATTTTTGGACTTCCATGAAGAGGGTTTTCCTTTTGAGATACCTCTTCTGTTAGGCTTCACGCTATTATTTTCTTTGATAGGTGTTTGAATGTACATCAACTCACCTCCTTAATTTTTTCAGCAATGCGCATTTTCGCGCTTCGAGATGCCGGGTTTTGCTGAATCTCCTCTTCACCGGGTGTAATAATTTGCTTCACTAATGGTTCAATTGGATTGAGTGACTTTCCGTAAAAATCTTTTTCAATCCGTCCTTCAAAATTTCCGCTTTTAAAAAAGTGTTTTACCAACCGATCTTCGAGGGAGTGGTAAGAGATGGCAACAATTCGTCCGCCAACCTTAAGAAGTTTTAGAGAATCTTCCAGTGCTGACTTCAAAACCTCAATTTCACGGTTTACTTCGATACGAATTCCCTGAAATACGCGTGCTACAGATTTAATTGAAAATCTTCCTTTAACTACGTTTTCTACCGCATCCCTTAACTCAGAAGTGGTTTCGATGGGCCGGCGATTAATAATTTCTTGAGCAATTTGCCGGCTCATACGCTCTTCGCCATAGTGAAAGATGACATCCCTCAGCTTCTTGTAGTCATATTCATTGACAACACTGTAAGCAGAAACACCACTCATTGCACTCATGCGCATATCCAGCGGCCCGTCGTGCTGAAAACTAAATCCTCTTTCAGGCTCTTTTATTTGATGAGTCGAAACACCGTAGTCAAAAAGAATTCCTGAAATTTTTCCATGCATCTCAGCAGGAATGAGTGTAGAGAGATAGGCGAAATTGCCTTCTAATGCTGTGAATCGATCGCTATCACCAATTCGTTCTTCTGAGGCACGAAGAGCTTCAGGATCTTGATCAATCCCAAATAAATGGGCATCAGGCCCTAATTTTTCCAGTATAAGTTTACTATGCCCGCCACCGCCAAGCGTGGCATCTATATATATACCGTTAGGATCTGTAATGAGGTAATCAACGGACTGGCTAAGAAGTACAGGCGTGTGCTCGTAATAATCGGTCATCTACTCGCCTCCACTATTTTGTCCGCCCATGACTTCTTCAAAGAGGTTCTGATAGGATTCAAAACTTAGGTCGGCATCAACTTCTTCAAGTTTTTCAGGTGACCAAACTTCAATTCGTTCACCACTACCTATAAATATGGCACTTTCAGAAATTCCGGACCATTCCATTAAGTGGGATGGAAGAGAGATGCGGTTTTGCTTGTCCAGAGCCAGATCTTCAGCAAATCGTAAAAAATTTCGTTTAACGGTTCGGCCCTGTCGGGAAAAACTGTTGATTTGTGAAAGCTTATCTTCAACACGTTCCCATTCATCTTGTGGGTAAAGATAGAGACATGGCTCAAGGCCCCTCAATAGGGTAAACCTCTCCTGAGCCTCAGGTTTGAGGATTTTGCGTAGCTTAGCCGGAAAAGCAACACGGCCTTTATTATCTACACTGTGTTCATATTCCCCTTTAAAACTTGGCACGGGTTTTCTCTATTTATAGACTCAATGCTACTTCGAGTCTGGATTGCTAAAACTATATGATAGCCGGTATATACCGGGTACGGGAACCTTGCTAATTAATTCCCCACTATCTCCCACTTCTACCCACAATGTACTTCATAGGCTCTGTATTTGTCAAGGGGAAAAGTATTTAGAGAATGAAAATTTTCTAAGCAAAACACTGCAGGGTAAAAAAGTGTCTTTTATACCTGTTAAAGGTCGATTTCTGCGTAGGTGTTTTTTGGTGGGCGATAGGTGGGAGAGAGTGGTAGTGCTATGGTGGGATAATTTACTTTAGACACGGATTGATATTTTGAGAGTGGTGACAGCAGTTCTGTATGCTTTTCGCATATAGGGGTAAAGGTAGATACTTGGATTAAAATAAGGGGCGATTAAGTCGAATAAACAGTAAAACTTAAAACTAACGAAACATGAGAAATCGGATCGATAAAATTGCAGGTATTTTCATTCTGTTGATTCTATCAGGTAGTCAGATATTTGCTCAAAATAGAATTGAGCTTAATCTGGAATTGAATGAGTCACAATATAAAATACTGGTCTCAAATAGCGGAGAGAGAGGAATCTCAGCTGATGAACTTGCAAAGTGGCTTGTAGATAACGGGCGATTGAATGTTAAAGCTGAAAAAATGAATGAATCCAATGGTAGGCTTTTAATGTATGTTTTAGGAGAAAGAGGAGTAGCTGGAAAGAACTCCTACCGAATGATGATGTCAGAGCGCCCAGCATCTTTAAGCATGATGATGAGTGCCCGCCAATTAGCAGGTGACCTGGATAACCATTTTCCCGGGGGCCATTTTTTCCCAAGCGACATATTTTTCCCGGGGGATCATTTCTTTCCCGGAGACCATTTTTTTTCCGGTGACTCTTTTATGAGGTCCGACCTTGAAGTAGAGCAGATGGCCATTGAAGTCGGGCGTCGAGTTTTCAGTTCTATGGGATCAGCCGGTGGAAACAATTTAGCAATTGTGATGTTTGCCGTTCCGGAGAAAATTAAACCTGATCATCAAATCTCTACAATACCTGCAGTAGTTGCGGGTATTGTAAAATAGATAGTATGTAGACTGACCCTGTAAAGTCTCCTGACTAATTCATCAAGAGGCTTTTTTAGTTGATTTTTAGATTTTCAGTATATCTGCCAGCACACCAGCCGCGGTAACTTCTTTTCCGGCACCCGGCCCCTGAATAGTCAAAGGCTGGTCATTGTATCTTCTGGTTCTGATCGTAATAAGGTTCGTAGTTCCCGTCAAACTTCCCAGGGCAGACAATTTTGGAACCGACTCAATTCCGACTTCAATTTTCCCATTTTGAAGCTTACCTGTGTATCTCAAAACCCGACCTTGTTCTTTTTCTGTGGCAATTTTCTTTTGCCAGCTGGCGTCCACTTCAGCTAACCCTTCGAGAAATTGAGCAGCGTTGACATTTTTAAGATGAGTAGGAATCAGTGATTTTACATTTACTTCTTTCCGTTCCATTCGAACACCGCAAATTCTAGCCAGAATCATAAACTTTCGGACAACATCCTCTCCCGAAAGATCATCTCTTGGGTCCGGCTCCGCATAGCCAAGAGTCCGCGCTTTGTTAACCGTTTCGCTGAATGTGGCACCGTTTTCCAGTTCTGAGAAGAGATAGGTCATCGTTCCGGAAACCACACCGCTGATTTCGAGAATTTCATCACCTGAAGCAGTCAGGTTTTTGATCGTACTCAAAACAGGTAAGCCAGCCCCGACATTCGTTTCGTAATGAAACTTCACGTCAAAATCATGGGCAAGCTGATGAAGGCGATCAAAGGTTTCCTGACTTTGGGTATTAGCGAGTTTGCTTGCTGTTACCACATGAATTTGATTTTCAAATAGCTTCGGGTAAAGGTTGGAGACTTCCACGCTTCCGGTGGCATCCACAAAAATGACACTTCCCTGTTTATAAGAAACCAGTTTTTGGATAATCTCATACCAATTCTTGTCCGGAGAAGATTGCAACTCTCTTCTTTGATAGTTTGCCTCTTCGCTTCTAAACCATTTTACATGCTGAGAGTTACAAATTCCAACAACACGAAGTGAGCGGTGATTTTCAAGCTGTTTGACAAGCATACATCCGACTGCTCCGACACCGGCTATAAATACTTTTTTCATCGGTTTTGGCTTGGAAAAGGGTGTCCTGTTTTTTTTGATGGCGTGTAAATGTGACATGCTTCAGTAGATTAAAAGTTCTTTTCGTTGAATAAAGGGGTTAATAATTTTATTGAGCTGCTCGAACTCAATCAGGAATCCGTCGTGACCGGCCGTAGAACTGATCTCCGCATATCGTCCATTGGGTAAAAATTCAGCAAGTTCTTTTTGTTCAGAAACAGGGTAGAGGTGGTCTGACCTGATTCCAATCACTTGAACAGGAATATCTATTCGGTTCAGGATATTTTCATAGTCATCCCGGCCTCGGGCAATGTCATGAGAGTCCATGGCCTTTGTCAGTGTGATGTAGGTATGGGCATCCATCCGTTTTGCCAGTTTTTCTCCCTGATAGTTGAGATATGACTCAATCTGAAACTGACCATCCTCGTTTTGAAGTTTGCGCCCGAATTTCCGGTTATAGTCTTCCGGCGCACGATAGGTGATCATTGCCATCATCCGGGCAGCGGCAACACCTTTAAAAGGACCGTTTTTTTGTTCGTAATTACCATTTTTCCAATTGGGGTCGTTGGTGATAGCGGCTCTTTGGGCATGGCTGATACCGATCGCCCACGGGGTATGAGCTTTCCCCATGGCGATCAGGACAGCTGAACGAACACGGCGATCCATGATGATGAATTCCAGTGCCTGCATTCCTCCCATGGAGCCACCAATAACAAGTTCTATTCCGTTGATTCCGAGCTGATCCAAAACCTGCTGCTGAAAACGAATCATATCCCGAATGGTTAGCTCAGGGAAATCATTTCTGTAGGCCTTCCCGGTATCCGGGTTTATGGATTGAGGACCTACTGATCCATAACAACTGCCAGGTACATTTATACATATGGTGAAATGTTTATCCGGGTCGCAGATGTTTCCTTCACCGAAAATTCCCGGAAACCACTCATCAGCTGCGGCGTGACCCGTAAGAGCATGAAAAACTACGATGACGTTATCCCGGGTGGAATTAAGCTTTCCCCATGTCTTGTAAGCAAAAGGGGCATTTTCGAAGCGAAAACCGGATTCCGTGATGAACGGTTTTTCCATCTCGCTGATATGAATTCCTTGGTTCATTTACAGGTAGTATTTTTAAAATTCTTTCTAATAAGAAGGGATGTGAAAGGAATTAAAATCAAATCACATCCCATTGATTTAGGTTGTTTTTGAGGTTTCTTCTCTTTTTTGATCGATTTTGGCAAAAGCCTGTTCGAAGTCACCAATGATGTCATCGATGTGTTCAATACCTACAGAAACACGAATCAGATCTTTTTTAACACCACCGGCTTCCTGCTCTTTTTCACTCAACTGCTGGTGTGTGGTTGAGGAGGGATGTATCACCAATGTCTTGGCATCACCTACATTAGCCAGATGGCTTGCAAGCTCCACACTTTCAATGAACGATCGGGCGGTATCATAGCCTCCTTTCACGCCAAAAGTGAGAACGGCTCCAAACCGTCCGTTTCTGAGATATTTCTTTCCATTGTTGTGATGCGGGTGATCCGGCAGTCCGGTATAGTTAACCCATGATACAGCGCCCTGTTTTTGCAGCCACTCTGCCAATTTTTGAGCGTTGGTTGTGTGTCTTTCCGCACGCAGTGAGAGTGTTTCCAGTCCCTGAAGGAGAAGAAAACTGTTGAAAGGTGATTGTGCAGCGCCGATATCCCGGAGCCCTTCAACACGGGCACGAATAGCAAAAGCGATGTTTCCGAAAGGTCCGCCTTCTCCGAATACTTCCCAGAAGTTTATACCGTGGTAGCCCGGTGCCGGTTCAGTGAAAAGAGGGTAGCGTCCATTTCCCCAATCAAAGTTACCGGCATCCACAATCACTCCACCAATACTGGTTCCGTGGCCGCCAATCCATTTTGTAGCTGATTCAACTACAATATTTGCGCCATGATCAATCGGACGGGCAATGGCTCCACCGGCTCCGAAAGTGTTATCCACAATGAGTGCGATCCCATGTTTTTTTGCTACAGCTGAAATTCCATCAAAATCAGGAACATTTCCGCGTGGATTCCCAATACTTTCCAGATAGATCGCCCTGGTGTTTTCGTCGATAAGAGCTTCAAATTCTGCAGGCTCATCATTTTCAGAAAACTTCACATCGATGCCAAGACGAGGGAGTGTTACCTTGAATTGATTGTAGGTTCCGCCGTAGAGATTTTGAGTTGCAACAATGTTGTCTCCGGCCTGTGCAAGGGTTGTAATAGTCAAAAACTGCGCTGACTGCCCGGATGCTGTTGCAACAGCTGCTGCTCCGCCTTCGAGAGCTGCAATACGTTTTTCAAAAACATCCGTGGTTGGATTCATAATTCGGGTGTAAATGTTTCCAAACTCTTTTAGCCCGAATAGGTCTGCGGCGTGATCGGTATTGTCGAACTGGTAGGATGTTGTTTGATAGATCGGAACGGCTCGAGATCCTGTTGTGGGATCGGGCTCTTGCCCGGCATGAAGTTGAAGCGTTTCGAATCGATAGTTTTTTGATTTTCCGTTGTTGCTCATGGTTCTGTTTGATTTAGGTTGTGAGATATTTTGAAATCATGAAATAAAAAAAGCCTCTTCAGAAAATCCCGTGGGAAAGATTTTCAGAAGAGGCTTAAACAGAACCTGCAGTATCTACAGGGGGCCGGCTTCTTATCTTTCCCAATTTTGATTTTTTTTGTAAACCAAAACGGGCAGGATTTAGCACCTAACCCTCCCGAAATAAATTCGAGAGGCGGTTGCTAAGGTTTCACAGGGCCTGTCCCTCCACCTTTCTTGATAAGACTCAGATTTTTAAAGAACGATGTTCAGTTACCTGAACGAAAAAAGCCCTGCTGTTTCCAGAGGGCTTTTAAATT
>Ga0102931_1001099_pt1 | contig 13415 bp, 10 predicted proteins | sample SalPonR1_C_D1_MG_FD_79282 | JGI IMG/M metagenome (GOLD analysis project Ga0102931, IMG submission 79282) | Salt pond soil microbial communities from South San Francisco under conditions of wetland restoration - Salt Pond MetaG R1_C_D1_MG | ecosystem: Environmental > Aquatic > Marine > Intertidal... | reverse complement strand
GCAGCCCCTCGCGATCCAGTGTCGTGTTGGTGGCGATGATCGCGGCCACGCCCGCCTCCTGTGCCACGCCGGCCACCTCGGCCAGTTCCGCGTCGCTCAAATCCGGGGCGATCTTCAAGAACACCGGGATCGGCGTTTCCAGCCAATCGCGCGCCTCCATCACACCGGCCAGCAATTGGCGCAGCGCCTCGGCCCCCTGCAAATTGCGCAGTTTCTCGGTGTTGGGGCTTGAGACATTGACCGTGGCAAAATCCAGATACCGCCCGCAATGCGATAGCACCCGCGCGAAATCCTCGGCCCTATCGGCGCTGTCCTTATTGGCCCCAAGGTTGAGGCCCAGAACCATGTCGCGTGGCCGGTTGGCCAGACGCCCCGCCGCTGCCTCCATGCCCTCATTATTGAACCCGAACCGGTTGATCACCGCGCGATCCTCGGACAGGCGGAACAAGCGCGGTTTGGGGTTGCCGGGTTGCGCGCGCGGGGTGATTGCGCCCACCTCGACAAAGCCGAACCCGGCGCGTGACAGCGGCGACAGGGCCACGGCGTTCTTGTCAAACCCCGCCGCCAAGCCCACCGGGTTGGCCAAATGCAGCCCCGCCACCTCGCAGCGCAGGCGCGGCGAGGTCACAAGCCTCGGAAGCGGCACCACCCCGGCGCGCAGGCCCAAAAGCGCCGCGTTATGCGCGCGTTCGGGGTCCAGCCCGCGCAGGGCGCGCAGGCCGATTTGGTCAAACAGGCTCATTCCATCCCTGCCGGGAAGTCATGCACGTCGCCGGATAGCGGCAAGGGTTGCGCCCACGCTACATCCTCAAGCTGCAATTCGCGGTAAAGGTGCGGAAACTTCGCCCCGCCGCGCGAGACTTCCCATTTCAGGGCCTCGCCCAAGCGGTCCACCTCGACCGCGACCAGCATCAGGTCATCCTGACCGGCGAAATGCTTGGCCGCCGTTTCGGGGGCCTGTTCGGCGGTCGAGAAATGGATATAGCCATCGGCAAGGTCCACCGGGGCGCCTTGGCTGACCTTCTCGGCGCGTAAGCTACGCCATTCGTCAGCTTGGAAAATCTTGTAAATCAGCATGCCCCGGGTTTGCCCCGCCCATGCGCGACGGTCAAGCGCCTTCATCCTTGACGCGGCCGGTGAAGCGGTCACTCTGTCGCGGTGCGCAATTGCAAAGGTGCCCCATGTGCGGACGCTTCGCCATAACCACCCCCTCGGATGCCATGGCGCGGCTCTTTGCCGCCACGCCCGCCAACGACCTGCCCACGGTGCCAAACTACAATGTCTGCCCCACCAACTCGGTGCATGTTGTGACTGGCGGCGAGGGGCGGCGCCTTGGTGCGATGCGTTGGGGGTTTATCCCGCATTGGTACAAATCCCCCACCGACGGCCCGCTACTGATCAATGCCCGCGCCGAAAGCATCGCCAAGAAACCGGCCTTTGCCGCCGCCTGCCGCGAGCGCCGCTGCCTGATCCCGGCGGATGGGTTTTATGAATGGACCAAGGACGCCGAGGGCAACCGCCTGCCGTGGTACATCACTCGTACCGATGGCGCGCCCTTGGCCTTCGCCGGGGTCTGGCAGGATTGGGGGCAGGGTGAGGACAGGCTGTCGACCTGCGCGATTGTCACCTGTGACGCCAATGCGCCGATGTCCGACATTCACCACCGCATGCCCGTTGTCTTGGAACCGGATAGCTGGACCCTCTGGCTGGGCGAGGCGGGGCATGGCGCGGCAACCCTGATGTGCCCCGCGCCCGACGACGCCCTGCGCTTCTGGCGCGTCGATCCGGCGGTCAATTCCAACCGTGCCCAAGGGCCGGACCTGATTGAACCGATCGACGGGTAAGACGCAAAAGCCAATCAGTCACCTGTATCACAGTGGGTCCCGTCCATTACAGAAAGCCCCTCCGATGTCTGAAATGCGGACGAAGTAGACGTAGTTCCCTGCGCGGGATCAAGGCGCGTAGCGCCGCCGCGCATCGCCGGGCCGCGTCCACGGCGCGGCGATTGGGTTGGTCTTGGCGCACAAATCATGAGTTACGCGCCAGTGTTCTGGATAAAGCGTATTGCCCATTGGTTGGGTCGCCGCACCGCGGCCCGACGATGCGCGGTTGGTGTCGTCATCGTCCAAGAAGGGCTCTTCGCTGCCGTGCGCCACGTTTGGGTCGGACCTCGGCTTGGAGGGGCAAACTGCCTGTCGAAGCCACCTGTTCTTTACAACTTGTGCAGTCTTCGGTGGGCGCTCCCCGAATTCTGCACAAAACTCCGCCCGCTATCCCGCGTGTGGCCGAGTTTGATTTCGGGGGTGGTCATTTGCGGCGTTTGCGGCAAGGCTGCGCGCATCTAACCTCTTGATTCAAAGGGTTTTGCCGCCATGTCCGCAGATCGCCCCATTCGTGTCGCCCTCAATGGCTTTGGCCGCATCGGCCGCACCATCCTGCGCATCCTGTTGCGCGATGCCACCGATATCGAACTGGTCTTGATCAACGAGATCGAGCCGCTCTCGACCTGTGCGTATCTCTTTGAATTCGATAGTGTTTTCGGCCCTTGGCCCGGCGACGTCGAGGCCGGCGAGGGGGTGCTGAAGGTCGATGGTCACCGCATCCCCTTCCATTCCGAACGCGACCTGCGCAACTTGGATCTGAGCGGAATCGACCTTGTTCTTGAATGCACAGGCATGGGCGGAACCCGCACCATCGCGGAACGCGGGCTGGAGGCCGGGGCAGGGGCGGTGTTGGTCTCGGGGCCGTCGGCTGAGGCGGATGTGACGCTTGTCTTGGGAGCGAACGAAAAAGATCTTTCAGATCATAGGATTATCTCGAATGCATCCTGCACCACGAATGCCCTTGCCCCTCTGGTTCGGCTGCTTGATGACGCCTTCGGGATCATCAGCGGCCAGATGACAACGGTGCATTGTTACACCGGAAGCCAACCCACCGTCGACAAACCTCGCCAAGTCCCTGAACGCAGCCGCGCCGCGGCCCTGTCCATGGTGCCGACCACGACATCCGCGCAAGACCAGACGGGTCTTGTCTTGCCTCACATGAAAGGCAGGATCGAGGCCCGCGCAATCCGCGTGCCAACGGCAAGTGTTTCCTGCATTGATTTGACGGTTCAGACCCGCGACGATGTCAGGAAAAATGATGTGAATTCAATGCTCAAAGCGGCAGCGGATGCCACGCAGATCATCGGCTGGACGGAAAAGCCACTGGTCAGTTCCGATTTACGCGGGCGCCCCGAATCCATCGTCCTCAGCGGCCCTGAAACCTCGGTCTCGACCGGCGGCTTGCTGCGCGTCTTTGGATGGTATGACAATGAATGGGGGTTTTCCTGCCGAATGCTCGACATGGCGCGCCTAATTGCGCGTAGATAGTACAAGCCGATGAAAACAAGAAGTAAATATAGGGTGAGAGGCTGGACAACGACCCAAGCGGGGCTCGTTACGGCTGCTTCCTTCCGGACCTGACCGGGTTGGCGAGGCGCTTGCCCGCGCCAACCTCTCACAAGTGCAGATAGTCGCCATGGCTTGGATTCGCAAGGGTTCCCTATAATTCCATCCGGAAACGCGCAAAACCTGCGTCTGTATCGCCAAGATCGGTCAGGCCGAGCGCATTGATATCCTCGGGGTATTCCCGCAAGCTAGGCCCGGTTTCGAAGATGACACTTGTGCCCGGCAATGATCGGAAACGCCATGCCGGGTAGGCATCGCCCGCTTTGTCCATGACACGTAGTTTCTCTTTGACGGCTTCGATTACGGGTAAATGGCTTGTGTATACCCTGCGAACATTTTCGCGCGATGCATAAGGAGCCCCCCCATAAAGCCGGAAATTATTGGTGGCGACAATGAATTCTTGTTCCATATCAATGGGCTGATTTTCATGCCGGAGATGCACGATCCGATGCTCTTTGTTGTTCGTGCGTGTTCCATCAGGATAATATCGGCTGGGTGCGGAAAGGTCGATTTCGTAGCTTAGCCCGTCGATGACGTCGAAATGATGACCGGGAAAGGCAGGGTTGATGAGGGGTTGATCGGATACCCCGGGGACGACTTGATTGAAATATGCCGCCGCCCGTTCCAGCCAATCCCACAATTGCCGCCCCGTGAGAATCAAGGCGCAGAGCGTATTCGGGAAGGCATAGATATCCGCAGCATGTCTTAGGGTGAGCGGACCGGCAGCAATGTCGGTGAAATGAGATGGCCCCGCGCGCCCCCCTGTCCGAAAGGCTGAGGCGGCTGAGAGAACTGGGTAGTCGGCCAGCGTTTCTTCGGGCACGATCCGGTGAAGGGCGTCACGTTGCGCCCTCGCTATGAGGTGTACGACCGGATCACTGCGCACCATGGAAAGATAGGTGTGCATGCCGTCGTGGCCGTGGCCCAATGGTTTCTCCATAAGCGCCGAGGTTGCCCGATGCGCCGGTTCGAGCAAGGCACAAAGGTCTGGATCAGCAACGACTGGGGGATGCGGTCTTTCGGGCGCGACTGCGCGTGCTTCGGCCTTGCTTGACGCAACGGTCCAGCCCTCGTGACCTTTTTGCAAGGTGAGGTCCAACACCCCAAGGTGTGACCCGTGCGCGCCAGCCATGACTGCCGGGACGTTTCGGAGACGACCACGCTCGTTGTCCACCCCCTCGATCTGTGCATGATCCGATGACGGAAAGACCAGATGACTATGCCCCGCGAGGATGGCATCAATACCCGGAACATCTGCGAGTGCGAGGGCTGCATTTTCCTCGGACACAAAAGGCGCTTGCCGCTCAATCCCTGTATGCGCGAGTGCAACCACGATATCAGCGCCCTCGTCGCGGATCTTGGGCACAAGGGCGCGGGCTGTGGCCTCGATAGGGCGGCTGACCACCCGGTTTTCAAGGTGAAAGTGATCCCAATGCGTGATCTGGGGCGGCAAAAGCCCAATGACGCCTATGCGCAGGCGGTGCATTTGGCCCGCTTCGTCGCGCAAGGAGCGTTCAAGCATGAGATATTGGGAAACCAAGGTTTCATCGTTCTGTGGAGTTTGCCCCAGAGTCCGAATTGCATTGGCGCAAGTTATCGGGAATACGGCCGAGGAAAGGGTCGCAAGTAGCCAATCAATTCCGAAGTTGAACTCGTGATTTCCAAGCCCAACCGCATCATATCCAAGCGCATTCATGGCTTCGATTGCGGGATGGGGGCCGATCCAGCCACTATCGGTCTGACCGGTTGCGTCAACAAGTGGCGCGCCTTGCAGGAAATCACCCGTGTCGAACAACAAGCAGTTCTCGGCCTCGCGCCGCGCCTGCCGAATAAGCGTGGCCGTGCGGGCCAGCCCGGCGCCTGTATCCGTGCGAGTTGTCAAATAGTCGACTGGTAAGAGTTGCCCATGCACATCGGTTGTTTCAAGAAGGCGCAATTCAACAGTGACTGGCGCATCGGTACGGTGGGGCATCGGTGGGTCCTGATGATTTGATATCTCGACGAATGAGAACGCTTGCTTTGGTTCCAGAAGACCCGGAGTGTAGAACGCAACAAACAAGGCACACGCAGGTATTCAATGCAGGCATACAATAAATACACTTTAAAGTTGAAGTTTTATAAAAATCAAGAATTTAAAATAGATTCACGCGACGTATTCTTCAAAGGGTTGGGGCAATGAAGCACGCGGAAACCGTCACTTTTGGCGGCTCATCCTTCGATCGGGCGGCAGAAATCCGAGGTGATGACGAGGCGATACAGCGTGAAGTCGAGCATTACGGGGCCTGCACGATCGTCATGTGGCGCGGCAAGCCGCTTGTGCAAGGCCCTGATCTTGATGGTTTGGTCCGCGTGCCGATGGATCACCCGGTTTTGGCCAGACACAGTGGTACGCAGCTCTTGTTGGGGCGTGACGAAACGGGCCAACTGATCCATGCGCACGATCTTTCGTCTTGGCAGCCCGAGGATTTGGATGTGGCCGAACTGGATCGGTTTCTGGATGCTTCCGAACAATCGCACCCGGATCTGCCCGACCATACTGTGTTTGCCGAATTGCGCCGCATTATGACCCGTTTGAATGCGCGCGATGCCGAACTCGCCGCGACGGCGCGTGCTGTTTTGGGGTGGCACCTGAGCCATCGGTATTGCGCGCGATGCGGGGCTGAAAGCCGATTGGCCTTGTCAGGCTGGCAACGTGTCTGTCCAGATTGTGGGGGGCAGCATTTCCCGCGTACCGATCCGGTTGTCATCATGCTGATCACGCAGGGCAATCACGTGCTGATGGGGCGGTCTCCGGGATGGCCCGAGGGGATGTACTCGCTGCTGGCGGGTTTCGTCGAGCCCGGTGAAACGATTGAGGCCGCCGTGCGCCGTGAAGTGTTCGAAGAGGCGGGCGTAAAGGTGGGCGAGGTGTCTTATTTGGCCAGTCAACCTTGGGCGTTTCCCTCGTCATTGATGTTCGGATGCTGGGGGCGTGCCGTCTCGAATGAGATCAATATCGACCCCACTGAAATCGAAGATGCCATCTGGGTGTCGCGTGATGACACGCTTGCTGCATTTGCAGGACAACACCCTATACTTATGCCCGCGCGCAGGGGGGCGATTGCGCAATTTTTATTGCGCAACTGGCTTGCGGATACACTTGAATGAGGCGACACTCCTGACCGAGCAGAGAACAAGAGACGAATGAATGAAGTTCAGCACCAAAGAAGACGTTGAGGCGCCAATTGATTTTGTCTTCGACGCAGTGTCCGATTTCCAATCATTTGAGCGCGCGGCTCTGCGTCGCGGTGCCGAGGTACAGCGGGTCGATACGCTGCAAAGCGCCGGGATCGGACTCACTTGGGAAGCGCAGTTCAAGTTTCGTGGCCGCAAGCGTGAAATCAGAATCCAAGTCACCCAGTTCGAAAGACCCAATTCGCTGGGATGTGTATTCGAAACGCAGTTGCTGAGCGGTACGTTGGACGTCGACCTGGTGGCTTTGTCGCGCAATCGTACAAGATTGAGCTTGGACGCCGCATTTTCACCGCGCAACCTGACGGCGCGGTTGTTGGTGCAATCCCTGAAACTGGCGCGATCAGGGATGGAAAAGAAATTCCGGTTTCGGGTCGCTCACTTCGCGAAGGAATTGGAAGAGCGGCACAAGCGCGTCGTCTAAAGCAAACGCTGCGCCCAACAGGCGGCGCCTCGGGCGAAGCGATTTCTGCCCAAACGAAACATCGTGCGAATTGTAAGAATTCACACCCGTTGAGGGATACCGTGCCTAATGGCGGCGCGGATCAGCTGGGTAAACACCGAGCATGGTGATGTTGGACGTGAAATAATCCAGTTCATCCAAAGCGCGTTTCACCTCGGGATCGTCGGGATGCCCTTCGATATCGGCATAAAACTGCGTTGCCGTGAACGACCCGCCCACCATGTAGCTTTCAAGTTTGGTCATGTTGACGCCATTGGTGGCAAAGCCACCCATGGCCTTGTACAGCGCGGCGGGAATGTTGCGCACTTGAAAGACGAAGGTCGTCATCATGCCATCTGCGCCCCGGCGGCTCCAATCAGGCTCGCGTGACATGATAAGGAAACGGGTGCTGTTGTTGCCATGGTCCTCGATTTCCCGCGCAAGGACATCCAGTCCGTAAATTTCGCCCGCCAACTCACTGGCAAGCGCGGCAAGCCCCGGCTCTCCGGCTTCGGCCACATGCCGGGCCGAACCCGCCGTATCCGCACCGGTGACGCGATGGATGCCGTGCTGTCCCAAAAACTCGCGGCATTGACCCAAAAGCATGGTGTGGCTCATTGCGCGTTCGACCCTGTCCAACGTGACGCCGGGCAGGGCCAAAAGGTTGATGTGGACGCGTACGAAGGCCTCGCCAATGATGTGCAGGCCGGAGTCGGGCAGAAGGTGGTGAATGTCCGCCACCCGCCCGAAAGTAGAGTTTTCAACAGGTAGCATCGCCAATTCCGCTTCGCCGGACCGCACCGCTTCGATCGCATCCTCAAAGGTGCGGCAGGGCATCGATTCCATCTCGGGGTATGTCTCGCGGCAGGCTTGGTGCGAATAGGCACCCGGCTCACCTTGAAAGGCAATGCGCTTGGTCATTACGGAATTTTCCTGTCGAAATGCCCCCAATCGGGCGTTTGGTCGCGGAAACTACACCTTGCGCCCGCATAGGGGAAGCGGATAGATACGCCGCGACGGAATTCAAATGGAAACGGGCCTATGTTCGATACGATGACACTTACCAAGGTCGTTGGTGCCTTCTGTGGCGCCCTCCTGATCTTTCTGCTGGGCGGCTGGGCTGCCGAATTGATTTATCACACTGGTGGCGGTCACGGCGATGACCACAAACAGGCCTATGTGATTGAAACCGGCGACGATGAAGGCGGCGAAGCAGAGGAAGAAGCAGGCCCCAGCTTTGAAGAGCTTTTCGTAGCTGCCGATGCAGGGAAGGGTGAAAGGGTCTACAACAAGTGTAAAGCCTGCCACCAGCTTGAAGAAGGCGCCAACGGTGCCGGCCCCTACCTTCACGCTGTGGTTGGCCGCGAGGTCGCCAGTGCCGATGGGTTCGGGTATTCCGGTAGCCTGAAAGCGGTTGTCGATGTCTGGACCCCGCAAGAGTTGTCGGCCTTTCTTGAAAACCCCGCAGGCTATGCGCCGGGCACCACCATGGGCTTTGCCGGTGTCAAGGACATGGAAGACCGCGCCAATCTGATCGCCTATCTTGATCAATCCGATGGCGATACCTACGAGATCGAAGTGCCTGCCGCTGCGGAAGAAGAAGCATCTGCCGAGCCGATGACCGAGGAAGACGTCGAGATGGCCGCGACTGCCGAGGCGCAGGATGAAACGACCGCTGCTGAGGAAGTGACCGCGGAAGAGCCGGTGACCACTGAAGCCCAAGGCACCGACGAAGCACAGGCAGAAGCAGCCGATGCAACTGAGGCGGCCAGTGGTTTCGCTGACATGGTTGCTGCCGCCGACCCTGCCGATGGCAAGAAAGCGTGGCGTCAGTGCCAAGCGTGTCACAAACTGGAAGATGGCAAGAACGGCGTTGGCCCGCATCTGGCCAATATCGTTGACCGTCCAATCGCCAGTGTCGACGGTTTCCGCTATTCCAACGCGTTGCAAGACCTCTCCGACAAGGCATGGACCGTGGATGAGCTGAACGCATGGTTGGAAGACCCCAAGGCTTATGCTCCGGGCAACAAGATGAGTTACCGGGGGCTGCGCAAGGAAGAAGATCGCGCGGCAATTATCGCGTATATGCAAAGCGCCACTGAATAATCAGCACCGCAAGTGAATTCCGATGCCGCCGCCCGTCGTGGGCGGCGGTTTTTTTGCGCGCTGCGCCGCCGTCCTGCTTTCGGTGCTTGAATATGGCGGCCTGCGTCCATTAGCTTGCCTGCAACCGTAAACGCGCCAAATTGATAATCGGCAGCAAAAGGAGAACGGCATGACCGCAGAGCGCAACCGGGCCAAGGCCCGGGCGATGATTCTGACCGCCCCGCGCGTCGCAACCCTCGCTTTGCTTGGACTGTTGATTGCCGCCCTGATGGTACACAAGGCCATGGCACAGGATGGCGACGGGATCATTCGTTCGCATGGCTACTCCTTCTACGGCGATCTGAGCTATCCGGCTGACTACCCGCATTTTGACTATGTCAATCCTGATGCGCCGAAGGGGGGAGAGATTTCGCTTTATGCGCCGGGCACCTTCGATTCGATGAACCCATACTCCCGCAAGGGCCGTGCCGGGCGTTTGTCGTGGATGGTCTATGAAAGTCTTTTGGGGGAAATGCCCGCTGGTGGTGGTCCTGCGCCCGCCGATGCTTATGGCGAAGCCTATGGGCTGTTGGCGGAAAGCCTTGAGTATGACGAGGGCAAGACATGGGTGATCTTCCACATGCGTCCCGAGGCGCGTTTCGCCGATGGCACGCCGGTCACTGCGCATGACGTGGTCTTCTCACATAACCTGTTTCTTGAGCAGGGCCTTCCTTCCTACGCCCAAGCGGTCAGTCGCCGGGTCACCGGGGCCGAGGCATTGGACGACCACACCGTCAAATTCACCTTCGCCGAAGGTATCTCGCGCCGCTCTCTGATTGATCAGGTGGGCGGCACGCCGGTATTTCCGCGCAAGTGGTATGAAGAGAACGACGCGCGTCTGGATGAACCCCGACTGGAGGCCGCGCCCGGGTCAGGCCCGTATCAAGTGGAAAGTTTCGATGTAAACCGCAGGATCGTTTACAAGCGCAATCCGGATTACTGGGGCTGGGATCTGCCGATCAACCAAGGCCGCCACAACTTTGATCGTATCCGGATCGAGTATTTTGCCGACGACAGCGCCGCATTCGAGGCCTTCAAAGCTGGCGAATATACTTTCCGCTCCGAGGGAAATTCCAAGAAATGGGCCACAGGCTATGAATTTCCGGCAGTGAATGCGGGGAATGTGAAGCTGGAGGAATTGCCCGACGGGACGCCGCCCACGCCCACCGGGTTCGTCTTCAACCTTGGGCGGGATGTCTTCAAGGATGTACGCGTTCGCAAGGCGGTGGCCCTAGCGTATAACTTTGAATGGACCAACGAATCCCTGCAATTCGGGTTGTTCAAACAACGCCATTCCTTCGTGCAAGACACCCCGCTTGAGGCCAAGGGACCGCCGGAGGGTGCCGAGCTTGAGTTTCTTGAACCCTTGGGCGACGTGATCCCGGACGACATGCTGACCCAACCGGCGGTGCGGGCGCATGAATCGCGTGCCGCGCGCCTCAATGACCGGCGCAATCTGCGCAGGGCTATGAAACTGCTGGACGAGGCGGGGTGGACTGTTGGAGATGATGGCAAGCGCCGCAATGCCGACGGTGAGGTCCTGAGCATTGATTTTCCGATACCTTCGTCGGGGTCCGCAACCTTGGGGGCAGTGGTGGAAAGCTTTGTCAGCAACCTCAAACTGATGGGCATCGATGCGACCTACGAAAATGTCGATCCCTCGCAATATACCCTGCGCAACCGCGACCGTGACTATGATCTGGTATTCGACAATTACGTCACCTTCCTTGGCACTGGCACCGGCCTGTTGCAGCGTTACGGCTCATCCGAGGCCGCGTTCAGCCTGTTCAATCCCGCAGGGCTGGCCAGCCCGATGGTCGATGCCATCATCAACGCCTCGCTTGAGGCCGAGACCCGCGAGGAAGAGCGCGTGGCCCTGACCGCCTTGGACCGTGCGCTGCGCCATGAGCGCTTCATGGTGCCGGTGTGGTACAACGACAGCTACTGGGTGGCCTATTGGGACATGTATGAACACCCCGAAACCCTGCCGCCCTATGCATTGGGTGTGCTGGATTTCTGGTGGTACAACGCCGACAAGGCCGAGGCGCTGAAAGCCTCTGGCGCGTTGAGGTAACCCGCCGATGGGCGCCTATATCCTGCGCAGGCTGCTGCTGATCATTCCCACGCTTGTGGGGATCATGGTGATCAATTTCGTCTTGGTCCAATTCGTCCCCGGCGGCCCGGTGGAGCAGGTGATCGCCAACATGCAAGGCCAGGGCGATGTGTTCGAGGGTTTCGCTGGCTCGGGCAATGACGCCGGCCAAGACATGACCGGCGGCGGCGATAACGAGCAATATGTCGGCGCCCGTGGCCTTCCGCCCGAATTGATCGCCGAATTGGAGGAGCAGTTCGGCCTCGACAAGCCACCGCTTGAGCGCTTCTTCAACATGATGTGGAACTATATGCGCTTCGATTTCGGGGAGAGCTACTTCCGAAAAATCGACGTGCTTGACCTCGTGCTGGAAAAGATGCCGGTCAGTATCACTTTGGGTCTGTGGTCGACCGTGATCGCCTACCTGATTTCCATCCCGCTTGGCATTCGCAAGGCCGTGCATGACGGCAGCTCCTTCGATACATGGACCAGCGGGGTCATTATCGTGGCTTATGCCATTCCCGCCTTCTTGTTCGCCATCATGCTTCTGGTGCTGTTCGCGGGAGGTAGCTATTTCTCGATCTTTCCACTCAGGGGGCTGACCTCGGACAATTGGGAGCAGTTGAGCCTTGTGGGCAAGGTGCTTGACTATTTCTGGCACATTGCGCTGCCGGTGCTGGCCTCGACCATCGCGGCCTTCGCGACGTTGACCCTGCTGACCAAGAACTCCTTTCTGGATGAGATCAAGAAACACTATGTCATGACCGCCCGCGCCAAGGGCCTCAGCGAAGGCCGCGTGCTTTATGGCCATATCTTCCGCAACGCCATGCTGATCGTGATCGCGGGTTTTCCGGCGGTTTTCATCGGCGTGTTCTTTGGCGGGTCGGTCCTGATCGAAACGATCTTTTCGCTGGATGGCTTGGGCCGGCTTGGGTTCGAGGCGGCCGTTGGCCGCGACTACCCGGTGATGTTCGGCACGCTGTTCCTCTTTGGCCTGATCGGGTTGCTGGTCAATATCCTGTCGGATTTGATGTATGTGCTGGTTGATCCGCGCATCGACTTTGAAAAGCGGGAGGGCTGAGGCGATGGGCTTGGGTCTTGACCGCCTATGTGGGCAGGGGGCGCTGCCCCCGTCGCCGCATGCGGCGACTCCCCCGGAGTGTTTGCGGAAAGATGAAGGGCAGGGGGGCGTGTCATGAGCCTGTCCCCTCTCAATCAGCGGCGGTGGCGGAATTTCAAGCGCAACAAGCGTGCCTTTTGGTCCTTGATCATCTTCTCGGTGATCTTCGTGATCACGCTCTGTGCCGAGTTCGTGGCGAACGACAAACCGATCCTCGTGAACTATCGCGGGGATTTTTATGCGCCGATCTTCAATTTCTATCCCGAAACCCAATTTGGCGGTGATTTCGAGACCGAGGCGATTTATCGCGACCCCGAGGTGCAGTGTCTGATCACATCGGGCGGCTTGGATATCTGTTTCGATGATCCCGAGGGGGTGATGGAAGATGCCCAAGACGGCATGGTAGAAGGCGAGGAGATTGCCAAGGGCTGGATGATCTGGCCACCGATCCCCTATAGCTATGACACGTCCGTCGACCGCCCCGGCGCGGCCCCTTTGCCGCCGAATGAGCAGAACTGGCTTGGCACGGACGACACCAAGCGCGATGTGCTGGCGCGGGTGATTTATGGTTTCCGCCTGTCGGTGATGTTCACCTTGATCGTGACCGCGCTATCGTCGGTCATCGGCATCTTCGCGGGGGCCATTCAGGGCTATTTCGGTGGCTGGCTTGACCTGATCTTTCAGCGGATCATCGAGATTTGGGCCTCAACGCCGCAGATTTACGTGATCATCATCCTGTTTGCGATCCTGCCGCGAAGTTTCTGGCTTTTGGTGGTGATTACCGTGCTGTTCGGCTGGATGGCGCTTGTGGGCGTTGTGCGGGCCGAATTCCTGCGGGCGCGGAACCTTGAGTATGTCCGCGCGGCCAAGGCCCTTGGCGTGTCGAACCTGACCATCATGTTCCGCCACATGCTGCCCAATGCCATGGTGGCCACG